>JACYYJ010092968.1_pt1 | contig 16463 bp, 18 predicted proteins | sample 8236861 | NCBI WGS metagenome assembly JACYYJ01 (sample SAMN14103086, study PRJNA606662) | landfill metagenome | isolation source: landfill solid waste | place: India:New Delhi, Okhla landfill site | collected 2017-11-05
CGAACTCGACCTGCTTCTGCTGGCCGCCCGACAAGAGCCCAGCGAGCTGCTTCCACCGCTCGCCGACGATCGGGAACAGGTTCTGCACGAACTCGACGCGCTCCTGGATGACCTTGTGGTCCCTGAGGCTGAAGGCACCGAGCATCACGTTCTCGCCCACCGTCATCTCGCGAAACACACTGTGCCCCTGCAAGACATGCGCGAGCCCGTGGCGCAGCATCGACTGCGGCCCCTGTCCGGTGATGTCGCGGTCGTCGACGCGGATGCTGCCCGAGCGGGGCTTGAGCATGCCGCTGGCCACTTTCAGCACGGTCGATTTGCCGGCGCCGTTGGGCCCGACCAGACACACGACCGACCCGGTCGGCACTTCGACGGTCAACCCGCGGAGCACGAGCGCCGCGCGACCGTAGCCCGCCTCGATGTCGCGCAGCTCGAGCAGGTTCTTCGCTTCAGACTCCAAGGTAGGCCTCCAGAACTCGCGGGTCTTGCTGGATGATCTCGGGGGTGCCCTCGGCGATCTGGCGACCCCTGTCGAACACCACGACGTGGTCGCACAGGCTCATGACCATCTCCATGTTGTGCTCGACGATGATGAAGGTCTTGCCCTCCTCGTTGAGCTCGCGCACGAGCGTCGCGATGCGCCCGATGAGAGCCGGATTCACCCCACCTGCGGGCTCATCGAGCATGATCGTGTCGGGCTCACCCATGAGCACGCCCGCCAGCTCCAACAGCTTCTGCTGGCCGTAGCTGAGATTGCGGGCCTCAGCGTGCTCGAGGTGGTCGATGCCGACCCGACGCAGCCAGCCTCGTGCCCGTTCGAGCTCGGCCGGATCGTGGGCCGATCGCAGCTGGCGTCGGATGCTCGTGCTGCGCACCGCCACCAACAGGTTCTCCATCACCGTCATCCTCGGAAACACCCGGCACAGCTGGAAGCTGCGTCCGATGCCGGCGCGGGCGATGCGGTCGGGCGACTTGCGGGTGATCGCCTGACCCCGGTAGCGGACCTCGCCGGAGTCCGGTTTGATCATGCCCGTCACGCAGTTGAAGAAGGTCGTCTTGCCCGAGCCGTTCGGCCCGATCAGGCCGTTGACCTTGCCCTCCCTGAAGGTGACCGTCGCGCCGTCGACAGCGGTGACGCCGCCGAAGGACTTCGTCATCGAGACGGTACTGAGACTTTCGAGTGTGGTCGTGGCGGCGTTCATGATGACGTCTCCTTCGCCGAGGCATCCGCTGTTCGTTTCGCGTTCTGCTCGAGCAGCTCACCGGCGGTGACCTCGCGGATCGACGCCTGGTCGGATCCCCGGTGGAAGAGATTGCGCACCGCGGGGATGATGCCGTCGGGCATGAAGAGCACGACGACGCCGAGCAGGATGCCGGTGGCGATGAGGTGGAACTGGGTGTCGCCGAACTCGAGCTTGAAGTATTCGAGCGCGACGCCGACGACCACCGCTCCCAGCAGAGGACCGAACAGATTGCGCACGCCGCCGAGAAGGGCCATGAGCACCATGTACGAGCCGATCAGGATCGAGAACTGGAAGATCGGATCCAGGTCGCCGAACCACAGGGCGTACAGACCGCCGCCGAGCGACACGAACAGGGCGGAGAGCATGTAGGCGATGAGCTTGTACCGAGTGGTGGGTACGCCCAGCGACTGGGCCTTGTCCTCGTCCTCGCGGATCGACTTCAGAGCGGTGCCGAACTTCGACCTGTCGATGATCCACCACACCACGAGCGACACAGCCAGCAGCAGGACGAACAGGTAGAAGAAGACGCGGTGGTGCTCAGGGCGGAGCATCCCGGGGAACGGCCGCGGGACGATGAGCCCCTCCGACCCTCCGGTGACGTCGCGCCAGCTCTGGAACACCAGCAGCATGATCAGGACGAACGCGATCGAGACGATCACGAACGAGGCACCGCGCACGCGGAGCGCGGCGATGCCGATCGGGATGGCGATGATCGCGACGAGCACGGCGGCGATGATCCAGGCGACGAAGCTCGGGAGCGCGAGGTACTTGATCAGCAGCGCGGTGCCGTAGGCGCCGAGACCGAAGTAGGCGGCGTGACCCAGAGAGATGTACCCCGTGAAGCCGCCCATGAAGTTCCAGCCGGTCGAGAGCACGGCGTAGTTGAGGATCACGACACCCGCCGAGAGGATGTACGGGTTCGGCGCGATCGTCGGGAACGACAGGATCAGCGCAGCGCCGACGACGATGAGCACGATGCGCACCCATTTCGTCGCTGGGCGGCGACGAGGCGCGGGCGGGGCGACCACCACCGTCTCGGTGGCGATCGGCTCTCTGCTAGAAACGCTGGGCAAGACGACCTCCGAAGAATCCTTGCGGACGGAACATGAGCGTGGCGAACAGCGCGACGTAGAAGATCGTCTGCGCCCACGTCGGCCCCAGCGGAAGCTGGAGCAGACTCTGCGCGATGCCGAGCACGAGTGCCGCGATGGCCGCGCCGGGGATGCTGCCGAGACCGCCGACGACGATGATCGCCATGAGCGGCCCGATCCAGTGCCAGTGCAACGACGGGTAGATCGTTGCGTCGAGAGACAACGCCGTACCGCCGATCGCGGCGGTCGCAAGCCCCAGCCCGAATCCATAGCCGGCGACCCGGTCGGTGTTGATGCCGACGAGCTTCGCGGCCTCTGGATGCTGGATGGTGGCGCGCAGCGCCTGTCCGAACCGCGTGTACTTCAGCAGCACGAACAGGAGAGCCAGCGCGAGGGCCGCGAGGCCGAAGGCGATGAGCTTGACCACGGGCACCTGGGCGCCCAAGAAGTCGACGCTCGCGCTCGCATACGGCAACGGGATCCGGCGCTGGGTGCCACTGAAGAAGAAACCGAGCGCGCCCTCGATGATGAGCGCCACCGCGAACGTGAGCAGCACCGACATCATTGTGAGCGTCAGGGGCTTCAGTCGCGAGATGAGCAGCCGCTGCATCACGACGCCGGTCAGGAAGAACAGCGGCACCGTGACGACGAGCGACACCAGGGGATCGATCCCCGTCTCCCGGTTGAACCACCACGCGAGATAGGCCGCGAGGATGAGGAAGGCGGAGTGCGCGATCATGACGACGCGCATGATCCCGAAGTAGAGGGTGAGCCCGGCGGCCAGGAGGGCGTAGAGCCCTCCCAGCAGCACCCCGAGGATGAGGCTTTGCAGAAGGAGCGATCCACTCACGATGCGCGAATCACCAGGCCGGCTTCGGGAAGAGGAAGTCGGCTTCCTTGACGTCCTCAGGCAGAACGATGCGGATCTCGCCATCGACCCACTGCTGGATGAGGTGGGCGCCGGTGGGCTTGCCTGTCTCGTCCCAGCTCAGCGGCCCGACCACGGTCTCGACCTCGTTGTCACGCAGCCAGTCGATGAGCTTCTGCTGGCACTCGCCCTGCTCAGCGCAACCGACCGCTTCCACGGCGGCCGCGACGACCTGGCCGGTCGTGTAGGCGTTGGCTTCGTCCTCGGCGGGCGGGTTGCCGTGCATCTCGGTGTACTTCTCGACGAACTCGATGTTGCTCGGGAACTGCGAATCCGGCGAGTACCCGGTCGGCGCGAGGATGCCCTCTGTCGCACCGCCGATGGCGGCGGCGAACTCCGGGTTGGTGGGCGCGGTCGAGAACGCAGCCAGCTCGGGCTGATAGTCGAGCTGTTGGAGTGCGATGATCAGGTTGACCGCGTCCTGGTACTGGGTGCCGCCGATCACGATGTCGGCATCCGACTGCGCGATCTTCGCCGCGATCGTCGAGAAGTCCGTGGTGTTCGGCGGATAGACCTCGTCGACGAGCACCTCGACGCCGGCATCCTCGAGCTTGTCTCGAAGGCCGTAGGCGGTGCCCTGCGCGAACGGATCGTCCATCGCCGCGACAGCGGCCGTCTCGGGCCGCTCGCCCTCCGGCAGGGCGAGCAGGTAGTCCGCCAGGTTGTTGTAATGGTCGTTCGCGATCGCCGGCGCAGCGTAGAAGAGGTTGTCGAAACCCTGCTCGAACACCTCTTCGGCGGCTCCGGCCGGCTCGACGAAGAGCATGCCGTACTCCTGCGCGACACGCGCGGACGGCACGACGAGGCGCGTCGAGAACGGGCCGAACACGAGGTCGACGCCGTCCTGCGCGATCAGCGACTCGTAGTCGGAGACGACGCGGTCGGCGTTGGACTGGTCGTCGAGGATCTTCAGCTCGACCTGTCGGCCCAGGAGCCCCCCGTTCTCGTTGATGATGTCGCGCCAGGCCTCGTAGCCTCGCTCGACACCCTTGCCCGGTTCAGAGAAGTCGCCTGTGAGCGGCAACGAGATGCCGATGACGATGGGATCCTCTGAGCCACCTCCTTCCGGCTGGTCTCCGGCTCCGGAACAGGCCGAAACCGTGAGAGCGGCGATCGTCAACGTTCCGATCGCTGCGGCAATCCGTCGACCGTGGCGGGGTGCAGTCATCCGTGTCTCCTACGTCGTCGTAGCGAAAGCGCTTTCGTAAGCGCTTCCGCAACTATACTTGCGAGGAGGAATGAGAGCAACCCTTAACGCGATCAGCGTCGATCTTGCTCCGGGGGAGGTCTTCGTGAAGCGTTCGGACGCGCCGCGTCTCGTCGACGTGGCCCAGGCCGCCGGCGTCTCTCTCGCGAGCGCGTCGCGCGCGATGAGCGGCGGTACGGGCATCTCCTCAGAGGTCGCCGCTCACGTCCGCCGCGTCGCGCAACAGCTCGGCTATGAACCCAATCTGCATGCCAGGGGTCTCGCCGGCGGACTCGTACCGACGATCGGGCTGCTCGTGCACGAGATCGGCGATCCGTACTTCTCCGAGATCGCCAGCGGGGTCATCCGCAGCGCGACACTCGAGAACCGGTCGGTGCAGATCGCACAGGCCGATCGCACCCCCGCCAGCGAGCTCACTCAGGTGCAGGCGCTGCTGCGCCAGCGCGTCGGCTCGATCATCATCGCCGGTTCCGGGTACTCCGACCCCGCCCACGAGCAGAAGATGACCGAGGTGCTTGACGACTTCACTCTCGCCGGCGGACGCGCCGCGGTCATCGGGCGCCATCACTTGCCCGTCGATGCGGTACTGCCCGACAACCATCAGGCGGGTGCCTCGGTCGGTCGGCACCTCGCAGAGCTGGGGCATCGGCGCATCGGCGTCGTCGCCGGCCCCCTCGAACTCAACACCGTCGCCGATCGCATCGCAGGCCTGCGCGAGGGAGTCGCCAGCGCCGGGGTCGAACTGACCGTCGTGTCGAAGGCGTTCACCCGCGAGGGCGGCATCGCCGGCGCCCGTGAGCTGCAGGACCACGACATCACCGCGATCGTCGGTCTCAACGATGCGATGGCAATCGGCATCCTGAGCGAGTTGCGCCAGCACGACATCCGCGTGCCAGAGGATCTGTCGGTGGTCGGCTTCGACGACATAGCCGTCGCGGCCGACGTCGCGCCAGCGCTCACGACCGCGCGGATACCCATGTTCGAGATGGGCCAGCACGCCGTCGCGCTCATCCTCCGCCCCGCCAGCGATGAGGCCCGCACGATCGCCACTGCCCACGAACTCATCGTTCGAGGCTCATCCGGCCCTCCGAGAGCGTGAGCGCGGCGGGGCCGAAGCCCCAACCGCCGGCGTCAGCCCCGCGCCCGATTCGACACCCCGAACAGCACAGCCCCCGCGACCAGTGCAGCAGCTCCCAGTGCATACGACGGCTCGACGCCGATGCTGTCGACGAGGATGCCACCGACGCCCGCTGCGACCATGATCGCGCCCTGGAATCCGACGACGACGAGGCTCCCGCCCGCCTCCAGTCGGTCGGGCATGCGGTGCCCGACCCAGGTGTTGACGACGATCAGCCAGGACGCGAAGAAGAAGCCCCAGACGAAGACGGCGACTCCGACTCCGAGCACCGATCCCGACAGCAGGATCGTCGCTGCGACCGTGACCGCGATCACAGCGGGGGCGAGCACCGCGAACAGCATGAAGGTGCGGTCGATGATCATGCCGATGATGAGGTTGCCGGCGAGGCCGCCGATGCCGAACACGGCCAGCAGGATCACGATCACGCCTGCGTCGATGTCGGGCAGGCGCTCCAACGCCACCCGGATGTAGGTGTACGCGAGGAAGTGCCCGACGACGACCAGCACGTGCCCCACGAGGCCCAGGCCCACACCGGGGCGACGGATCGTGTCGAGCAGCAGACGGAAACTCGACGTCTGTGCTGCGGGCACACGCGGAAGCAGAACGCGCAGCGCGATCGCCAGCAGGCCGGTCACGAGACCGGCGAGGGCGAACACGGCACGCCAGTCCATGGCCTCACTCAGCATCACCCCGACCGGAACGCCCGCGACCGTGGCCAGGGATGCGCCGGCCGAGGTGAACATCACCGCTCGTCCGAGCCGGTCGGGGCCGGCGATCCGCACGGCCACCGTGATCGACATCGACCAGAACGTGCTCAGCGCCGCGCCGAGCAGGAATCGCGCGAGCAGGATGATGATGAGGTTCGGTGAGATCGCGACGATGAGATTGGATGCTGCGGCGGCGAGCGCCATCCACACCAGAAGAGACCGGCGATCCAGGCGCGGGAAGACCATGCCGATGGTCGGGGCGACGATGAAGCCGACCAGTGCCGTGACCGTGACGGTCTGCCCGGCTTGCCCCGGCGTGATGCCCAGGCCGTCGGCCATCTCGGTGAGCATGCCGTTGGGCAGGAACTCCGCCGTCACCAGGGAGAAGCTCAGCAGCATCATGACGATTAGCGCGCCGTATCGGATGCGGCCGGACGTGGGAGCTTCTGCGACAGAGATGGGCGCGGTCGTTGTCATGGTTCCAGATTCGCAAGGCGGCGGATGCTGTGCCCGACCTGTCGTCCGCGGCATCCGACCGATCGTCCGTAGCGGCGCCGGAGGAGCGCGGCGCGCCGCTACCCGCCGTTCACCGGGCGCCGCCAGACTTCGAGCATGAGTGCATCTGAGCATCCGATGTCGAATACTGACGGTGGATCGTCCGCACCCGGCCCGGAAGAGGTGGCCCGAAAGCGCGGCGTCCTCGCGTGGGCGCTGTGGGACTGGGGATCGGCGGCGTTCAACGCCGTCGTCACGACCTTCGTGTTCAGCACGTTCCTCGCCAGTCAACTCTTCGTCGACCCCGACATCGTCGCAGCAGCGGGCGGCGACGACAAGGACCCCGCTCTCGTCGCGGCGCTCGCGGGCAACGCGAGCCTGATCGGTTGGGCGCTCACCGTCGCCGGCGTCCTCATCGCGGTGCTGGCACCGGTGCTCGGGCAGCGATCGGATGGTTCAGGACGTCGCAAGCTCTGGCTCGGCATCAACACCGGAGTCGTCGTGCTCGCCATGGCGGCGATGGTGTTCGTCGTCGGCGCGCCCGAATACCTCATTCTCGGAGCTGTGCTGCTGGCTGTCGGCAATGTCTTCTTCGAGTTCGCGGGCGTGAACTACAACGCGATGCTCGTTCAGGTCTCCACCAAGGAGAACATGGGCCGGGTTTCCGGGTTCGGCTGGGGCATGGGCTATGTCGGCGGCATCGTGCTGCTGGTCATCCTGCTGGTCGGATTCATCGGTCTCGTCGCCAGCCCCGGGCCGCTCGGGATCACGACCGACGGTGGTCTGCACATCCGCCTCGCCGTGCTGGCATCCGCCGTCTGGTTCGCCGTGTTCGCGATCCCCGTGCTGCTGCGCGTCCCGGAGATCCCGGCACGCGAGCGACAGAATCGCGTCGGCTTCTTCCGCTCCTACGCGGTCCTCGGCGGCACGATCGCCAAGCTCTGGCACGGCAACCGGCAGGTGCTGATGTTCCTCCTCGCGAGCGCGGTGTTCCGCGACGGTCTCGCCGGAGTGTTCACGTTCGGCGCGATCATCGCCGCGCAGGTATTCGGCTTCTCCAGCTCGGAAGTGCTCTACTTCGCCGTCGCCGCGAACGTCGTCGCCGGCATCAGCACCATGCTCGCCGGGCGCATCGACGACGCCTTCGGCCCGAAGCGCGTGATCATGTTCTCGCTGATCGGACTCGTGGTCGCAGGTACCGCGGTGCTGTTCATCGGCGATGGCCAGCTGGGCTTCTGGATCGCAGGTCTCATCCTGTGCATGTTCGTCGGGCCTGTGCAGGCGGCGAGCCGTTCCATGCTCGCGCGGATCACCCCGGTCGGCCGCGAAGGCGAGATCTTCGGCCTCTATGCGACGACGGGTCGTGCGGTGTCCTTCCTCGCTCCGGGACTTTTCGCCATGTTCGTCGGGTTGACCGGCGACACGCGCCTCGGCATCCTCGGCATCGTGCTCGTGCTGCTCGCCGGCCTGCTGCTCATGCTGCCCGTCAAGGCCAAGCAGGCCGTCATCGAGTGACGGGCGAGTTCACCCCCAGTTGTCGGCGAGCTTGCTGAGCAGCCGTGCGAGTTCGCGACTCTCCTCGTCAGAGAACGACTCCAGCGCACGGGTGAGCACCTCACGTCGCTCCCCCCACATACCTCGGGCGATGCGACGGCCCTCGTCGGTGAGGGCGATGCGCGTGCGGCGAGCGTCATCGGGGTCGGCTTCGCGCTGGACGAGACCGCGCTGAACGCCCTGCTGCACGAGCCGTGAGGCGCGGGGCTGGTCGACGCCGACCGCTTCACCGAGCGCGCTGACGCTGAGCGGATCGGATGCCGCGGCAAGCGCCTCCAGCATCCTCATCCATGCTGGGCCACCGAGCCGCCCGCCAGAGCCGCCTGCCCACGGCGGGCCGCCGAAGCCGGGACCAGGCGTGCGCCCGTGCAGACCGTGCGGGCCGCCGTGGCCGTGTCCGTGCGGGCCGGGACTCATCGGCCGGCGCCCCCGAAGACGCGACAGCGCATGGGCGATGGTTTCGACCGGGTCGGCATTCTCGGTGCTCACGCGTCTCATTTTACATGCGACTTGACATGCATTCAGACAACATGTCACACTACATTTACATGTAACTTGACAAGCAAAGGATGGGTTACCGATGAACACCATCAACACTGAGGAGAACTCTCGCCCGTTCGGATTCTGGCTCAAGGCCGTCGACCGCCTGATGGCGAACGAGTTCGCCACAGCCTTCGAATCCGAAGGCATCACGCGTCGCGAGTGGCGACTGCTGAACCGCATCGACGGCACCGCCGCCGATGAACGGCGTCCACTCCCCGCTCACAAGGTGGCCCGACTCATCGAGCTCGGCTGGGTGACGGATGCCGTGGGCACCTGGACCCTGACGAATGAAGGCCGCGCCGCCAAAGAACGTTTGACCGGGATCGTCGAGGGCATCCGCGCGAAGGTCACAGATGCGGTTCCCGCTGAGGACCTCGCGACCACTCTGGCTACGCTCGAGCAGATCGCCCGCGCGTTCGGCTGGGATGAGCAGACGCCGCTCCCGCGCGGTCGTGGTGGCCGACACGGACGACACGGATTCGGACATCGCGGGTACGGCCCGCACGGGTTCGGGCCGCACGGACACGGTCCCGACGGATACGGTCCCGATGCGCGTGACCGCGACGGTCACCCTGCCGGCCACCACGGCGAACACCCGTACGGCGCGGGGCACGGGCATCACTGCCCGGGGCAGGGCTGGCACGAGTGCCATGGTGGACACGCAGGTCATGGTGGACACGCAGGCCACCACGGCGGTCGGGCCCGATTTGCCCGGTTCGCGCAGGGCGCCTACGAGCGCGGCTTCGACGCCGGGTTCAGTCGCGGTCGCGCTGACCAGTGACGCACGCGGCGATGCCGTATGAGAAGTGTCGGTTCTGGGGCTTTCAGAACCGACACTTTCCACACGGGCTGAGCCGCGTTCGGGGCCCGCGTCACGCCGGAAGGCCGGGGAAGCCCACAACGACCATGAAACCGATCGCCCCGAAGAGCAGCACGGCGAGACCTGCGTAGATCGTCACCGTCCAGCCGCGGTAGCTGTTTCCCTCGGTTCCACCCTCGGCCGGACTGACGCGATTCCGAGTCGCCTCATCGCGAGCGGTGGCCGCACGTGAAGCGGCTGCGCGCGACTCGGCCTTCTGCGCAGCGGTCGGCCGGGCCGGCTCCTGCCTGTGGGCGGATTCGGAGGTCCACGTGTCGTCGGGCGTCCACGTGCTGCGCCGGCGCAGCGCCGGGCCGGCGACGTCGTCACCTGCAGCGTCCTCCGACGGCGATGGTGGGATCTCGGACTCCGGTGCGGGAGATGACGGGGCCGCACCGAACGTGGGCGGAGGCGGCACCTCGAACTCTTCGATGGCCGCTTCGGCATCGGGAGCGGCGACGGTCTCCGGCGCCGGGACGTCGAAGGCTTCTACCCCCGGAGCGACCGGTGGCGCGATTCCTTCACCACCCGGCGCGGAGGCAGCAGTTGCGGCATCCGCTTTCGGGTCTGGGACGTTCTCGGTTTCGTCGCCGGTCACGCCTCGATACTACGTGCGCCGTGCGCTCGAGTCACGGACCTTGGGTTCAGCCGCCGAGCGAGCCGGCGTCGATCGTGCCGACGTCGGTGCGGTGGAAGTTCTGGAACGAACGGGATGCCGTCGGCCCGCGTTGTCCCTGATAGCGGTTGCCGTACGGGCCGGAGCCGTAAGGGTTCTCGGCGGGTGACGTCAGCCGGAAGAAGCAGAGCTGACCGATCTTCATGCCCGGCCAGAGCTTGATGGGCAACGTGGCGACATTCGCGAGCTCGAGAGTGACGTGCCCGGTGAATCCGGGGTCGATGAAGCCGGCGGTCGAGTGAGTGATCAGGCCCAGGCGTCCGAGTGAGGACTTACCTTCGAGGCGCGCTGCGATGTCGTCAGCGAGGCTGACCTGCTCGAAGGTGGCGCCGAGGGCGAACTCGCCCGGGTGCAGGATGAACGGCTCGTCGGGCTTGACCTCGATCAGCCGGGTGAGCTCCGGCTGATCCTCGGCAGGATCGATGTACGGGTACTTGTGGTTGTCGAACAGGCGGAAATAGCGGTCCAGGCGTACGTCGACACTCGACGGCTGGATCATCGCCGGCTCGTGGGGGCTCAGGCCGATCCGGCCGGATGCGAGTTCTGCCTTGATATCACGGTCGCTGAGAAGCACGGATTCAGCCTACGGCCAGATGGCTTCGAGCCCGCGACCGATGGCGGAGAAGCCGAGGACGATCAGCAGCACGGCCATGATCACGTGGTTCTCGCGGACGAGCCACCTGTGCAGGGCCGAAAGAGCACCCTCCAGCCTGTCGGCGGCGAAGAGGTACGCAAGAACCGGAACGAGCACCGTCGAGGATGCCAGCAGGGTGAAGATCACGCCGATGAGGAGGGTGCTCCCGGGCGTCAGGCCACCGGATCCCAGATCGACGGCGACGCTCACACTCAGGATGACGTTCTTCGGGTTGACGACGGAAAGGAACAGCCCGAACCTGAAGCCGCTGCCGAGGCCGAATCCGTCGACCCTCTCCATCCACGACGGCAACGAGGGCGTCTCGCCGGATCGGGGGCGCTTGCGCCACTGCCGCGCAGCCAGCCACAGCAGGAGCGCGCCGAGCACCACTTTGATCGCGCCCTCCCACGGGTTCGAGGCGTTGCTCTGCTGTGGAGTCGGAAGGAACGTGGAGAGGAACGTGAGGGCGACCAGGACGATCAGGATGCCGGCGACCCACCCGATCAGGAATCCTGGACCGCTGGCGCGGGCCCGCGGGCTCAGCAGGGTGAGGATGACGACGATGATCGGAAGCGGGCTGATCGCGATGCCGACGGCGAACGGAAGGATCTCTCCGATGACTGCACCCACGACGCCTCGACTCTTGTCCGCGTTCGCGGAGCACCACACCAGCATGGCACGTGAGGACCCGTGCGTTTGTTATGCTGGCCAGGCGCCGCAAGGCCTCGGGGCTGTAGTTCAATGGTAGAACTTCTGCTTCCCAAGCAGACAGCGCGGGTTCGATTCCCGTCAGCCCCTCCATAGTTCCGGCTGCGGGAACTCAGCCGGTCAGGACCCTTCGCCCGCGCTCGCGTCGATCGCCGGGGCCAATGCCATCAACGCCTCACGGATCACGTCCGGCAAGGACGCAGAGACCACGACGAACCCGCTTTCCGACAGCGCATCCGTCGTTCCGGAATCCAGCCATTCGCGGACGGCCACCTTGACCGCGGCACCGACGCCGGCAGCGAGCACTCTTGCGGCGAGCGGCTTGAGTTGCGGCATCCGGCGGGTCAAAACGTCACTGAGAGGTTCCGCCAGTGAGTCAGCAGCATCCGCGTAGCACTCACGCAGACCCGGGTTCGTGGTGATCATCAGCAGCGCATCGCGCGCCTCGTCGCCCGGGTTGGCGTACTGCATGACAACAGCATCCGTCACGACTTCTGACAGGCGCACGCCGGCTGGACGGCCGAGCACGTCGGCGGCGATCCGCTCTGCCCGATCTTCGAGCAGCCCGGCGACGATCGCCTGGTCGCGGCTCGAGAAGTAGTTGTTGTAGGTCCTCGGCGAGACGCCCGCAGCGTCGGCGATGTCATCGACCCGAACGTGCTGCGGTCCGCGTTCCAACGCCAACCGCAGTGCGGATCGACGTATGGCATCCCTCGTGGCACGCTTCTTCCGCTCACGCAGATCTGATCGTCGCCTCACCACCGCTTCAGCGTCGCATACGGCGTGCTGACACGCAAACTTGCGTGTACGTAACTTTGCGTGTCAGCATGTTCCTGCTCGTCTCGGCAAACCAGATCATCAGAAAGGGACGGATATATGCGTGCGAAAGGCATCGCCTACGACACCGGGCTCTACGAGCCCAGCGGCTCCTCGAACGAGCGGCTGTGCTCGCGCTCGGACTTCGATCCCGGGTTGGTCAGAAGCGAACTGTTGATCGTCCGTGATGAGCTGCACTGCACTGCGGTGCAGCTCATCGGAGGTGACGCCACTCGCCTGGAGATCGCCGCACAGCACGCGGCCGATCTCGGGCTGGAGGTCTGGTTCTGTCCATACCCGATCGGCCTGACCGAAGCTGAGATGCACACCCTCTTCGTCGACTGCGCCGAGCGTGCTGAGCGGATACGGGCTCGGGGCGCAGAAGTCGTATTCGTCGCAGGAGTCGAACTCAGTGTGATGAGCCGCGCCTTTCTCGATGGCGACACCATCGACGCCAGAGTGGCCGGACTGTTGGCTGCCCCCGACCGAGTGCAGCGAATATCGACGTTGAGCGCACAGCTCGACGGCTTCCTGCGAGACGCCGTATCCGAAGTTCGCGACCTGTTCGGCGGGAAAGTGACCTACGCCGCGATCCCCTTCGAACAGGTCGACTGGGAGCTGTTCGACATCGTGACGCTGGAACTGATCCGCTCCGCCGAGGTGGCAGACCGCTTTCGCGATGGCGTTCGCGCCCTCGTCCACTCGCACGAAAAGCCCGTCGCGGTCTCCGGCTTCGCGTGCGCGACCTGGCGCGGGGCCACAGACGTGGCCCCTACGAGCATGACCATCGCGCAGCTCGACGAACAGACCGGCGCAAGGCGACTGAACGGCGAGTACGAGCGAGACGAACCGGGCCAGGCCGAGTACCTGACGGATCTGCTCGATATCTTCGACAGCGAAGGCGTAGACAGCACCTTCGTTCATCTCTTCGCGCTGTACAACTACCCGCATCGCTCTGATGGTGATCCACGCGATGACCTCGACCTCGCCAGCCCGGGCATCGTCGCCGTGCTCGAAAGGGGACGCGGCACTACCTATCCCGCCATGCCCTGGGAGCCCAAGCAGGCCTTCGCGGCCGTCGCTTCGCACTACTCCCGATAACCGAGAACCGGGCGAGCACTCACAACTCCCGGTCGCGGTATAGCCGCGCAGACACGACGATGGCGACGACGACGCCGAGTACGCCGATCAGCACACCGATTCCGATGATCGCCGCGACTGCGACACCGGCGAATGCGTCCTGCAGGGGAAGGTGCAGGCGCGTCGCCTGAAGCAGCCAGGCGACGCCTGCGACGACGAACGCCGGCGCGTATGCCATGAAGCGACCACGGGAGTATCCGATGCGGAAGAAGACCGGAAGCTGCAGCGCCATCGACAGGCCGATGAATGCCAGCGCTGCGGCGTGGGCGATGAGCAGGATCTCGGGCTCGATGCGCCCGCCCCGCACCATCGCGCTGATGACGGTCACGAGCGTGGCGAGCACCGCAGCGGCCACGTAGTAGGTGAGGATCGACAGAGCGCGTCCGGCGACGACTGTGCCGCGCGACACCGGCAGCACACCGTAGAGCGTGTTCAGGTGTTCCCGCTCATCGCCGAGGAACGGAGCCGAGACCATGAGCGATGTCACCAGCGCGGCCGCGACGATGGCCATTCCCGGGACGGGAAGCAGGATGCCGACGGCCACGACGAGCAGCAGAGTGAGCGCTGTCTGCGTGCGAGAGAACCAGGAAGACAGATCCAGACGGGTGAATGCGGCGATCATGCGGCAACCTCCTTCTGAGCGGATGCGAGATGGATGACGATGTCGTCGATGCTCGCGCTGTCGATGACCACGTCGGAGCCGAATGCCGAAGAATCGGACATCCGGATCAGGGCGGACCACTGCTCGCCCATGCGCTCGAGACCGATGACGGGCGCCGCGGGCTCGATGCCGGAGCCTCGAGCCATCGCGAACTCCTCGGAAGCGTCAATGAGCGTCCCGTGATAGGCGATGCGCCCGCCGGTGAGCACGACCAGTTCGTCGGCGAGACTGTCGAGATCAGTCGTGATATGCGTGGAGAACAGCACGGCGTGGTCGGCGTCGAGCATGAACTCCCGAATGAGATCGCCGATCTCACGACGGCTGGCCGGATCGAGTCCGCTGGATGGCTCATCGAGTATCAGTAGCTCCGGTGACTGAGCAAGCGCCATGGCGAGCGAGAGTTTGACCCCCTGACCTCGGGAGAGCTCGCTCACGCGCTGGCTCTGCGGCACCGAGAGCCGATCGAGGAGCGAACCGAACCGACTCTCGTCCCAGCCGGGGTAGAAAGGCGCGAGACGTCGTCCGAGCGAACCGATGCGCCACTCCGGAGCGGTAGTGGGATGGTCGAGCACGACCCCGATGCGCCCCAGGGCATCGGCAGCCCCCGCGGGGTGTCCGAGCACCTCCACATCGCCCGAGGTCGGCACGAGCAGACCGAGAAGTGCCCGGATGACGGTCGTCTTGCCTGCCCCGTTGGGTCCGACAAGGCCGACGACGGACCCGCGCCCGATGGTCAGGGAGATGCCGTCGATTTCGAACGCCGGCCGTTCTACGCGCAGATCGGTAATCTCCGCCACATAGTCAGTCATCTTCGCTCCAGATCTCATCGAGGTGGTGGTGGATGTCAGTCAGACTCAGCCGGGCGTGAAGTGCTGCCCTGCGAACCTCGCGGAGTGCGACATCCACGCGCTCCCGCAGGGCCGCGGACGCGATGGCCGGTTCGACCTCCAGAACGACGAACCCGCGCCCGTGCTCGCTGTGGACGAGGTTCTCGGCAACGAGATCGTTGTAGGCGCGGGTGATGGTGATCACACTCACCCTGAGGTCGGCGGCCAGCTGTCGCAGTGACGGCAGAGTCTGGCCCGCTTGAACCTCACCGGACAAGATCGAGGATCGGACCTGCGCTTTGATCTGTTCATAGATCGGTGTGGCCGAGGCCGTCGACACTACGACTCGCATCACATTCCCAACTGTTACTGTGAGCAATAACAGTAGATCAGTTGATGTCGACCGTCAAGCTCGATTCGATCGCTCAATCCCCGCCGCAGCGACCGCCGCGGACACGTGCAGCGCTGTCGTCGGAAACACAGGCACGGCGGAATCCGCCTGAGTGAGGAGCAACTCGATCTCGGTGCACCCCAGAATGATGCCTTCCGCACCGGCATCGATCAGCCGGCCGATCACTTCGCGGTAGGCCTGCCGGGACTGTTCCGTGATGACGCCGTGAACCAGTTCGTCGTAGATCACCCTGTGCACGGGCGCCCGGTCCTCAGCATCGGGAATCAACGCGGTGACGCCATTCTGAGCGAGGCGGTCGCGGTAGAAGCTCTGTTCCATCGTGAATGCCGTCCCCAGCAGGCCCACCGTGCTCAGTCCGGCAGCAGTGATCGCTTCGCTCGTCGTGTCGGCGATGTGTATGAAGGGAACGGTGATCGCGTCGGTGATCTGGTCTGCGACGAGATGCATCGTGTTCGTGCACAGGACGATCAGTGCCGCCCCCGCAGCCTCAAGCGCTCGCGCGTGGGCCGCGNNGGCGGCCTGCCAGTCACCTGCGTCCTGCAGGGCTTCGATCTCGGCGAAATCGAGCGAGTCGAGCAGGATCGGCGCCGAGTGATACCCGCCGAGCCGGTCGCGGACCTGCTCGTTGGCCATGCGATACCAATCCAGCGATGACTCCCAGCTCATTCCGCCGAGCACACCTATCGTCTTCATTGCGCCGCCCACCTCACCGAGACGTCGTGGATGTCATGATCGAGGTGAAGGCAGCGGTGAGCGAGCCGGCGAGTTCGGAAGGCTCGCCGAGGTATCCGTTGACCATGGCACCGTCGCGGAGCAGCATGAG
>JACYYJ010113262.1_pt1 | contig 16328 bp, 17 predicted proteins | sample 8236861 | NCBI WGS metagenome assembly JACYYJ01 (sample SAMN14103086, study PRJNA606662) | landfill metagenome | isolation source: landfill solid waste | place: India:New Delhi, Okhla landfill site | collected 2017-11-05
ATTTTATTTACTGGACCAACTGGCAGCGGAAAGTCTACAACCATGTATTCCCTCCTCCAAACAATTGTAAAAAACAAACCATTTCAAGCAATTACGTTAGAAGATCCGATTGAACAAGAGCTTGATCACATTTTGCAAGTTCAAGTAAACGAAAAAGCAGGGATTAGTTATGATGCCGGACTGAAAGCCGCTCTCCGTCACGACCCTGATATTTTAATGATCGGGGAAATTAGAGATCGACAAACAGCCCGTTTTGCTTTCCACGCAGCCTTTACCGGACACCTTGTACTTTCAACTATTCATGCGAAAAATGCATACGGAACTATTTTCCGTTTATATGAGATGGGAATCTCTGCATCTGAGCTATCCCAAACCCTAATTGGAGTCGCATCACAACAGTTGATAAATTGCCCAAGTGATGTACCGATGCAAAAGAGAACAGCTATCCTAGAAATACTCGAACATACTATTTTGCAGGAAGCAATTAACGGAAAATCCCCTTATACAAATCCGTCCTTCCAATCCTTCGAATATTTAAGGAGGAAAGCGAATGCTCTCTCTATCTCAAAAGAAAAACACACCGTTAGCTGACCAAATTATAGTACTTGATCGGCTGGCGAATTTAATGAAAAACGGTTACTCTATTAGTCGTGCTCTCACATTGCTTTCTTATGATCCGAAGCTTGGTAAAATAGCGAAGCAAATCGACATCCAATTGAAGAATGGAAAAAGTCTACATCTTATTTTTCAAAGCCTTTCTTTCACTCCAATAGTTACTTCCTTCCTATACTTTTCCCAAGAAACCGGTCGCCTTCAAGAAGCCCTTCAGAACGGTACAAGGCTATTAAAGCAACAAAAGGCATTCCAAAACAAATTTAATAAAACCCTTCAATATCCCCTAATACTCTTTTGTTTCATCCTGTTACTCTTCTTCTTTTTAAAGGCTTTTTTACTTCCTTCCTTAACGGATATGTATCAAGGCTTTATGGGGGCAGAGTACACACCAGCTGTATTAACTATTATGAATCATGTCATAAATATACTTCTCTTCTTTATTATCTTTGCAATATTTGCTTGGTTCCTTTGGAGAAGAATAAAATCCAAGCTACCTGTACAACAGAAAATAATGTTTTATAGCGCACTACCGTTACTTCGAACATATAAAAGTTTAGAGACAACCTATTTATTTAGTTATCATTTTAGTACTTTGCTTGAAAGTGGTCTATCCATTAAAAACGCGCTTCAAATCATGAAAAATCAAAGCCAATTACCATTTTTACAGCATTGTACCTCTATATGCTATGAAGGAATTTATGCAGGTGAAAAGCTACATGAAGTCATAAGGCAAATTCCCCTCGTGGAAAGAGAGCTTCCCATTATAACGGAAAGAAGTATGTATGATGGTACTCTAGTGAAGGACTTAAGAAGCTATGCAGAGATGCTAGTTGAATCCATTACGAGCAAAATATCAAAAATGATAACCTATATTCAACCAATGTGTTATCTGTTCTTTGGTGTTATTATTTTGACCGTTTATTTTTCGATATTGATCCCGATGTTTAATTTAATGCAACAATTATAAAATGAGGTGTTTAAATGAAAAATGATAGAGGATTTACATTAATAGAAATGATGGTCGTATTACTTATCATTTCCGTATTATTATTAATTACAATTCCAAATGTTGCAAAAAGTAACGAGGTAGTAGATAGCAAGGGATGTGATGCGTTTATCGAATTAGTAGAAGCTCAAATTCAATTATATAAAGTTGATAATGGTACCTATCCTGATAGTATAAATACTCTCGAAAGTGCAGGCTATTTAGATCGAACTACCTGTCCTGACGGCACCGCAATCACTATAGGTGGAGATGGAAGTGTCATAAAAAATGAACCCACATTGGAAGGATAATGGCTTCACGATTCTTGAGATTTTAATTGTTCTTTCTATCTTTTTAATTCTAATAGGCGTTTCCGTACCATTACAATCCAATTCCCTTCAAAAGCTTGAGGATGAAAAATTTCTTCAAGCCTTTGAAGAAGATATCTTACTGATGCAAAGTGCCGCCATTACAAATGGATCACTTATGAAACTAACTTTTTTTCCACAAAACCATTATTATGAAATTCGGGAGGGTGGCTTTAATCACTTAATTAAAAGAAGGAGCTACTCCTCTCGAATAAAGATTGATCTAGGCACCTTTACATTGCCGTTTTCCTTCTATCCATCCGGCACTCCTAATCAACCCGGTAGCTTTACTTTTACAACCGACTACAGCAAATATAAAATAACATTCCCTTTTGGCAAAGGAAGATTTTATGTTACGAAGCAATAAAGGTTTTACCCTTTTAGAAACTACTGCCGCATTTTCCATTTTCATAATAATCCTAACCGCCATTGTACCAATGATGATTCAAACTCATTTAGAAAGAGAAAATATTGAGCTTCGTTCGGACATGTTAACAGAACTTCATAACGAACTATTGTATGCAATGAATTCAAAACCTATATCCCCTCTTACCAAGCAATTAGAGATAAATCAAACCAAAGCAAAGATTGAAATCGCACTTACAGATAACGAATTAGAAGGCTGTATTTCGTGGTCAAATTATAAAAATAAGCAAGAAAGAAAGTGTTTATATGTCGCTAAATGAAGGAAAAAACGGATACACATTTATTACGATACTATTTTCATTATCCATTTTTATAATGATCACACCATTTTTATCCTCACTCATACAGCTTTTCATCAGCATGAATGATTCAAAGACGGAGGACTATTCTATAGCTAATTTTTTCTACCTATTACAATACGAGCTAAACCAATCGAACGGAGTACAACTCACAACCTCAGGGTTATTACTACATCAAAACGACCAAATGATTACAATTGAACGTTATACCAATCAAATTAGAAGAAGGGTTAATTATGCAGGCCATGAAGTAATGTTATTTAATGTACAAAGTATAAAATGGGAGGATGAAAAACATACTTTGTACGTTACAATCAAAATCCAGGGAGGAAAAACGTATGAAAGGAGGCTCTTTAAAGGTGCTACATTTCAAGAATGAGCGTGGCTTTATTTTTCCCTCTGTCTATTTCCTATCTCTATTGTTTATTTCACTATTAATTTGGAATATTCACTCCTTAAAGACAGAAATAGAATTAGTGGAATTACAAGAAGAACAATTAAGACAAGAACTAAAGTCTCTTTCCAACTACCTAACCAAACCTAATTTCTAAATTGATACGTAACATTATAGTTTCAAGCTATTCATGCATAATTTTTAAAAAGTTGTCCATTACTATACCGAAGACATTTAGAACTATCATTACTCCCGTCCATAATTTATGGTAAAATGAAGGCAATATAGTAGGAAAGTAGTAGTTTTAAATTCGGGAGGAAAAACAAATGGAAGAGACTTTAAGAATAACGAACGTTTTAAGTGATGAAACCCGTTTAAATATTTATGATTATATCGCAAAAAAGCATAATAGTGTGAACGTACAAGAAATTGCTGATACATTCCATATCCATCCGAATGTTGCAAGACTACATTTAACAAAACTTGAAGATATTGGGATGATCATCGGAAGATTACAAAAGAACCCTAAAGGTGGTAGACCATTCCGTATTTACGAGTTATCAGAGGAAGTAATCAAATTACAATTTCCATTTCGTGATTATGAAATGTTAGCTAAAATTGCTTTGGAAACGCTACTATCTCTTGGCGAGCAAGGAAAAAACGCACTTGTAGAAACCGGCAGAAAATTTGGACATCAAATTATGGCAAAAACATATCCAGATCTTGATGTACAAACCCTCACTGCCGAGGAAAAAATAAAGCTATTAAAAGATGCCTCCGTTATGCTTGGATTAGAACCAGAATTTGATTACAATCCAAGTAATGATACGTACACATATAAAATTTATAATTGTCCTTTTAAAGAAATTGCAGCAAAGGATGATCATCAAACCATATGTGAAATGCACCGATATTTCATTAAAGGAATGTTTGAAGAATTATTTTCTAACGTTATTACATTGGAAGAAAAAACGAATATGTTGAATGAGTGCAAAACTTGTGGGTATCTTATAAACATAAAGTCATAAAAAGTTCATTTACATTCTAAAAAGGGTAGTTTATAATAATCGTTGATGAGTCACCGGTAGAAGGAGGAGTATATTATGGATCGTATGTACCGAGTTTTAGGTTTTTGGACTGGTATTTTTACTGTTATGTTTTATATTGGTGATATGATTAGTGCATCCATACTATTTTTAGTACAGACGGTGTTCTTTATTGGATTAGGCTATTTAAACCTTTCCGAGCGTATGTATATGTACATATTTGGTGCGTATTGTACAATTTTCTTTATTGGATTTACGTACTATACTACATTCCTATTAGTACCATCGTTTGGTCATTAATAGGAAAAAACAGGAATCTATATAACAGATTCCTGTTTTTTTATTTCTTCATAAAAATTTCTAACTGGGATTTACGAATACCTTTCGCTTGGATACACACTTCGAACATGTTCCCCATGAAATCGCCAGAAATCAATTGTTGAATGGCTCGGTTTTGCTTGGAAGCCGTTGAAAAGTAAGTACCCGATTTATTTTCACGAACATAATCTAATATCCCGATTTGCAATAAAAACTGCTGTTGTTTTTCGAACATGTACAAATCAAGGTCATGCTCTAAACCAATTTTAATAAAAGAATCCCAATGAATATGGTGGGTAATATCCATCTTTCCAACATGGTCGGTCACCCGGTCTACCATTTGATGATCAAGGTATCCTCTTAAACTTCCCTTTTTTCTTCTTGGATCTACTAATTCTTCATTCGTATAGCCATAATCTATTGTTAATATAATTCCTTTATGTAACACTGTTGCTATTTGTTCCAATATCGAATTTAGGTAATTAGGTACCTCCATCCGATGTCCTTCCGATAGTACAATACCATACTTCCTTATCCAATCTACCATTTCTCTGGAACAGGGATAAAATCTTTCTATTAGTCTTCCATCATCATCCATGCTCACATAAACTTCAAACAGCTCTCCATTGTTTTTTTCGACCACTTTTACTGGCTGCGCATCAAAAAATTCATTAGAGTATATAATTCCGTTAAAATGGCCAATGTTTTCTTCAAAATCGTGTAAGGACGAAAATGTCTCCAGTGTGTGATTTGTAATTTGCTCTTTTATGTTTTTCCGATGTATTTCATTTCCCTCTACAAAATAATAAGTGATTTTCATTCCTTTGTTTGAAAAGAATTCACATAATTGTTTCGCAAAACGCCCATCTCCCCCACCTAATTCCAGAATTACATGTGGTAAATGAAGCTCGTTAAATAGTTTTAAGAACCACTCTCCCAACAGCTCACAAAAAACGGAGTGGACATGGCTAGCTGTAAAAAAGTCTCCCTTTTTGCCAAACACATCTCTTTTTTGGTTGTAATACCCTTCCAGCGAATCATATAAAGCCAAAGATATAAACTCATTATAAGGAATAGATTTTAAGTGTGATCGAGCAATTGCAGTTTTTACACTATTAATCAAGATTTTATCCCTCATTTCAGGTTTTCACTATTGACATAGTGTTAATAAAGTTATATAGTAATTTTAGTAGCTTAATTAATCCCTAACCAACAAAAGAGCAGAGCACATCCCCCCAAAACCCCTTCTTATTAAAAGAAGGGGTTTTACTTTGCTCTACATTCATAAACCTATCAAAAATGGATTTGTTGTTTTTTCTTGTTCGATTGATGTTTTTGAGCCATGTCCAGGATATACTATCGTTTTCAACGGCAGTGCCAAAAGCTTATTTTTAATATGACTTAATAACTGTTGATGATGACCCCCAGGAAGATCCGTACGACCAATACTCCCTTGAAATAATGTATCTCCAGCAACGACAAAATGATCTTTACGGAAATAGAATGAAACACTTCCTGGTGAATGACCTGGAGTATGCAAAACTTCCATTTGAAAGTCTCCTATATTTAACAACCCTTCCGTTAGTGCCCCATCAGCTTCTTTCAATATAATCGGTTTCGAAATACCAAAGTAACTGGAACCATTTAATTGAGGGTCCCTTAACCATGGATGCTCTACAGCATGTAAGTAAACCTTTATATTATAGGCGTTTCTAACATCATCAACCGCGCCAATATGATCAAAGTGAGCATGTGTTAATAAAATTGCAATAGGCTTAAGATTCCTTTCATTTACGTATTTCGCGATTTCCTCAAAAGAATCTCCTGGATCTACAATTAGTGCATTATTATTGTTATTATGAATAACGTAACAGTTTGTTCCTAATGCACCTAAAGAAAGTTGTTTAATTTCCATGTATATTCCTCCTAAAGTAGCTTTATTTATGACAAAACAAAGAAATTTCCTATTAGTTCTCGACAAAGCCATAAATTTTTTATAAAATGTATGAGAGCAATCGTATAGTACATAATATAAATGCCTAAATTTATACTATATCTACTAGTATAAGTAACTTGTTATGAAAGCAAGTCATTTTTAATTATTGCAATGGATATATACATATTGAAGGGGGTATCTCAGTGGTAGTTGCAATATTGCTATTTATAGCTACAATCCTATGTATTCTTGCTATTTTCCGTGAAGCCAAACAACGTAATTTCTTTGCAGTAGGGTTCGCAGGAATATCAACACTAGTATTTGGTTGGTTTTCTGTTATGAGTATCATACACGAATTATTCCCAAAATAAAAGAAGAGAATAAATGAGTTCAAGCAAAAGAGCTAGGAAATTCCTAGCTCTTTTCATTTACCAGCTTCATTATCTCTCCCGTATTTATATCCACTAAATTTTCTAATTGCGCGCCCATTAAACACCATTCTCCATTTGGGGAACAGTCTAGGTTCGTAATTTCGTCAACGGAAACTACATCCTGCTTTTTACCTGCTTGAACATCATAAACGATTAATTGATATCCATGGTTATAGTCAATTAAGGACCCTGCTTGTTTGGCCTCAAATATAAAAAAGAGATTACTTGTAGAGGACCAATCAAAAATCGGACTCCAAATGTATCCAGCATGTGAATCTAAAACTGGTGTATCAAAGGAATTCACTTCATTTTGCGTAGTACTATCCACAAACTTTACGTTTAACACGTCCTCTTTAAATTCCATATACATAAAGTAGTTTGGGATTGAATCGAACAATATAGCGTTTTGGCTAAGATGTTGCGTTGTTGTTGAATGAATATTATATATTTTTATAGGTGCCTGCAAAGAAGCCCCATTATTCCAGTCGAAGTATGCTACCTGATCCTTACTGAACCACTGAACGTAAGGTTCAATATGAAGTTCCTGCTTTTCTTGCTGTTCTAGGTCCATAACTTCAATTGTTGTCTGTAACGAAGGATAATAGGAGGTTACCATTAGACTGGAGGGGGCATATGGACTCCAGGCTAGTTCTAAAAAATCCACTGCAATCTTCTTTTGAAGAACCATATCTCCTTCAGCATTTAATATTGTCAAAATGGAATTATTACTTATATCTTTACTTTCTATTGCTACATAGGTATTGTTTGAATTGGGCTGCACTTGCATGATAAAATCACTTGACTTATAAAACACATCACGTTTTCCTGTATAAAAATTATATTTTTCTAAACGGCTTGAAATCCCATCATTGACAAGGATTAGCACTTCATGATTGCCGTACCAACTTGTAATTCGATTTAAGTTTGGTTCATGTAAAGGAACTATTCTTGAACGAAAAGAAAAACGCTCTGATTCCTTCTCATATGTTTTATATTCTAAGTTCGTTTGATATTGGTGTAATTCATGAATGATACGCTTATCGTTTGAACAAGAGGGGAGGAAAACGAACAATATTAAGAGTAGCATTACTTTTAAAGCTTTCACAAACAACACCCCATAGTACAATATCTTTATAGAAAAACCCGTATCATATAATGATACGGGTTTTATGATTACTCTTCTTTAGTTCCTGTTGTTTTATTTTCTCCGAAGTCATGAAATCTGAATAAATCACCGTAAATTAAATCATCTGAAAGTGTTAATTCCGACAATACATCATCTTTTAATGGTTCACAAGGGGATTCTTCACCATCAGGAATCTCAACTTCCTTTCCTGTTTCCCGCTCATAACAAATTCCTTCTGTATATACATAATCGTCTGATACATAGTCACCATTACGGAATGCAACAAATGGCTTGCGATCGTCAGAGAATAAATCTGTACCAAATACTAAATCTTCATCATTCTCAATGCCCATCATGTTTAATACAGTAGGTTTTAAATCAATTTGACCTCCAATTTTATCAATTGTTCGGTCATCATCAGAACCTGGAATATGCACAATCAAAGGCACTCTTTGTAATTGAATATTATCATACGGTGTAATCTCTTGGTCTAAATATTTCTCCATTGCTTTATTATGATATTCACTAATACCGTAGTGGTCACCGTAAATAATGATAATGGAATCTTCGTACAAACCACTTGATTTTAGTTCTTCAAAAAATCCTTCAATTGCTTCATCCATATATCTTACGGTTTGAAAATAGTTGTTCAACGTATTAGAGTTCGAATCATACTTATCCACATTCGCTAAGCTTTGGTCAATTTCAAACGGATGGTGGTTCGTTAATGTTATAAACTTCGCATAAAATGGTTTTGGAATAGATTCCAAATACTTAATGGACTGGTCAAAGAATTCTTTATCGTTAAGACCCCATCCAATCGTATTTTCTTCTGTTACATTATAGAAAGACTCTGAATAAAATTGGTCATATCCTAACGACTCATACATTACGTCACGATTCCAGAAACTCTTGCTATTCGAATGGAAAACAGCTGAGTAATAGCCATGATCTTTTATTATTTCTGGAACAGCATGATACTCATTTTGACCATGAGTAAAGAATACGGAACTATTTGGCAATGGATATAATGAATTTTCTACAATAAACTCAGAGTCTGACGTTTTTCCTAAGTTTGTTTGTTGATAGAAGTTTTCAAAATAGTAGCTATCCCCAATTAAGTCGTTTAAAAATGGTGTTATTTCTTCACCATTAATCGTGTTGTTAATGACAAACGATTGTAAAGACTCCGCTGAAATATAAATAACGTTTTTATCTTTCGCAATTCCAAACATTTCGGAAGATGCTTCTTTGCTGGAAATATTTGCTTTCACATGCTCTTCTATACCTTCTAATTCACTTTCATCTGCTAATACCCGTTGTACCTTTGTTTTGGAGTTAATGACAACATCGTAAATATGGTAGTTAAATAAACCAACGTTTTTAACTAAATATTCACGGTCAAAACCACGTAGAAATAAGTTAGGACGTTCAATTTCTGCTAAAACAATATTTGCAATCAAAACAGAACAAGCTAAAGCCATTACTTGTAGTTTTCCAGTTCTTTTATATTGTTTTACTAGTCTGTCCTTTGTTTTCCAAGCCAGTAGGAAGATGATGATAACATCTAAAAATAGGAAAATATCCCAAAACTTAACTAAAGCGGACGCACTGCTACCTAAATCTCCAAAGTTTTTAAACTGAAAGAGACTTGGTAATGTAATAAAATCCGTGAAATTACGATAATATGCTAAATTTACATAAATGATTAAAGAACCAATAAGTGCAGCATATTTAATAAATGTTTTTTGTCTTTTTGGTTTCATAAATACAGCTAAAGAAAAGACAATTAAAGCTGATGCAAAAGGATTTAAGAATAAAATAAATTCTTGCATTGTATTTTCAATCGATAGATCGAATATAAAGCGATATACGATATATGTTTTAAGGCCAAATAGTAAAGAAGCAATTAGAAACAATGGCCATTTAATTCGCTGTAGCATTACTGCTCATTCCTCCTTATAAATGTTAAATCTCAGTAGTGGATTATCATTTGTAATAGTTTCATAACTTACTAGTTTCTCCTTGCTTATATTATATGACGAAATACAAGCAAAAAACGTTTCATTAAATTTAAAAATTCTTCAAAGATGTTATCAAAAGTAATAAACGTTACATCATTGTTAAAGTACTACAACGTTCATGAAATAATTTATTCTCTTTGAAACTAACTACTATATTCTAACGTTTTCTACACTTAAGTCAAGGGGCTTTTTACATAGTTCGGATGGAATATATTGTTTTTTATTTCCAAAATAAGTATATACCAATGAGTTAGACATTTATTCGATATTTTCTAAAATAATTCGACAAGTACTAAATTTGGATAGGTTGGTTCATGTAAATACATGAATTGGCAGCTTGTTTAGATAAACACATATATCCTGATCCATCTTCACTTTTCATAAAAAAGAATGCAACCAAGTTGGCTACATCCTTGTTTACTTCTTGTTCATATGCTGTTTTACATAATATGCAGCACCAACAACACCTGCGTCATTACCTAATTGTGCTATTGTAATTTCGCAATTATGAAAAGCGTGATCTAAACAATATTTTTCAAATGCTCTCTTAAGTGGATTTAAGAGGGTATCCTTGGCTTTTGATACACCTCCACCGATGATAATGACACCAGGATTAATAATAGTCGCTAAATTCGCAAGCATAATCCCTAATAAATTGGTAGTGTTTTCTACGATTTGTTTGGACACCAGGTCCCCATCTTTAGCCTGTTCAAAAATATCTTTTGCCGTAAGTGTCCCAGTTGTAGCAAATATATTTTTTAAGGAGGTGTCGACTGGTTTTACTACTTCTTCTAATCCTTGTCTAGCAATTCCTGTAGCTGACGCATATGTTTCAATACAGCCTCTTCTCCCGCAATTGCAAGTTGGTCCATCATTAGGTGTAACAACAACGTGCCCAATCTCCCCACCAGATCCATCAATGCCATTTACAACTTGACCATTCACAACAATACCGCCACCTACACCCGTTCCAAGTGTTACTGTAATTAAATGATCAATATTCCTGCCTGCTCCTACCCAGTATTCGCCTAAAGCTGCTAGGTTCGCATCATTCGTTACGTAAACAGGGATCTGTAATCGTTGGGAGAGCTTGTCCTTTAAATTAAAGTTTTTCCATCCAACGTTCACAGCTTCATATACGAGTCCTGTATTGGTATTTACGTAACCTGGAGCGCCAGCCCCAAGGCCAAGAAGTTCCTCTTTTGGAATTCGTAGTTCCTGCATTTTCGTTTCGATCGAATAAACAATCTCTTTTGGTATTTCTTCCCCATTATTATGTATATTCGTTGAGATTTCCCATTTATGAACAATTTGTCCTTTCTCCGTTATAAAGGCTAATTTTACCGTCGTACCACCAATATCAGCACCTACATAATAAGCCATTTCTTGTTCCCACTTTCATTTCTTTTTATCTTTTACGGATGCCTGTTCTTGTCGTAATAGGAAAAGAGCCATCGAAAACTCCTTCGTACTAATAAGATTTGAATGTTGTAAATCCTTTAGTTCTTGTTCCATTAGTTCTAAATCTGCTAATCGATCTCCTACATATATAATTGTGCCAAATTTTTTTAGTAATTGTTGCACATCGTAAATACTATTCATTTTCATCACCTAAATTTTATTATAGCAAGCTAGAAGCATATTTGAAATAGAAAAGACCGCTTGATTATTAGCGGTCTGGGTCTTTCGGATGTAAAAATGCTGGTCGTAAATTTTTAAGCGGCATTGGCGAGCGAATTAATACATCACGTAGTGCGTGTGGGTCGAAAGGAATAAATGGCCATAAGTATGGAATTTCAAATGTTTTTATACTTACAAGCTTTAATAGCCATATCGTAATCGCCACCATATAACCTGCAGGTCCAAAAACACTTGCAACAATTAAAAAAATCAATCGGATAATTCGATTCGACAAACTCATTTCATAACTAGGGGTTGCAAATGTCCCGATGGCTGCAACAGACAAATACAAAACAACTTCATTCGAAAATAACCCTACTTCAACAGCTACTTGTCCAATCATGATGGCTGCTACTAATCCTAGCGCTGTCGCTAAGGCGGATGGAGTATGGATAGCGGCCATACGTAATGCATCTATTCCAATTTCGGCAATAACAAACTGAAGGAGTAACGGGATCACTCCTAACTCCGTAGGTCCAATAAATTCTAAACCTTGTGGTAAAAGAGATGGGTCCACTGAAAACAAATAGTATAACGGTAAAATAAATAAAGATGCCAAAACGGCGAGAAAACGTACTAGACGTAAATATGCACCTACAAATGGCTTTTGGCGATATTCCTCAGCGTGTTGCATATGATGCCAAAAGGTTGCTGGTGTAATCATAACACTAGGGGAGCCATCGATAAATATTAATACATGCCCCTCATATAAGTGAGCTGCAGCAGTATCAGGTCTTTCTGTGTACCGAATAATAGGGTAAGGATTCCAATGTCTCCCGCCTAAAAATTCTTCAACCGTTTTTTCTGCCATCGGTAATCCATCTGTATCTATTGCTTCTAAGGTTTTCTTTAAGTGCTTGACATTGTGATCATCCGCTATATCTTCTATATAACAAAGACAGACATCTGTCTTTGATCTTCTCCCTATTTGTAAATACTCCATTCGTAGAGAACGATCTCGTATTCTTCTTCTTGTTAGTGCCGTATTGAAAACAATTGTCTCGACATAGCCATCTCTTGAACCTCGAACAACTCTTTCTAAGTCTGGCTCCTGTGGTCCTCGAACAGGATATGTTCGAGCATCAATCATAATGACTTTCGATAGCCCTTCTACTAATAATGCTGTTGGTCCTGCTAGTACTTGATCCCCTGCAGCATTCAAATCTTCCACATAATCTAATTCAATATAAGGAAGATGGGTTTTAAATAGCTTTTCAAAGGGATCTGGTTCTAATTGCTCAGGCTCTAACCTAGATAGTAATTTCATTATGTAATGCAAAATATCATCTTTAGCAAAACCATCTATTAAAAATAAAGCCATTCTTCGTTCCGCGTATTCTAAATCGATATAAACTACATCAAAGCTCTTATCTACTCCTAATCTTTCCTTCATGTAGGCTACGTTGTCATCAAAGCTTTTCGAGATTGGTCGTTTTTCTGTCATATACTCNNACTCACCTATTCATTCCGATTATCTCTGATTAGTTTGAGCTATTTTTTTCATTACATACATTTCATATATGCTCATGTATGGACATACATTTATGTATAAGACAAGCTAGCTAATAAAATACAAGTACTCTTAATACATACATCACAAAGTTAAAGGTGGTCCTATTATGAAAAAATTATTTTTTATTTTTATCCTAACTTTTTTTTTATCGATTCTGATAGTGAATCTTACGCATGAGGATGAAAAGGTTATTAAATATTTTCCGTTGGATGAAACGAAAAATTTTATTGACCAAGAAACAATGCTTACCTTGCTTAAGCCTACAGATGATGATTCCTATCAATTAAGCTGGTCTATTAAGTCCAAGACAAACGAGCCGATTGATTTAAGACAAGATTTGTCCCTATTGTTTATTGATGGTAAGTTGAAAGGTATTTTAAATCAATGGAAAGAAAATGTTAGTGCATTAGAACAAATTACGATATTTAACGGAGAAGGAAGCAGTAACCTTGAAGCCATTTCCTTTCATCATGGAGAGGTGCATTATCCGGAAGAGGTAATAAAAAGTATACAATCGATGACTCATGATGAATTGTACATAATGGACTCACCTCATACTCCATTAGAATCCTTCAAAGAGCCGGTAACAAATAATGAAATAGAATGGAAGAGAACATTAGATCATGCTAAATTTCAACAGCTAACGTATTATTGGAAAAGACTTATGGATCACTATCAACTAAACAGCGAAGATTATGTACAAATCCCTTTAACTCAATTACATTATTATGAAAATGAACCCTTCCCAACATTAACTTTAGAACAAACACAACAGGTTCTTGGTCAATTATGGGAAGGCCTTTATAGACACTACATAGTAGGTATAAGTTACGAAAAGACAGAGGATGGCAATCCATTAAATACGTATATGCCTCTTATCCTAGTTGATAAAAAAGGAGAACACATATATGTGCTCTATGAAGATACACAAGGAAATAAGCAAAGACTCATACAAGAAATACCTACATTTTAACGATTTAAGGATGGATGATTCACTAAATTTTGAAATTGTTGATTATTTGGGATAAGCTCTGCTGCTTTCTGTGCATGCTCCCTTGCCTTTTCAAATTCGGACAATTCCATATAAATAAGTGCCAAGTTATAATGAGCATCTGCGTTTCGATTATTTAATGTAACTACCTCAATTAGATCGTCTCTAGCATTTTCCCATTGCTTTAAAAAATAGAAGGCAACAGAGCGGTCGAAATAATACTGCTCCTTTTTCTGTTCTGAATTATTGATAGCATTCGTAAGAGCAGTAACCGCCTCATTATACTGATCATTTTCTAAATGTATAAAAGCTAGTAAATGTTGTGCCTCTGGGTCTAAATGTTCTGTATTTCGCTCGATACCATATGCTACAAGACCAGCGATAAGAAAAAGATAAACAAGAGTTCCTATTATCCTAGTTGAAATCGCTTTTTTCTTAGGCATCTGTACAATCGATGAGGCAATAAAGCCACCTAACAGTCCACCGAGGTGTGCTCCCATATCTATATTTGGAATGCTAAATCCAAGGACGATATTTAATAGGATCACAAAGAGCAAATTTCCACCCATCGTTTGAAGGAAAATTTTTCGATTTTGGATACCAAAAAAGAGTAGCGCACCAAACATACCAAATATAGCACCTGATGCACCAGCAGCAACAGTCTGATTAAAAGCAAAGCTCGTTAACCCACCAGCAATTCCACTTAAAAAGTAAATAAATAGAAATTTCACATTGCCATACATTTTCTCAACTAAAACACCGAGATAATAAAGTGCAAACATATTCATCATTATATGTAACGTGCCAATATGTAAAAACATAGAGGTGACAATTCTCCACCATTCTCCATCCATAATGTATGGATTAAACTTAGCTCCCCATTCAATTAGGTGGAGCATATTGGTAGTGTCCCCTTTGGACTCCATCCAAAAATAAATCAATATATTAATAGCCATTAATATATAAGTGAAAAATGGTTTTCCATAGTTAAAAATAGAAGTAACTTCTCTTTTCTGCTGTTGATGTCTACCTATAATTTCTTGCTTAAAATACGCAAGCTCCCTCTCCAATTCTTCTTCATTTTGAAAATCTTGAAGAAGTGGTGGTTCCATTTCTAATTCATTGAAAAGGGCAGTTACATCGGAATTTCGATTTTCCTCATATAAATAAAACGTCTTCGTTAGAATCGATTTCCGATCCTTTAATAAAATGTTTTTCTTTAAGGATGACCAATCATCAACTGGTTGATATTGGGCAAAATACAGATTATAAATTTGTATCTCCTTACCCTTTAACATTTTTTGTATTTTCCGAACACGCTCTATCACAAATGCAATGTCCCTTTTTAAATGATTGGACCAATCAAATCCTTTACTATATAAACGAATAATAGTTGTTTTTTTATTCACAATTCCTTTTAGCCATATTTCTTTATTGTTTCTGTCAGCCTGGATTAATTCAAACTGGCGATTTGAAATGAGATGATTGGCAACTTTCCATGTATAATATTCATTTAACAAGGCATCCATTCATTCCCCTCCCTTATCCAATCATACCATTACAAAAGTAGCATGGTAAAGAAAACGTAACAGCCACTTTTCCTCTAGAGATTTACTTCACAAAAATAAAATACGTTCAGCTAATCATTAAGCCGAACGTGAAAACGCCATTTTAAAAAATTTATCTTTTATTAGTGGTATGTTCATGGCAACCGTTGTAATCATTCTCCTCATGAATCGAATGGAAATAAAGTAGCTTATAATTCGAAACCGATTTTGATAAATTAGGAATACACTTACCATTGTTAATACGATTCCCATCATTGTACGCATCATGAACACTCCTTAGACTATGATACCTATATCATTTGTCCAAATAAGGAGTTTATACATCGTTTAGCTTTAAAATAGTACACCCTTTTCAGTAATAATATGATGTACCGGGAGATCAAATTCTTCATGGGGAATGTCTGGAACAATCTGATTGGAAACCGCAATAGCAATTGTCTCGTTAGTATAGTCTACTAAATAGCGGTCGTAATAACCTCCACCAAAACCTATACGATAACCATTCACATCAAAGAGTAGACCAGGTACAAATAGTAAGTCTATGTTACGCTTAGATACTTGTTGAGAAACCTCTGGCTTCGGTTCTCGTATTTTGGCATACACCATTT
>JACYYJ010061828.1_pt4 | contig 16324 bp, 13 predicted proteins | sample 8236861 | NCBI WGS metagenome assembly JACYYJ01 (sample SAMN14103086, study PRJNA606662) | landfill metagenome | isolation source: landfill solid waste | place: India:New Delhi, Okhla landfill site | collected 2017-11-05
GTCGCCTGCGTGTAGTCCTGCCCGCGCAGCGCGAAGGAGTGGGCGACGATCTCGCCGAGGGTGCGCACGTCGGGGCCGTCCTCACGCGCGGGGTGCGCGCGCTGGGCGAGCTCCGCGGTGCGGGCGCGTTCCGCCAGCACCGGGTACGCGAAGCGTTCGACCCGGGCGACCGACATCCCCGCTGCCTCCGCGACCTCGGCCACCGAGCCGCCGGCTCGGATGCGGGCCTGGATCTCGCGCGGACGCATCGTGCTCTCCTGCTCGATCTCGAGCTGGCCGAGTCGGGCGACGTCACCGCGCGCCGCGGCACGCAGGCGTTCGTCCGCGGGCAGGAGGAACCGCTCGCGCCGCTCCGGGTCTTCGCACACGATGGACTTGCCGTCCTCGTGCAACCCGACCACTCGTAGCGTTCGCATGTCCCCGCCTCCGAAAGACTTCACCTGTGTGGGGGTCCACGGTAGAACGGCGAGTCGCCTTGACGAGTGAGGCGCGCCGAACTCCCTGTGCATCCGCCGTCGATCTGTTCGCTACGGCCCACACAATGCCAGTTCCGACGCGCCCGGCTACCCGTTTTCGTGAGGAACGAATCCGACCGTCACGACTTCGTGAGCCGCTCCACGACCCACTCGACGCACCGGGTCAGGGCCGTGACGTCGTCGGGCTCGATCGCGGGGAACATGCCGACCCGCAGCTGGTTGCGGCCGAGCTTGCGGTACGGCTCCACGTCGACGACGCCGTTCGCGCGCAGGGTCTTCGCCACCGCCGCGGCGTCGACGGAGTCGTCGAAGTCGATGGTGCCGACCACCTGCGAGCGCAGCGCGGGGTCGCTGACGAACGGCGTGGTGTACGGGGTCTTCTCCGCCCACTCGTAGAGCCGGTTCGACGACTCGCGCGTGCGCGCGGTGGTCCACTCCAGGCCGCCGTTCGCGAGCATCCACTCGATCTGGTCGGCGAGCAGGAACAGGGTCGCCACCGCCGGGGTGTTGTACGTCTGGTCCTTGCGCGAGTTGTCGAGTGCCGTGGGCAGCGACAGGAAGTCGGGAACCCAGCGGTCGCTCGCACCGATCTCGTTGACGCGCTCGACGGCCGCGGGCGACATCAGGGCGACCCACAGCCCGCCGTCGGAGGCGAAGGACTTCTGGGGCGCGAAGTAGTAGACGTCGAAGTCGGCGGCGTTCACGGGAAGGCCGCCCGCACCGGAGGTCGCGTCGATGGCGACGAGCGCGCCGTCGCTGCCCTCGGGCCGGACCACGGGGACCGCGACACCGGTGGAGGTCTCGTTGTGCGCCCACGCCACCACGTCGGCGCCCTGCTCGTAGGCGATCCGGGGAGCGCTGCCGGGCTCGCCCTCGACGATGATCGAGTCGCCGAGGAACGGCGCCTTGTCGGTGACCTTGGCGAACTTCGACGAGAACTCGCCGTAGGTGAAGTGCTGGGCCCGTTCCCGCACGAGCCCGAACGCCGCCGCGTCCCAGAACGCCGTGGTGCCGCCGTTGCCGAGCACGACCTCGTAGCCGTCGGGCAGCCCGAACAGCTCGGCGAGCCCGGACCGGACCCGGCCGACGAGGGACTTGACCGGCTTCTGCCGGTGGGACGTCCCGAGGACCTGCGCCCCCTCCTTGGCGAGGTTGGCCAGCTGTTCGGGGCGCACCTTGGAGGGCCCGCACCCGAACCGGCCGTCGGATGGCTTGAGGTCCGCGGGCAGGGTCAGGTCAACGGCTTCGGTCATGTCTCTAGTCTTCCACGCGTCGTCCGATCGGTGAACAACCCGTCTCACGCCTCGGACGTGGTCGGATCGTTCGGCTGCCAGCCCCGTTCGTCGACGCCGCCGGGGACGGGTGCGCTCGGGTCGTACGGCGTGCGGGTGAAGACGAACGTGGCGAGGTCGAGGTGGTGCGGGCGGCCGTCGGCGTCGCGCCCCACGGTGAGGGTCTCGCCGGAGTAGTAGCCGTCGAGACCGAGCCAGCGGTCGTCGCCGAGCGGCCGGAACCGGGACGCGCGACCACCGCCCACCGCAGGACTCAGGTCGAGCCAGCCGTTCGGCAGCACCCTCAGGTGGTACGGCGACGGACCCCAGTGCCACAGGCCGGTGAGTTCGAGCAGCGAGGTGTCGACGGCCGCGGGCTGCCACTCGGCGGGCAACACCGGTTCGTGGTCGTCGGCGGTCGCGATGAGGTCGGCCGTCAGCGAGAGGATGCCGACGCCCGAGGTCGTGTTGGCGAACGCGACGGCTCCCGTGCTCGTCGCCGGATCGATCATCGTGCAGGCGAGGAAGCCCGGCATCGACCCGGTGTGGCCCGCGAGGCGCTTGCCGTTCACCTGCACGAGCTGAAAGCCCAGGCCGTACCCGGAGTTCCACGGGCCGCTGTCGTCGATCACCGCGGCTTCGCGCATCTCCGCGACGGTGTCCGGGTGGAGGACCTCGCCGGTGTCGCCGCCGACGAACGCGGTCCACCGGGCGAGGTCGTCGACGCACGACCAGAGCTGCCCGGCGGGCGCCATCGCACCCGCGTCGTGCTCGGGTTCGGGCAGGACGACGTCGGCGAACGGGTGGACGGCGTATCCGGTGGCGTGTCGTCCGCTCGGCCGCGCCGTGGTGTGGGACATCCCGAGCGGCTGGAGGATCTCGCTGCGGACGGCGTCGAGCCACGGGCCGCCCCGCAGCCGGGCCACCAGTTCGCCGAGCACGCCGTAGCCGACGTTGGAGTAGTGGAACCGGCGTCCGGCGCGGTGCTTGACCTCGTCCGGGCCGAGGCTCGCGTTGAGCTCGTCCCAGCTGCCGCCCGGTGTGCGTTCCCACCAGCCGCCCGGCGACTCGGAGGTGAGTCCGCCGCTGTGCGAGAGCAGCTGCGCGACGGTCGTCGAGCCGAAGTGCGTCCCCGGCACGTGCCTGTCGAGCGGGTCGTTCAGGTCGAGCCGGCCCTCGTCGCGGAGCCGCAGGACGACGGCCGCGACGATCGACTTGGTGATCGAGCCGATCCGGTACTGCGTCAGGGTGTCCGGCGCGGCGTCGTCGACCTTCCCGCGCGCCGCCGACCAGACGAGCTCGCCGTGCCGCACCAGTCCCGCCACGAGGGACGGTGCGCGGCCCGACGCCTGTTCGGTGGCCACTCGGCGGAGCAGGGCGAATTCGGTGGTGGGCAGCAGCATGGCGGCTATTCTGCCGCGTGCTGCCCACTCGGCGCCGTCCGGCTGCGCTGCAACCGGTGGATCACGAGGCCGACGGCGGCCAGGAGGACGACGAGCAGCACCGTTCCGAGGTTGAGTCCCAGCCCGTTGGTGAACACGAACGCCAGCGCCCCCGCGAAGAGGCAGTAGTAGATCATCGGGATGATCGTCTTGCGGATCGTCTCTCCCTCGCGCCCGAGCAGGCCGACGGTCGCCGACGCCGCCACGACGTTGTGCACCGTGATCATGTTGCCCGCCGCCCCTCCGACGGCCTGACCCGCGACGACGGTCTCCGGCGCCACTCCGATCTGCTCGGCCGTGGAGAACTGGAACAGCGAGAACATCAGGTTGCTCACGGTGTTGCTGCCCGCCACGAACGCGCCGAGCGCGCCGATCCACGGGGCGAACACCGGCCACGCGTCGCCGACGGCCGAGGCGGCGCCGTCGGCCAGCATCAACGGCATGCTCTCGTACCCGGTGGAGTTCTCGCCGGAGTTGATGAACACCCGGACGAGCGGCAGCGCGAACAGCAGCGCGACCGCGGTTCCGGCGAGTTGTCTGCCCGCCACCTGCCACGATGCGGCGATCTGCGCGCGGTTCATGCGGTGCAGCGCGTAGGCGGACACGCTGGCCACGATGAAGATGAACCCGGGCAGGTAGAACGGCTGCAGGCTCTCGCCGATCTCGGTGCCGAGGATGGAGTCGAAGTCCAGGGACAGACCGGTGAGGAAGTCGGTCAGCGGGGTCAGGGTGCGCGTGAGCACCAGCAACGCCGCCACGAGCAGATACGGCGCCCAGGCCCGCAGCGGGTGCATCCGGCGTCCGGCGACGTCGGCGTCGGGTGTCACCGTGCCGGTCCAGCCGGGTTGCCAGTTCTCGCGCGGGCCGAAGTCCCACTGCCGCTGCGGCAGGAACAGCCCGCGACGCGCGGCGGTGACCACGATGCCCAGACCGATCAGGCCGCCGAGCAGGGCCGGGAACTCCGGCCCCAGCACGGCCGCGACCGCCACGTAGGGCACCGTCATCGCCAGCGCCGAGAAGAGCGCGAACTTCCACACTCCGAGTCCGTCGGCGAACCGCGCGAGGCGGGGCCGGTCGTCGGTGCCGAAGAAGCCGGTCAGCAGACACACCAGGAAGAGGGGGACGAGCGTGCCGACGATCGCGTGCATGACGGCGGCGTCGAGTGCGATGCTCGCGATGTAGTCCGGCATGGGCAGACCGAGCAGCGAGGCCCGCTCCTCGACGGCCCCGCTGCCCGCGAGTCCGTCGGTGACCCCGACGAGGACCGGAGTGCCCACGGCGCCGAACGTCACCGGCGTGCTCTGGATGATCAGGCCGACCATCACCGCCGCCATCGCGGGGAATCCGAGCGCTAGCAGCAGCGGGGCGACGACGGCGGCCGGGGTGCCGAACCCCGACGCGCCCTCGATGAAGCTGCCGAACAGCCAGCCGATGATCACGGCCTGCACGCGCCGGTCGGGACTGATGTCGGTGAACGTGGCGCGGATGGTGGCGAGCGCGCCGCTGCCGGAGAGCGTGCCGAGCAGCAGCAACGCGCCGAAGACGATGTAGAGCAGGCCGACCGCGAGGATGAGGCCTTCGATGCTCGACGCCGCGATGACGACCGGTTCGACGCCCCACACGAACGCGGCGATGCCCACGACGACGGCGAAGCCGATCGGCATCGCGTACTTGGCGGGCCAGCGTAGGCCGACGAGAAGGAAGCCGATGACCGCGATGGGAACCAACGCGATCAGACTCAACACTGCCAGGTTGTCCATGCCCATCGTGTCGCCCGCCCCGCCTTCATTGGTGGTTCAGGTAGCCCTTCCGCAGAGTGGAATTGAACTTCCGCTCTGTTATCGGGATCACACAGTGTTACAGCGGGTGCGCCTGGCGTCAATAGTTCGTGTAACGAACGTTCGCCTTAGCATGAGGCGATGCGAACGACGGTGACGACCAGCGACGGCGTCGAGCTGTCAGTGCGGGTGCGTGGCCCCGAACAGGCCCCGACGCTGGTGTGCGTGCACGGCTATCCCGACAACGCGAGACTGTGGGACGGCGTCCTGGCCGAGTGGCCCGACGGGTGGCGCGTAATCACCTACGACGTGCGTGGCGCGGGCTCCTCCGACCGGCCGCGCGACCGCGACGCCTACCACCTCGATCGACTCGCCGAGGACCTGCGCGAGGTCGTCGACACGGTCTCGCCCGGGCGTCCCGTGCACCTGCTCGGCCACGACTGGGGATCCATCCAGGCCTGGCACGCGCTGGAGGGGCCGTGGCTCGACGGGCGGGTGGCCTCGTTCACGTCGATCTCCGGGCCGTCGCTCGCGCACGCGTTCCGCTGGCTGCGCGCAGGCTGGCTGCGTCCCCGCAGCGCCGCGGCGGTGTCGTCCCAGCTGGTGCGGTCGAGCTACATCGGCTTCTTCCGGACTCCCGTGCTGCCCGAGCTCGCCTGGCGCACCGGTGTCGCGACGGCGCTGGTCCGCCGTCGGGAACCCGCGGAGCCCGCGCCGGTGACGGCGGACGCCGTGGCCGGTCTCGACCTCTACCGGGCGAACATGCGCGGCGGGCAGGCGCGCGACCGGGCGCGCCCCCGGCCGGTGACCGTGCCCGTGCAGGTTCTCGCGCCCCGCGCCGATCCGTTCGTCGGGGTGCCGCTGCAGACCGAACTGGAGAGTTGGGTCCCGAACCTCCGGGTGCGGCGCATCCCGGGCAGTCACTGGGTCGTGCGGGCCGATCCGGCCCGGGTCGCCTCGGCGGCCGCCGAGTTCGCCGCCTATGTGGAGGGCGCGGCCGAGACGCGGGCCCTCAAGCGGGCTCGCCGGGGGACGCTGCGCGTGGGACGGTTCGACGGTCGGCTCGTCGTCGTCACCGGCGGGGCGAACGGCATCGGACGCGCGACCGCGCTGGCCTTCGCGCGGGAAGGCGCCGACCTGGTGCTCGCCGACATCGACGCGTCGGCGCTCGCCGAGACGGCTCGCGCGGTGCGGGACGCCGGGGTGACGGTGGTGACGCACCACGTGGACGTGGCCGACGCCGGGGCGATGGAACGTTTCGTCGAGGAGGTCGTGCGCGACTGCGGCGTCCCCGACGTCGTCGTGAACAACGCGGGCATCGGCCTGGCGGGGCGCGTACTCGACACCACCGAGGACGAGTGGCGACGGCTGGTGGACGTCAACTTCTGGGGCGTCCTCCACGGATGCCGGCTGTTCGCGCCGCACATGGTCGAGCGGGGCGAGGGCGGCCACCTGGTCAACGTCGCGTCGATGGCGGCGTACCTGCCCAACCCCATGCTGCCCGCGTACTCCACGGTGAAGGCCGCGGTGCTGATGCTGTCGGAGTCGCTGCGGGCCGAGCTCGCGGCGACCGACGTGGGGGTGAGTGCCGTGTGCCCCGGATTCGTGGACACCGGCATCGTGGGCGCCACCCGGTTCGCCGGCACCGACGAGTCGGAGCAGGAGCGCAGGCGGCAGCGGGCACAGCGGTTCTACACCGCCCGCAAAGCCCGCCCGGAACTCGTGGCGAGGGACGTGCTGCGGGCCGTGGAGGAGGATCTGCCGGTCGTGACGCCCACCGTGGAGGCGAAGGCCGCGCGCCTGGCCGCCCGGTGGACTCCGGGACTCGTGCGCGCGGCCCTGCGCCGCCGGTGACGACGCGTCAGGCGTCGTTCGCGAGGCGCTCCCAGCCCCGGACCTCGTGCGGGGCCCGCGGTCCGGGGCCGATGTAGGTCGCGGAGGGCCGCACGAGCCGTCCGGTGCGCTTCTGTTCGAGCACGTGCGCGGCCCATCCCGCGGTGCGGGCCGCGGTGAACATGGCGGGCATCATGGCGGGCGGCACCTCGGCGAAGTCGAGGATCACCGCGGCCCAGAACTCGACGTTCGTCTCGATGGCCCGGTCGGGACGCCGTTCGCGCAGTTCGGCGAGCGCGGCCTGTTCCAGCTGCGAGGCGACCTCGTAGCGCTTGGCGCCGAGTTCGCGGCACGTGCGCCGGAGCACCCTCGCGCGCGGGTCCTCGGCGCGGTACACGCGGTGGCCGAAGCCCATNNACGCGGGCGGGTGCGCCTCCGTGGAGCGGGCCGGACATGGCTCCGATCGCGCCCGAGATCGCGGCGGCGACGTCCGCGCCCGTGGAGGCGATCACCCGGGCCGTGAACGTGGAGGCGTTGAGCCCGTGCTCGGCGGCCGAGACCCAGTAGGCGTCGAGCGCCTTCACGTGTGCCGGGTCGGGCTCGCCCCGCCAGCGCACGAGGAACCGCTCGGTGATGCCCCGGGCCTCGTCGACGCGGGACTCCGGTACCGCCGGTGCGGCGATGCCGCGCGCGGACTGGGCGATGAACGACAACGCCGTGGCGGACACGCGGCCGACCTGCTCGCGGGCCTCGGCCTCGGAGATGTCGAGCAGCGGGCCCAGCCCCCACCGGGGCGCGAGCGCGGGCAGTGCCGACTGGACGTCGGCGCGCACGTCGCCGCTGCGTACGGGAATCGGAAAAGGTTCGTCAGGTGAAAGTCCGTTTTCGAAATGTCCGTCGACCAGTAGGCCCCAGACGTCGCCGAAGCCGACGTTGCCGGCCAGCTCCTCGATGTCGACGCCGCGATAGCGCAGCGCGCCTCCGTCGCGGTCGGGTTCGGCGATCTCCGTCCGAAACGCGACGACGCCCTCCAAACCGGGACGAAAACCGTCGTCCGGCTCGGTGGCCTGCGCCGCGCTCGCTGTTGCCTGCCCGCTCGTGGTGGATGTCATGGCAGTAGACCTTTCGTGCGAATCGCCGTTGGCCGTCTTCGAGCGCGGGAGGCACGATCACGCGCCTCGTCGCGCGTCGAAAGTGACTCTGCCGCCATTACCAGTAGGTAGCAATGAAAAGCGCGGTGGTTTCGGTCACGATTCCGAGAACGATTCAGAAAAGCGTTGGCCTACCGAAGTGGGACCCATCACCTTCCGCGTACTTTCGCCCGCCCGCCAGACCATTTACCGTCGGCCACAAGTCGGGGATACCCAGGGGCGCGGGAGGTTGCCATGACCGAATCCGGAGACGGCGCTGTCGGCGGTGTGGACGACGCCGGAAGTGTCGACGTGGCCGTACGACTGCCCGCCATGCGGGTCGCCTACAACGCGGGCTCGCTGGACGAGGCGGACCTCGCCCCGACCTGGCACGAACAGCTCCAGGCCTGGCTCGACGAGGCGATCGCGCAGAGCCTCCCGGAACCGAACGCGATGGTGCTCGCCACCGCCGACGCCCACGGCTTCCCGTCGTCCCGCACCGTGCTGTGCAAGGGGCTCGACGAGCGGGGCATCGTCTTCTACACCAACTACACGTCCGCGAAGAGCCACGACCTGACCGTGACGCGGTACGCGTCCGCGACCTTCCCCTGGTATCCGCTGCAGCGGCAGGTCCACGTGCGCGGTGAGGTCGAGAAGGTCGACGTCGCGGAGACGGCCGCGTACTGGGCCTCCAGGCCGCGCGGGTCGCAACTCGGCGCCTGGGCGTCGCCGCAGTCGAAGTTCGTCGACGGCAGGCGCGACCTCGACACCGCGCTGAGTGCCATCGAACGCCGCTTCCGCGACGTCGAGAAGATCCCGGTGCCGCCGCACTGGGGTGGTTGGCGGATTCGCCCGGACGTCGTCGAGTTCTGGCAGGGCAGGCAGGACCGCATGCACGACCGGCTGCGGTTCGTCTGCACCGACGACGGGTGGACGGTGCGCCGCGTCGCTCCCTGAGCCCGCGTGCGCGGGGTCTCACCCGCCGGACCCAGGTCGTTAGCTCGGCTAAGCTCCTCCCACGTGACCGAGCAGACCTCCACAGACCCCTCCGAAACGCCACCACCGGCCACGGGACGGCTCCGCAGGATCGTGGGCGCCGTGGGTGCGGTCGTCGCCGACCGGCGGCCGCTGCGCATCCCCGCGTTCCGGCGGCTGTGGGTGAGCTCGATCGTCACGGCGCTCGGCAGCCAGCTCACGGCCGTCGCCGTGCCCAAGCAGATTTACGACATCACCGGCTCGTCCGCCTACGTCGGGCTCACCGGGCTGTTCGGGCTCGTCCCGCTGCTGGTGTTCGGGCTGTGGGGCGGGGCGATCGCCGACACGGTCGACCGGCGGGTGCTGCTGCTCGTCTCCAACATCGGCATCGCGCTGGCGGCCCTGCTGCTGTGGGCGCAGGCGTTCGTGGGGCTCGACTCGGTGTGGGTGGTGCTCGCGCTGCTGAGCGTCAACCAGGCGTTCTTCGCGATCAACATGCCCACGCGGCAGGCCGTGGTCGCCCGCGTGGTGCCCGAGCACCTGCTGCCGTCCGCCGCCGCGCTGACCGGCACGATGGCCACGTTCGGCGCCGTGTTCGGGCCCATGCTGGCCGGGGCGTTGCTGCCGGTGGTCGGGCTGTCGACGCTGTACCTCGTCGACACCCTGGCGTTGGTGGCCGTGCTGTGGGCGGTGTGGAAGCTGCCGCCGCTGCCGCCGTTGTCGGGCAAGATCCGGGCCGCCGGGCTGCGCGACGTGCTCCAGGGCTTCCGCTACCTCGCGACGCAGAAGGTGCTCCTCGCGTCGTTCGTGGTGGACGTCGTGGCGATGGTGGCGGGGATGCCGAGGGCGTTGTTCCCCGAGATGGCCGAGCGCACGTTCGGCGATCCGCCGGGCGGAGGCACGGCGCTCGGCTGGCTGTACGCCGGCATCCCGCTCGGTGCGTTGCTGCTCGGGCTCATGTCCGGTTGGGCACACCGCATCGGTCGGCACGGGGTCGCGGTCGCGGTGTCGATCGGGGTGTGGGGCCTCGCGATGGTCGGGTTCGGGTTGGCGCAGTCGCTGTGGCTCGCGGTGTTCTTCCTCGCGCTCGGCGGTGTCGCCGACATGGTCAGCGCGATCTTCCGGCAGGCGATCCTCCAGCAGGCGACCACCGACGAGATGCGCGGCCGGATGCAGGGGACGTTCACCGTGGTGGTGGCCGGCGGGCCGAGGCTCGCCGACATGACGCACGGTTGGGCCGCCGCGGCCGTGGGCACCAGCGCGGCGACGGCGGGCGGCGGTGTGCTCGTGGTGATCGGCGTCGTGGTGGCGGTGGCGCTGCTGCCGGCGTTCTGGCGGTATCGCGCACCCACCGAGGCGAAGCCGAGCTGACGCCCGTCCCGGAAGCGCAAACACCCGTGCGTGCGGCGCGGACACGGTGCACAGGGGCTCGTGTCCGCCAGTCACGCACGCGTGTTCGCAGTTCCGGGACGCTCGGTATCGTCTCCGGCATGGCGAATCCGACGGGGGAACAGTTCGAACTGACCAGGGGCAACGCCCGTGCCGTGGTCACCGAGATCGGAGCGGGCCTGCGGGCGTTCGAGATCAACAATGTGCCGTACCTGGAGACGTTCGCGGCCGAGGAGCAGCCCCCGAAGGCGGCCGGGCAGGTGCTGCTGCCGTGGCCGAACCGCACGAAGGGCGCGCGCTGGACCTTCGACGGCGAACCGCAGGAGCTCGCGGTCACCGAGGAGGCCCGCGGCAACGCCATCCACGGGCTCGTGCGCGACAAGGAGTGGGAGCTGCTGGAACACGGCGAGTGGTTCATCCGGCTCGCCGTCGAGGTCGGCGCCGAACAGGGCTGGCCGGTGCCGCTGCACGCCGAGATCACCTACGACCTCGCCCCGCGCGGGATCACGGTCACCCACGAGGTGCGCAACGAGGGCGACAAGCCGATCGGCTTCGGCGTCGGCACGCATCCGTACCTGCGCATCGGTGACGTGCCCACCGACGAACTGACGCTCACGCTCGCGGCGTCGCGCGTGCGCCCGTACGTCGCCGACGAGCAGCTGCCCTTCGGCGACGAGATCGACGTCGAGGGCACCGACTACGACCTGCGCGAGGGCCGTATCGTCGGTGGACTGGACCTCGACACCGCGTTCGGCGGGCTCGCGGCCTACGACGACGGCCGGTACCACCACCTGCTGTCGCACCACGACACGACGGTGGACCTGTGGGCCGACCCCGATTTCGGGTGGGTGCAGGTCTTCACGCCGTCGGACTTCCCCGGCCGGGGACGGGCGATCGCGATCGAGCCGATGACGTGTCCGGCCGACGCGCTCAACTCGAAAACCGACCTCATCGAGTTGGAACCCGGCGCGTCGTGGGGAGCGTCGTGGGGCATCCTCGTCGACATTCGTTAGCGTAACGAACTATGACGACTGCGATCATTGGCGGATACGTGGTTCCCGTCGACGGGCAACCGATCGACGGCGGGACCGTACTGGTCGAGGACGGCAAGATCGTCGCCGTGGGCACGCAGGCTGAGGTCGACGTGCCCGACGGCGCCGAACTCGTGGACGCGTCCGGCGCGTGGGTGCTTCCGGGCTTCATCGACGCGCACGCGCACCTCGGCGTCCACGAGGAGGGCGAGGGCTGGTCCGGCAACGACGTCAACGAGATGACCGACCCGAACGGCGCCCGCTTCCGGGCTCTGGACGGCATCGACCCGTACGAGGTCGGGTTCGACGACGCGCTGGCGGGCGGCGTCACCAGCGTGGTGATCAAGCCCGGGTCCGGTAACCCGATCGGCGGCCAGACGGTCGGCGTGAAGACGTGGGGCCGCACGGTGGTCGACATGGTCTTCGCCGAGGACGTCAGCGTGAAGAGCGCGCTGGGCGAGAACCCGAAGCGCGTCTACGGCGAGAAGGACAAGACCCCGGCGACCCGGCTCGGTGTCGCGGCGACCCTGCGCGAGGCGTTCACTAGGGCGCGCAACTACGCCGCCCAGCGCGACGCCGCCCGCGCCGAGGGCAAGCCGTTCGACGTGGACCTGACGCTGGAGACCCTGACGCGCGTCCTGGACGGCGAACTCTACTGGGACCAGCACACCCACCGCGCCGACGACATCGTCACGGCCGTGCGGCTCGCCGAGGAGTTCGGCTACAAGCTCGTCGTGAACCACGGCACCGAGGGACACCTCATCGCCGACTTCCTCGCCGAGCGGAACGTCCCGGTGATCCTCGGGCCGCTGTTCACCAGCCGCAGCAAGGTGGAGCTGCGCAACCGCACCCTGCGCTCGGCGGGCATCCTCACCAGGGCGGGCGTGGAGGTCGCGATCACCACGGACCACCCGGTGGTCCCGATCAACTTCCTCGTCTACCAGGCCGCGCTCGCGGTCAAGGACGGCCTGGACCCGGAGGCCGCGCTGCGGACGTTGACGGTGAACCCCGCCCGCATCCTCGGTCTGGACGACCGGGTGGGCGCGCTCAAGCCGGGGCTGGACGCCGACGTGGTGATCTGGTCGGGTGACCCGCTGGACGTCATGAACCGCGCCCTGCGCGTGTTCGTCCGGGGCCGCGAGGTGTACCACTTCGACGAGGCGGCCGGCGACGGTGTGGTCGCCGACCGCCGCTATCGCGAGTGAGTCCCGTCGCAGCCGGTCATGACTCGCGCGACTCCCGCGCGGTCATGATGTGCGCAGTTCCCGCGCGGTCATGATTTGCGCAGTTCCCGCGCGATGACCATGCGCTGGATCTGGTTCGTGCCCTCGAAGATCTGCGGCACCTTCGCCTCCCGCAGGTAGCGCTCCACGGGGAAGTCCCGCGTGTAGCCGGCGCCGCCGAGCACCTGGACGGCGTCGGTGGTCACCTTCATGGCGGCGTCGGTGGCGACGAGCTTCGCCACCGACGACTGCCGGGTGAAGGGCAGTCCCCGGTCGCGACGGCGGGCGGCGTCGAGGTACGTGGCCCGCGCGGAGTCCACGGCGGCGGCCATGTCGGCGAGTAGGAACTCCAGTCCCTGGAAGTCGATGATCGGCTTGCCGAACTGGGTGCGCTGCTTCGCGTAGGCGACGGCCTCGTCGAGCGCGGCCTGGGCGAGTCCGACGGAGCAGGCGGCGATGCCGAGCCGTCCCGAGGCCAGCGACGACAGCGCGATCTTCAACCCCTGGCCTTCGGCGCCGATGAGCCGGTCGGCGTCCACGTGCACGTCTTCGAAGATCATCTGCGCGGTGGTGGAGCCGGTGAGCCCCATCTTGCGTTCGGGCGGCGCCGCGGACAGGCCCGGTGTGGCGCCGTCCACGAGCAGGCAGCTGATGCCGCGACCGCCGTCGTCCGAGGTGCGCACCATCGTCGTGTAGTAGTCCGCGTGGCCGCCGTGGGTGGTCCACGCCTTCACACCGTTGACCACGTAGACGTCGCCCTCCCACCGAGCCCGCGTGGACAGCGCGGCGGCATCCGACCCGGCGTGGAGCTCCGACAGCGCGTACGCGCCGAGGAGCTCGCCCTCCAGCATCGACGGCAGCCAGCGGTCCCGCTGCTCGTCGGTGCCGTACTCGGCGAGCGCGTAGCACGACATCGTGTGCACGGAGAGTCCGACGCCCACCGACATCCACGCCCTGGCGATCTCCTCCAGCACCTGGAGGTACACCTCGTACGGCACGGCGCCGCCGCCCCAGCGCTCCGGGTAGGGCAGCCCCAGCAGGCCCGCCCGGCCGAGGATGCGGAACTGCTCGCGGGGGAAGGTCTCCTTCTCCTCGTACTCCGCAGCCAGGGGAGCCAGCTCGTCGCGGGCGATCTCCCTGGTCAGGGCGAGCAGGTCCTCGGATTCGGTGTCGGGGAGCAGGCGGGGCACCGCGGACCTCGTGGGTCCCGTCGGTGCGGTCGGCGTCGTGGGCATCATCGCCTCCGAAAGCGTACTGCGAATAGTACTGAAGTCCGCATCACAGTACTACAACGTACGATGGCCACCATGCGTTCGACCGAGCCTCGAACTCGGCGTCAGCGGGTGCTGCTGGCCGAGCTCGAGGAGTTGTTCCTCGCCGAGGGTTTCGTCTCCTTCACCCTCGACGATCTGGCCGCTGAACTGCGGTGTTCCAAGACGACGCTGTACGCGCTGGCGCCCAGCAAGGAGCAGCTCGCCGTCAAGGTGGTCGCACACTTCTTCAAGGGTGCGGCAGAGCGGATCGAGGCGCAGGTCGCGGACATCGACGACGCGGCCGCGGCGGTGCGCACGTACCTGGCGGGGGTGTCGGCGGAGCTCGACCGCGCGTCGACGGCGTTCATGACCGACGTCGAGAAGTTCGAACCCGCCCGGGCGGTCTACGCGCTCAACTCCGACGCCGCCGCCCGCCGGATCCGCCAGTTCATCTCCGACGGTGTCGAGCAGGGCGTCTTCCGCGACACTCACGCCGACGCGATCGCCGAGATGGCGGGCATCCTCGTCGAGGCGATCCAGTCGGGCGTCGTGGGAATGCGCGCCCGGACCACCGATGCCGAGGCGTTCGAGGCCCTGGCGGAGCTGCTGCTGAACGGCCTGCGGGTCGGTCTGTCGCACTGACCGCGCGTCGGACCCGCGTCGGGCACCGCCGTCGCCGCCTTCGAGGCGCTAGCATCGGCAGCCGTGATCGTGTCCGGTGGTGAAGCGCTCGTCGACCTCGTCCCGGCCGCTGGGGAAGGCGGGTTGCTCGCTCCCCGGCTCGGCGGCGGTCCCTACAACGTGGCTCTGACGGCCGCGCGACTCGGTGTGCCCACGGCGTTCCTCTCACGGATCTCGACCGACGCGTTCGGCGACGCGCTCGTCCGCAGACTCGTGGAGTCCGGTGTGGACACGTCGTTGGTGCAGCGTGGCGCGGAGCCCACCACGCTGGCCGTCGTGACGCTCGACGACGATTCCAGCGCCCGCTACAGCTTCTACACCGAGGGCACCGCCGATCGGTTCGTCGCCGACCCCGGGCCGTTGCCCGACGGCACGAGCGCGCTGGCGGTGGGGACGCTGGGCATGGTGCTCGACCCCGGCGCGCGGGTCTACGAGACGTTGCTGCGACGCGAGCACGCCCGCGGAGTGCTGACGGCGCTCGACCCGAACATCCGCGCCGACATGATCGCCGACGGTGACGCCTACCGGGCGCGCTTCGCCTCGTGGCTGCCGTCGGTGCACCTGCTCAAGGTCTCCCTCGAGGACGCCCAGTGGCTCACGGGAGCGACCGACCCCGACGACGTGCTCGCCGCCGCGCGCTCGTGGCTCGACGCGGGACCCGGCGCGGTGGTCCTGACCAAGGGCGCCGACGGCGTGGTTCTTCTCACGTCGTCCGGCCTCCAGGTCACCGAGCCCGTCCGCGAGGTCGCTGTGGTGGACACCATCGGCGCGGGCGACACGGTGCAGGGCGCCGTCCTGGCGTGGCTGGTGCGTCACCAGGTCACGGACGTGTCTTCCCTGACCAGGGCCGAGGGCCGCGATTTGCTCGCCTACGCGGCGCGTGCGGCGGCCGTCACGGTGTCGCGTAGTGGGGCCGAACCCCCGACCGAGGAGGAGCTGCAGCAATGCGTGTGAAGCTGGTCGCACTCGGTTAGCTGTGGGTAACGCCACGGCTGCGTAACCGCCCTCATCTGGACTAGCGTTAGAGGGCATTCATACCCCAGCGGGGCGGTGTGCGAAGTATGTGAACCGCATGATCTGCGGTCACAGCCGGCCCGTGTGACCGTGAGAGGCATGTGCATGTCCGACGCGACTGCGGCGCAGACCGGGGGCGAGAAGGTACAACTCCGCCTGCCGACTGGCGAGCACGAGTTGAACGTCGTTCGCGCCGTGGAAGGCGCGCCCGGGATCGAGCTCGGGAAGCTGCTCGCACAGACCGGGTACATCACGTACGACCCCGGCTTCGTCAACACCGGAGCCACGTCTTCGGCGATCACCTACATCGACGGCGAACAGGGAGTTCTGCGCTACCGCGGCTACCCCATCGAACAGCTCGCGCAGCACTCGACGTTCCTCGAGGTGTCGTACCTGCTCATCTACGGTGAGCTGCCCACGAAGGACCAGCTGGAGCAGTTCACCTCCAGGGTCAACAGGCACACCCTGCTGCACGAGGACCTGAAGCGGTTCTTCGACGGCTTCCCGCGGGACGCGCACCCGATGCCGGTGCTGTCCAGCGCGGTGTCGGCCCTGTCGACCTTCTACCAGGACTCGCTCGACCCCTCGAACATCGACAACGTCGAGCTGTCGACCATCCGGCTGCTGGCGAAGGTGCCCACCATCGCGGCCTACGCCTACAAGAAGTCGATCGGCCAGCCGTTCCTCTACCCGGACAACTCGCTGGGGCTGGTCGAGAACTTCCTGCGGATGACGTTCGGGCTGCCGGCGGAGCCGTACGAGATCGACCCGGCGATGGTCAAGGCGCTCGACCTGCTGTTCATCCTCCACGCCGACCACGAGCAGAAC
>JACYYJ010061035.1_pt1 | contig 16302 bp, 15 predicted proteins | sample 8236861 | NCBI WGS metagenome assembly JACYYJ01 (sample SAMN14103086, study PRJNA606662) | landfill metagenome | isolation source: landfill solid waste | place: India:New Delhi, Okhla landfill site | collected 2017-11-05
AATCTTAGAAGTTCAAGCTACAAACCATTCTAGTAGTGGAAGATGATAAGATGATACGAGAGCTTATTAGTATCTATTTGAATAGGGTTGGATATAACGTAATACAGGTAGAAGATGGAGAAAAGGCTAAAGAGGCTTTTTTTACGTATCATCCATGCTTGATTATACTTGACTTAATGCTCCCTAGATGGAGTGGTGAGGAGTTTTGTATATGGGTAAGGGAACAAGTGAAGAACGAAGTTTCGATTATCATGCTATCAGCAAAGGCCCGAACAGCAGATAAGATTCATGGATTGAAGGTAGGAGCTGATAGTTATTTAACTAAGCCATTTGAGCCAGAAGAATTGGTGGCCAATGTTGAGGCTGTCTTAAGAAGGTCGGGTTTATTCTGTCAAAAAATTACTTCAAACGGATTATGCATTAAGCCAAGAAAAGGAGAAGTACTGCTTTATGATAACCAGGTTAATTTAACGAAGCATGAATTTAATCTATTATATTATCTAATGGAAAATCCAAATATGGTTTTATCGAGAGAGCAATTAGTTCAGCATTTATATCCTAATGCAGATCGAACTATATTAGATCGAACCATTGATGCCCATATTAAAAAGCTAAGAGAAAAAATAGAAGATAACCCAGGATCACCAGAACGAATTAAGACTGTAAGGGGAATGGGGTATAAGTTTGTTTCGTAAAAAAAGAAACTGGTTGCCAAAAAAGTTTATATTAAGACTGACGATTTTAAATACAATAGTTGTGACCATATTCGTTTTGTTGACTGGTTGGGGGATTTACAATACCGCATGTTTTTTAGTTGAAGGAATGGTAAATGAAGTCGATAGACAGGAACAGTTTAGAGCCTCATTATTAGAGTATTTATTATTATTCAGCCTTTTTACTGTTGTTTGTGGAAGTTTACTTCATTTCTATTTTATGAATAAATTGATCGAGCCTTTAAAAAAATTAATTCAATCGACTCAAAGAATGAAGGAAGGTTTCTATCCAGAACCAATCCAAAACCATGCTTCAGATGAAATGGGAGAATTTATTGATCACTTCAATCAATTGGTAGTACAGTTAAAAATAAAAGAACAGCAACGTCAAAGAATTGTATCTGATCTATCACATGAATTTCGCACACCATTATCCAACCTAAATGGGTATTTAAATGCATTGAAAAGCGGTTTGATTGAAGGAGATAGCAAATTGTATGAATCTCTTCTGAAGGAATCCAAACGATTAATAAAATTAGTTGAACAAATGGATCAATTAAAAGAGTGGGATGTTGATTCAGAACAGCCCTTGTCTGAAAAGGAGTCTACAAATATAGTAATTTTAATTGAACAATCGATAGAAATGTTTCGTTGGTTATTGAATAAAGAAGGGCTTCGTTGTGAGATGCAAGCAGAATATCAGAAGTTGCATCTCAATATTGGGGGAATTTCACAAGTGATTAGCAACCTAATCGATAATGCAATACGATATCATAAAGGGAATAGTCTAGTAACAATTAAAGGGGAGAGTCTCGATCAAGTGTACAGAGTCTCCATTACAAGTGAAGGTCAAACTATTCCTCAAGGAGAGCAGGCAAAAATATTCGAGAGATTTCATCGGATAGAAAACTCTAGAAGTCGTGAGCTTGGAGGAAGTGGACTTGGATTAGCAATATCAAAAGAAATTGTGGAAAGGCATAAAGGCAGCATAGGATTAATTTCAAATGGCAATAGACATACATTCTGGTTTACTTTACCAATTGAAGCACAGTAATAATAGTTGAGAAGGGTTGAAAATAAACTTTTGAAGGTAGACTTTCCTTGCCTATAGACATCTTGTTTGAAAATATAAACTGGAGAATTTATGCAAAGATCGATATGCTGTAAAAATTTTGGTATAATTACATTAAAGTGTGGAGCTTATAAGCAATTTCTAGTAGCACGTATGAACATTAAAAGCGTGAGGAGGTTCTTATATGGGGTTTGTTATGGCAATTGCTCCTGTTGTTATTATCGGTGGGATTGTAGTGTTTGTTCTGACAAGGCTTAAGCTTAAATATAATCAAGGTACCTTAGGTAAGAAAAAGTCAAAAAATGCTCAATATTTATTAGATAGTTTAATACCAATCGGAATGCTCTTTGGTTGTGCTATCGGTGTTATACTAGGTATATTTCTCCCAGTGTTTTTACACCTTACCGTTAGTTTAGGAGCTGGATTAGGCTTTTTATTTGGATACATTGCTTATGAAATTTATAGTAAGAAGGAATTTGTCATTGATAAATAGCTAAATAGAACGATATTATGGAATGTCTAAGCCATAAACCTTTAAGCATAAAGGATTATGGCTTTTTTTTGAAAATAGAAGGCTCAAATTAGATGACGATTCAGTAAATAATTAAAATGCAGAAATGTGCTAATCTGCGCCTCTGTAGTTGCTTTAGGTACAAAATCCCAACCCATTTTCTTTATATAATTTGCGTATTTTTCTTTTATTTGATTTTGTTGTAATGCCATTTCGATGTGTGCATTTTTTACATTCATATTCTTCATTAACATTGCAGATTGGTAATTTTCTATAGACATATTTTTTGCTGTACTATGTGATTCTAATGCAACCCATTTATTATTTTCATCATTCCCTGCTCTTTGGAAATTATATTTCTGTTCAAAAGTACTTAATTGCGGGACTTCTATATCGTTATGATAGCTCGGATTAATAAATGCTAACATAATCCATACATGAGTGCGCATTACTTCTTCTTGTAATTTTAGGATGTTTTGTAGTTCAGTGCTAGTTACTAAATTTTGATAGTATACTAACTTATGAATGACTCCATCATGTGCTAATAAATGCTCCGACATCAGGCCGAGATCAATTGCTGGTAACGAATTCATATAATCCCTCTTTCAGTAGGCTGATTTACTACACTATATGACTAATCAAATTTTTTGTTCTAGTACGTTGAATGAAGAATATAAAAAAATGCTGAGATCCTCAACAGGATTCAGCTATATGATCTTAATTAGAACTATAAATTTCTATTTTATTATTTTTATGAATATCTTCTGTCCCAGCATCTAATGCTTCTTGATAGTAGGAACACTTATGTTCGATGAGTTCCATCGTTTTCTTAAGTTCTTCCATTTGTGCTACTACGCTAGCTTTTCTCTCCATAAACATGTCATATCTTTCCTGTAAAGTAGAATCACCTTCAGAGCACCAATCGATAAATTTTTTAATTTCTTTAATAGGCATCCCAGTCGATTTGAGACATTCAATGACTCTTAATGCTTCGATATCAGACTCCTTAAATCTTCGTATTCCACTGTCGGTACGTTCTACGAAAGGAAGGAGTCCCTCTTTGTCATAATAACGTAATGTATATACCGTAAGATTCAATTCATGTGCCACTTCGCTAATAGAATAGGTTCTCATTATTTCTCTCCTCGTTTCATTTAAACTTCGAGTTAACTCTAAGAGTCCAAAAATATTATCACACCCATTCGTTATTGTCAAATCAATGTTTACGACAAACGTGATCGATGAAATGAGCCAAATAATCAAATAATGCTTGACCTAGAGTTAACTATAAGTAATATCATAATATTGCAAGGGAAATATTACGAATAATAGATTTTCTCTTGAATAACCAAAAAATTACTAGGAGGTTTTTATTCATGGTAATTGCTAAAGCACGGGCTGTTGATGGACCTGACAAATTATTTCGAAAAGCGGAAATTCAACGTCGTGATCTTGATTCACATGATGTATTAATTGAGATTAAGTACGCGGGTATCTGTCACTCAGACATTCATACCGCTCATGGAGAATGGGGAGAAGTGAACTATCCGCTTGTACCAGGACACGAGATTGCCGGTATTGTGACAGACATCGGTTCCGAGGTGACAAAGTACAAGGTTGGCGATCGAGTAGGTGTCGGATGTATGGTTGACTCCTGCGGTGAATGTGAAAACTGCCGTCAAGGAGAAGAACAATATTGCTTAGAAGGTAATGTCCCCACCTATGCGGGAGTGGACAAGTATGGTGAACCAACTCAAGGTGGGTATTCTACACATATAGTAGTAACGGAAGATTTTGTTGTTAGCATCCCAGAGAACATTTCACTTGATGAAGCAGCACCATTACTTTGCGCGGGTATTACAACATATTCCCCATTAAATCATTGGAATGCTGGTCCAGGTAAGAAAGTAGCGGTCGTAGGGATGGGCGGACTCGGTCATATGGCGGTCAAAATCGCACATGCCATGGGTGCAGAGGTTACCGTACTATCACAAACGTTGAGTAAAAGAGAAGATGGCTTGCAATTCGGTGCAAATGATTACTATGCCACTAGTGATCCAGCTACATTTGACAAGCTTGCGGGCACTTTTGACTTAATTATCAACACTGTAAGTGCAAAGATTGATATGAATGCTTACCTCTCGTTGTTAACACTTGATGGTACGTTAGTAAATGTTGGTGCACCTGCAGAGCCATTGGCAGTAAATGTATTTTCTCTTATCGGCCATCGACGCTCATTTGCGGGATCCATGATTGGAGGTATTCGTGAGACACAGGAGATGTTAAATTTTTGTGCAAAGCATAACATTGCTCCAAAAATTGAAACAATTTCTGCTGATAAAATTGATGAAGCTTATGAACGTGTACTAGCTTCAGACGTGAAGTATCGATTTGTTATCGACGTTAGTACCATGTAAGAGTATATAATAAGTATAGATGTCTTAAAGACTTATCTTTAGGGCATCTCCTTATATATTCCTCATGTATTATTAAACTGAGAAAGATTTATCTATTCTAAAATAGTTTTGATGATATAAAACATATATGATATACTTTCTCTAAGCAAAAAAATGAAAGAGGTTACATGCACATGCCGATCATCCAGTCTGTCGATAGAGCTTTAAGAATACTAGATTTATTTAATGAACATAACAGTGAAATGAAAATTACCGAAATTAGCAGAAAATTAGATCTAAACAAAAGTACCACTCATTCCTTGTTAAAAACATTAAAGGAACATGATTATATTAAGCAGGATGTAGATAGTGGCAAGTACAGCTTAGGATTAAAGCTGTTAGAACGTGGCCAGTTTATGTTAAATAGTATGGATATAAGAGAAATTGCTCGAAAGTACTTAATTGAATTATCTGTAACAACTGGTCAAACAACACATTTAGTGATATTAGAAGATATGTACGGTGTTTATATTGATAAGGTAGAGGGTGCTTCAGCAGTTGTATACTCCAGAATAGGAAAAAGAGTCCCCATCCACAGCAGTGCTGTAGGGAAATCACTAATGGCATTTAGACAGCAAAAAGAGACAGTGGAACTTTTGCAGAATTATGAGTTTTATGCTCAAACACCAAACACTATCACAGACAAGCAAGTATATCTAGATGAGCTGGTAAAGGTTAGGAAACAAGGTTATTCGGTTGATAATGAGGAAAATGAACCTGGCATCTATTGTATTGCCGTACCGATATTTGATCATACCAACAATGTAGTGGCGGCTATTAGTATCTCTACTACAAAACAAACTATTACACCAACACTGGAACAAAAAATTGTCCTTACACTTCAACAAACGTGTACGGATATTTCTAAAGCTTTGGGAAATAGAAAAATTTAAATAGACCATCAGTGGGAGAAAGAGTAACCCACTGATATGGATTTCATTTTATCTGTAAAAGGATAAATTTTTTAATAGTTATATTAATGAACTTAGTTTTATATTATAAAACTAAAGAGAAAAAAGGAGGAATTATTCAATTGAAGATAATCAGATTTAAAAAGGATTCGGGTGTAGAACAGCTTGCTGTTGTGAATGATGACAATCAAATCTATGAGTTATCTACAGATTCTTTTCAGGATCTAATTCGTCAGGCAGATAAGGCGAGCAAGAGCTGTAGCCAGATTATCGAAGAAGAAATAATAAGCAAAAAGCCAATGAATAAGGATCTAACAGAATTAGAATTGTTGACTCCTATTGTATCAGAAGAAGTGTGGGCTGCAGGCGTTACCTATTTAAAAAGTAAGGAAGCAAGAAATAGAGAAGCAAAGGTAGAAAGCAATTCTTTCTATGATAAGGTGTACGATGCGGAGAGGCCTGAGATTTTTTTGAAATCTACTGCTAGAAGGTTAATAGGTCCTAATGAACCAGTAGGTATTAGAACAGATTCAAATTGGCAGATACCTGAACCTGAATTAGCATTAGTCGTAAAAGCTGAAGGAGAGATTTTAGGCTATACAATAGGTAATGATATGAGTAGTCGTGATATCGAGGGAGAAAATCCACTGTATTTGCCACAGGCGAAAATGTGGAAGCACTCTTGTTCTATTGGGCCGTCCATTTTGTTAGCGGATACAATGATTGATCCTTATAACTTAAATATAGAATGTCGAATTACACGAGAAGGTGAAATAATATCGAAAGGGTCTGCCAACACGTCTATGTTGAAAAGGACATTTAAAGAATTAGTTTCTTATTTAATAAAAGATAACGACATTGTAGACGGAACCACGTTATTGACAGGAACATGTATTATTCCAGATGACAGCTTTACATTAGAAGAGGGAGATGTTATTGAAATAGAAATTGAGTCAATTGGCATCTTAAAAAATCCAGTTAAATTAGCCAGCAATATTCATAAAAAGGAGAGTCTAATATGAGTGGAAATGTATTCTTGAATTATATCGGTGGAGAATGGAAGAAATCATCCTCTGGGGAATTGTTAGAAAGCTATAATCCTTCAAAAAAGAATGAAGTAGTTGGAAGCGTGCAAAACTCTACAAGGTCTGATTTAAATGAGGCAATAGCCCGTGCCAAAGATGCACAAAAAGCTTGGCGGAAATTATCCGGAGCAGAAAGAGGAAATTATTTGTATCAAGCAGCGACGTTTTTAGAAGAAAATCTGGAAGAAATTGCGACAACTATGACGAAGGAAATGGGAAAGTCCTTTCCTGAAGCACAAGGAGAAACAACTAGAGGTATTCAAATACTCAAATACTATGCAGGGGAAGGCATGAGATCTGATGGAGATCTCATCCCATCTACAGACGCTAGCGCACTTATGTTTAGTAAAAGAGTACCTATCGGTGTTGTCGGTGTGATTACTCCATGGAATTTTCCAGTCGCTATTCCAATCTGGAAAATGGCACCAGCTTTAATATATGGTAATACGGTTGTTTTAAAGCCTGCAACGGAAGGGGCGGTGACAGCTGCTAAGGTAATCGAATGCTTTGAAAAGGCTGGTTTCCCAGCAGGTGTGGTGAATTTTGTAACAGGAAGTGGCTCTGTAATAGGTCAAGGATTGGCAGAAAACAAGGATGTCCATGCCGTTACATTTACTGGCTCGAATAACGTAGGAAAAAATATTGGAAAAATTGTCGCAGCACGTGGAGGGAAATATCAATTAGAAATGGGTGGTAAGAATCCCATTATCATAGCTGAAGATGCGAATATAGAAGCAGCAGTAGATGCCACTCTAAGTGGTGGATTGAAATCAACCGGGCAAAAATGTACCTGTAGCAGTCGTGTTATTGTTCAATCCAGTATTTATGAGCAATTCAAAAACCGTTTAATTGAAAAAGCAAAGAAAATTACAGTAGGTGATGGAATGGATCCATCAACTTGGATGGGGCCATGTGCAAGTGAAGGTCAGTTTAAGACAGTCAAGCATTATATTAATAGGGGAATAGAAGAAGGAGCAAGCTTAATACTAGGAGGTAAACAACTAACAGAGGGAGATTTAAAGGAAGGCTACTATATAGAGCCAACTATTTTCGAAGATGTAACTACTGATATGTCAATAGCTCAGGAAGAAATCTTTGGTCCTGTTTTGGCTTTGATGAAAGCAGATTCAGTGGAAGAAGCAATTGATTTAGCAAATGATGTGGAATATGGACTGAGTGCATCGATTTTTACTAAAAATATTGACCACATTCTATCCTTTATCGATGATATCGAAGCGGGATTGGTTCGGATCAATTCTGAAACAGCAGGGGTAGAATTGCAAGCGCCATTCGGGGGAATGAAGGCATCCAGTTCCTACTCAAGAGAACAAGGGCAAGCAGCAAAAGAATTCTTTACGACAACAAAAACAGTTTTTCTTAAAGGATAACAAAGAAAAAAAAGCAGAAACTCCTTCATATGGGTTTCTGCTTAATAGTTTGGGTTTAATAAGTCGATTCTTTCGTCTTCCTATTTTCCCTTAATACCCTCTCTCCAGCCTCTAATACTTCGATAATACGATCGACGTCATAAACACTACCTTTCCATGTACCACCACTTACTTTTTGCAAGGCAGCCCAAAGACGTGTATCATCAGGTAAATTGTCAGATGGCTTAATCTCTTTATTCATTTTTCTGGATGCAAGGATGCGAGCACCTTCTTCTGGTGTGATTTCACGTTCCTGCGTGCCTAAAAAGTTAATCGAACCCTCCAAGTTTTTAGCATCGATTCGTACTTCGATTAAATCGCCATCTTGTATTTTACCGATAGGACCATCAGCTAATCCTTCTGGCCCAACATGACCTATACAAGCACCTGTCGATACCCCTGAGAAACGAGCATCTGTAATTAACGTTACATATTTTCCATAGGATAAATGCTTTAACGCAGAGGTAACCTGATAGGTTTCCTCCATTCCTGTACCTAGGGGACCACAGCCGGTTAGAACCATGATATCGCCTTTTTTAATTTGTTGTGTTTTGATTGCCTCAATCGCGTTTGCCTCACTAGTGAATACTTTTGCCTCGCTTTTGTGATAATAAACTTTATTTTTATCTAATCTAGACGAATCGATCGACGTAGATTTAATAACAGCTCCCTCTGGTGCAAGGTTACCTGTGGGGAAGGTAACGGTAGAGGTTAGTCCTCGTTCTATTGCTTTCTCCTTTGACATAATGACTTCATCCGCATCAATCTGATCCTCTTCCTTTAGTTTTTCCTTCATTTTTTGTCGCCGTTCCGATTGTTCCCACCAATCTAAATTTTCACTAAGAGTATGTCCTGTCACCGTCATGACATGTTCACGTAGCAAACCTAAATTACGAAGATGTAGCATGACTTCTGGAACGCCACCTGCTAAAAAAGCACGTATGGTTGGGTGTGGAGTAGGACCATTTGGTAACACACTCACAAGACGAGGAGTTTTTTTGTTAATATGATGCCAATCTTCCAATGATGGTATTTGACATTTTGCAGCATGTGCGATTGCTGGAATGTGTAATAATAGATTAGTAGATCCACCGAAAGCAGCATGTACGACCATTGCATTATGAATAGCATCATCTGTGACGATATCCTTTGTTGTTATTTTTTTATTCTCCATTGCAATAATCGATCTGGCAGATTGACGAGCCATCTCTTTCCATACCTTTTGCCCTGATGGTGCTAGTGCTGCATGAGGAACAGTCATACCTAATGCTTCCGCAACTACTTGTGCTGTGGCAGCTGTTCCAAGAAATTGACATCCTCCACCAGGGGTAGCACATGCCATACAACCTAATTCGGCAGCTTCCTCCAATGATAATTCATTGTTAGAGTATCTTGCTCCTATCGTTTGTACCTTCCCAGCATCCTCCCCATATAGCGGGGGTAAAGTAACTCCTCCTGGTATGACAACAGTAGGCAAATCGTGCATAGATGCTAGTGCAATGATCATTGCAGGCAAGCCTTTGTCACATGTAGCAATACCGAGAACAGCATCCCTAGTAGGTAATGAACGGATTAAGCGACGGTATACCATTGCCGCGTCATTGCGATAAGGAAAAGAATCGAACATACCTGTTGTTCCTTGAGATCTTCCATCACACGGATCGCTAACATAGGCAGCAAAAGGGATGCCAGCTTGTTTACTAACTTCATTTGCTGCTTCCTTCATGAGTATGTCTACTTCCCAGTGTCCTGTATGGTAGCCTAATGCTAAAGGGTTACCATCTTCATCCTTTAGTCCGCCCTGTGTACTTAATAATAATACTTGCTTACCATCTAACATGTTAGGACTCCAACCCATTCCCACATTTTGTGACAACCCGAATAAATTTCCGCTTGGGGATTTCCTAAGCATTTGATCAGTCAGTGGTAGCTTGCCAACCGGACCTCTTGCCACGGTCTTAATATCATAAATCTTTTCGGAATGATGCATTAATTGTTCTAATTTATTCATCGAGACACCTCTCTTTAAAGCGTTTACATTTGTAAATTAAGTATAAAAGTTAAATAGAGATGTGTCAATAATATAAAATATAGTTTTATATTATAAAACTATAGATTATTAAACATAAGGATATACTTATTAATACTTTAACCTAAATGAAGTTTTACCCGAGAAATAAGTTCTGAATAATTATATTGTTTGAAAAGTGAAAAAAGAGGATCGTTGATTAACAAAAAGGAGCTTGATAGTATGGACAAAAAATGCTTTGGTTTATAATATTCTAGGAATTATGGCGACCCTTACCCTTGGAAGTTTACCTCTTTTATTAGTATACTTTATAGCACAAGAGAAAATTGTTACAGGTCTTGTGGCTGGTTCGATAAAGGGGTAGAGTTTTAAGCCTGGACACTCCTCGAACAGAATCGAATAATTTTAATGAAACTATTAGCTTTATCTAATCGTACCTTAAACATGGAGGTTATGTTATGTTTAAAAAATTTATGAGAAAGATTTCACATGAGATGAAAAAGTATGGTAGTAGTAAGAGACATAGATACCATCGTTACAGTTCTAATAAAAGAAAACACCGCTATTACGGAAGTAGCAGTGGTCGTCGTCACCGTCATCCTTATTCAGGCTCACACCGTTATAAAAGACGTAGCTTCTTTGGGAGTAGCAGTAGCTAACTACTAAATTTTTTCAATGCGTGGTTTACATCTATTTGTATTTCCTCAGCAGAAGCGTAAGGTTTCTCAATTTGCAGTAACCTTTTCAAGATTCTCGTGGTGAGGTTATCAAGATTTAACTCCTCGGTCCATGGCTGATTTTTTTTAGACTTATCATCAAAGGTGGAGTATAGAATGAATAGTAAAAAGTCTCCTAAGTCATAGAAATCATCCTGGACCATTTCTTTCTTATTATCAGATTTGAATAATTCCGCTAGCCCAAAGTCGATTAAGTATGGTTGATTGTGATGGATGATGACATTCGGAATTCTAAGGTCTCGATGAGCAATACCTTGGTCATGTATAAAGGAGACAAGTTTCACCAGCTTTTTGAAAAATAACAAAGCATCCTTCTCATTAAATTTCTTTTTCTTTTTAAACAATGAATCCTCCAAATTAACTCCATCCATAAATGTCATCGAGAAAAATTTATTATTTTCATAAGTGAATGTTTCGGACAACTTAGGAATGCTTGGATGGTCTAGCTTTCTAAGTATGGAAATTTCTTGCTTATACAACTCTTGATTCTCTTTTTTCTTACTTTTACGTAATTGTTTGACCACAAATTTCTGTTTGGTGTTTACCTCGATACATAAATAAACAATCCCATAACTCCCATCACCCAATACCTTCTCAACCTGATAACGGTCGTTCAAGAGGTGATTAGCAGAATATATTTTGTCTAAGAAGGCTTGCCGAATCCTTTTTATCATCCAATGTATTAATTCCATAGTTACCCCATCATTTTAAAAATATTAATTTAATTATAACAAATGAAAATAGCTAACACTATATATGAAAAATCAAAAAACAGTATAAAATAATCAAAATAAACTATTTTTATATGGAATAATATTATGTACAATACATGTAATGTTATCGATAACGTATAATTAAGAAAGGGTGATATGGATGAGGAAGCTTCAAGTTAAGCTATTGTTAGTATTTTGTCTTATGTCGTTGTTAGTTGCATGCAATAATGAAAGCGCTTCAAGCGGAGAGGGTAATGATGGGGACAGTGATGGTCGTCCAACGATCCACTTTATGACTAACCTTTTAACTCCAAATGTCCCTAATGACAAAATCTTGACCAAGGTGGAAGAGGTCACAGGCTATAACTTAGAAATTGATTGGGTTCCTGATAATAATTATAATGAAAGATTAAATTCTGCTTTTGCCACAAATTCCCTTCCTGATGTAGTAGGTATCGGATTTCAACAAATTAATCAGTTTAAAGATGCTATTCGTGATGGTCAATTTTGGGAGATTGGTCCATATCTTGAAGAATATGAGAACTTGAGTAAATTAAAAGAAGAAATCATCAATAATTCCAAAGTAGATGGAAAAGTTTATGGAATATATCAGGGGCGTCCTTTATCAAGATCTGGTATTATTTACCGAAAGGACTGGGCAGATAATCTGGGTCTTTCAGCACCAACGACAACAGAGGAGTTCTATGAAATGGCTAAAGCATTTACTGAGGATGACCCAGATGGTGATGGAAAAGATAATACGATCGGCTTAACAGACCGAAATGATTTAATCTATGGTTCTTTTAAAACGATAGCTTCCTGGTTTGGTACACCGAATTATTGGGGAGAGAAGGATGGAGAAATAGTGCCTCAATTCATGTATCCTGAATATATCGAGACAATGGATTTTATCAAAAAATTGCATGAGAATGGATATATGAATCAGGATTTCCCTGTTACAAGTAAGGAAGATCAGACCGAGATGTTTAAAAACGGAACGGCTGGATTATACGTTGGTTCCATGTCTGATGTCAAAGCAATGTATGATGATGCATCAAAAATTAATCCCGATGTCGAATATGATGTTCAAAATTATGTAGAAGGCCCTCATGGGGAATATGGTATTTGGTCGATACCTGGATTTGGGAGTTTAATGCTGTTTCCAAAATCATCAGTTGGATCAGAAGAAGAGCTGAAAAACATATTGGAGTTTTATGATTATCTCATGACACCCGAAGTAGCTAATTTAGCGCTGTGGGGAGAAGAAGGGGTTCACTATGAATTAATCGATGGTCGAGCTAAGGTAATTGATCAAACAAAGTATGATGCAGAGGTTAGACCATATAAGATCTTTGAGATTGGTGAACCAGAAACAAGTGGAAAATATGAACCTTATAATGAATATGAACCAGCTATAAAAGCAATAGAGTTGGAAAAGGATAATGAAAATTATCTTATTAAAGATCCAACCGTCACCCTAGATTCGGAAACTTACGCGAAAAATGCTGGACAGCTAGATCAAATTATTTCAGATGCAACCTATCAATATATGCTAGGAGAAATGGATGAAGATGGATTCCAGGCAGCCATTAAAAAATGGGAAGAAGCCGGAGGATCGGATGTATTAAAGGAATTTAATGAGAGTTTGAAAAATCAATAAAATGGATAATGAATGGGTGGAATCAATTTAACAGGATGATGTTTTCACCCATTTCCATAAAAAGGTGAGGTGTTTCAATGGGAAAGATACTTTGGTACAATAATCCCGCTTCTAATTGGAACGAAGCATTACCAATTGGAAATGGTCGACTTGGTGGTATGGTATATGGTGAAGTAGTAAAAGAAAAAATTCAATTGAATGAGGATTCCGTTTGGTATGGAGGACCAAGAGATAGATTGAATCCAGATGCTCTAGATCATTTGCCTAAAATAAGAAAACTCCTATCTGAAGGAAAACTACAGGAAGCGGAGGAATTAGCTAGGTTAAGTTTCTCGGGTATTCCTATGAGTCAACGTCATTATGAGCCATTAGGTGAGTTGAATATTCTTTTCAAAGGATTGGAAGGTTTCAAAGATTATAAGCGAGAGCTTGATCTCGATACAGCCATCGTTAAGACATCCTTTTCAGTAGATAATCGTACCTACAAAAGAGAGGTTTTTACAAGCTATCCTGATCAGATTATGGTAACAAGATTAACTTGTACAGAAACTAATTCCATTACCTTCCAGTTGAATTTAGACAGAGGAAATAGTAGGAACTTAGATGAAAACAGTGCTCTTTCTGATACTAGTATCTTAATGACAGGGGAGACAGGTGGAAAAGGTGGTATTTCTTTTTCTACTTTAGTAAAGGTTATTGCAGAGGATGGAGAAGTGAACACGATTGGTAATCGAATATGTGTTAATAATGCAAGTGCAGTCACGATTTTATTAAGTGCTGCTACCACTTTTCGATACCAGGATCCTACACAGCAATGCAAGAGAACAATAGAACAAGTGAAAGTGATAGATGATGAGCTTTTGAGAAGGAGGCATATAGAGGATTATCAAAAGCTATTTCATCGTGTCGAATTAGATATCACCGATCATTCTGAGACAGCTGAATTTATACCTACTGATGAAAGGTTAGAAAACCTTAAACAAGGAGGAACAGACCTAGATTTAATCAGTACGTATTTTCATTTTGGACGTTATTTAATGATTGCTTGTAGCCGGCCAAACTCTTTACCTGCGACCTTACAAGGTATTTGGAATGATCAAATGCTTCCACCTTGGGATAGTAAGTATACCATCAACATTAATATACAGATGAATTATTGGCCAGCAGAAGTATGTAATCTCTCAGAATGCCATGCACCTTTACTGAAACATATTGAGAAAATGAAAGAGACCGGAAGAATGACAGCGCAAAAGATGTATGACTGTCGAGGATTTACCGCACATCATAATACCGATATTTGGGGCGATACAGCTCCACAGGATATTTATACACCAGCAAGCTATTGGCCATTAGGTGCTGCCTGGATCTGTCTCCATCTTTGGGAGCATTTCGAATATACAGGTGACATCGAGTTTCTTCATGAAGCTTATGAAACAATGAAGGAAGCTGCTTTATTTTTTGTTGATTATTTAGTAGAAAATAGCGAAGGATGGATGATTACTACACCATCTGTCTCACCTGAAAATACTTATTTACTTCCAAATGGCGAGAAAGGGAATCTATGTGAGGCACCTTCTATGGATAGTCAAATAATCTACGCCTTATTTACTAGCTGTATCAAAGCAAGTGAATTGATGAAAAGTGATGAGGTTTTTCGTCAACAATTGATCGATATTAGGGCAAAATTGCCAAAAATCCAAATAGGAAAGCATGGTCAAATTCAAGAATGGCTAGAGGATTATGAGGAAGCGGAGCCTGGTCATCGTCATATTTCTCATTTATTTGCATTACATCCTAGCAATCAAATTTCGCCAATAACTACTCCGGAATTAGCCAATGCAGCGGTCGTAACTTTAAATAGAAGATTAAAACACGGAGGAGGCCATACCGGTTGGAGTAGGGCATGGATTATTAATATGTGGGCACGTTTATTTAGGGGTGAGGATGCCTATCAGAATATTCTAGAACTATTAAAGCAATCTACCTTGCCAAATTTATTCGATAATCATCCACCATTCCAAATTGATGGAAACTTCGGTGGAACTGCTGGAATTGTAGAGATGATCGTCCAAAGTCACCTTCAAGAAATCCATCTATTGCCATCAGTTCCAAAGGCATGGAGAAATGGTTATGTAAAAGGGTTAAAAGCAAGAGGTGGTTATGAAATAGAATTAAAATGGCAGAATCATCGATTGCGATATGCTTCCATCTTTTCCAGCCAATCAAGAAAGTGTCGAATAAGGATTCCTTCATCTTATAGTGTTTCTATTGATGGATCTCCATTAACAGAGGTTGATGCTTGTTTATATGAGCTTACCGTTCGTGAAGGGGAAATTTACAGACTTGATTTTGCATAAGAATTGAAAACGATAGAAGAAATGCTCCGATGACAGTGCATTAAGAGGGGCATTTCTATTTAGGCCTAACTAAGATGAGGTGGATAATGAAATTAACTATTATTGGAATGGATGTGACATCAGCTAAAAAGATACTCAGCTGGAAATATGAAAAACCTTATGATTTCTATAATAATGAGGTGACGAAAGAAGAGCTGAAGGAAATACTTAATGGCTCATATAAAGCTATAACAGATAATAATGGTGATATGATTGGTTTTTTATGTATAGGTGAAGCAGCTCAGGTACCAGTCGGACATCAATATGGTGTCTATAATGATAAAAATGTAGATTTAGGGCTTGGTATGCATCCAAACTATGTTGGAAAAGGTCATGGGAATGAATTTTGCACATTTATCATGAAACACATAAGAGATGAATACCTAGAGGTCCCCATAAGATTAACTGTAGCAACCTTTAATAAAAGAGCCATCCATTTATATGAAAAACTAGGATTTGTAAAAAAGGATGAATTTACTACGGATATTGCAGCTTTTGTGACGATGATTAAAGAGGGTTAATTAAGGATTTGAGTGAATATAAAAACTTTCATACATTACCTTCTTCATGATGACATTTTTACGAGTTTATG
>JACYYJ010010730.1_pt2 | contig 16231 bp, 18 predicted proteins | sample 8236861 | NCBI WGS metagenome assembly JACYYJ01 (sample SAMN14103086, study PRJNA606662) | landfill metagenome | isolation source: landfill solid waste | place: India:New Delhi, Okhla landfill site | collected 2017-11-05
CTTCGGCATCATCCACGTCGACACCCAAACCAAGGGCGTGGTGTTCGAGTATGTGGACGTGCGCGACTTCGCGGTGGTGGGCGGAACCTACTATGAGCGCCCTCCCGTTTGCGCGTGACAGTCAGTCATATATGACATAGAAGAGGGGCAGCACACCGTTGCCCCTCTTTGTGTGTCAAGCTCATTGTTGGCGCGAATTTCTGTCACGCGTGATCTACAATAGAGGGGCAGGGCACGCGAGACGACGCTTCACCCTCATTCGAGAGACAGGCCCATGAGTAAGAGCGCACGTCGAGAGAAGAGAGCCGAGCGGGACGAACGCCGGCGGGGTCGGGGAGGGTTGCTTCCCCTGGTTGATACGATGACGCCCACCCCGGTTCGCGCCAGCCGCGCGCCGCTGATGCCCAAGACGGACGCTCAGGCGAAATATATGGCCCTGATCGACGCCAGCATCGTCACCTTCGGGCTTGGCCCGGCCGGCACCGGCAAGACCTTCTGTGCAGTTGCCAAGGCCTGCGATGCCCTGATCGACAACAAGACCGATCGCGAGTTCCGGCTCTACATCACCCGTCCCGCCGTCGAGGCCGAAGGAGAAAGGCTGGGTTTCCTCCCGGGCGAGCTGGAGGAGAAATACGAGCCGTTCCTGGCGCCAGTGCGCGAGATCCTGAATCAGCGCCTGGGTGCCAGCTTCGTGGAATATCTGCTCAAGAACGAACGCATCGTGGCGCGGCCGCTGGCCTATATGCGCGGCCATACCCTCGCGAATTGCTGGGTGATCGCCGACGAGATGCAGAACGCCAGCCAGGGCCAGTTCAAGCTGTTGCTGAGCCGCATCGGCGAGAACGCCAAAGTCGTGGTGAACGGTGACGCAAGTCAGGTCGACCCCGGCGTGAAGAGCGGCCTCACGGATGCAGTGAACCGACTCAAGGGTGTACGCGGAATCGAGAGCTTTCGCTTCGGTCGCGGAGACATCGTCCGTTCCGGGATTTGCCAAGCGATAGTCGAGCGATACGAGAACTATAATGATGACGACGACAGCGAAGATGATGACGAATGCAAACAGGGTATTCTAAAGATTTTGCGGGCAGCGTAGAAGTATTCGGCGAGTTCGTCGGCGCAGACTACGATACGGAAGTCTGTGACGAGCTCGCCGTGCTGCATGCGGCCAAGCTGCTACCCGGAGAAAGGGAGCTGTTCGCTACGAAATGGTGGGACTATCGCGCATTGCACCCCACCAAGGCGACAGCACTCTTCGCGCATGAGTACCGTCTGGGCTTCAAGCGTGCCGCCCGGGTCTATGTCGATATAGCGTCCGTCGATCTCGCGCATGGCTTCAAGGGCGAGTCCATCTTCGCCAGGCCGCAGCGCGAGATCACCGGCATGTGGAACGCACGCATGATGGCGGATCGCTGGTGCGTGCCCTATCGGTTCTGGATCAATACGGCGATCGACTACACGGCCGACAATGGCTGGAAGCGCTTCCCGCGCCCGATGCACCTGCACTCGGAAGAGATCGTCAAGGTGGTCTGCGAGGCATGGCTCGAGGAGCTCTCGGGGCGTCTGATCGAGCCGAAGCATCCGCGCTACCACGCGATCAACTATGCGGGGCTGCCGGACCAGGATGCCTTTCAGAACTGGCTCTGCGGGCAGATCGCCAAGCGGTCGCAGCCGCAATATTCACTCGCGCAGTATCTCTACCGCACCCCGATGCTGACCGAGCGGGCTGTGGCTGAACGCTTCCCACCGCACATTATCGCGCTTGCGCGTGAAGATGCCCGTTACAAATTCAATCATACGTGACTATAATGAGCGCTCACAGTTAGAGCGATGATCGCGGAGATAGACATGCGTACCCAGACCAAGATGGTAGACGGTAATAAGGCGAATCTCGTCGCCATTCACCCCTCCGTGCAAATGCAGGGGCAGCGCCGTCCAGTTCTCAAGCCGACCCGCTGGAGCCATGACGCAGAGCTGCAGGCAGCGGCCAAGAGTGGTCGTGGCATCGTTCTGACGCTTCAGGCGGGCCTGGTGCTGCATGGCGTCGTGCTGGCGGCCGACCAGTACACCGTCAAGCTGCGCGTGACGAAGATCGACAAGATGCACGTCGAGCCGCAGGTGGGTGTGTACTACAAGCACGCCATCATCGGGTACAATCTCGTCGAGGGCTGAGCCATGTCGGCAACGCCCACCTATGAGTTCAGCGACGAGTTCGTTTCCAAGATTGCCGCACTGACGATGCGCGACCCGCTGTTTAATCAGCGGGTCGAAGGTCTGATCGAGCCGAGCTACTTCTCGGACGCCGCGGAAGCGAGTCTCGTCAAGCTATCCATCGACTACTTCAAGACCTACAAGCGCGTGCCCGCCGATAAGGCGACCTGGCTGCACCTGATGCGCGAGGGCTTCCGCACAAAGGTACTGCGGGACGATCTCAAGGCAGAGATCGTGGATGCGTATAAGCGGCTCGGGAAGGTCGATATCTCCGATCGCGACCTGGTCGTCGACACCGTAGCCGAGTTCGCCAAGCACCAGGCGCTCTGGAACGCCCTCGAGAAAGCTGCGGGGCTTCTGGAGAAGCGCAAGTTCGAGGAGATGGACGACACGCTGCGGCGTGCGTTCGAGGTGGGCCAGCATCAGGTCTCGGCGGGCTACGACTATTACGCCCGGATCGAGGAACGCACCCAGGAAAGGCGCGACATTGCCGCCGGCAAGATCAAGCCGACCGGCATCACGACGGGCCATCCCGAGCTCGATGCGTGCCTGTTCCACAATGGCTGGGGCCGCAAGGAGCTCTCCCTGCTGCTGGGCGCGGCCAAGGCGGGCAAGTCGATGGGTCTCGTCGACTTCGCCAAGGGCGCCTCGCTTGCCGGCTTCAGCGTGCTCTATCTGACGCTCGAGGTCTCGACCGACATTACCTCGAAGCGGCTTGATGCCTGTCACACCGAAGTCGCGATGCGCAAGCTGACCGAGGTTCCGAACGACGTTGAGACCAAGATCAAGGCTCTGAAAGGCAAGGTTGGGCCGATCCAGATCGAGGAGTTCCCCACCGGCACGCTCAAGCCGTCTGAGATCCGCCGGCTGCTGCGCAAATACGAGGCGCAGGGAACCAAGTTCGACCTCATCATCGTCGACTATGCCGACATCATGGCGCCGGAACGCTGGACGCCCGATCCGATCGAGAACAGCCGCACGATCTTTGTCGACCTGCGCGCTATCGCACAGGAAGAGAACGCTGCGGTTCTGTCTGCGACCCAGGCCAACCGCGAGGGCGCCAAGGCGGCCGTCGTCAAAGCGACCAACGTCGCCGAAGACTTCAACCGCATCCGTATCGCCGACGTGGTGATCTCGATCAACGCGACCGACGAGGAGAAGGGGTTGGGCGAAGCTCGACTGTTCTTTGCCGCGTCTCGTAACACGGCAGACGGCTTCACCATCCGCATTCAGCAGGATCGCGAGAGCTCGCGGTTCATCAAGAAAGTGCTCGGGAAAGTCTCATGACCGCCCGCTTACCCTTCGTGAGTTCGCTAAATTACAAAATCACGAAACGAAGAGGAGCCTGTCATGAGTCGTTCTCACAAGCGCCGCGATCGGCGCATGACCACTCCGATGTGGTGGAACCGGCTGATGAACAATCTGCCGAAGAAGCGCTCCGACAAGATGAAGCTCGAGGCAATCCGTAAGGGTCACATCGACCCTGACGGCGTTGTCTTCGAGCATCCCAAGCGCCCGCACCTCTATTATTGGTGAGTGAAGATGACAGCTCGCAGCGAGCGCATAGAGGAGCTGCTCGATGCCGTCGATATGGAGTTGTGGCTAGACGATCAGGGGATCGACTACAAGCCCACCAGCGGCTCCAGCGGCCCGCAGTTCAACATTCGCGAGTGCCCCTTCTGCGGGGGCTCCGAATGGAAGGTCTATATGAACCAGGAGACCGGGAAGGGTAACTGCTTCCACGGCTCCTGCGAGCAACGCTTCGGCAAGTGGGGCTTCATCCGCCGGCATCTGGGCGACCCGCCGGTGCATGCCATGCGAGATCATCTGCGGCAGTTCGCGCGCGACATGGGTTGGCGCCCGCCCAAGAAACAGAGCGCACCCGTCGAGATACCCACCACGATCGCACTACCGGACAGCTACCCGCTGCCGATCGAAGGGCGCAATCTGCGCTATCTCGAGGAGCGCGGGATCGGTGTCGACCTCGCGGCCTACTTCCATCTGCGCTATTGCGACGAGGGCTGGTGGAACTGGGTCGAAGACGGTCAGCGCCGCGGCAGTCGCTTCGACAAGAGAATCATCATTCCCGTCTTCGACATGAACGGGCAGATGGTGACGTTCCAGGGGCGCGACATCACCGGCACCTCCACGCGCAAGTACCTCTTCCCCTCTAAGCTCCCGGCGACGGGACGGCATATCTACAACATCCAGAACGCCGTCGGCTGCGAGGAAGCGTGCCTGGGCGAGGGTGCGTTCGACGTGTGGTCGATCAAGGCGGCTTTCGATGCAGACCCTGAACTGCGCGGCGTCGCGGCTATCGGTTCGTTCGGCAAGCATCTGAGCTACGGCTCGACCGAAGGTGACGATCAGCTCGGTCGGCTCCTGCAGCTCAAGCGCCGCGGGCTCAAGCGCGTCACGATCATGTGGGACGGCGAGGCGAAGGTCATCAAGGACGCGATCAATGCCTGGCGTCACATGGCCTCCATCGGGCTCAAGGGCGCGATTGCGCTGCTGCCGCCCGGCAAAGACCCCAACGAAGTCACCGGCGATATCGTGCGCCGCGCCTACAAGGATGCGGTCACGCTCGATCGCGCATCCGCCATGCGACTTCTCTGCAACAACCCTTATAACAGTCACAAATGACTGTATGAAACCCGCGCGCGTTCAGCTATAAAAGATCACGTCGAAAGACAGCGACGATACGGAGATAGACATGGCATGGAACGCAAGCCGGGTGCTGCTCAGGCACACTGGCGGAACGAAGGAGTACGAGCTTCTGTTCGTCGTCGCTCGCGACGGGCGAGCGATGCTGATCCAGCGCTGGGGCAAAATCGGCGCGAGGGGTCAGTTCAAAACGACGGTTCGTGACGAAGCGGCTGTGCGCACCGAGTACAACCGGACAATGAAGCGGAAGCTCGCGAACAGCTACGTTGAGGAAGTCTCGAAGGTCGAGCACTTCAAGAGTGCGGACAAGATGCTGGAGCAGTTCGGTAAGATGCTCGGCGGCGCTTCTCCCGAAAATCTCGCCTATGTCGGGCTCGTGCCCGGCGCGGAAATCCCCGAAGCACCGACTGTCACGGTCACGGTCGAACTCGACCCGACTGCAGAGTATGAGGCGCAGATGGCTGACGCCTCCAATGCTCCGCGCACGTCCGATCACCCCGACTTCGGGACCTGGTGATGGCAGAGCGCAGCAGCGAGGCGAGCTGGAGCGGCCGCAACCATTTTCGCTTCATCGACCCGCATCTGGGTATCGAGCGCCACTACGCTTCGGGCCTGGACGAGCACGAACGCTTCATGCAGGGCAAGCCGATCGGCAACCCGCTGTTGTCTGCGCTCAAGCGCGCCAGCATGGATCCGATTGTCTACATGCGAAACGAGGAAGACAAAGTCGGTCGGGCGATCTTCTTCAACTCGGATCCGACGGCCCCGGCCGAGCAGGTGCCGAAACACATTCAGGCGCGCGTGCGCTCGCTGCGCTGCCTGACGTCATGGGCACAGGCGGTCGGCTGCAACAGCGACGAGGTCGCAGTGATCGAGGAGATCAACGCGCGCGCTGTTCCCTATGCGCCCGGCTCCGAGCCTGTCTCGAACGGTGGTCGCCGGCGAACGCGCCAGACCAGCCGCGGTGCTGTATCGCGACCGGATGTCGAGACAGAGAAGGATGAAGGGCTCGAGATCGTCGGCGCCGACTATGCCGAAGCGATCACGGAGATGGCTGCGAAAGAGAACGCCGCCAAAGCTGCAGAGAAGCCCGCACAGACGCCTGAGCCCGAGACACCACCCAAGAGCAAGACGGCTACCAGCGCGCCCCGCAAGCCCGTACAGAGCAAGCCTGCTGCGCCTGCGCAGAAGGGCAAGGGCATGTCGCTGCTGGAGCTCGCTAAGGCCCGGAGAAAAGCATGAGTATGAACGGCAATTCGATCTACTGGACGGTCAAGGAGATCGCCGAAACCGGGTCGCGTAACGGCAAGGAAGCCATTCTCGCGCGCGTCGGGGATGACCTGCTGCTGCGCAAGGTGCTGCTTTACACCTATGACCCCTTTCGTACCTGGGGTATCGCGAAGGCACCGAAGCCGAAGCGTGTTGGTATCGCGAAGATTGACCAGCCCAAGCATCAAATCTTCAGGATTCTGGATAGCCTGGCTAGTCGGGAAACGACAGGCAATGCGGCGAAGGCTGTCGTTCAGGAGTGGATGGATCTGCTCGACGCAGAGAACCAGGCCGTCTTCGGCTGGATGCTCGACAAGAGCCTCGACGCGGGTATTGGCGCACCGACGATCAACAAGGTGATCGAGGGCCTGGTGCCGGACTTTTCCTGCATGCTCGCCAAGCCCTTCGAGGCGAAGCGCATACAGGCTTGGCCCGTCGCGATCGAACCGAAGCTCGACGGCTTCCGTGCGCTCTGCATGGAGCGTTATGCGGAAGACAAGATGGGTTTCTTCACGCGATCGGGTAAGCCATACACGCAGTTCTCGCACCTCGAGCGGCCGTTTCTGAGTGTCCTGAAGGAAGTGCGATCCCGCGTGCCGCTGGATGTCTGGTATCAGAATTCCATCGTGCTCGATGGCGAGTTCGTCTCCGGCACCTTCGCGAAGACGTCGTCGGAGCTGCGCACCAAGGACAAGCAGGCGAAGGATGCGGTGCTGCATCTGTTCGACGTGGTGCCTTACAGCCTGTTCACCACCTACGAACAGACCGACACGATCGCCGGCATGTACTCCCGTCGTCGCGAGGTCGTTCAGCTAATTGGCGATATCGCGAACTCGCTAGGTGTGCCGATCAAGCCGACCGAGCGCTATCTCGTCAGCTCCGTCGACGAGGCGATGCACTTCTACAATCGCTTCCGTGATCGTGGGCTCGAGGGCGCCATGCTCAAGCCGCTCGACCACTTCTACGAGAAGAAGCGAGCCTTCACCTGGCTCAAGCTCAAGAACGAAGAGACCGAAGATCTGCGGATCAAGGACGCCTTCGAGGGGCAGGGTAAGTATGAGGGCATGCTTGGCGGCTTCATCGTTGACCGTGACGGCGTGGATGTGCGCGTCGGTGGCGGGTTCAGCGACAAGCAACGCGAAGAGTTCTGGAAGGCCTATCTCGAGGACAAGGCGATAGCACCCGGTTCGGGGCTCGAGCCGACACTGCTCGGCCGGATCGTCGAGGTCGAGTTTCACGAAGTCACCCCGGATGGGTCGTTACGGCACCCACGCTTCATCCGGTTCCGCGATGACAAGTCGGTAGCCACACATGAGGAGAAGGAAGCGGCATAACGCCCTTCCAGTAAAGGAGAAGTAGTAATGGATATGATCGCAGAAGCGCAGCCGGTGATCGAGGGTACGGCTGAATTGGTGAACGTCGCGGAACCGGCACCCGAGCCCGAAGTCGTCGAGGTGGACGCGCCGCAGGAGCCTGCAGAACAGCCTGTCGAACCGCCTCCGCCGCCCCCGCCCGCGCTGTTCTCGCTCTATGTCACCTACGCCGTCGACGGGCTGCAGATCGCCGCACGCTGCTTCCCGGGTGTTCGCGCACCTCAGACGCCGGATGAACTCCGCGACATCGTGACGACCATTACGCAGATCGAGGGGCCGCGTCAGGATCGGTCGAACGCGATGCCGAACATTACCATCCTGACTTGGCAGCAACTGGCAGGTCAGCTCACCGTCGGCTGAATCTATTGCGGCGCTGAATATTCAGTCATACATGACGAACCAGCGCCGCGACTGGAGCATGGAATGCAGATCAACGAAGCGGGTTTGAAAATCATCAAGGCCTGGGAGGGGCTCGAGGACGGCGATCCGCGCACAGTGAATCTTGATCCCTACCCCGACCCCGTCGGCATCTGGACGATCGGCTGGGGTCACGCCATCGTCGGGAGAGATGGCAAGCATCTGCAAGGCGAAGCGGCCAAGCGTGAGGCCTATGCCATGTATCCGGGTGGGATCACGCTCGATCAGGCCGAGGAGCTGCTGCGCGCTGACATAAAGAGCACCGAGCGTGGTGTGCTCAAGGCGCTCGACGGCGCTCGAACGACACTGGATCAGTTCTCGGCGTTCGTCTCCCTTGCCTTCAACATCGGCGTGTATGCCTTTGGCAACTCAACACTGTTGAAGTACCACAAGGCCGGTCGGATGGCTTCCGAGTACACGGATCAGGCGCCCACCGAGGCGGAGTATTTCGAGCTGTCGGAGTCGATCCGCGCCATTGTCTTCGGCACGAAAAGCTACAACAACGCGGCCGACGGCTTTCTGGTCTGGAATAAGAGCAAGGGCAAGATGCTACGCGGTCTGGTGAACCGCCGGCGCATGGAGCGCAGTCTATACCGCGCCAAGATCATCCGCTGGACCGACGGGACCGAATACGCCTACCAAAATGTTGCGTAAATCTGTTCGCGGGTCGCTATAATAGACATGCGAACACAGACTATCTCCGTTAGGGCGTCCCATCGTGGACGCCCTTTTTTTTACAGCAGGCTGACGAGCGCCCGCCGCGCCTCTTCATCGCTGTCGATATAACCCTGCGTCGTGTTCAGGCTCTTGTGTCCCGCCAGGCGCTGCACGTCGCGCAGGCTGGTCCCCGGCACCTGCTTCACCTTCTGCGCTGCCGAGGTGATGAAGGTACGCCGCCCGCTATGGCTCGAGCAGCCGACGAGCTGCACGCGCCTGTAGAGGCGGTAGAAGAGATAGCCGATGCTCTCGGCGGTCATCGGCCCCGGGTTCTCATACTCGTCAGGATGGTTCTCTGCGCGCTCTGAGAGGATCAGCGGGTAGCTCGGATAGCCCGGCACGCGCTTGAGCATGGTGATGATGGCATCGCGAAGCTGCGGGTGCATCGGAATGATGCGCTTGGAGCCCTTCTTACAGATGCCGGGCGGCAGCTCGATGTCGTGGCCGATCAGCCCGTCCGAGTCCATGACCATGTAGCGCTTGAGCCCGGCGATCTCCATGCGGCGCAGGCCTGCTCGAAAGCTCAGCAGCACCACCACACGGTTGCGCTCGGGATAGCGGGTCTCGTCGCAGGCCTCCAGGAGCGCCTGAATCTGGATCTCCTGGAGCCGCTTGGCCTGACCCTGCTTAGGCATCTTCGATCTTCTCCGCGAGCCGCCTCAGATCGAGCTGCATGTCCTTCGCCGATACGCCGCTGCGTAGCGCGTGGGTGACGCTCGACACCAGAAAGACATGTGCAGCCTCCGGCGCCGACCCGCCGAAGGTCTCCAGCGCCTTCTGCCACGCCTCGTAGGTGATTTCGGACACGGTGTCGATCTCGGCCATCTGACCCTCTTGGGCTGCTAAGCGAAAGGCCGCCCAAACCTGCGCCGGGCCAGATCGGCAGTCAAGAAGGCCGCGCCACGGCGAGTGAGTGGGAATTGTGTATTTCCCACTCAGTCGGCGCAAGCGCCATCGGCGCCGGCCAGGCGGCACGATCCACACAGCCCCGATTGCTCGGCAGCGCTTCGCGAGTCGGAACATCGCCGACACTTAGGCGGGTAGGGGAGGGGGACTCGGAACAACGCCGACGCGAAAATCTAGTCCTTTGAACCTACTGTCAAAATGACAGCGACTCGGAACATCGCCGACGTTTTTGTTTGGACAGCGCCCGCTCAGCCTTTAGGGTGACTCGGAACAACGCCGACGGAGTCCGCGATGGCCGCACAGGCACAGGTCGATCTCTTCCTCGACAGCATGGTCAATGCGCCGGTGAAGGATGACCAGGCGCTGATGGAGTTCCCGTTCTTCTCCTTGCAGAAGCAGCCGCGAAAGAAGCCGCTGGTCTATGAGGACAAGCACGGGGTCCGCATCGAGGTGCGCCCAGGCGACCGGGGCGTCGCGACGATCTGGGACAAAGACGTGCTGATCTACCTCGCCAGTCTCATCAACGATCGCATCGAGCGCGGGCAGCCGATCAATCGCAAGATCCGCTTCTCCATGCACGACATGCTACGTGCGACGAGACGCGGCACCGGCAAGCGCTCCTACCAGCTCCTGATCGACGCGATCTACCGGCTGCGCTCCACCACGGTCATGACCACGATCAAGAGCGACCAGAAGGTCGAGCGCGTAGGCTTCGGCTGGATCAACGACTTCCATATCGTTGAAAGGACGACACAAACGGGCAAGACGGTGATGGCCGCGGCCGAGATCACGCTGAACGACTGGATGTTCCGCGCGATCGTGAAGGATCGGCGGGTGCTTACCATCAACCCGGATTATTTCGAGATCACCCAGGGGCTCAAGCGACGGCTGTACGAGCTGGCGCGCAAGCACTGCGGCCGACAGCAGCAATGGGTGATATCGCTTCCCAGGCTGATCGAGAAGTGCGGCTCGACGGTGATGCTGCGACAGTTCAAGGCTGAGCTGCGCAAGGTGATCGACGCCGACGATCTACCGGACTACCACGTTCGCATGAACTTCGACCCACGGGACCGGGCGCGCATGGAAGACAGCGGGCTCGACGGCCGGCGCTGGTCGAGCAATAGCCGGATCATCGTCACCTTCTGGCCGCGCGCACAGATCGGCACCGACTTCCTGGCTGACCTTCGGAACAACGCCGACGACTTATCAACAGAAGATGCCGACTTATCAACAGAGGACTCGGAACAACGCCGACGCAAAGATTCGGAACTTCGCCGACGGCCCTCGGAACAACGCCGACGCAGAGTCGGTACATCGCCGACGGTTTGAATCGGTACAACGCCGACAGATGTTCGGAACAACGCCGACGAAAAACGCCCTCAACCTACTGAATACAAACGATGATTCGGCCCTGTAACCTACTAACACCCTTATATAACCTTCTAACGAAGAAGGCTCGCCAGCAAAAAGGCCGCCCCATATGGAGCGGCCTAGTTGAAGCGACACGCCGTTGCCGGCAGGGTCATGAGGCGAAGGCGGTCTCGAGAACGGTCTTCATATCCTCGTCGAGCCGCGGATCGCTGTTGTTGCTCCGCTGACGAATGAACTCCAGGATCTCCTGCTCGTTATCGGAGATAGGCTCCCCGAAACCACGCGAGAGGAAATCGAGCAGTTCTGGATAGTAGGACTTCAAGACGACACGCATCAGGAACTTAGGATCAGCCCCTAAGAGTTCAGCCAGCTTTTCGACCTTATTCAGCGGAACAGGCGTTGCGCCCGTCTTCCACATGGTCACGATGTTCGGACGCATGTAGCCGAGCTCCTTGGCGATCTCGGTCTGCGTGCGATCGGTCAGGCGGAGCGCATGCTCCAGATAGGTCGTGATAGGGACCAGGCTACCGCTGGCCGGCTTAGTTACTGTTCCTGGACGTGCCACCATGATTTCTCTCCATTCGTTACGGGCTGTTGTTGTGTCAGCGCTACTATAGCGAGGGTCTATCAGTTGTGACTAAAAATCGGCTACGGACCCTAGGATTCCATTAAGGAACCGTCAAGAAAGATTTTCAGTCTGACGTGATTATACGGGGCAGAAAGCGAAGGGGTGCTGTACGGGAGCGCTATAACTCGAAAGCGCAATGTTTACTCAAAGTTGTGGGAGGCGCCAATGAATGAGGAGCAGCGATCAGATCTGCGCCGAGTGGCAGACGCCTTGATTGTCTTTAATACCTGTTACACCGCATCTTCCGAGTTCGTCATCCGTGACAAGAATCCTTGGGCGACGATGATCATCATTGCCCGCATCCTCGCCGAGGAGCAACGTGGGCGCTATCTGAGCCCGATCAAGCTGATCGGGGATGTGACGCCAGACCTAATCTCACAGAGCACCGGGTTGCGTCTCATTGCGCGCATGGAAGAAAGCGGGCTCGTGACAACCCAAGGTGACGGCCGCGCGCAGCAGGTCATCCCGACACAGAAGCTCTTCGAGGAGATGCGGGCCTATCTGCGGTGCTTTGGCGCAGGGTTCGGCCCCGTTCTGGGAGATTTACAGCAGATCGTGGAGCGCACCGCCGGATGACTTGCCTAAAGGTTAATAACTGTGGTCATTCTGACACTTAGGACCGTTGTCACGGAATCGTGAGCTCGCCATAAAGGTGTCACAAACCGCGCTGCCCCACTGTCTCTGACCCGGGTGTATCACTTTTCCGTCGCAAAGCATGTGCGCAGCGCTATAATCACAAATGATTGAACATCACACCTGGAGTACCCATGCCGCACACAGCCCAGCGACTAGCCGCCGCGGTCGTCAAAGCCGTCTCTGCCGTCGAGAAAACGGATGAGGAGATCGCTGATCTGCTGTCCGATCTCACCATCAGCAAGACCCTCAATCTCGGCGGAGCGATCCTCCACCAGGGATACCATGCCATTCTCGGTTCCGTCGTGGTAATCTGCTCTGCATCCGGCACTGGCGCGCTTATCGAATACGCAGCCTCTGCCACCAGCCCGCCGAAACTCCACGTCGTCTCCTAAAGACTTTCAGTTTCCGTTGATCTTTCGAGACGGGAGTCTTTCACTCCCGTCTTTTTTGTACGATAGTTCGTAAGTCATAAATGACTGAACGGAGATAGACGCGTGAACGACGATGTAGCCATACTGCGACAGAAGGTCGTGAAGCTGGTTCAGCTTCTCGCCGATCGCGGTATCACCGTGACACAGCGCGGCTCACGCGCTTATGTCGAGAGCGACCACAAGGGGCGCCCGCTTCGGCTGAACCTGCCGAACATCCCCGACAATGCGAGCCGCGACCTGATCGAAGCGATCGAGGGCTTCCTCGATCACGAAGTGGCGCATCTTCTCTTCACCGACTTCGACGCGGTGACGGCGGCCCACAAGATCAACAAGGGCGTCGGGCAGCTCCACAACATCGTCGAGGACACGTTTATCGAGCGCAAGATGCGCGAGAAGTTCCCCGGCTCCGATCACAACCTCACGAAGGTCGCCAACTTCTATCTGATCCAGAAGGGAGAAGAGGCACTCGCGAAGGCTGAGCATCCCCGCCAGTTTCTCGGCATCCTGCTGGTTCCCGCAGCGCGTGCCTGGGCCGGGCAGAAGGTCTTTCAGGACTGGATGAGCGACAAGTGGCACCTGCTCGCCGATTACCTCGAGCCCCTCGAGCCGGCACGCGACGCGCTGCCGAAGGTGCAGAATAGCTGGCAGGCCCTCGAGGTCGCGAAGCTGATGGCAGCAGCCGTAGGCACGCCCCCGGAGATGCGCACCAGCGGCGGCCGGGTCAGCGACAGCAGCGAAGGCGAAACATCGGAAGCCGAGTCCGGCGACGAGGGTGGGACCGGCGCCAAGAGCGCTAAGGACGACAGCGAGAGCGAGGAGAAGCCGTCGAAGGGCAAGTCGAAAGAGAAGCCCGAAGAGAGCGACGGGAAAGAGAAGGAGAAGAAAGACAACGAGAAGAGTGAAGGTGGGTCCGGCGAAGGTGCCGACGAAGACGAGGGTGAAGACGAAAGCTCCGGCGGCTCTGGTAAGGGCGACAAGGAGAAAGAGGAAAAAGAGGACAGTGATGGACAAGACGAAAATGAAGGCACTTCGGACAGTGCTGATGACGACGGTAAGTCAGCCGGCGGTTCTGACGAATCCGACAGCGATAGCGAAGCGTCGGGTTCCTCTGTGGGCGATGAACGCGACGACGCGGACGCTGATGACGATGATGGTTCAAAATCCGCAGGTGGCTCAGATGCTGGCGACGATGCGGACGGACCGTCTGAAGGCCGCGATCGAGGCGAAGATGAAGAGCCGAAGAGGGGCGGCACGGGCGGCGTAGAAAGCTACGAGGTCGACGAGGATCTGACAGAAGGCCTCTCGGGCAACGACTTCGATGCTGCCATCGCGGAGGAGATCACCAAAGAGTCCGTCGAGGCGATGAGGGCCGCCGAATGGTCCGTCTTCTCGACCGACTGGGATCGGATCGAACCGCTCTCCGGCAGCGAGAAGTACGCCTCGAGGGTGCCAGCCTTCGAGGAACAGACGCGAGGGATGGTCGGCAGCATGCAGAAGGAGATCGAGCGTCTGATGGCAGCTCGCTCTCGCGTGGTGAAGAACCCCGGCTTGCGTAGCGGTCGCCTGCACGGCTCGAACCTACATCGCCTGACGCGCAATGACGGTCGCGTGTTCTTCAAGAAAGAGGAGCACAGAAGCCTCGCAACCGCCGTCAGCCTGGTCGTCGACTGCTCGGGCTCGATGTCAGGCTCGCCGATCAATCTCGCCGTCCGCGCAGCCTATGCGCTGTCGAGCGTGCTGGATCGCCTGAACATCAAGCATGAGGTGATCGGCTTCACGACTGGCTATCCGCCGGTGGACTATTCCGCTCAGTTCAGCGAGGAGAAGAGGCGCACGGGTGTTCGCTATAGCCGCACCGAAATCATCTACATGCCGATCTTCAAAGGCTTCGACGAGCGCCTGACGCCGAAGGTGAAGCGTCGCTTCGTCCAGGCCGTCGAATCGCGCTTCCTGCGCAACAATATCGACGGCGAGTGTGTCGCGATCGCCGGGCGACGCCTGATGCAGCAGCAAGCCGAACGCCGCGTGATGATGGTTCTGTCAGACGGCAATCCGTCATTCATGGGTGATGTACGCGGCGGCTATGTTCACCTCAAGAAGGTGGTGCAGGATCTGAACAAGGCGAAGGTCGAGACGCTCGGTATCGGCATCATGGATAACAGCGTCAAAGCCTTCTACGACAAGCATGTGGTGATCAATCGCCTGGAAGAGCTCCCGGGCGAGGTGATGCTGCAGCTTCGGAAGATCCTACTCTGACGATCAAGTGGCCCCTTCCCGGGGCCACTCTTTTCCCGTTCGTTCAATCATACGTGACTGTTGCAACCCCAAAGCGTGACGCGTAAAGTCTAAGCATAACGAGAGACGACGGAGATAGACGAATGACAACAAAGATCACCTGCCAGGTCTGCGGCGCGCAGACGCACGCAATCCAGCAACATCTGCGCGAGGCTCACCCGGAGGTGAGTATCGACGAGTACAAGGCGAAATACCCGGATGCGCCGCTGCTCAGCGAGGTCGCCCGGGCCGCCCTCGAGAAGCGCCGCCAGGAGAAGCTGGCAGCCGCCCAGAGCGAGAGTAATACCGAGACGGAGATGCGCCCGGCACCATCTGCGAGCGTGACGCGTAATGCGCGCCCTGCCATGCACGGCATCGAGAAGCGCGCCCTGCATGAGGTCTTCGAGCTCGGCACAGCCAAAGCGGCACGCAGCGCCCAGGGCAACCCGGTGCCGATCACTGTCCTCACCGACAATAACGGCTTCGGCGATCTCGTGCCGCCGGTGGACCCCGGCTACATCTTCAACATCGACCTGTTGAAGACGGCGCTGATGGGCGTCGAGCTCAACATCCCCAGCTACCTCTGGGGCCATGCAGGCACCGGCAAGACGACCATGTGGGAGCAGCTATGCGCTCGCACGAAGCGTCCGTTCCTGCGCGTGCAGCATACGGTCAACACCGAAGAGGCGCACATCGTCGGTCAGTGGACCGTGAAAGACGGCCAGACCGTGTTCGAGCTCGGGCCGCTCGCCGTCGCGATGAAATACGGGCTGATCTACTGCGCCGACGAATATGATTTCGCGCTGCCGAGCGTACTGTCGGTCTACCAGCCGGTGCTCGAGGGCAAGCCGCTCGTCATCAAGGAAGCCGATCACGCCAATCGCGTGATCACGCCGCATCCGCAATTCCGCATGGTCGCGACCGGCAACACGAACGGCGCCGGTGACGAGACGGGGCTCTACCAGGGCACCAACATGCAGAACTCGGCGAACTATGAGCGCTTCGGCATCGTCGAGGAAGTCACCTACATGACGCCGGCGATGGAAGCGAAGGTGCTGATCTCCCAGGCGCGCATCAGCAAGGAAGACGCCGATCGGCTCGTCAGCTTCGCCAATGATGTGCGTCGCCAATTCGGAGCTTCGCGAATTGGCAATACGATCTCGCCGCGTGCGTTGATCAACGCCGCGAAGATCGCGGTGCTGCGCGGCGGGGATTATCGCTCGGCGATCCAGCTCGCCTTCACCAACCGCCTTGATGGTGGCGGTCGCCGCCCTCCTGATCCACCTCGGCTCGCTGGCACCGGCGCAGCTCAACCCGCCGACGGTGCCGCTGACCGC
>JACYYJ010108384.1_pt1 | contig 16192 bp, 13 predicted proteins | sample 8236861 | NCBI WGS metagenome assembly JACYYJ01 (sample SAMN14103086, study PRJNA606662) | landfill metagenome | isolation source: landfill solid waste | place: India:New Delhi, Okhla landfill site | collected 2017-11-05
GTCGTGGGAGATGAACACCATGCCGAGCCCGAGCCGCGCCCGCAGGTCCACGAGCAGATTGAGCACCTGGGCGCGCACGGAGACGTCGAGGGCCGATGTCGGCTCGTCGGCGACGATCACCTCGGGGTCGAGGGCCAACGCCCGCGCCACCGCGACCCGCTGGCGTTGCCCACCGGAGAGCTGGGCGGGCACGGCATCGGCGACGTGAGCCGGGAGCCCCACCAGGCTCAACAGTTCCTCGACCCGCCGATCACGCTGCGCCCTCGAACCGCGCCGGTGGACGTCGAGCGGGTCCCGCAGGATCGTGCGCACCGGAAGCCTCGGATTCAGTGCCGTCGCCGGGTCTTGGAACACCACCCCCACCGATGCCCCGAACTCCTCCCGGCGGCACCTGGCGGGCAGCGACCACAGGTCCTCTCCCCGGAACCGCACAGTGCCGTGCGTGGGAGGTTGCAGTCCGGTCACCACGCGCGCCAGCGTCGACTTCCCGCACCCGGACTCGCCGACGACGCCCAGGATCTCGCCCTTGCCGACCGCGACGGTGGCGTCGGTCAACGCATACACCTTGTCGCGGCGGAACAGCCCGCCCGTGCGTGCGGTGTGGACGACGTGGACGCCGTCCAGGCTCACCACCGGCTCCGATCGCGTCACAGCAACGCTCCTTCCGTCGCCGCCGACGATTCCCGATCGGCGGGGTTCCAGCAGGCGACCGTGTGCTCGTCGGAGGCACCGGAGAGCACGGGCGGCCGGGTGCGACACACGTCGGTGGCCGCCGGGCAGCGGTCGACGAACCGGCACCCCGCGGCGAAATCGCCGGGAGCGGGCACCACACCGGGGATCTGGTGCAGTCTCCGGGCTCCGGACTCCAACGACAACACCGAGCCGAGCAATCCCCGCGCGTAGTGGTGGCGTGGGCCCGCGAACAGGTTGTCCACCGTGGCCACCTCGGCGAGCTGCCCCGCGTACATCACCGCGACGCGATGCACCATCTCACCGATGAGCGCCAGGTCGTGAGACACCAGCACCATGGCGAAACCGAGCTCGTCGCGCAGCTCCGCCAACAGCTCCACCACCTGAGCCTGCACCGTCACGTCGAGCGCCGTGGTCGGCTCGTCGGCGATCAGCAGTCGAGGGCTGCGGGACAGGGCCATCGCGATGAGGACCCGCTGCCGTTGCCCGCCCGACAACTCGTGCGGGTAGCTCTTCAGGCAGCGTTCGGGAGACAACCCGACCAGCTCCAGCAGTTCCTCGGGGGTGCGCGTGCCACCGCGTCGAGTGAGCTGACGAAGTTGTGTGCCGACGAGGACGGACGGGTTCAACGACGACATCGCGTCCTGATAGACCATGGCCAGCTCCGGGCCCGCCAACGCCCTCCGCTGAGCCGGAGACAACGACAGCAGGTCCTTGCCGTCGTAGACGATGCTGCCGCTGACCTGCGCCCGGCGCGGCAGCAATCCCATCAGGGCGAGGCTGGTCAAGCTCTTGCCGCATCCGGACTCCCCGACCAGACCGAGCGTCTCCCCCACCTTGACGTCGAACGAGACACCGTCCACGACCGCCACGTCCCCGTGTCGTTCGGGGAAGCGGATTCTCAGGTCGCGCACCGACAGCAGCGTCGGTGTCTCGGGGGCCACCGGCGGCAGCGACGCCGTCCTCTCCCCGACGGTGGTGGCCAGTCGCGCCAGCGCCCGTTCCACGTCGTCGGTGCCGGCGCTTTCGGTCGGCGACGCCTCCACGACGGTGCCGGGCTTGTCATCCTTCCCGGCGCCCTCGCTTCGGGGAGCCGTCGTCTTCGGGGTCGACCACGCGTCGGTGAGCCCTTCGGACAACACGTTCAACGCCAACACGGTGAGCAGGATCGCGACGCCGGGGAAGAACGTGGCCCACCAACCGCCGGAGAGCAGGATCTGCCGACCGTAGGACAACACGTTGCCCCAACTCGGCAACGGGTCCTGGATGCCCGCACCGATGAAGGACAGACTGGCCTCGTAGATGATCGCGTCGGCGACCAGCACCGTGGCGAACACGACCACCGGCGCGGCGCAGTTGACCGCCACGTGCTTGATCAGAATGAAGGACCTCTTCGCGCCGATCACCTTCTCGGCCGCGACGTAGTCCTCCCCGTACTGGGCGAGGACGTTGGCTCTCACCACGCGCGTGAGCGACGGCACGTAGACCAGGGCGATCGCGATGATCAACACCGGAATTCCGGGACCGAACACCGCGATGAGGACGGCGGCCAACGCGATGCCGGGGAAGGCCATCACCACGTCCAGCACGCGCATCACCGTCTCGTTGACGACCTTGTGGGACGTCGCCGCGATGCCGCCCAGGATGCTCCCGACGACCACCGCGACCACGGTGGCTCCCAGACCGATCACCAGCGAGTAGCGCGCGCCGGCCACGACACGGGCGAAGACGTCCCTCCCGGCGCGGTCGGTGCCGAACCAGTGCTCGGCGCTCGGCGGTTGGGCGGGAACCCCGGTGGCGAGAGGGTCCGGTGCCAGGAGGGGACCGAACACCGCCAGCGCCGTGATGCCGGTCAACAGCAGCAGGGCGATCCGGGCCGGCCAACGCAGCGCGCGGAACCGGATTCCGGGACGGGACAGGCGGGTGGCGAGACGGGAACGCATGCTCACACCCCTCGGATACGTGGGTTGACGACGAGATACAGCAGGTCCACGACGAGGTTGACCACCAGGAACGTGAACGCGATGGTGAGCACCGCGCCCTGCACGAGCGCGACGTCGCCCGTGGTGACCCCCGTGAGCAGCAGCTCCCCCATGCCCGGAAGTCCGAAGATGGTCTCGATGCCCACGGCACCGCTCAACGCGTAGCCCACGCGGAGCCCGAGCACGGTCAACGGCGTGATCATGGCGTTACGCAACGCCGCTCGCACCACCAGCCAGCGAGGCAGCCCGTTGCCCGTCGCGGTGCGCACGTAGTCGCGGTCCAGCTCCTCGACCAGCGAGGTGCGGACCAGCCTCGCGAGCTGGCAGCCCACGGGAACGGCGATGGCGAACGCGGGCAGCGTCAGGGAGTTGAGCCAGCCCGACACCGAGTCGGCCGGGTTCACGTAACCGCCGGTGGGAAACCACTCCAGGTTCAGGGCGAACTGCTGGATCAGCAGGATCGCCAACCAGAACGAGGGAGTGGCGATGCCGATGATGGAGAGCACCCGAGTCACGTGGTCGGGCCAACGGTCCCGGCCGAGGGCGCCGGTGATGCCGATGACCAGCGCCAGCACCACCGCGCCGCCCATCCCCAGCAGGGTGAGCTGGATGGTCAACGGCAACGCCGTGAGCACCCGGTCCATCACGGGCACCGAGGGCGGCGCCGTGTAGCCGAGGTCGCCTTGCAACAGGCCACCGAGGAAACGCAGGTACTGCACCGGGAGCGGGTCGTCGAGTCCGTGCTCCTCGGCGTAGGCGGCCCGAGCTTCCGGGGTGGAGTTGACGCCGAGCGCGTTGAACGCCGGATCGCTGGGCGAGAACTGCAGAACGATGTACACCAGGAGCGTGACACCGAGCAGCATCAGCGGCAGTGCCAGCAGTCGGCGCGCGACAAGCCGCAGGAACGCCTGCATGGAAGACACTCCTTAAGGAAACGGTCGCGACACGGGGTGGCTCAGCCGCGGCCGACGTCGAGGAAGGACAGACCGGTGGTCGGCAGCGGAGCGAAGCCGTCCAATTCGTCCGGTTTCCATCCGGTCGGCAGCTTGCGGTGCAACAGTGGGTAGGTGTGCGCTTCCTCGGCGATCAGGTCGACGACCTTTTGCCAGAGGTCGCGGCGCTTGCCCTCGTCGGTGGAGCGCACCGCCTCATCCATGAGCTTGGTCGCCCGCTCGTACTCCGGGGTCCGAGACCAGTAGCTGTAGTTGGTGGGCCAGTTGCCGTAGTTGTACCAGCGCAGCAACAGATCCAGGTCGTTGCCGAACACGGAGGGGTCACCGGGAGCGATCATGACCTGGTAGCGGCCCGTGGCGACCTTGTCGGCGTACTGGCCGCCCGACTCGCCGATGTCCAAGTTGGTCCGCACGCCGATGGCGTCGAAGTCCTCCTTGATGAAGGGGGCCGCGTCCTGCACCCACCCGGTGTTGGTGGCGACCAAGTCGATACTCAGGTTGCTCACCCCGGCCGCTTTCAGCAGCGCCTTGGCCTTGTCGGGGTCGTAGGTGTAGACCGTGGAGGGCTCCAGGTGGTCCGGGTGCGACCGCGGGGTGTAGCCCACGGCGGCCGAGGCTCCGCCGAGCAACGCCGAGTCGATCAGCTTCCGTTTGTCGATCGCGTAGTGCAGGGCCTGCCGCACCCGTCGATCGTCGAAGGGGGCGGAGGCGCAGTTGAACATCAGGAACAACATCCCGAAGGACTGCACCTGTTCGACCTTGCCCACCTTCGCGAGCCGGTCGATGTCGATGTAAGGGACGTCCTCAATGGCCTGGACGCGCTCGGACTCCAGCGCCGTGACGCGCGCGGTGGGGTCGTCCAGCAACCGCCAGGTCATGCTCGACACCCTGGCGGGCCGAGGACCGTTGTAGCCGGCGAACTTCTCGAAGACGAGCTTGTCGTCCTTGATGCTTTCGACCAGGGCGAAGGGGCCCGAGCCCACCGGGTTGGCGTCGAAGCTCTTCGGATCCGCCTCCACGAGTTTCCTCGGAACAATCTTCACGACCCCGAGCCGTTCGTTCACCAGCGCGAACGGGTACTTGAGCGTGATGTCCACGGTGGTGTCGTCGACGGCCTCGACCCGCTCGACGAACGGGATGAACGTCGCGTACAGCGACTCGTTGGCGGGATCGAGCACGCGCTCGTAGCTGTAGACCACGTCGTCGGCGGTGACGGGTGAGCCGTCGTGGAACTTCGCCCGCGACCGCAGGGTGACGCGCAGCGTGGTGTCGTCGCGTTGCTCGGGCAGGGCCGCCGCCAGCGCCGGATACGGTTCGCGGGTCACCGGGTCGAGATCGACGAGGCCTTCGAACACGTGCAGGTTGGCGGCCACCGGTGTGGCCCCGGTGGCGGTCATGGGGTCGAATCCGGTCGACAGCGTGTAGGAGATACCGGCTTCGATCGTGTCGGTGGCTCCGTTGCCGGCGCTTCCCGTCGACGCGGGACCGCCACAGGCGCTGAGGCTTCCCGTGAACGCGGTGGCGGCTCCCGCGGCTCCGACGAACCGCAGGAACTGCCGGCGTTGCATCGGGGCCATGGCGAATGGGGACACGTCGGCTCCTTCGCTGAGTGTGCGGGTAAGACGTCTGATGTCAGACACCTTTGGGCTGAGACCCTAGACAGCGATGGCGTCGAGCACAAGAGACGCTGCGTCCTCGGCGGCGAAATCGTGTTCTTCCCACCGTTTCCCACTCCCGGTGGGCACGGGTCGCACAGCCCACGCGAGACGAAACGCGCCTTCGGTGGAGTGCGTGGCGGGCCGAGGTCAGGAGTTCACATAGGCGAGCACGGCAAGGACCCGACGGTGCCCGCTGTCGGTGGGTGGCAGGTTGAGCTTGCGGAAGATGTTGCCGATGTGCTTGGACACGGAGCGTTCGGTGATCACCAGTTCCTTGGCGATCGCGTGATTGTCGTGCCCCTGCGCCATGAGGTGGAGTACCTCCCGCTCCCGGCCGGTGAGAGAACGCAGCGGATGCTGACGGTTCATCAACTGCGTGACCACTTCCGGGTCGAGCGCCGATCCCCCGGCGGCGACCCGTTGGAGCGCGTCCAGGAATTCCTCGACGCGCCCGATGCGGTCCTTGAGCAGGTAGCCGATGCCGTTCGCCCCGGTGGCGAGCAGTTCGGTGGCGTAGGCGTGCTCGACGTACTGCGACAGCACGAGAATGGGCAGACCGGGGATGCGCTCACGGGCCTCCACGGCGGCACGCAACCCCTCGTCGCGAAAGCTCGGTGGCATGCGCACGTCGAGCACGGCGATGTCCGGCCGGTGTTCGAGCAGTGTCGGCACGATTTCCGGCCCGCTGGCCGCGATGCCCGCGATCTCGTGCCCAGCGGTCTTCGCGAGCAGGACGATTCCTTCCCGCAGCAACGCGTTGTCCTCTGCGACGACTATCCGCACGGAAGCGACACCTCGATCACCGTTCCCTCACCGACGGTACTGCTGAGCCGGAACTCACCATCCAAAGCGGCCACTCGGCGCCTGATGCCGAGCAGCCCCGTGCCCGCGGTCTCGTCGACCCCGCCCCGGCCGTTGTCTTCGACCCGGATTCGTAACCGGGCTCCCTCGGAGTCGACGACGTGGTCGACGTCCACGGCGGCGTGGTCGGCCCGACTGTGCTTGGTCACGTTGGTCAGCGCCTCGGCGATGACGAAGTACGCCACGGCCTCCACCGAGCTGCTCAGCCGGGGCAACTCGTCCGGGATCCGCACCGAGACGGGAATGTGGTGTCCACCCGCAAGGGTACGCACCGCTCCCGCGAGTCCACGGTCGGTCAGGATCGGCGGGTGGATACTGCGGATCACGCTCCGCAGGTCGGTCAACGAGTCCTCGATCCCTCCCCTGGCCTCGCGCAGCAACGTCAACGCCGTGTCGGGGTCCGTGCTCAGGACCCGTTCGGCGATACCCCACCGGACGGCGACGGACACCAGTTGGGCCTGCGTCCCGTCGTGCAGGTCCCGCTCGATGCGGCGGAGTTCCGCGCCGTGGGACTCGAGTGCTTCGCTGCGACTGCGAGCGAGTCTGTCGATTTCCTCGACCCGACGCGCCCGGCAGGTCGGCCCGAGCAACCATCGGGCGACGTGGAGCTGCCCGCGCGCCCAGAGGGGAACCACCCAGCACACCACGGCGGCATACAGCACGGCCCGCAGGAACGGCAGCGTCAACGCCTGGGCCCAGGTCCTCAACTCGACGAGCACCGCGGTGAACGTGCCGGGCGGGAAGACCCACCAGTACAGCGGCAGCAGCAGGCTCGTGACGGTGGCGGGCCAGAGCGCCGCCGCGAGAAGACCCATGATCGTGCCCCCGATTCCGTGCACGACCAACCAGACCAGATCGCGCCAGAGCGCGGGGTCGCCGAGCGTTGCGCGGACCCGCTGCCAATGCCGTCCCTCGCACCGACGGTAAGGGTTTTCGACGGTCCTTTCCGCATAGCGGCCGACGCGGGCACGCTCGACGTTCGCCAGGGACCGTATCGGTTCGACGGCTCGCGGAAACATCGGCAGGGCCACCAGCAGCAACGGTGCCGTGACCACACCGAACAACGCCGGGACGGCGGTCCGTAGGCCTTTCACCAGGATGACGGTCGCGTCGGCGCCATGCTTGATCGCCGTCTGCATCGTTCCCCCAGTAGGACCACTGGTGTCCGAATCCTACTCAGCTCCGTGACCGGGGTTTTACGCACCGTGTCGCACTTCGACACGGATGGGGGATACCGGAAGGCCGGGCATCCGGGACGGCGATCCGAATGCCCGGCCCGAACTTCACCGCGTCCCCGGACGCGGGCTCATTCGCCCACGCCCATCGCCTCCACCGGTTTCTCGCGAAGCGCGAACCTCGTGGGAAGCGCGATCGAGCACCAGCCGAGCACGACCGCGACGGCCACCACACCGAGATAGGCCAGCGGCGGGACGGACGGCAGCGCGTCGCCGGTCAGACTGAGACTGATCCCGACCAGCGGGGGCACCGCCGCGAGCGTGCCGAACACCACGGACGTGAGGACGACGATCGCCGCCTCGCCGTGCATCATCGCGCTCACCTGCCGGGTTCCGGCCCCGACCAGCCGCAGCAACGCGAACTCCCGCGCCCTGGCCGCCGTGGCGAGGACCAGCACGTTCACCACCGCGATGGAGACGAAGGCCAGCAACGCCAGGTTGAGCAGCAAAGCCACCGCGTTCTCGCCGTTCTCGTCGGTCTCCCGGCCCGCCACGAAGGAGTTCCGGTCGGTGACCTCGACACCGGGGTGGTCCGCCAGCACCGCGCGCAGGGCGTCCGGTGCCGCTCCCCGCACCAGGACGTAGGTGTTCAACCCACTCGTCGTGTGCTCGACGAGGACGTCGTTGGGCAACGTCACGTCACCGAAGCCCAGACCGTTGCCGTAGACGGCGACCACGGTGGCAGTGTGCGGGGTTCCGTCGCCGAGCCGCATGGTCAGTGACTCCCCGACGTCGACGCCGAAGGTCCGGGCCGCGAACTCGCTCACCGCGACACCGTCGTCGGCCAGCCCGGCCAAGTCTCCGCTCCGCATGTCGAGGTCCATCACCTTCTCGATCCCGGACGGCGGGACGCCCTGCGCCGAATACGCCTCACTGGTCTGCTCTCCCCACTCGTCGTAGGTGACCAACACCTGTGAATGCGCCACCGGCACGGCCGTCGCGTTCGGAACGCGTCCGACGGCGTCCACGACCTCGGGCGCGACCCCACCGGGAGCGATCAGCACGTAGTCGCTCACCAGGCCGGTCTCAAGCTGCCGTTCGGTCGCCGCGGTCGTGGTGGTTATCGTGGCGATCTGCACCAAGGCCATGGTGACGCCGAGAACCAGCGGCGTGGTGGCCGAACCGAGCCTGCGCGAGTGGGCTCGGGCGGTGTGGTAGGCGAGCCAGCCCGCGGCCGGGCGCGCGAAACCGATCCTGCCGAGCAAGCTCGTGGTCATGGTCAGCAGTCGCGGCCCCACGAGCCCCATCCCGATCACGACGAGCAACGCCGAGCCCGCGGCCCCGGCCGTGGCGGTCGGGCCGCCGATGGTCAGCGGAAGCGCGATTCCCGTGACGACGCCGACGACGACGAGGGACCATCCGGTGACGAGGCGGCCCCGGCCCAGCCGTGGCGGTTCCCTCGTGGCTTCGCCCAACGCCGAGACGGGACTGATCCGCGCAGCCCGTCGAGCCGCGATCACCCCCGCGACCACCGCGCAGGCCACGCAAGCGACCACGGACACCACGACGGGAAGCGGTCCCAACACGAACTCGAACTCGGGCGGTATGACGCCGAAAGCGGCCAACGCGTCGCGCAGCGGGAAGCTCAACCCGACGCCGGGCAGGGCGCCGAGAACCGCTGCCACCGTGGCCAGGACGGCCGTCTCGGAGGCGATCAGCGCGTAGATCTGTCGAGGCGTGGCGGCGATGGCTCGCAGGAGTGCGAACTCCCGGCGTCGCTGTTGGACGGACAGGCCGAGGGTGACCGCCACGATCGCCAGCACGACCATCAGCATGGTGCCGCCGAACGAGCCCGCTATCAGCATCAGGAACGACCGGCTCGTGCCGACGTCGAGGAACTCCGCGTCAGCCCGGTCGTCACCGACCAGGGCCTCCATGTCCGGCACCGCGGCGCGAATCCGCTCGGCGAGCTCGTCCGCGGAGACGTCGGGTTCGCTCAGGACGGCGATCGCGTCGACGGCATCGGGGCGACCGGACAGCGTCCTGGCGCCCTCGTCGGTCAGGAAGGCTTGGTCACGGGCCGCGGTGGTCACACCCACCACCCGGTACGAGGTCGCGACACCGCCCGTGCGGATCTCCGCGGTGTCTCCCGGCCGCGCGCCCGTGTCGGCGGAGAGCACCACCTCGTCGGGTCCGGCGGGTGGTGTGCCGTCGACGAGGGTGATCGGGCCGAGCGCCGAGGACGACCAGCCGTGCACCTCCAGCGACTCGGCGCCGCCCGCGGTTCCCCTTTCCGCCCGCACGGTCACATCGCCCACCGCGTCGCGAACACCGGGCACCTTCGCGACCGCGTCGAGGTGGGAGACCGGGACGGGAACCCGCTCGACGAATCGATGCGTCATCCCGAACTCCAGATACAACTCCTGCGGCCCCGTGACCACCACGGGAGCCGAGGCGTAGCGCTGGGGCGGGATGCCACCGCGTTGGCCCGAGTCGATGAGGATGCCGCAGAGCGTGATCAGCACGGAGCCGCAGAACACCGCCACGAACGCGGCGACGAAACCGGACAGATGGCCCCGTAGTGTCTGCCGAGCCAGGGCGAACACGCTCACCACTCCCCGAGGTGCGCCATGCGCTCGGCGATGCGCTCGGGTTCCGAACGGGGAAGTTCGTCCACGATCCGGCCATCGGCGAGGAACAGCACCGTGTCGGCGTATGAGGCGGCGACGGGGTCGTGGGTCACCATCACCGAGGTTTGCTGCCAGCGGTCGACCGCGTGTCGCAGGGCCTCCAGGACCTGCCGGGCGGTGCGGGTGTCCAGCGCGCCGGTGGGTTCGTCCAGGAACATCACGTCGGGTCGGGTGACGAGCGCGCGGGCGATGGCGACCCGTTGCCGCTGTCCGCCGGAAAGCGTGCCGGGACGCCGGTCCATGGGCACGTGCACCTCGACCGAGCGCGCGACCTCCGCCAGAAACTCCGGGTCGAACGGCTTGTTCGCCAGCCGCAGGGGCAGCACGATGTTCTGCTCCACGGTCAGCGAGTCGAGCAGGTTGTAGGCCTGGAAGACGAAGCCCACCCGTTCTCGGCGCAGTTCCGTGAGTTCCTTCTCCTTCAGCGTGGTCAGGTCGGTGTCACCGAGCAGCACCTTTCCCGACGTCGGCCGGTCCAGACCGGAAGCACAGTGCAGGAACGTGCTCTTCCCCGAGCCGGACGGCCCCATGACGGCCGTGAAGCTGCCACGTCTCAGTCCGACCGACACACCGTTCAAGGCGTGCACGGCGGCTTCCCCGTCGCCGTAGGTCTTGTGGACGGACTCCAATCGCACCGCGCAGCTGAGTCCGTCCATCACCGTGGTCATCCGTTTCTCTCCTTCCGAAACCGATGACCCGAGGCTAGGAACGAATTCCCGATGGCACAGCGGACTCAGCACCCGAATCGACGGTGTAGGTAGGTACACCCTCGGGAAGCCGGAGGAATCGGACGAACGAGAGAAACGACCCGACGTCGGCGGCGGGGCCGCCGGGGAGGCTCAGTCGCCGGTCGCCGGTCGGTCCGAGGTGGACTGATCACCCAGGTGCGCGGCCAGGTGTTTGCGCACCGGGGCGTAGTGGGCCCTGATGGCTTCCCGGAACTCCGCCACGTCGCGCTTGCGGGCGGCGGCCACGATGGCGGCGTGGGCCTCGGCGGTCTCGCGCACTTCCGGCACCGAGGGCGCGAGCAGCGGGGCGACCATGCTGTGGACGTCCCAGAACGCGCCGATGAGCTGGCTCACCAGCTCGATGCCCAGGGGTTCCGTGAGCAGCAGGTGGAACTTGCGGTCCTGTTCGACGAACTGCTCCCCGCGGTCGGCGTGTTCGCGCATCTCCTCGACGACCGCGTCGAGCGCCGCGAAGTGGGTGTCGTCCAGGGTCTCGACGAGCGCCGACGCCAGGCCCTGTTCCAGCAGTTCGCGGATGCGGATCACCTCGTGCAGCACCGCGAAGTCGTCCTGGCTGTTCAACTGCGCCCGGAACGCCAGGCTCTCGACGAGGGCCGCCAGCGACAGCCGCCCCACGTAGGTGCCGTGACCGTGACGTACCTCCACGATGTCCAGCGCGCTCAGGGTCTTGATCGCCTCACGCACGCTGGACCGGCTCGCGCGCAGCCGTTCGCAGAGCTCGACCTCGCTCGGCAACGGATCTCCCGGACGGAGGTGATTGCGCAGGATGAAGTTCTTGATCTGCTCGGTCACCTCGTTACGGCGTAAGGGATGCCGATCCGATCCGGTTTCGGAGAACGCCCGCACCATGACTTGCCTCTCTGAATCGTCCTTACTAGTGTCCTAGCCTAGCCGCATCAGACATCTGACGTCTGACCGACACCGTGGGCCACGACGCCTCATCGTCCGTCCGGTACCCGCTTCCGACGCCACCACCCTGCCACCGGAAGCGGCCGGTCGCCCCGCGCCCACTCGATCACCGACACAAGGAGCATCGCGTGACCTCCACACCGCAGAGCCTCCACGGAGTCATTCCTCCCGTCGTGACACCGCTGCACCCGGACCGTTCGATCGACACGGCGTCGCTGGAGCGACTGGTGAGGTTCCTGCTGGATGCCGGTGTCCACGGCCTGTTCGTCCTCGGCAGCTCGGGAGAGACCGCGTATCTCACCGACTCCCAACGGGACACGGTGCTCGACGTCGTCGTCGCCACCGCCGCCGGTGAGGTACCCGTCCTCGCCGGATGCGTCGAGACCACCACCGGGAGGGTGATCGAGCGAGCGCGTATGGCGGAGAAGGTGGGCGCCGACGCCCTCGTCGCCACCGCCCCGTTCTACACCCGGACCCACCCCGCCGAGATCGACCGGCATTTCCGAGCCGTCAGGGCCGCCGTGGACCTGCCCCTGGTCGCCTACGACGTCCCCGTCAGCGTCCACGTCAAACTCTCCGTGGACCTGCTCGCCACCCTCGCGCAGGACGGCGTCGTCGACGCGGTCAAGGACTCCAGCGGTGACGACGCTGCGTTCCGGCAGCTGCTCCTCCGCACGGCCGACCTGCCGAACTTCGCGGCACTGACCGGCCACGAGGTGGTGGTGGACGCGATGCTCCTGGCGGGCGCCCACGGCGTGGTGCCCGGACTCGGCAACGTCGACCCCCACGGCTACGTCCGGCTCTACGAGGCCTGCCGCGCCGGTGACTGGGCCGCGGCGAAGGCCGAACAGGACCGGCTGGCCCGGTTGTTCTCGATCGTGGAGGCGGCCTCCCCCGCCACCGCGAGTGGGTCGACCGCGGGAATCGGGTCGTTCAAGGCGGCTTTGGCGCTCCGGGGCGTCATCGCCGACGCCACGCCCGCGCTGCCCATGCGTCCCCTCGACGAGGACGAGACCGCGGAGGTGCGGCGCGTGCTGGTGCGGGCGGGCCTGCTGTGAGGCGAGTCGCCGCCGTCGACATCGGCGGCACGAAGATCGCCGTCGCGGAGGTGAACGCCGAAGGGGACCTCGGCACGCGGCTGACCGCGCCGACTCCCTCCGACCGCGGAGCGGACGCGGTACTGGACACCGTCACGGACCTGGTGCTCTCGCTGAACGGCGTGGAAGCGGTGGGCGTGGGAAGCGCCGGGGTGATCGACCCCCGCACGGGCGTGGTGGTGTCCGCGACCGACACCATCAAAGGTTGGGCGGGCACTCCCCTGCGAGCCGAGTTGGAAAACCGGCTGCGGGTCCCCGTCGCCGTCGCAGGCGACGTCCACGCCCACGCCGTCGGTGAGCACCGGCTCGGCACCGCGCGCCACGCGACCTCACTGCTGCTGGTCACCGCGGGCACCGGGATCGGCGGGGCGTGGAGCGTGAACGGCGAGGTGGTCCCCGGCACGCACGGGGCCGCGGGTCACCTCGGCCACGTACCGGTCCCCGCCGCCGTCGGACGCCCCTGCACGTGCGGGGGCCATGGTCACGTCGAGGCCGTGGCCTCGGGACCGGCCATGACCGCCGAGTACCGGCGGCGGTGCCGCACCACCGTGCACGGGCTGACCGACGTCGTGACCCGGGTGCGAGCGGGAGACCCGGTGGCCGCCGCCGTGCTCACGGACGGCGGTGCCGCCCTGGGCAGCGCTCTCGGCGGCGTGGTCAACACCCTCGCCCCGGACCTCGTCGTGGTCGGGGGCGGCGTCGCGAACAGCGGTGAACCGTGGTGGTCGGCGCTGACCACCGCCGTGGCCGAAGAACTACTGCCGGCTCTGCGCGACGTACCGGTCGTGCGGTCGATCCTCGGATCCGACGCCGCGCTCGTGGGCGCGGCCTTCATGGCATGGGAGAGCTTTCGGTGATCGACGTGATGGAACGCCTGCGCGGCGGACTCATCGTGTCCTGCCAGGCCTACCCCGGTGAACCGATGCGTGACCCCCGCACGATGACCCGGATCGCGCGGTCCGTCGTGGACGGTGGTGCCGCCGGGGTGCGGTTGCAGGGCCTCGACGACATCCGCTCCGGTGCGCTGGCCCTCGACGTGCCGATCGTGGGGATCTGGAAGGACGGCGACGCCGACGTGGTCATCACCCCCACCCTGCGGCACGCCCTGGCGGTCGCGAAGGCCGGCGCCCACATCGTGGGGTTGGACGGCACTCGCCGCCCTCGGCCCGACGGCCGGACCCTCGCGAGCACCGTCGCCGAACTCCGCGATCACACCGACACCCTGATCATGGCCGACTGCGGTTCGCTCGACGACGCGCTGGCCGCCGAGGACGCCGGGGTCGACTTCCTGGGCACCACCTTGGCCGGCTACACCGGCGAGCGCGCCCGCACCGAAGGCCCCGACCTCGACCTGCTCGACGAGATCCGCGGCGCGTGCCGGCTTCCGGTGATCGTCGAAGGGCGCGTCCACACCCCGGCGCAGGCCGCCGCGGCCCTCGCGCGCGGCGCGTTCGCCGTGTGCGTGGGCACCGCGATCACCCACCCGAGCACGATCACGAGCTGGTTCCGCGCCGCCATGGACGAAGTGGCCACCGGCGCCGAAGCACGGGACCGTCCTTAGTCGGAAGACACAATCACTGACCGTGGAAGGCCTGATAGATCACCACGCAGGCCACGGTGGCCGGAATCGCGATGACCGTCAGCGCCACGAAGGTGGGCCTGAGGCGCCGCACCGAGGTCACCGCCGACACGGGAGAGCGCACCGGTCGGGGAGGCCGGGCCGGCGGCCGCGGGCTCACCGGTGCGCGGCGTGGTGGTGCGGGCGCGGGTTTCGACACCGGTGGTTGTGGTGGCGGAGGAGTCCTCTTCGGTCGCGACGCGGACGCGGGGAGGGCATCCGGTTTCGGGGCACGGGGCTGTCTCGTCTCCGTCGCGGCTGCGGGGAGACGGTCGGGTGGGGCGGTGGACGCGGGCGATGGTGACGTGCCGGCGGGAAGGGTCTCGGGAAAGCCGTCGGCCAGGAGTTCGTCGCGAGTGGGAGCGAGGGTGTGCAGGTCCGGCACACGGCAGGCCCGAGTACCTTGTCGGCACTCCAACACGGTCGCGGGCACCGATTACGCATCCGGTGCACTGGCCGCCGCAGCCACACCACCCGCGACTCCGCCCCGGCAGGCCCTCGCCCGAGGTCCCCGGTCCCTTCTGCACCCGCACCGGCACGATGTCGACCGTAGTGATCATCGGAACGGGCATGGTGCCGCCGAACGAGTGGCAGCGGCGGGAGCACATCACCGGGGTCGGCGGCCACGCCCACCACGTCACCGCGGCGCCAACGGTCGGCGCGGCGACCACGTGAAGACCCGGCCCACCACCACGACAACGGCTTCCGTTCCCCGCGCGAGGTGCCCTTTCGGCGCCGCCTCCTCCACACCACGCCAGCACAGATCACGAGGTGGTCCGACCGCGCCCGTGGCATCCTCGCGTCCGGGCCCGCCCGTTGTCACCTGGCGGGCCCGCATGCTCGCTCACGCCTTGGCGGTCGGCTTCTGCGTCTTCAGCCATTCCTCGAACGTGGTCGGGGCGATGCGCGCGTCCTTGCCGGGGAGGAGAACCTCGCCCGCCGTGTTGGGTCCGAAGATTCCCGACCACGTGGGGACGAGCTTGATGTCCCGGCCGCGCGCCTGATAGGTCCGCCGTGCCATGTCGACGAGATCCTGGGTCTCGGGGCCGGCGACGTCGACGTAGCGGCCCTGCGGTTCTCCGACCGCGATCTCGGCGAGGATCTCGGCCACGTCGTCCGGGTCGATGGGTTGCAGGAGCAGCGGCGCGACGGTGGCGACTCCGTCCTTCTCCGTCCATTCCGCCGTCATCGCGGCGAAGTCGTGGAACTGCGTGAACGGCATGATGGTCCACGGCACCGGCCCGGCTTCCACGAGTCGTTCCTGTTCCCGCTTGCCGAAGTAGTGGGGGTCGGCGTCGACCTTGTGGACTCCGGCGATCGAGATCAGCACGTGGTGCCGTACTTTCGCCCGCTCGCCCGCGGCCAACAGGTTGCGCGTCATGGTGCCGAAGTACTCCACCGTCTCCTTCACGTCGGCGTGGGGCATGCTCACGGCGTCGATGACGACCTCGACACCGGCGAGCGCGTCGTCCAGCCCCTTGCCGGTGTTCAGGTCCACGCCGAGCGAACGGCTGATGCGGACGACGTCGTGACCGTCGCGTTCGAGGACGGCGACGGTGCGAGCACCGACGTTCCCCGTGGCCCCGGCGACTGCGATACGCATGACGATCTCCTTCGTGACGATCTTCGCGATACGGCGCGACATTATCGCGGACTTAAGAGATCCGCAATGTCTTCGATACACTGGAGAAGTGAAGTTGCCAGTGAGTACGGAGTGGGTGTTGCACTGCGCCACCACGTTGGCGCAGCTCGATCCGCGGGACACCGTGTCGGCGGCACAACTGGCGGACTACTTCGACCTCCCCGCCCC
>JACYYJ010065431.1_pt1 | contig 16176 bp, 17 predicted proteins | sample 8236861 | NCBI WGS metagenome assembly JACYYJ01 (sample SAMN14103086, study PRJNA606662) | landfill metagenome | isolation source: landfill solid waste | place: India:New Delhi, Okhla landfill site | collected 2017-11-05
TTTTTGCTAGCGTTTGTTTTCCAATTCGGTGGTCTTGGTGTAATGACATTAGGGACGTTCATATGGATTATTCTTGGCAAGAAAATTGGCTTTAAGGAACGTCGATTAATTATGACGGACCAAAACCAATCAACCTTTCAAGGCATGGTCCGATTGATGAAAGGGATCCTGAAGCTCATTTTATTAATTGAGTTTATCGGTTTTTTAGTACTAGGTACGTATTACTTAAGCTACTTTCCGACATGGCAAGAGGCGTATTTTCAAGGCTTTTTCGCTTCTATAAGTGCTACGACAAATACAGGATTTGATATAACTGGTCAATCGTTATTACCTTTTAAAGATGATTATTTTGTGCAGTTTATCCATATGATTTTAATTGTTCTAGGTTCCATTGGTTTTCCAGTTTTAATTGAAGTGAAAGACTATCTCATGTCATCCAAGGAAGATCGGAAATTTTTAAAGTTTAGTTTATTTACCAAAATCACTTCATTAACATATATTGCATTAATTGTTTTCGGGTTTTTCATTCTTATCTTATTGGAATGGAATCATTTCTTTGCAGATAAATCGTGGCATGAAGTCATTTTTTACAGTTTGTTTCAGTCGACAACAACAAGAAGTGGTGGCTTATCCACAATGGATGTCAGCTTGTTAACGGAACAATCCCAGCTGTTTTTATCATCACTTATGTTTATAGGCGCTTCCCCAAGTAGTGTTGGTGGAGGAATACGTACGACAACATTTGTGTTGGTTGTATTGTTTATTATTCATTTTGCTAGAGGTAGAAAAAATGTAACCATCTTTAGAAGAGAGGTACATGATGAGGATTTATCAAAAGCAGTTGCTGTAACCTTAATGGCGCTCATATTATGTTTTGTGTCTGTCATCATCATTTCCATAATGGAGCCATTTTCGCTTGTATCTATTTTATTTGAAGTAAGCTCAGCATTCGGTACTGTTGGGCTATCAATGGGAATAACACCAGGATTATCAACTGGAAGTCAATTTGTATTAATGACTTTAATGTTTATTGGTCGAATTGGAATCTTAACATTCTTATTTACGTTTAGAAATGAGAAGAAAAGTGGAAGTTACCGCTATCCAAAAGAAAGAATCATTATCGGATAATCGTGAATTTGTATCATTCATCCATACAGGAATTGAAATATACAAAGGGATAAATCGTAATAGGGGGAGCAGAAATGGACATCGTTACGAACAAGGAGAACTTTCCCATACCTAAATCGTTTTTAACACATTTACGGGATGCAGTTATTATTACAGAATCAAACGGCTATATTACATACGGGAATAAGTCCGCTTATCAATTATTAAATCTAGAGCATAATCAAACTACAAAACAGTCTATAGTACCTTTTGTTGATTTTGAATTCATTTCTAGCAAATCAGAATATCAAACGTTACACGAGCTCCCAACCAATCAACGTCCATTAGTAGACATAAAAAGTTGGAAAATGGAAGATGGTAACTTTTGTTTTGTTTTACATCCAATTCGATTGAACGATGAAAGAGAAAGTATGTTGTATTCCATGAGTAACATGATGCATGCGTCTCACGAAGGAATGCTATTACATGATGGAAATCGAATCATTGATTGTGATCCATCATTTGCAAAAATGCTGGGATTTCCAAGAGCGGAATTGCTAAACCAGCCGATCCACTCTATTTTTGATATTGCTTCTTGTGTACAACTTGAATCGAATAAAGGAGAGGAGCAAAGTAATTCTTTCTTTCAATTAACAGGGACGAAGCAGGACGGGGATACGATTTATGTTGAAGTATTTTCGCAAGCATACCCTAATGAAAATCAATCATTGCAAATTGCCATCATTCGAGATATTACAGAAGGTGTATTAAATAAAAAGAAAATTGAATTTATGGCCTATTATGATGAATTGACCGATTTACCAAACCGTAATTACTTTAATAAAACATTAGTGGACGCGATAGAAGAGTGTAAAGAAAATCAATCCAAGCTAGCTGTTCACTTTGTTGATATTGATTATTTCAAACAAATTAATGATTCATTAGGTTATCAATTTGGCGATAACTTATTGAAGGCCTGTGCCAATCGGTTGAAAAGTCTATTAAATGAATTCAATTTCATCGCGAGAATGAGTGGGGATGAATTTTTAATATTACAAAGAGGAATTCAAGATGAGGAGGATGCAAAGCAGTTTGCCAAGAAGGTAATTGCAGCCTTTACTACTCCTATAAAGGTTAATGAATTTGAAATTTATACTTCTGTAAGCATTGGTATCAGTTTATATCCAGAAAATGGGACTAATTCAAATGAATTAATTAAACATGCTGATTCAGCAATGTATGTAATAAAAGAAAAGCAACGGAATCATTTTCAATTGTTTGAGTCATCCATTTCGGAGAACTTTAAAGAAATGCTCACAATCGAAAATGAATTAAGACGTGCTATTCAAGACAAGCAATTTGAATTGCATTATCAACCTCAAGTAAACATTCATACTGATGAAGTAATTGGTTTTGAGGCACTCTTAAGGTGGAAGCATCCGAGCAAAGGGTATATTTCACCTGGTGTGTTCATCCCGCTAGCTGAAAAAACAGGATTAATTATTGAAATCGGAGATTGGGTCTTACAGGAAGCATGTCGTCAAAACAAAGAATGGCAGAATAGAGGCTATAAACCTACTAAAATAAGTGTTAATTTATCTGTTAAGCAGTTTTTACAGAAAAATTTAGTAGAAAAAGTAGAACAAACACTACATGATACCGGATTAATGCCTGATTATTTGGAGCTTGAAATAACAGAGAGCATGGCAATGGCAAATGAAGAATTTATTTTGGCAACACTACGTGGTCTTCAAAACCTAGGTGTGCAGGTAGCAATTGATGATTTCGGTACAGGCTATTCATCTATGAAATACTTAAGTCAATTTCCGTTAAGTAAGTTGAAAATTGATCAATTATTTATTAGAGGCGATCGAGAACAAAATCAAGCGATTGTGAAATCTATTATTCATTTATCCCATGCTTTAAATATGAAGGTTATAGCAGAAGGTGTGGAGACTAAAGAGCAGCTCGAATTTTTAAGGAATGAAAGCTGTGATGAAATACAAGGATTTTACTTTAGCAAGCCAGTTGCGCCAAAGGAAGCAGAATCCTTTTTTGTCCGATAATAAAGAAGACACTCAACGCTTTTCTTGAGTGTCTTCTTTGTTTGCAGGGGAGAATTCATTACCCTTGATAAAATTAATTATAGAATGCTGCACCTACGATAATGAGCAAAATAAACAGTACGACTATTAATGCAAAGCCGTTACCAAACCCAAATCCTCCATATCCATAATGACAGTGATCGTGTCCGTGTCCGTACATATGCATAATTGCTTCACCTCCGTATAACTTACACTAATATCATATGGAGGATACAGACGAATGTATAGACGAACACCCAATTTTTATGAATTTGCTGGACTTATTCCGTAACTTCAAATGTTTCTTTCGGCATAACATGCATGTCCCGCGCATTGACATGGCTTATTACGTGATACGTACCCGGGGATTCAAATGTATAGGAGATGGAATAGAGGCCATTTCCAACGGGTTCTGCTAAAATCTTTTCATGGTCCTCTTCACTTACGCCTTCCTTCCATATTTCCAATGTAACATCACTGGCATCATCCACTTTTTCTTCTCCTTGCATTACAAGTGTGGATAATTTGACATTTTCATTTGCTATAATCTTATCTGGTAATTGAATGTTGACCTCTACCATTTCGGGCAATTGCTCATCTTGTTGATTATCGGAATTCGAATTTTCATTACTACAAGCAGATATGAATATAATGGGTAACATACTTATTAATAATACAATCCATTTCATTTTGAGCATTCCTTAAAGTCCAATCCTTTCCTATATTCTCTAATAAATCAAATCATACCAAAATAACGTACAATTTGAAATTGAAATCAAGAGAGTTTCACAAATTGTTCAAAACGAATTAGATAAGGAGGTAGCAACTTGTATAAACTAGCCTTTTCTACTAGGAATAATGAGACAAAAGTTTTTAATGCAACAAGCGACACAATACAGCTTACTCATAAAGATAAATTAGAACCATTTGAAGTCAAATCGATAGTTATAGACAATGAGGAACGTTTGTTAGATCAAGTTCAATTTCCCTCTAAGTTAAATCAAGATGTTCTTTTTATCATTTATAAATCTATGAAAGGTTATGCAATTATGCCAATGGCTGTACCAACTTATATCCATCCTTCTCATTCTTTATTACAAATCATTAATTTGTCAAAAGAAAAAGAGGAAATTGGTGTAAGAGCTACATATGGGGATAACTTTGGACAGTTGCCATATCAGCAAAAGCTCAAATCCATTGAAATATCCCCAGGGGCTCATGTAGTCATGGAGTATTTCAGAGATAAAAATACATTGGAAACAGTGGAGATAGCTGAAGTAAATAGGGGGAGATTTATTCTTCAAATATTTGTTGGTTGGGAAAATAGAGAGAAAGTATTGCAACTCGAATGTGAGATTGGCGTTTAAAATGAAAAATAGAAGCTCTCCTTAATAAATACGAAAGGAGTAGGCTTCTATTTCGATTATTCCTTAGTTGGTGGCTCAATGTTTGTTGTCGATAATAATTCTTGAGATTTCTCTAAAATTTTAACTTGATCATTTTCGTAGCCGATTATATAGGAAACCTGATAATGTTCAATGATTTGATCTTGTTCACTATTACGCGTATGGTTATCTGTTTGTAATGTAATTTTAACTTGATCTTGATTTAGCATTTCACTCTTTGTATTATTTAATGTAAAGTTTACGACGTGAACGTATTGACTTCTAAAATCTTGATAAGAGGTCTGTCCCTGTAAGGAGCTACCTAGCAATGTGTACGCATTAAAATAGTCTCGGATGTTTAGATTCTCGTAAAAATAACGAACAATATAATTGGCATTTTCGATTAATTGTTCTTCTGTTAAATCATCCGTTGTATTTGTAGTGCCATCAAAATTTAGGTTCGAATTGTCCGTTTTGTCTGACCACATTTTTGCCATATCTAATACTTTTCCGATGGGAATGCTGAACCCCATGGATCCTTCTTTTGTACCAGCAGAATTCACCGCTATAATTTTTCCTGTTTTTAAATGAATTAGCGGCCCACCACTGTTTCCATTTGTAATAGGGGCGGATATTTGATATGCATCTTTATATTCAAACCCACCTTCCACGGTGAATGTTCGATTTTTACCAGATATAATTCCAGTAGTTACTGTGTTTTGAAAGCCTAGAGGGCTACCTACAGCAAGAATTTCATCTCCAATATCCACCTCAAGATCAGGATCTACTTCTAATGTAGTTCGATTGGTTAATTGCGGCACCCGGATAACCGCAATATCTTGTTCTTCGCTTATCCCGATTAATGCAGCTGGATACGTTTTCGCATCAGAGGTCTTCACGTATATGGAATCCGCATTTTGAACGACGTGCGCATTGGTCATAATATCACCTAGATCGTTATATATAAAGCCTGAACCAATACTTTGTCCATTTCCACTTTCTGCTTCGATTTGGACAACGGTCTTTTGTGATTCGTGAATAATCGTTTTTAAATCTTTTTCTGATTCTTCACTTTCTGCTTTTACTAGAGTTGCTAATTCGTTTTGAACCTTTACTTCCTCTTTACTCCAATTGTTATAAGATATAATCAGTACTGTTATCGATACAATAGCAATAACAATAGTAATTAAAATGGGCCAAATAATATGTTTTTTCATGCCTATTTCACACTTCCCTTTAAGGTGAGTCAAGGAACCATTGTACTTTTACAATTTCTGCTAATAGCTCCTTATCAATATCATAGTGAGTAAATTCAAATTTTCCTTCTTCATCAGGATATAGAGTATCTGGATAAGTGAATACTACGTTGGACTCCACTACTTCTCCATCTAAATCTACTAAGTTATATTCAACTGATATGGAGTAAATTGGTACAGTAGCAACACTTTTTATGACACCATTTACTACTAAATCACCATACTCATCTTTAGCTGTTTCAATTGAAATAACCTCGACTGCATTATTTTTATTCCTTTCATATTCTTGCTCTGCCGCATCCATAGCTTGTTGAATTCGTTGCTGTTGTTCCGTCTCAAAGGCAACCTTCTCCTTTTCAATCGTTGTTTTTAAGCTGTCGAGTTTTTCGTTATTCGGTGCATATCGAAGTCCTTCTTCAACGATTTCAATAGCATCCAAGTATTGTTTTGCTTTCATAGATTCATTGGCTGTTGTGTACGTATAATCTACAATACGATCACGAATATCGTTGGTTAATTCTTTAGCCTCTTCTGTTTGAATTGTTTCCGATTCCCAAAGTAATATTTTCAACTCTTGAATAGTGGGTTTCTGATTTAATTTATACTTTAGTTCTTCCATTTGAATTTGACTATTAAGCGTTAAAATACGGTTCAGTAAGTTATCTACTAAAAAACCATCATAGTTCTTTAATTGCTGTTCTGCTTCATCTAACAAGGAAAGGGCGGATTGAAATGATTGCTCTTCCAGTAATACTTTGGCTGAAGATAGTTTCTCTTGAATGGACAATGCGATATCCATAAATTGTGCATTTTGAGCAGCGGGACGGAGTGCTTTATCTTTGTCCAAAGCTGTTTCAAACGTTTCTTTCGCTTGTTCAAACTTTCCATCCTTAGCTAGTTGAACGCCTTCATTATATGCACTTAATGCACGATCCTTCTCGTAATTGGAATAAACATACAAACCGATAAATAATAAGACAAATACAGTAGCAGTTCCTATTGGTAAAAACCACCATCTGTTTCGTTTCCTAACAGGTACTGTACGCTCGGCATAATCTTTAGGTAATGCTTTTCCACAATGAATACAATATTGTTCTTCTTCTTTAACTACTGTTCCACAATAGGGACAATATGCCATGCTTTATCACCATCTTAACTATATTAGGCTTCTTAATAGATTTTAACATATGAGGTAGATAATTTTCGGGGAAAAAGATAAAATTTTATATGAAGTAATTTCCACATCGTACAGTAGGTGGTTTCATTTATCCGTAGAAAAGCTCCGTACGTTTATGTACAAAAAACAATGTGGATTATAAGCGAATTTTTGGTAAAATAGATAAAGATATACTTTATTGTTTACTTACCAGGAGGTGTGTTCAAATGATCGAAACAGTTTTAGGAATTGTATGTGTAGGCATTCTTCTATTAAATATAGGGTATTGTATGTTTGATCACGAATAAAAGGTACATAGGGCAGCGCCGCTTAGGTGTTGCTCTTTTTATTTATTCCTTTTCCATTCTGTCCATAAAATCTACTGCCACTAACCGTAAAGCCGCTNNTAGTAGAATTGATAACTATATATTATTTTTTAATTTTATTAGACACCTCCTGCTGACTTTATTCGATTATAAAGATGAAAGGAGGTGGTAACATGGCTTCAACTCAAATTGTGAGAACACAATTACAGTTAGTTTTCCAAACTGGTACGGATGAAGAGGGGAAGGCGGTCCTAAAGAATAAAAACTTTAACAACATTAAGATTACTGCTACACCTGATCAGCTTTATGCTGTAGCGAACGCAGTAGTTCCTCTTCAAGAATGGACATTACAGGAAATAGAGCGAAATGACACCTCTATCGTAATGGCCTAAGTTAAGTAGTAAAAATGAGAAGAAAGGAGGGGAAGGCGATAATGGCTAAAAAATTAGAATTACGATTCGTGAATAGTGAAGACAAAGTAGTGACAATTGCACTTGAAGCTCCTATTGAACCGGTTGATCCGCTACAAGTAGAACAAGCAATGGATGAAATCCTTGCGCAAAATGTATTCACATCATCAGGCGGAGATTTAGTAGGAAAGAGAGTCGCGCGCATCGTTGAGCGAAATGTTACAGATATTGAGTTTTAATCGTTAAAGGGAGCGTTTTACCGCTCCCTTTTTCCATACTTATAGCATTAGGAGGTGTTTTGTTTGGAACAATGGGTGAATTGGATCCCGGAGATAGGATTCCCGATAGTGGTGACCTTTTACTTGCTCCACCGTATTGAAGGGAAACTAGACGTGTTGATTGAATCCATTATAGCGTTACCAGACAAAATGGATAAACAATAAGCGTATAATGGATTGGGAAAATGCTGTCTTCACTGTCCCAGATGTACAATTCGAACCAAAGGACTATACAAGCCGAAAATAAAAAATGCTTCTGTTTTCGGCTTGTAAGTATGTTACTATTTAAAAACAGTTTATTTATACTTCTACTTTTAAAGGGATGAATACTCTTAAGATTATGCAATGACACTCCGATTGCATTACATTCGTTATAGTTTTACTATACCCTCATATCACTATCCCAATAGACCCTCACCGTTATCTAGTTAAGGAAATATTATCAAATGGGTAAATGATAAGTTCACTTCGACCAATAATTTCATCTTCTAGTATAAAACCGAGGCCATTGCGGCTATCTTTACTAATGGAACGGTTATCTCCCATAACAAAATATTGTCCTTTAGGAACTACAACAGGCCCAAAATCGACTGTTCCTTCAATTGCTTCAGAATCTAAGTAATCCTGATCTTGCTTTTTATCATTTATATATAAAACGTGATCTTTCACTTCAACCTTATCATTTGGTAGACCGATTACCCTTTTTACATAGTTTTTCGTTGGTCTTTGGATGATAACAATATCTCCTCGGTCAGGCTCTGAAAAGTAATAGATGGCCTTATTGAAGATTACTCTTTCTCCATTTTCTAAGGTTGGATACATACTAGCTCCTTCGACTACAGAAGTAGCAAAAACAAAGGATCTAATTAAAAAAGCAAGTCCGATTGCGATTAATATTGCTTTTCCCCATTCTAAAATTTCTTTTCCCAAAATGTTTTCTTCCCTTCTCAATAGTGCCTCTAATATATCGTATCACATCTATATACAAATGATTACCTTTTCGCGTTCGATTCAAACGCATTATTTATATTTATTATATGTTATTAACTTAAAAACCTTTAACTTTTTTAACGAACTTGACAGAATTCTTCCATTATATCTATTAAAATATGGTTAATATTATAGTAATAAAAAACTTTTCAGTCTCCATCAGGGTAAATAGTCCTTTACAGTAGTGGAAGTTCAACAATTTTTGTGTCGAAAGAAGTATGAAAATGTAAAAAACATTAGGTAAAAAGTATGATTTTCTGAAAATATTGTCTATTTTTGCGAATCTATTTACTTTTTCTGCTACTTTTGACATAATCAATAGCGTTTAGTACGTTAAAGAAAGGTAGAGGGATATGAGAGAGAATGGAATGGAAAGAATAGAAAGTAGAACATTATATGCAAAAATTCAACAAAAAAGAGAAAAAATGCATGAAATTGCGGATGATTTTGGGTTAGATAGTGTTAAAACGTTAACAATAAGTCAGGAACTGGATGAATTAATTAATAACTATTTAAGGACAAAAATCCAAGGAGTAAAGTTCTAAAAAAATTCACAGTAATTTTACAATGCAAATGCTATGCTAAAATAAAAAATAAATAATAGAGAAAAAGAAATAAGATTGTGGGATGAGAATCCTGTTTTGGAGGTTAACTGTTTGGCATCAGCAAATTCACAATATCGAATAAGCTCGGAAATCGAAAAGACCCGCCTGAAAATGGTAAAAGTCGCAAATCAAGAGGGCTTCACTAGTAAAGAAGCAATAAAAATTAGTCGAGATTTGGACAAACTACTAAATTATTATCAGGAATTACAGGACAGCAACAAGGAATAGTAACTCTTTCAAACTTCATTTATTAAAAAAGTGGAAGTATCTTGAACTGCCCCCTGTCAAGTAGACAGGTAAAAAAACAAAATATTATGCCATGTATGATTCTCATGCATGGCATTTTTATGCTGGAATTTTTAGCCCCATTTTCAACGTCACGCGCTTTGTATTAAAGAATTCTATATATTGTTTAATATCATTCTTTAATTCTTCAAATGTTTCATAGCTGCTTAACCGATACATTTCTTCCTTGATAATTCCCCAAAAGTTCTCCATTGGACCGTTGTCAATACATTTACCAACACGTGACATACTTTGTGTAATTTGGTGTTTTTCTACAAAGTTCTTAAAGCTATGTGAAGTGTACTGAAAGCCGCGATCACTATGTAATAAAGTTTTCGTTGGTATGATGATCTCTTCAATCTGATTGACAGTATCATGAACTAAGGCATTATTATTATGTCTGGATAATTGATAGGCTACAATTTTATTTTCACCGTAATCCAAGATTGCACTTAAATAAGCTTTTGAATGACCTCCGTACTTAAATTCAGTGACATCTGTTAATAAGACTTCCATTGTGTTATAGTCTGCTTGAAATTCTCTATTTAGGACATTTTCAGCTACATGTTGCGGTTTATGTGGCTTATAGTTGTAACGTTTCCGGCGGATAACGGCTTTTATTTCTAATAACTTCATCAAGCGATAAACACATTTATGGTTCACTTGAGCGTTAAGGAAATGATTGAGATAAATCGTGATTCGGCGATAACCATAAATCCCTTTATGTTCTTCATAAACTCTTTGAATTAAGTTGATCAAGTGTCTTAAACGCTTCTCTGTTTCCGTTGGTTTGCGATTTAACCACTTATAATAACCCGAGCGACTCACATCCAAAGCTTCACACAGTAAGCTTATTTTGAACCCCTTTTTTTCGAGCTTTTTGATTGTTTGGAATTCTGCTTCATACCTTGTCTGCGTAACATCAACTCTCTTTCCGTTTCTTCTAACTTTTTTAATGCAATATTCTCTGTTTCTAAGTATTCATTACGGGCTTTTAGGGCAGCGATTTCAGTTCGTAACTTTTCTTCTTCTGTTTGGATAGAGATTGGCTTTCCTTGTCCACGTCCATCAACAAGTCCATCTGGACCAAATCTTTTGTATTTTTTAGTCCATGCATAAACATTATTATAGGAGACGTGATATTTTTCAGCAGTCTCTTTATAAGATAGATAATTAGCTAAACAATCTTTGACAATCTCCATTTTTTCTTCACGCGTTGTTTTTCTACTTTTCATTGTATACACCTCGGGTTTTGGAGAATAATTTCTTAATTCCTCCCCCTCAGTATACTTGATTATCCATTTCCTCACAGTTTCATAAGCTGGAATATTATATTTACGAGCTAATTGGCTGATAGAGGTCTCTTTTCCCATGTACTCTTTAACAACAGAGAGCTTAAACTCTTTACTATATTGATTATTAACCGTCTTCGTTTGAATGCCTGCAAGACCATGTTTCTGGTATCTCAGTACTTTATTATTAAATGCCGATTCACTTAATAACAAACCATTTTCTTCCCTTAATTCATTAAAACTAAGTCCCTCATTAAGATACATTTGGATAAATCTTTCAAGTTCGTTAACTGTATGTTTACTATTAGAACGCATAAAAATATCCCCCTAAAGTAGTTTTGTTTTTTAAGTGTCTACTTTAGGGGGAGCATATCATCTATTAAGATACTTCCACTTTTTTATGCCAATTGGAAATGGTTTAAGTAGTGTTCTAATCGGTTTAAGCCTTCTGTTAGAGTGCTCATATCATATGCATAAGATAAACGCATGTATCGTTGACCTAAATTAGAAAAGGCATCTCCAGGCACGAGGGCAAGACCAACTTTTTCTACAAGATCAACCCCAAGTTCAAACGAAGTCATTTTTTCAATAGGAAACTTTGGGAAAAGGTAAAAGGCACCATTTGGTTTAACAACTTCTAAACCCATATCTACTAAGCGATTATATACATATTCCAATCGTTTGTGATAAGCTTCCTTCATCGCATAAGCATCATGTTTCCCTTTTGTAAGTGCTTCTATAGCTGCAACCTGACTGATACTGGATGGGCAAGATACATTATATTGGTGGACCTTTAGAATATGTTTCGCTATTTCTTTTGGAGCAAGCAAAAATCCGATCCGCCAACCAGTCATGGAGTGGGACTTCGATAAGCCTTGAACAATGATTAATTGGTCTCGTATTTCTTGAAACTGTCCAATGGAAACATGAGGATAGTCGAACGTTAACTCGCTATATATTTCGTCTGCAATGATAAAGATAGGCTTATCCTTTAGTGCTCGAACGATTCCTTTAAGCTCTTCTTCCGTTAAGCTAACCCCGGTTGGATTAGACGGATAGGGCAGGACGATGCATTTTGTTTTGTTGGTAATGTGACTTTAGATAAGCCCAGGAGTTACTTTAAAGTCTGTTTTTGGAGTATCCATATAAACCGGCCTCGCTCCAGCTAATGTGATTAATGGCTCGTATCCGGGATATATTGGTCCTGGGAGAAGCACTTCATCTCCTTCTGATAATATCGTGCGAAAAGCATTATCAATGGCTTGGGATGCACCAACTGTTGTGATTATTTCGTCTTCTGGATTGTATTGGAGGTGGTATTTTTCGTGCACAAAACGACCTATTGCTTGTCGTAATTCCAACATTCCCGCATTGTGTGTGTAGGTAGTTTTATTTTCATTAATTGCTTGAATACCAGCTTTTTTTACATGGTCAGGTGTAAGAAAATCTGGTTGTCNNGATATTTTCTCTTCCTTGAACCATATTAAAAAATTTTCTTATACCAGAAATTTCAATATTTTTCACATTTTCATTTATTAAGTGTTCCATTACAATCCTCCGCTTTCATTTCATAAGATTCTAATTCTATACTAAAAGATGATGTACAACAAAGTAAAGAGACGAATTTCTTCAAAAGGAAGGAATTCGTCACGCATTCTTTATCCGAAATATTGTATTAATGAGATCATGGAGAGAATACCAATAATAAACGAGTAGGTGGCAACACGCTCATTACCATCACCATGACTTTCTGGTATTAACTCTTTATATATGATAAATAACATTGCTCCTGCTGCAAATGCCAAGCCGTACGGAACGAGATCGGTAAAATATCTTGTTAACGAATAACCGATAATGGAAGTAACAATTTCGATTGCCCCCGTTAGTGTAGCAATTAGTAAAGCTAAAACCCTAGGAACAGTTTGAGTTGCTAAAAATAACGCAACAATAAACCCTTCTGGTGCATTTTGTAATCCAATTGCCAAAGCCACTAAATTCCCCATATCTTCTTCGCTTCCAGAATACGAAACCCCAACGGAAAGACCCTCAGGGATATTGTGGAGTGTAATAGCAGCAATGATTAACATTGCTTTTTGATCGATCTCTATTTGTACAGAGGTATCTTCAACGTGTATATGTGGGATGTTTTTTTCAAGCACAGTTAAGGTCACGATACCCAAAATCATACCTACCGTTAACTGAATCAATGAACCTGTATTTAAAGCCTCTGGTACTAAACTCATCATGGCTGCTGTCATCATAATGCCTGCAGCGAAGGCAAGTAATATATCTCTCCATCTGTGTGAAACTTTTTTTAAGAAGAGTATTGGTAACGCCCCTAAACCTGTAGCAAAGGCGGATAAAAAGCTACCTACTAAAACCTCATTCATGTAATCACCTTTTAATGTCGTATTTTTTCATGTAGGAATAATTGAATTATATCCTAATTAAGTTGAAATCTTAAGTATTTATTCTTTGAAACTATGTCTAAAAGGAACAGAAATCGCTAACAATAATTAGTGAAGGTAGGTGAAGAAATGGATTTTTCTAGGTTGAAAGATTGGTTTATTGAACAAGATAAGCTGTATCCTTTAGGATTCACAGATGATCAGCTCCATTTTGCTTTTGGCATGATAACCATACTTATTTTTTATTATTTATTAACGTCCATTGTCCGTTGGTTAACTCTATTAAAGTGGAATAAAGTAATTAATTATATCATTTGCAGTTTATTTGTCCTATTTATATGCACCTTTATTGAACTTTATCAAGGAATTAATGGTACCGGAAATATGCAATTTTCAGATTTAGCAAGTGGAACCCTTGCGATTCTTGTATTTGGGGTATTTATTTCCCTTAAACATTTCATTAGCTCAGTCATTCATCAAATGAAAATGAAAAGTAAGAAAAACGCGCAGCAGCAACAAAAGCAACTATAACCATGATAAAATAGAAAATATTTAAAGTATTGGGTATTATATCCAATACTTTTTTCTTTTCCTAAAACTTTTTTCTTATGTTACAAGTCATTATTTTTGAAGAGTAGGAATGGGGAGGGTATCTATGGATTTTGAACGGTTGGTCAAAAAGGCAAAAAAAGGCGATGAACAGGCCTTCTATGATTTGATGCTCCACGTACGGGACCCTTTGTATCGTATCGCATTTCGATATTTTGGTAATGAAAATGATGCACTTGATGCTTTGCAGGAAGTTACCTATAAAGCTTATATAAAAATGGGGAAACTCCGTAAGGCTAATCAGTTTAAGGCTTGGATATTTAAAATCATGATTAACCATTGCAATGATATTTGGAATAAACGAAAACGAACAATACCTGTAGAACAAATAATCGATAATCACGGTAAACATGATTCATATCAATACATTATCTTGCAGGATTTATTAACGAGTCTAGACCCTAATCTTCAGGAAGTAATTCAATTAAAATACTTTGAAGATTGGACAATAAAACAGATTGCTTCTTGGAAAAGAGTACCAGAGGGCACGGTAAAAACTTGGCTCAAGCGTTCCCTAATTATGTTAAAAATGGAATGGGAGAAGGGAGATGAGAGATATGGATAAAGAGAAGGAAGCTTGGCTAAAAGCTTACAAAAAGAGAGAAGAACGTATGGCTATACCAGATAAAGTAAATGATCGAATAAAACAAGGAATTTTACAAGGGAAGATGTTAAAAGAAAAGCAGGCTAAAAGATTGCAATATTTTCGAATATCAGCTGCTAGTGTTGGGGTAGCTATAATTCTTTTGTTGGCAGGTCTCAGTGCTATAAATCCAAAAGATAATCTACCAAATACAGCCCATAATACTGCAAATGTAGATAGAGAAGAACATACACAAGCAGAAGAAGTAGGATATATAGGATTTGAAAAAATTCTAGAAAAACCAATTACAAAAGGGAATACAACGGTCACGTTAACAAGTGTCATTGCAGATCAAGAGGAAGCGATTATTGGTTATCGTGTAAGCATTGATGGAGAAAAGGTATCTAGCTTTGAAGTGAAGGAAAGACTCCTTAATGGAAATGGAGAACAAATTAGCAATGTCAAACAAATTGCACTTAAAAACATCATCTATAATATAAAATCGAAAAAAGCATTTTTTCAATTACCGGACTTAGAAAAGGAGGATGTAAAAGCTAACTGGACCTTTGTGCTTGATGTAATACTAGATAAAAAAAATACACAAACCTTTGAATTTGAGGTACCAATTAATAAGGAATGGTTTGAGGAGAAGAGCTATGCAGTAAATAAGACATTGGAACTGGGAAAACAAAAACTTCATATTAGGGAAGTGCAACTTAGTCCAATAAAAACAAAAATACTGGTTGAGCCGGATCAACATAATACGGAGCAAATTATTGCTATAGAGGATTTATCAATTAAAGGAGAGGATACAGCCTTTTGGGAAGATTATGAAACTCGTGTTACAAATGTTGGTAAGGGGACAGTATTTATGGAAATTCCGTTTAAAGGTGAGCATACAAACATTCCAGAAGAACTGTTTCTCCAAATATCGAATATTTATACGGCAGAATCTCAAACAGCGTTTGTATTAGATGTAAACGATAGAAAATTACGAAATGCACCGAGTAAATGGGAATTAGTAGAATTTAAAAGGGATGACTATTTCTACGAATTTAAACTAGAATACGATGGAGAAATAGATGTTTTAGAAAATTACCTAGGGCAAAATATAACAATAAAAAATGAAAACATAGGGACATTATATGTGAATAGGGTATATAAAGAAAATAATAAAACATATGTGGAACTATACATTTCACCTAGTGTGGAGATTGATGAAACAGTTAACTTTGAATTGATTCATCCAAAAGTATATAAAAAGGATTTTCATATACCATTAATACAAAAAAGCCTCTAGCGTTTTTACTAGAGGCTTTCCTATGCTATTATTATTGTTTATCTTGAACCACTGTCAATCTATCGCCTTTACAGAACAATTAAATACAACAGTTGGGGTCAT
>JACYYJ010074734.1_pt1 | contig 16138 bp, 21 predicted proteins | sample 8236861 | NCBI WGS metagenome assembly JACYYJ01 (sample SAMN14103086, study PRJNA606662) | landfill metagenome | isolation source: landfill solid waste | place: India:New Delhi, Okhla landfill site | collected 2017-11-05
CACCGGACGGGATTGCGCATCGACCTGGATGGCGGACGTGTCGCGCACGGTCTGCCACGCGAGGTACAGCAAGTATGCGACTCCGAACCACTTGATCGTCTGAAACGCGATCGCGGAGGAGTTCAAGATCGCCGCGAGCCCGGTGATCGCAGCGACCATGTGAGGGATGACGCCGATCGCACACCCGAGGGCGGCGATGACGCCTGCCCGTGCGCCGCGGGACAGGCCGGCCGCAATCGTGTACACGGCGCCCGTTCCGGGAGTAGCCACGACGACGAGCGTGGTGAGCAGGAATGCGATGGTCATGGTGTTGATCTCCGGTTGCGGACTCAGAGCCCGAATATCGGCTTACGGGGGTGAACCGTCGTAGGTGTACAGATGTACACTCATTCGCATGTCCGCGCAAGCTCGTGTCCCGCATCCGCGCGGATCGGGCGATCTCCTTCGAGTGGAGCTGCTGTCCGCTGCTCGTCAGTTTCTTCTCGTCCCCAAGCACGGCGCACCGTTCTCATTGCGAGCTCTCGCCCGGACGGTCGGGGTCTCGCCGACCGCGGTGTACCGCCACTTCGACTCCGCCGAAGACCTTGTCGCCACGGTGATCGACGATCAGCACACGCTTCTGCGCGCAGCCGTCGGAGTACCTGGCGGCTCCGTGAACGAGGCTGCATTCACGCAGGTCGGCCTTCGCTACGTGCAGTGGGGGCTCGCCAACCCCGGGGCATATCAGCTTCTGTTCGAGAGCGCTGAGCGATACGGCCTTTCTATCGGCCCCGGCTCGCCTGGCTTCGCACTCCTCGAGGATGTGTCGCAGTGGCTCCGCCTCGGCGGGCAGGAACCCGCCACCGAACTGGCGACCCGAGCGTGGATCTCGTTGCACGGCCTGACCTCGCTTCGCGTCCACAAGCCGTCGCTGCCCTGGTCCACGCCCGTCGAACACGAGGTCGAGGCGATCGCACGCACCATCCTCGATCCCGGTCGGCGGTGAGAATCAGCCCGCCGGTTCAGGGCGCCAGGAGCGCGGAGGCTTCTCGCAGGTCAGCGACGAACGCCTCGAATGCGGCCTCACGATCTGAAGAGTCGCGGACGCGCAGGATGCTGGACGGATGCACAGTGACGATCACCGGTGATGCGAAGCCGGACGAGGGCTCGAGCACCTTCCCGCGCGTCTCGCCGATCTTGACCGGCCGTCCGAGCACCGACCTCGCGGCGGTCGCACCGAGAGCGACGACTACCTCGGGCTGCACGGCCTCCACCTCTGCGTCGAGCCACGGGTGACACGCGACGATGTGTCCGACAGCTGGCTTGTCATGGATGCGCCGCTTGCCGCGCCGTTCGAACCGGAAGTGTTTGACGGCGTTGGTCAGGTAGAGGTCGTCTTCCGCGAGCCCGGCTGCCGTGACCGCCTCCATCAGCATCTGCCCGGCGGGGCCGACGAACGGTTCGCCCGAAAGATCCTCGCGATCTCCTGGCTGCTCACCGACGAGCATCATGCGCGCACTCGCTGATCCGCGGGAGAACACCACCTGCGTCGCCTCCTGCCACAGTTCGCAGCCGCGGCATTCCTCAGCGATGTTACGCAGTTCTGACAGATCCGCTTCGTCGGGCACCCAGAGGTCGGCGCCCGGTCTTTCGTCGCTCTCAGTCGTGTCGCGCGAACTTTTCGCCATGCCGCGAAGATACGACCGCTCCCCCTGACCGCACATGGCCTTGCGGCCAGGCGGTCAGGGGGTTAGAGGCGGAACGCTACCGGAAGACGGTACGCCTACCGGAGCTTGCGACGGTAGATCGCGACCGCGGTGCCGTAGGCGACGGCCAGGATGCCGACGAGCCATGCCAGCGCGACCCAGATGTCGCCGCCCACCGGCTGCCCCGCGAACAGAGCCCGGATCGTGTTGACGATCGACGTCACCGGCTGGTGCTCTGCGAACCAGGCCACCGGTCCCGGCATCGACGCGGTCGGCACGAAGGCCGAGCTGATGAACGGCAGGAAGATGAGCGGGTAGCTGAACGCACTCGCACCGTCCACGGTCTTGGCCGACAGACCGGCGATGACCGCAACCCAGGTCAGTGCCAAGGTGAACAGGATCAGGATGCCGGCGACGGCCAGCCATGCGCCGACGGATGCTCCGGTGCGGAAGCCCATGAGCAGGGCGACTCCCGTCACGATCGAGACCGAGATCAGGTTCGAGACCAGCGAGGTCAGCACGTGTGCCCAGAGCACGCTGGAGCGTGCGATCGGCATGGACTGGAATCGCTCGAAGATCCCGCCCTGCATGTCGAGGAACAGCCGGTATGCCGTGTAGGCGATCCCGGATGCGATCGTGATCAGCAGGATGCCAGGCAGCATGTAGTTGATGTACGACTCATCGGATCCGGTGTTGATCGCTCCCCCCAGCACGTAGACGAACAGCAGCATCAGGGCGATCGGAGTGACTGCCGTGGTGATGATGGTGTCGGGACTGCGGAGGATGTGACGCAACGACCGGCCGGTGAGGACGCTGGTGTCGCTGAGTACGTGGGTGGTCATTTCAGTTCCCTTCGGTTTCGCCGACGAGTGCGAGGAAGACGTCCTCGAGCGAGGGCTGCTTCTCGATGTACTCGACCTTGGCTGACGGGAGGAGCTTCTTGAGCTCCGCGAGCGTGCCGTTCTGGATGATGGTGCCCTTGTGCAGGATCGCGATGCGGTCGGCGAGCTGCTCGGCCTCATCGAGGTACTGCGTGGTCAGCAGCACGGTGGTGCCGGCGTTCGCGAGCTCCTTGACGGTCTGCCACAGGTTGGCGCGGGCCTGCGGGTCGAGACCGGTGGTCGGCTCGTCGAGGAAGATGATCGGCGGGTTGCCGATCAGGCTCATCGCGATGTCGAGCCGCCGGCGCATGCCTCCGGAGTAGGTGCCCGCTCGGCGCGAACCGGCATCCGTCAATGAGAAGCGAGCGAGCATCTCGTCGGCGACCGCGCCGGGGTTCTTCAGATGCCGAAGCTGCGCGACCAGAACGAGATTCTCCCGGCCGCTGAGCACCTCGTCCACGGCGGCGAACTGCCCGGTCAGGCTGATCGATCGGCGCACGTCGTCAGCCGCCTTCGCGACGTCGAACCCGTGCACGACGGCCGTGCCGCCGTCGGCCTTCAGCAGGGTGGCCAGAATCCGCACGAGTGTAGTCTTGCCCGCGCCGTTGGAGCCGAGCAGGGCGAAGATGCTCCCGGACTCGACGTCGAAGTCAACGCCCCGGAGCACATCGAGTTCCTTGAATGATTTGCGGATGCCGCGCACCTGAATGGCTGGGGTGGTCATCAGCGCTTTTCCTTTCCGATGGCGGCATCGATGTCTTTGATCAGACGCGCACGCTCCTTGTCGATCCATTCCTTGTGCCGGTACGAGCGGACGAAATCCTCGGCGAACGCGACGGGATCGTCTCCGACGATCGCGCTGACGGGCGTCCCGTCCACTGCTGCGCGCTCCCAGAGATCGACGTGGTCGCCGACCATCGTCACGAGAATGTCGCCCTCGCCGATCGCTCCGTAATACATGAAGTACCGGTTCAGCGCCTTCGCGGCATCGGCGTACGGTGCGGGCAGCGCTTCCAGGCGAGCCATGTCCTGCTTGTACTGCTTCTTCTGCTCGAGCGATCCGGTGAGCGCTTCGATCCATTTTGCGGCCATGATTACTTCTCTCCCTCGTCGTGTGAGTTGTTCTTCTGCGAGTTGTCGTCGGTGTGTCGGAGGTGTTCGATGCGTTCTGCGAGGAAACTCCATGTCCCCCAGAACTCGATGAGTTGTTCTCGCCCCTGCGGATTGATGGAGTACACCTTGCGCGGCGGCCCCTTCTCGGATGGAACCTTCTCCACGTCCACGAATCCGCGCTGTTCGATGCGGACCAGGAGCGCGTACACGGTGCCCTCGACGAGATCGGTGAAGCCCTCGTCACGCAAGCGCGAGGTGATCTCGTATCCGTATGCCGGACGCTCGGCAAGGACGGCGAGCACGATCCCCTCGAGCGTGCCCTTGAGCATCTCGGTCATCTGACTGGCCATCGTGCTCCTCCTCTCTACTCAGTGTTGTTGACTACCAGTAGACGGTAACACTGAGTACTGGTACCTGGCAACACCAAGTACCAAGTTTCTTCGGCAGACTCTCTCACCGGACATCCAGGGGTCACGGAGGCCGCGCACAGCAACCGTGATGCAGAATCGTTACCTTGTGCACTCGACCCGAGGGTGCACTCGCCGCCCCGAAGCGGCTCAGCTACGTATAAGGATCGTTACGTTCGTCATGCCCGAAACTCAGTTGATCTCCTCTGCCCGCCGCCGTGTCATCGCACTCGCCCTCGTCGCGGGAGCCGCTCTCGGCCTGCTCGCCACCGCCGGCCTCACTGTTGCCGCACCTGCTGCAGCCGACGTCTCCGGACGAGTCGCCATCACCGACCGCAGCGAATTGCGCGCCGATCTGGCAGCCACAGCGGCGACCGTCGAAGCCGGCCGCGCCGCGGTCACCACTGCTGCGAGCACTGTCGCGGAGGTGAAGGCATCCGGCTACGACGTCGGGGCTGTCACCATCGACACCACTGGCCTTGCCAAGGCACTCAATGCGCTCTCCGACGAGGATGCCGTTGGCCTGCAGCGGGCGACACTCACCGCGAACACCGCCGTGCAGACCAGGATCGTCGCGGCCGACACGGCCGCGCTGCGGGCCCGACTGGATGCCGCGATCGCACAGCGTCAGGCCGAAGAGGCCGCCGCAGCCCAGGCCGCGGCTCTCGCCACCGCGAACACACCGGACGGCGCCCGTTCCGTGGCCGCTCAGATCGCGGCGAGCGAATACGGCTGGGGCGCCGACCAGTTCTCCTGCCTCGATTCGCTGTGGCAGAAGGAGTCCGGTTGGGACTACCAGGCGTACAACCAGAATGGCGGAGCTACCGGCATCCCGCAGGCCTTGCCCGGCGACAAGATGGCGACCTTCGGAGCCGACTGGCAGACCAACGCCACCACCCAGATCCGCTGGGGCCTCGACTACATCTCCCGCGCCTACGGCAGCCCGTGCTCAGCCTGGGGACACTCCCAGTCGGTGAACTGGTACTGATTGCGAATGCCACCGGAACCGTCGCGCCACCGGTGGCTACGTCCTCGTACTGAGGCTCGACAGCATCCTGAGCTTCTCGTGACTTTCGGTCCCGGGCGCCGCCGTGTAGACGAGCAGCGACTGCGCGCGCTCGGGATCGATCAGCGTTTGGCAGGTGAGTCCGATCGTGCCCAGTTGCGGGTGGATGAAGCGTTTACTCTCCCGCGGTCGCAACCCCACCTCGTGCCGCTGCCAGATCTCGCGGAACTCATCGCTGCGTTCGAGGAGCAGTTCGGCAAGGTGCGCGGCATAGGACTCCGGCCCGCGCACCGACGCGATTCCTCGCAGCCCTGACGCCCAGAGGCGGGAGAGGTACTCGTGCTCGTCAGGCGCGTAGAGGTCGCGGAATTGCGGATCGGTGAACCAGCGAAATCCGATACTGCGCTGGGGTCCGCGAAGGCCCGCGGTGTCCCCCGTGAGCGCCACGCCCAGTGGCGACTGACGCAGCGTCTCCCCGAGTTCGGTGACGATCTCGGCCGGAGTGTCGCCGAGCCGATCGAAGATCCGCATCATCCCGGGGCTGATGTGCTCATTCGCCCCGCGATCCTCGGGTGGCCGGTGCCCGGCGAGACGGAAGAGGTGATCGCGCTCCGCGATCGAGAAGTGCAGGCCCTGCGCGATGGAAGCGAGCATCTGCTCTGACGGCTGCGGCCCCGTGCCACGTTCGATGCGCGCATAGTAGTCCGCGGACATGTGGCACAGGGCCGCCACCTCCTCACGACGCAGCCCCTCAGTGCGACGGCGCTGCCCTCGGGCCAGCCCGACGTCTTCCGGCTGCAGCGCGCGGCGTCGAAGGCGGAGGAATTCCGCCAGCCCGGCTCTGTCGATCGTCATGCGCGCCTTCCATCCGTCGTGTGAAGATCCTCGCACCACCAGGCTTGGGCAGCCACTGATCAACAGGTCCTGGTTGAGCGCGGCGCAGGATCGGATGCTGGGAAGCACGAACGAGGAGAAGCACATGCCACGCAGAGACATCGACATCACCGTCCCTTCACTCATCGGCATCCGCGCCGTGGTGACGGGGGCCAGCGACGGCATTGGCCTGCGCATCGCCACCCGGCTCGCGCGCGCCGGAGCAGACCTGATCCTGCCGGTGCGAAACACCGTCAAAGGCGATGCGGCAGCTGACAGCATCCGCCGCGATGTTCCGGAGGCGCACGTACTCGTGCAACCGATGGATCTCTCATCGCTGGCATCCATTGCCGACTTCGGCGATGCCATGCGGCGAGACGGCGCGCCCGTCCATCTGCTCATCAACAACGCCGGCGTCATGACGCCGCCCGATCGGCAGACGACGACCGATGGTTTCGAGTTGCAGTTCGGTACGAACCATCTCGGCCATGTCGCGCTGGTTGCTCATCTGATGCCGCAGCTCTCGGCAGGCCGTGCCCGCGTCGTCTCTCAGATCAGCATTGCGGCGAACGAGCGGGCGATCAACTGGAGCGACCTGGGCTGGGAGCAGTCGTACAACGGCATGAGCGCCTACAGCCAATCGAAGATCGCCCTCGGTCTGTTCGGCCTCGAGCTCGACCGCAGAAGCGCAGCTTCCGGGTGGGGTATCACGAGCAACCTCTCCCATCCGGGTGTCGCCCCGACCAGTCTGCTTTCCGCGCGTCCGGAACTGGGCAGGTCGGATGACACGATGGGTGTGCGTCTGATCCGGTGGGCGTCCCGCCGCGGACTCGTCGCCGGCACGCCGGAGTCTGCCGCGCTTCCGGCTCTGTACGCTGCGACCTTCCCCGAAGCGCTGCCAGGGAAACTCTACGGCCCCAGCGGAATCGGCCACTTGGGCGGGCCACCCGCAGAGCAGAAGCTGTACTCGCGGCTGCGCAGCAAGGACGAGGCTGCGAAGATCTGGACGATCTCCGAGGAGATGACCGGCGTCTCGTTGCCGGTCGGCTGACCGACTCTTTTCAAACACGGAATTCGTCCTGTTCTTCACAAGGTCATCCGCCTGAAGAGACATGTTTCTTGGCGCAGAGTGGTTCCTGACAGCCACCACCGCAAAGGAATCGAAATGACTGCCTATCAGGACGACATCGACGCCATCAGCACCCTCAAGGACGAGTACGGCTCCAGTTGGAGCGCCATCAACCCGGAGTCGGTTGCCCGCATGCGGGCGCAGAACCGGTTCAGGACGGGCCTGGAGATCGCGCAGTACACCGCCGACATCATGCGCCGTGACATGGCGGAGTACGACGGCGACGCATCGCTGTACACACAGTCCCTGGGCGTCTGGCACGGCTTCATCGGGCAGCAGAAGCTCATCTCGATCAAGAAGCATCTCAAGACCACGAACAAGCGCTATCTGTACCTGTCGGGTTGGATGGTCGCAGCTCTCCGCTCCGAGTTCGGGCCACTCCCCGATCAGTCCATGCATGAGAAAACCTCGGTGCCGGCGCTCATCGAGGAGCTCTATACGTTCCTTCGTCAAGCCGACGCGCGTGAGCTCGATCTTCTGTTCACCAAGCTCGACAACGCCCGGGCAGCCGGCGACGAGACCGCGACAGAATTCATCCAGTCGCAGATCGACAACTTCGAGACCCACGTCGTGCCGATCATCGCCGACATCGATGCCGGGTTCGGCAACCCCGAAGCGACCTATCTTCTCGCGAAGAAGATGATCGAGGCCGGCGCCTGCGCGATTCAGATCGAGAACCAGGTGTCCGACGAGAAGCAGTGCGGTCACCAGGACGGCAAGGTCACCGTGCCGCACGAGGACTTCATCGCGAAGCTCGCCGCCGTCCGCTACGCCTTCCTCGAACTGGGGATCGACAACGGCGTGATCGTCGCGCGCACCGACTCACTCGGCGCAGGCCTCACCCAGAAGCTGGCGGTCTCGCGCGAACCGGGTGACCTCGGCGATCAGTACAACTCGTTCCTCGATGTCGAGGAGATCGCAGAGGGCGAGTTGGGTGATGGTGACGTCGTGATCAAGCGTGACGGAAAGCTCCTGCGCCCGAAGCGCCTGGCGAGCAATCTGTACCAGTTCCGGGCGGGCACTGGCGAGGAGCGCTGCGTGCTCGACAGCATCACGTCGCTGCAGAACGGCGCGGACCTGCTGTGGATCGAGACGGAGAAGCCGCACGTCGCACAGATCGCAGGCATGATGAACGAGGTGCGCAAGGTCATTCCGAACGCGAAGCTCGTCTACAACAACAGCCCGTCGTTCAATTGGACGATCAACTTCCGCCAGCAGGCATACGACCAGCTCGCCGAGCAGGGTGCGGACGTATCAGCGTACGATCGCGGCGACCTCATGAGCGTCGACTACGACGACACTGAGCTCGCGCGGCTCGCGGACGAGAAGATCCGCAGCTTCCAACGCGACGGTTCCGCACAGGCCGGAATCTTCCACCATCTCATCACCCTGCCGACCTATCACACCGCAGCGCTGTCAACCGACAACCTCGCCAAGGGCTACTTCGGCGACGAGGGAATGCTCGCATACGTGCAGGGCGTTCAGCGGCGCGAGATCCGTGAAGGGATCGCCACCGTCAAGCACCAGAACATGGCCGGCAGCGACATCGGCGACAACCACAAGGAGTACTTCGCCGGCGATGCCGCCTTGAAGGCCGGCGGCAAGGACAACACCATGAATCAGTTCAGCTGACCTGCGGGACGGGAGGGGTCACGGCTTCGGCCGTGGCCCCTTCGTCCTTCCATCCGACATGTTCCGCGCACCCGGCGATGTTCGCCTGCTCAACGCGCCAGCTCTGCCCTCTCGTCGAGCCCCCGGAGTTTGTGCGGGTTGGCGATCGAGTAGATGCGAGTGATGCGTCCGCCATCGATCGCGAAGCAGATCGCGCCGGCGAGGGCGCCGCCGATCTGACCGAGGATCGCCGGGGCGCCGTTGACCCAGCTGATCCGAGCCTCGAAAGGGACGTCGAGCTTGGACAGACCACCCAACAGGTATCGTGCGATCTTGTCCGCACCCACGATCGGCCGCCGAGCGGCGCCGCGCACGAATCCGCCTCCGTCCGCGACTGACACGACGTCGGGTGCGAGCACATCCATCAGGCCCTGGATGTCCCCGGAGTTCACTGCTTGGACAAACCGGGACACGACGGCCTCCTGCTCGGCCCGGCGGACATCAACCCGCGGCCGCCGCGCCGCCACGTGGTCCTTCGCACGGTGCGCGATCTGGCGAACGGCCGCGGAGGACTTGTCGACGGCGTCGGCGATCTCGTCGTACGGCACATCGAACACCTCGCGCAGCACGAACACGGCTCGCTCGGTGGGTCCGAGCGTCTCGAGCACCGTCAGCATGGCGATCGACACGTTCTCGGCGAACTCGACGTCGTCAGCGACGTCCGACCCGGTCAGCAATGGTTCCGGCAGCCACTCCCCCACGTACGTCTCGCGCAGACGGGATCGCGCCCGCAGGTGGTTCAGTGACTGCCGGGTCACGATCCGCACGAGGTAGCCGCGGTGATCCTGCACCGCGGCGTGATCCACATTGCGCCACCGCAACCAGGAGTCCTGCAGCACGTCCTCCGCATCTGCGGCCGATCCCAGCAGCTCGTAGGCGACGGTGAACAGCAGATTGCGGTGGACGACGAAAGCCTCGTCGCTCATAACGAAAGCCTATGTACCCGCGACGTCGTTTGCGATGGGCGCGACCGATTCGGTAGAAGCGAGCGTCGGCAGACCGCAGGAATCGGAGTACCCCTCTGCATGGATGCCGAGGGTGATGTTCAGGCGCGAACTCATGTTCATGAACGCGATCTTCGCGGTGAGCTCGATGAGCGCTGTGGGGCCGAGCTGTTCGAGGAGCGCCGCAGACTGCTCGTCGGTGACTGCCGGCGGCGTCTGGCTCATCGCCTCGGCGTACGCCATTACGTCGCGCTCGAGCGGGGCGAACGCGGATGATGCACGCCAGTTCGGCACCTCGCGGGCCTTCACCTCGTCGAGGCCCTCATCGCGGGTCTTGTAGTAGTTGTAGTCCAGGCACCAGCTGCAGCCGATCTTGGCGGCCGCCGCCATCGCGGCGAAGCCGGCGAGATTTGGATCGAGTTCGTCGAGCGCGTCGATCTTGCGCCCGATGCTCATGGATGCCCGCATAAGTGCCGGGTGATGTGCCAGCACCCCCATCGAGTCGGGTACGCGGCCGAGCATGCGGCGCGCGGCGATCTTCACGATCGAACCGAACACGCCGGTGAGCTCGGTGGGCTGGATGCGGGTCTGGTCGGTGGTGCTGGTCTGCGTAGTCACGCTGTCCTCCTGGATCTTCGACGGTCCGGGAACGGCTCCCGCAGCATCCCGTCGACATCAAGACACCGCTCGGGCCTCCGATGTGACATCGGGCGCCCTTGACTCGTCGGCGTTCGTCGCTTAAATTAAATTATTCCTTAATTAAGAGAGTCCCTAATGAGTACTGCCGCCGACCCGCTGAGCCTCGTCTTCGCCGCACTCGCCCACCCGATCAGACGGGAGATCCTCGCCCGCCTGTCACAGAGGGCGATGAATGTGGGCGAGGTCGCCGCACCGTTCGCGATGAGTGCTCCGGCGATCTCGCAGCATCTGAAAGTACTCGAGCGCGCAGGGCTTGTGAGCAGGACCAAACGGGCACAGTGGCACACGCTCTCGGTGCGGGCCGAACCCCTGGACGATGCTTCGGCATGGGTCGAGCAGCACCGGCACCAATGGACCATGCACCTCGACGCGCTCGACGCGCACCTGAAGACGATGAAGACAGAGAAGACCACGAACACCACGTCCAAAGGCAAGGAGGAAGAACCATGAGCACGACCGACCCAACACCGCAGTTCTCGATCACCCGCACCTTCGATGCACCTCGCGAACTCGTGTGGAAAGCATGGACCGATGAGGCGGAACTGGCGCAGTGGCTGCATCCGTTCGGGGTCTCGACCGACAGCGTGTCGTTCGACGTCCGCATCGGAGGCCGGTACCGATACACGATGACGAACGACGAGACGGGTGAGAAGTTCCCGACCGGCGGCGAGTACATCGAGATCGAGCCCATCGACCGCCTCGTCTTCACCTGGGGCGAACCCGAGGCTGCGGTCGAGGACGCGCCGGTCATCACGCTGACTCTCATCCCGCGAGGAGAGCAGACGGAACTCGTCTTCCACATCCTCGGGCACGCCGGAGAGCCGGGAGACGGCTTCATCTATGACGGCTGGGATGAGGCGCTCACCAACTTCGGGCGCCATCTCGCCGGCGAGTCGCTGAGCTGAGCACATGAGCATCAGGATGAACAATGTCGGCATCGTCGTCGACGACCTCACCGGCGCAATCGAATTCTTCACCGAACTGGGCCTCAAACTTGAGGGGCGGGCCATGGCAGAGGGGGAATGGGCGGGGCGCGTCACCGGTCTTGGCGACCAGAGCGTGGAGGTCGCCATGATGAGGACTCCGGACGGCCATGGCCGCCTTGAGCTCTCGCGGTTCCTGAGACCGGCAGTCATCGCCGATAACCGAAGAGCCCCGGTGAACGCGCTGGGATACCTTCGCGTCATGTTCGAGGTGGACGACCTCGACGACACGCTCGAGCGGCTCTCTGCATACGACGCGGAACTCGTCAGCGACGACGTCGTGCAGTACGAGGACGTCTATCGGCTCTGCTACATCCGCGGCGTCGAGGGGATTCTCGTGGGACTCGCGCAGAGCCTCCGTTGATCTGTGGGTCTCGCGACCGCGGAGTGGTGTCGAACGAGAGCGACAAGAAGGTCGGATGCCCGGTACCCCACTGTTCCCACGTCGTCGGGCCAGACCAGCTCTATCCATCTTGCTGCGCGCCAGCTGTCGATGGTCTCGACCGGCAGCCCGGCAAGGTTGGCGAATGTCGCTGCATGGAGGCTCCCATTTATCGAGCCGCGTACTCGAACGCTCTCCCGCCTGACCGCCACCGCGTGCGCGATGTCGGTTGCAGCGATCTTCAGGTGGAGCGCGCCGCCGAACAGGTACCGTGTCGATCGGAACGCTACGCGTCGTGCGGGCGCATCAAATTCTCCCCCTCCGGAGTGTCACCGTGACCGGTGATGAACGATGGATGATCTCGATCAGACTCACAGGAAACGGCCAGTCAGCGGAGCGGTATACCGAAATCGTGCAGAAATTAGTCGTTGCACGTGCACAAAATGGTCATGGCGTGCGGGCAGTTGACGACACGATCTCGCAGGAGTACTTCTTAATCGACACAAAGATTGAGACCGGGAAGTTCGTTTCACGATGACGATGGGTGCGCTGGCCGCCGAGAACTGCGACGATTTCGGATGGCACCCTCGCGGCACCATCGATCCCGGGCTGGTCGCGGAGACGATGCAGAATCCGAAGTTCGGCATCGGCCGCGCCTGGTCGAACTCGGCGGGGTACTCGCTCACCGAAGCCCCCGATCGCGTTTACCTCGTCTACACCGTGGAGGGCGGATTCGACTTCCAGGTCGACGGGTCATCGGTAGAGGCCGAGGCAGGTTCACTGATCCTTCTCGACGGTGCAGCGCCGACCAACGCCAGCACGCTCACCGAGACAGCGCGATTCGTCTGGTACTTCGAGCCGACCTTTCTCACTCCCGGACGTTCCCGTTTCAGATTCCACGAACCGATCTCCATGCGCAACGCCTCCTTGCGAGCGTTGTTCTCCATGACGAATTCCGTCCTCAACGAGGCATTGCCGACGACGGAGTCCGGGCGGCGACACCTTGGCATCTCCCTCGAGCATCTCGTCGCCGGCGCGCTCGAAGAAGCCGGCAGCGACGACCGCGGTGGTGATTCCCGCCATCAGGACGGTCTTTTCATGGCCGCCCAGCTGGCAATCGAGTCGGGATTCCGCGACGCCGCATTCAGCGTCGCCCGCCTCGCCAAAGAGCTTTCCGTGAGCGTCCGCGGCGTCCACGGCACGTTCAGCCGATTCGGCACCACTCCACGGCGAGAGATCGAGCGACGCCGCGTGAGCGAGATCGACCGTCTATCAGGGAAGCAAGTGCTCTCTGCCTCGGAGATCGCGGAACGAACAGGCTTCACGTCCGTGAGACAGATGAACCGCGCGCTCAGTCGAACGAGTCAAGAAGTGCAGATGAGCTGAGTATCTCTCGTCTTCGCGCGAGCTACGTCTCTGTTCCGATGATCACCGCGAGCCCATCGAGAACGCGTGCGAGTCCAAATGACCAGGACCGCTCGTCGTCCCAGACCGCGCCCTGGGATTCCCCCGCAGCCGCACCGATGCGTACAGCTCGCGGGTAGGCGGTCGGGTCGAGCGCTTGCTCAAGGATCGGTTGGTTCGCGGTCCACCACTGAGCATCGCTGATCGCGGAGTCCGTCGTGGCACGGCGAGCGTCGTGCGCAGAGCGACAGTGCGACTGGACGAAGCCCAACAAGAAGGTCAGCGCCGCGTCGATCTCGAAGTCCGAGAGCCCCGTGTTGTCGAAGGCGGCGAGTTCGTTCTCGTACTTTGCCATGAGGCCCGGGCCGAGTGGTGGCCGGCTGAGCGCGGCAACCTCCGTCACCCATGGATGCTGTGAAAGCATCCTCCTGTTCGACTCGGCGACGGAAGTGAGTCGTTCACGCCATGCGTTTCCCGCCCAGTCGTGACGCTCCATCCGCGCGTACAGCGTGTCGATCATGAGGTCGAGCAGCTCGGGCTTGCCGGGAACATAGGTGTATACCGACATTGCCGCGATGCCGACCTTCTCCGCCACGGCGCGCATAGTGAGCGCCGTCAACCCCTCTCCGTCAGCAAGGGCGAGCGCAGCGTCGACGATCTGCGCCACGGTGACTGAGCGCGCGGGTCCCTTCCGGTGGACAGTCCTGTCGTGCGCGCCCCACAGCAGTGCGAGGGTGGCGCTGGGTTCCCCTCCGCCGGTGCGGTCCACAGTCATGGAGACATCCTTGCATTCTTCTCCTGTACGCGTTACATTGTACACTGTACGTTATACGTCGTATAATAAAGATTGGAAGTCCGCCTATGAATATCACTGCCTCAGCGATCTCGCTCAATGTCGCCGACGTAGCAGCATCATCCAACTGGGCGCAGACGCACCTCGGATTCGAGGTCGACATGGAAGCCGACGGCTTCAGCTCCTTGTCTCACGCGGAGTCCGGCTTCAACTTGATCTATCTGCGCACGGGCCTGTCTACGTTCAAGCCTGAGACGGCAGCCGGTCCCGCCGATGGCCTGCTCGTGGTGTTCACCGTCGCCGATATCGACGCGGACTACGCTCGTCTCCGGCAGCAGGGGGTGCAGATCGTGACGCCGATCGAGACCGAGCCGTGGGGCGAACGCTATTTCCAGATGGCAGATCCGAACGGCGTCATCTATCAACTGGTGCAGTGGATGACGCCAGCCGAGTAACCGCGCTCATGATGGGCGGCGGGCCCAGCCCGCCGCCCACGCCATACGCTGAAAGGACGATGATGGCGCCCCTCGTCATACTGACACTCGTGACCGCAGTCGTCTGGGCTGCACGCCCGCGCTCCTCCACTCGGCGTTCCTGGTTGGGGGCTGCGCGCTTCGGGCTCGCGGCGATGTTCGCCTTCACCGGCGCATCGCACTTCATCGGCATGCGCGCGGACATGATCGCCATGGTTCCACCCGGTCTGCCCCACCCCGAAGCGCTCGTCTCCCTGACCGGTGTCCTGGAGCTCGCCGGCGCGGCGGGGCTCTTGTGGAAGGGCACGGCCAGTGCCGCGGCAGTCGGACTGGCCCTGCTTTTGTGCGCGATGTATCCCGCAAATGTGCACATGGCGCTGTCCGGCCTCGCCGAAGGGTGGAGCAGTCAGCTCATCCCGCGAACGATCATCCAACTGATCTTCCTCGCCACGACCGTGGCGACCGCCGTGCATCACCGACCCACGAGACCCACGCACCCGAATCCACTCTCACCGCAACCACGGAGAAGAACTGATGCAGAACATCCCCGCCCCTGACCAGAAGCACCCGTCGACGCGCACCGATCTCACGAACGTCATCTTTCTCAAGAACGAGATCAGCACGCCGCTGATCGAGGCGGGCGACTTCACCTATTACGACAATGAGGGACCTCGTCCGCCTTTCGAGCAGGCCAACGTGAAGTACCTCTACGGTCCGCAACGATTGGTGATCGGCCGCTTCACCGCGATCGCACCTGGCGCCATGTTTCTGATGCCTGGAGGTAATCACCCGATGGTCGGACCCTCGACCTACCCGTTCACCATGTTCGGCGGCGACTGGACGGACAACACTCTCGATGCGTTCCTCGCGATCGAACAGTCCGGCGATACCGTGGTCGGCAACGACGTGTGGATCGGTCGCGAGGCGACCATCCTCCCCGGCGTGAGTATCGGCGATGGAGCAGTCATCGGCGCGGGCAGCGTCGTCACGAAGCACGTCCAGCCGTACGAGATCGTCGCCGGAAACCCGGCACGGCCCGTGCGGATGCGGTTCGACGACAAGGACATAAGGCGTCTGCTCAACGTACGCTGGTGGGACTGGCCGGTCGAGAAGATCACCGAGCACGCAGCTGTCATCATGTCGGGCACACCGCGTGATCTGGAAGAGTTGATCTGACGGAGTCGTCGACGGCCGGAACCTCGCACACGAACAGCCCAGAAGAGGTGCCGAAGGCCCATGAGTGGACATCGACATTCGTCGCCAGAACTTTTCGTTATCGGACCGTTGCATTCGTTACCTCGCCGTTATACAGTGATCACACGGTGAATGTTTGCTGTGGCATCCACCGCATGTGATTGCAGGACACTCTTGGTGCAAGGGACAAGGGCCGGTCGGAAGCCTCTCCGACCGGCCCTTCACCGTTCCGTTACTCTTGATTCTCATGACAGACCGCAAGCTCGCGCTCGACGCGTGGGAGGGCCTGTTCCGCGCGCAGCACGAGCTGTTCACGGCCATGGCTGCAGACTTCGAGAACACGCCCATCACACAGGCCGAATACGATGTGCTCCTCACCGTCACCCGCGCTCCGAGGATGACCGCCCGGCTTCGCGACGTGACGACGAACATGCTCATCAGCCAGCCCAGCGTCTCCCGCCTCGTCGACCGCATGGTCGCACGCGGCCTTCTGATCAAGGG
>JACYYJ010034866.1_pt1 | contig 16135 bp, 14 predicted proteins | sample 8236861 | NCBI WGS metagenome assembly JACYYJ01 (sample SAMN14103086, study PRJNA606662) | landfill metagenome | isolation source: landfill solid waste | place: India:New Delhi, Okhla landfill site | collected 2017-11-05
GACGTGATCCACCCGATCCGCCCAGCCCGCCACCGAAAGCCCACCGGTGCGATCGAGCAACAACCCCCGCCCCTCCCGCATCCGCTCGTACAGACGTCCCCGCCGCAACGGCACGTCCCGCATCCGACGCCCCAGCAGGTCGTGCCCCTCGCCGCACGCGTAGCGGACCCCGATCGCGGTGATCTTCTCGATCAGGAACCGGTTCACCTGCTCGAAGTCCATCAACTCCGACAGCAACCGCCGCACCGCCACCGGACCCGGCTCGGTGGACATCAGCTCCGCCTGCGCCCGCGTGTTGGTCAGCACGTCTACGGCCACCGGACGCCGTTCCGCCTCGTAGCTGTCGAGCAACCCCTCCGGCGCCCAGCCGGCCACCTCGGCGGCCAACTTCCACCCGAGGTTGAACGCATCCTGGATACCGAGATTCAACCCCTGCCCACCCAGCGGAGGATGCACATGGGCCGCGTCACCGGCCAACAGCACCCGCCCGACGCGGTAGTGGTCGACCAGCCGGGTCGCGTCACCGAAGCGGGACAGCCACCGCGCCGACCGCGCCCCGAAATCCGTCCCGGCGTGAACCCGCAGCTGCCGCCGCACCTCCTCGAGCGTCGGCGGCGTCGAACGGTCCTCGGCGACCCCGTCCGCGGGCACGACCACGCGAAACCACCCGTCACCGAGAGGACCCGCGCCGACGTCCTTCCGCGTCCCCCGCACCTCGTCCACCACGGCGGCCACCGTCTCCGGGTCCGCCGCCAACTCCACCTCGCCCAGCAACGTCTCACGCCGGGCCGGTTCACCGGGAAAACCGACACCCAGGACCTTGCGCACCGTGCTGCGGCCACCGTCGCACCCGACAAGATACCGCGACCGCAACCGCGTCCCGTCGGCCAACTCGGCCGTCACCCCACCGTCGTCCTGACTCAATCCGACCAGCTCGCAACCCCGCCGGATCTCGGCCCCGAGCTCGACCGCACGCTCGGCCAGCAGCCGATCGGTGACCGGCTGCGGAATACCGAGAATGTAGGAATGGGCGCTGTCCAGGTCGGACGGCCACGGCTTGTCGATCCCCGCGAAGTAGCCGCCGAGCCGGTACTGCCGACCGTGAGCGAGGAACCGCTCCAACAGCCCACGCTGATCGAGCACCTCGATGCTGCGCACGTGCAGACCGAGCGACCTGACGTGCGGCGCCGGCGCCGGCTCCTTCTCCAGCACGACCACGTTCACCCCGTGCAACCGCAACTCACAGGCCAGCATCGAACCGGTCGGCCCGCCACCGACCACGATGACGTCGAACACCACAGAAACCCCCTGAAGTCGTCAGCCAGCCGCCCCAACACGTCCAGTGCGTTCGCGGACGCGCGTGGCCTGGCTCAGAGAAGGGGAGTCTGCGGCATCACCCGGGGCTTGCGGCAAGCCCCCCACAGCGATATACCTTGAAGGTGGCGGGGGAGAAGTCCGTTGTCACCCGCGTCCTCACGTCCGTTCAGGACGGACACCACCCTCCTCGACGATCCAGCACACGGGGGAGGGGAGCGGTATCACCGCGACGGCCAGCTACCTCGCTCGATCAACACCTCACGCAGCACATCCGGCCGGTCGGTGACGATCCCGTGCACACCCAAATCCAGCAACGACCGCATCCGTTCCCTGTCGTTGATCGTCCACGTGTGCACCTCCAGACCCAGCCGATGCGCCGCCGCGACGAACGCCTTGTCGACCACCGTCACCGGACCCTGCCGCAGGGGCACCTGCGCCAGCGCACCCCGGCTCAACGACCCCAACCGCAGAAACGGAAACCACCCGTCCGCCCGCACCAACGCCGCCGACCGCGGACCCAGGGACGTGAGCAGGCGAGGGCCCGCCAGCTTCCGCAACCGCGTCAACCGCGCATCGGAGAACGCCGCCGCCGCGACCCGCTCGAACGCGCGTTGCCGCCGCAGCACCCGCACGAACGGCTCCACCGCCGCATCCGACTTGACGTCGACGTTGAAGAACGCGTCCGGAAGCTCCTCCAGCACGTCCTCCAAACGCGACACCGGCTCCCGGCCGCCGATCTTCGCGCGCCGCACGACCGACCACGGCTGCTCCAGGATCGCGCCCGTGCGGTCGGTCGTGCGGTCGAGCGTCGCGTCGTGGTGCACGACCACGGTGCCGTCCGACGTCACGTGCACGTCGGTCTCGACGTAGCGGTAACCCTCGGCCACAGCGCGCCGGAACGCGGGGAGCGAGTTCTCCATGCCCGACAGATCACCCACGTGCCAACCGCGGTGGGCGAAGGCGCGGGGCGGCGGGTCCGCCAGGTAAGGGTGGGTGAGCGTCATGGTCATCAGTCTGCCTCCCCGGCGTGGTCACGGCATGAGCACGTGACCAACGGCTAATGTCGCGCGGGATGAGCGAACTGCGCGTAGGCGACGACACCCGCACTGAAACGTCACGTGACGAAATCGCGGCAGTGCGCCGTGTGAAGGCACCGGAGCATTGCGGCTGGTGCGGCCGCCGACTCGACCTGTCGAGCACCGCCGGGCGGCGGCGACGGTACTGCGGGCAGTCGTGCCGCCAACGCGCCTACGAACGCCGCACGGCGGTGCAGCGCAGCGGATTGCCCGAGGACGCCGTCGTGCTGTCCACGGACGAGGTCGCCGTGTTGCAGGACCGGCTGTTCCAGGTGCGCTGCGCCGCGGAGGACGTCGCCACGGCAGCCCGCGAAGGCGCCGGCGTCGACGAACTGCGCGACCTGGCGACCGAACTCGCACGCGCGGCGCACGAACTCGAACGACTGCGCTGAGCCGGGCACCGAACCGGCCGGGCGTCCCGCCCCACCAGGATTTATCCATAACGCCGATAAGAGACATTATGTTAAGTAGACGTGGAGCGGGGTGGCCGGGAACTCCCCTCATCACGATCCCGAGCGCCGGGCACCCACTCGCACCCGGCGCTCGTCGACCGGCCGACGACTACGCACGCACCGGCGGCACGCCGCGGTCGAGCTGCAGATAGTCGATGTTGAAGTTCTGGAAGCCCTCGGGCATGCGCACCACGAGATCGTGCGTGCCCTGGGTGAGGAACGTGGTCTCCAAAGGCTGCAGCTCGAAGGCGCCGTGGTGGGTGGTGTTGCGGATCTCGCGCACGGCACCGGCCTTGCCGTCCCACTCCAGGACCACCGAACCCGCCGGAGAGTACGGCGACGACACCCGCGCCGACACCCGGTAACGCCCGGTCTTCGGCACCTCGACCTGGTAGCGGATCCACTCCCCGCCACGGATCCAGCTGACGCCGATCGCACCCCGGTTGGAGCAGATGTCGACGCCCTCGTCGAGCCGCATCACCGTGCAGCGGTTGGGATCGAGGTCGTGGTAGGCGACGCCCTCCCCGCCGGTGGCGTAGTCCTCGCCCTGCACCCGCACCGTGCGGTCCTTCCCGGGCAGGTACCCGTAGCGGTCCAGGTCGCCACCGTCGCGCCAGTAGTCGAGCGCCTCGACGTTGTCCGTCTGGATCATGCTGGCGCCGAAGTCGTCCACCAGGCGCTTCCAGCCCAGGTCCTCGTCGCGCAGCGACGTCTCGTCGGTCATGCCGGCCGCGAGCGACTCCCACATCGAGTTGATCCAGATTCGGCTCGTCTCGCGGACCTCGGCGAGCGCCTCGGGCTGCACCTGGGCGTCGGCGAGGTCGTCGAAGACGATCTCGTAGGCGACGGGGTCGGTGGCGAAGGCGCCGATGCTGTCGGTGTTCGCGTCGTTCACCACGTGCAGGTAGAGGGCGTCCGGGTGGTCGGCGAGGAAGGCGTCCACCTCGGCGACCGGCGCGCTGCTCTTGAAGAGTCCGTGGTCGACGGTGCCGGTCTCGTCCAGCACCCGGTAGATGTCCTCGCGGATGGACCAGCCCTTGTCGAGGTTGACGAACGCCCGGCCCCGCAGGACGTCGAGGGCTTCCTCCAGGGTGGGCACCCGGTGCTCGGTGAGCGCGGCCTGATCGCCGCCCAGGCCCTGCTTGAGCCGGAGGTCCTTGATCTGGGCGAGGGTCAGGTCGGCGACGGCCCCGGTGCCGTCGGTGGTCCGGTCCACGGTGGTGTCGTGCATCAGGACCAGGTGGTCGTCCTTGGTGCGCATGACGTCGAGTTCGATGATCTCGGCGCCGCCCCGGATCGCCGCCTCGATCGCGGCGAGCGAGTTCTCCGGGGCTTCCCGCCACTGGCCGCGGTGGGCGGCGATCAGCAGTGGCGCGTCGTCGCTGTGGTCGTGCAGTGCGGCGGACAGGTTCTGCCACGACGGTGTGGGTGCGGCGTGTGCCGGGGTCACCCCGAGTGGAGCGACCAGGGCCAGCAGTGCGGCGGGGACGACACTTCTTCGGGCGGTGCGCAGCATGAGGTTCCCTTCTCGGTGCCTGCTCGCGAGTCGCGCGAGGGACTCAGCGTCGTCGCGCGAGTCGACGGTGTCGTAGCGGTGCCGTGATCGTCGGGTCAGTGTCGCGTGAACACTGGCGGACATCCGTCCCCTCGCTCGGCGCCGTTCCGGACCGAACGTGAAGCCATGTCGTGTATTGTGCATTCCACGACTCGGCTATGATCTTGGTGTGGCGAAACCGGAACGGCTGTCCGACATCACGGTCCGCGACGCGACGCTGGAATATCTGGAGATCCTCGAACGGCGTGTGCTGCGGGGGCAACTGGCCACCTCCACGCTCACCTCCTACCGTCGCGATCTCGACGAGTTCACCACTCTCCTGGGCCCGGAGACGGACCTGGACTCGATCGAGGCCGACGATCTGGAGATCGCCATGACCAGGCTGGCCAAGGCGCCCGACCGTCGCTACCGCGTCGGTTTGAAGATCGCCGAGGACGGCTCCACTCCCCCTGGTCGAGGGCCGTATTCGCTGGCCAGGTGGTTCGCCGCGGTACGGGGGCTGTTCCGCTGGGCGGCCGACAAGGGATACGTGCAGGTCGATCCGACGTTGAAGGTCACCCCACCTCGCACTCCGAGTCGCGCGGCGGGGTCTCGGGTCGGGCTCCGGTTGGACGAGGCGCTGGTGCTGCGTGGCGCGCCGTCGGCGCGGGCGTCCGGGCAGTTGCGGGCCGACCAGCGGTTGAGTCTGCGCGACGAGGCCATCCTGCGGCTGCTGGTCGAGTCGGGACCGCGGGTGTCGGAGCTGTGCGGCGCCAATCGCAGCGACATCCGTTTGCACGACGAGACCCGGACGCCCGTGCTGCACGTCCGCGGTAAGGGACAGAAGGATCGGGACCTGCCGTTGTCACAGCCCACGGCGGAGTTGATCGAGCGCTACCTTGCCGAGGAGCGTCCCGCTCCCCCGTCGCCGCGCTCGGCACGGGACGCCGCCGAGCGACGCCGCATCGACGACGCGGCGGGAGCGTTGTTCGTGTCGATCCGGGGTTGGCGGCTGGCGCCGAGGGACGTCCAGCGCATGGTGCAGCGCTACACGAAGGAGTTCCTGGGGCGGCGGGCGACGCCGCACTCGTTGCGGCACACGGCGTTGACGATCCTCGCGCGTGCCGGGGTGGACATCGCGACGGTGGCGCAGATCGCGGGGCACGCGAGCCTGTCGACGACGTCGGTGTACATGGACGACTCGATGAGTGCGGCGGCGGAGGCGATCGAGGGTTCTCCCCTGGCGCAGCCGTGAGGTGTGCCGGGTGGTGTCGCTGCCGCTGGCGGGGATGCCGTGGGCCGGCAGCGACACCGGTGGTCACTTGCGCCAGTAGGTCTTGCAGGTGGCGGTGGTGTACTTGGTGACGCGGGCCGAGGAGACCGCGCCCGGTCCGACCCAGTCGGAGTCCTTGCTGCCGTCCATCTCCACGGAGGAGCCGTGGGCGACGGAGTCGTGCCGGTACTGCGAATAGCAGCTCTTCTGGCCTGCGGCGTTGGCGGTGGCGCCGTGACTCCAGATGCCTCCGCCGACCTCCTCCACGGCCTGGATCGTCACGCCGTCGGCGAGGTCGTCGATCGCGTATTCGATCCAGCCACCTTCGTCGGTGTGCGCTTGCGCGACGATGCGGATGCCGGGCTGGCTGGTCGTCGCGGCGTCCTCGGCGGCGGCGGTACCGGCCGTGACGAGTGTGCCGGCGAGAACGGTGACGATGCCGGTCGTGGCGGCGAGTGTGCGCATGGTGCGCTTCATCGGGTTCCTTCTCTCCTGTGTGGGGGGAACGGTGGGGATCATAGCTTGAGTTGATCTTGGTTGGGTGGGTGTGACCACTCGGCGATGTCGGTGCCGCGGGTGCGGTCGTTTATCCGGGTGGACGCCGGGAAGTCATCGGTGACCACGATGGAGGTGGCGCGCAGATGGTGACCTACTCGTACCGGTGTCGGCAGTGTGGCGATTTCGACGTGCGGGCGCCGATGGGGTCGGCCGCGCCCCGGCGTGCGTGTCCTCGGTGTGGCGGGTCGGCGGGGCGTCGCTTCACCGCTCCGCGGGTGCGTCGTGGTGATGCCGCCGTGTGGCGGGCTCTGGAGAGTACCGAGCGGAGTGCGGAACAGCCGGAGGTCGTGTCGGGGCTTCCTCCGGCGTCGGGGGCGGCGCGGGTGAGCCGGGATCCTCGGCACGCGCGGTTGCCTCGTCCGTGAACCAACAGGGTTGTGAGGGAGTTTTCCCATGCCTGAAGTGAAGTTTCGCGTCGATCAGTCGCGTCGGTTCGCCGAGCAGGAGGTGTTGGGGCACAACCGGTGGCATCCGGACGTGCCTGCGGCCGTGACGGTGCGTCCGGGTGAGGAGTTCCGGGTGGAGTGCCGGGAGTGGTTCGACGGCACGATCTACAACGACGACTCGGCCAACGATGTGCGGGACTGTGACATTTCGATGGTGCACCAGTTGTCGGGGCCGATCGCGGTGGAGGGCGCCGAGCCCGGTGACCTGTTGTTGGTGGACATTCTGGAGCTCGGTCCGGTGCCGCAGGAGCAGGGTCCGGTGGCGGGCCAGGGTTGGGGCTATACGGGGATTTTCGCGCGGGAGAACGGTGGTGGGTTTTTGACCGACCACTTCCCCGACGCGTACAAGGCGGTGTGGGACTTCCACGGGCAGACGGCGACGTCGCGGCATCTGCCGGGGGTGTCGTTCGTGGGCATCGCGCATCCGGGTCTGATGGGGACGGCGCCGTCGGCGGAGATGTTGGCGCGGTGGAACGGGCGTGAGGGTGATCTGATCGCGACGGATCCGTCGGCGGTGCCGCCGTTGGCGTTGCCGCCGGAGCCGCACAACGCGTTGCTCGGGTCGTTGTCCGGGGCGGAGTTCGAGCGGGTGGCGGCGGAGGCGGCGCGGACGGCTCCGCCGCGGGAGAACGGTGGGAACCAGGACATCAAGAACCTGTCGCGGGGTTCGCGGATCTTCTATCCGGTGTTCGTGCCGGGGGCGAAGCTGTCGTTGGGTGACCTGCACTTCAGTCAGGGCGATGGGGAGATCACCTTCTGCGGTGCGATCGAGATGGGCGGCTACATCGACCTGCACGTGGATCTGATCAAGGGTGGGATGCAGGCTTACGGGTTGGAGACTCCGATGTTCATCCCGGGTCGGGTGGAGCCGCAGTACTCGGAGTATCTGGCGTTCTCGGGCCTGTCGGTGACGGAGTCGGGTGAGCAGCGGTATCTCGATTCGCAGTTGGCGTACAAGCGGGCGTGCCTGCACGCGATCGACTATCTGACGAAGTTCGGGTACACGCGGGAGCAGGCGTATCTGTTGTTGGGTGCGGCGCCGATCGAGGGTCGGTTGTCGGGTGTGGTGGACATTCCGAACTCGTGCGCGACGGTGTATCTGCCCGTGGACGTGTTCGACTTCGATCCGAGGCCGTCGGCGCAGGGGCCGACGAGGGTGGATCGGGGGCAGTGTGCGGTGAGCAGCTGACGGCCGCTCCCCCGTCGGTGCGTGTGCTGGTGGTGGGNNCACCAGCACACGCTGTGTCAGACGTGGGACAGCAGTTCGCGCATCTGGTCCGGAGCGTAGGCGGTCGCCCACTGGAGTCGCAGGTTTCCCTTGGTGAGTGATTCCAGTCCGAAGGCGGTGATCTTGTCGGGGTCGTCTGATTCGAGCACGCAGACGATGTCGTAGGGGCCGCCGGGTGTCCAGTAGATGGCGCTGACCGTCACGCCGAGGCGGTTGGCGAGTTCGTTGGTGGCTTCGTATCGGTCCACTGTGTCCCGGTAGGCGCGTGCTCCCCCGTCGGTCCACTTCAGGAAGCCGATGGCTGTGGTCATGGCGGGCCGTCCTTCCTCGTGGCGCGTCGATCGCAAATGTCCAGAATCGGAAAGTGGTGACGTCGGTGGCGAGGGTCGAAAGTCCCCGCGTCGGGTGGCAACTGCTGTGGTTACTACGTGTGTAGTGCGGCCGTGTGGAGTGTTCCGATGAGTTCCGGTGTCGTGTGGTGTCGAACCGCGTACTGGCAGGGCGCCACCGGTTCGGACCGGAGTGGAGCGACACCACTCTGGTCGGCGGTGGCGACCTCGTCGCGACCGTGGCGGGGGCGAAACCGGGTGGAATCGGGTGTTCGCGGCGAATCGCCCGCGGTTTACGCTGCGGTGATGGTGGTCAGCGCGCACGTGGTGCAGCGGTTACGCGCGGCGGGGTGCGTGTTCGCGGAGGACGAGGCTCGGCTGTTGGTGGACGCTGCGGCCGACGCGGCGGCGTTGGAGCGGTTGGTGGCGCGGCGGGTGGCGGGTGTGCCGTTGGAGCACCTGCTGGGGTGGGCCGAGTTCGCCGGGTTGCGCGTGGCGGTGGAGCCGGGTGTGTTCGTGCCTCGCCGGCGGACGGAGTTCCTCGCGGAGTCGGCGGTGTCGTGGGTGCGGCCCGGATCGCGGGTGGTGGACCTGTGCTGTGGTGCGGGGGCGATCGCGGCGGTGGTGGCGGCGTCGGTTCCCGGGGTGCGGGTGTGGGCGTCGGATGTCGACGCGGCCGCGGTGCGGTGTGCGCGGCGGACGTTGGCCGGGACGCGGGCGGTCGTGTGTGAGGGGGATTTCGACGCGGCGTTGCCTGCGGAGTTGGCGGGGCGGGTCGACGTGCTGGTGGCGAACGTGCCGTATGTGCCGAGTGAGGCGGTCGCGTGGCTGCCGCCTGAGGCGCGGTGGCACGAGCCGCGTGCTGCGTTGGACGGCGGGGTCGACGGGTTGGCGTGGGTTCGGCGGCTGGTGGGGATCGCTCCTCGGTGGGTGCGGCCGGGTGGTGTGGTGTTGTTCGAGGTGGCGTCGGGGCAGGTCGAGACCGCGGTGGGGGTGGTCGAGGCCGGTGGGTTGGCGGCGCGTGTGCGGGTGTGTGACGAGCGGGACGCGATCGTCGTGGTGGGGCGCGTGCCCCGGCGGGGGTGAGTGTCGGGCGTGTGTCGTCAGGCCGGGAGTGGGGGCCGCACGTCCTCGAAGATCACGTTGGCCTGGTGGCGTCGTGCGACGTCGTGGTGCTGGGGTGTGCGCACGGTCCACAGGAGCAGGGGGACGCGCAGGATGCGGCGCCAGGCTGAGATCCACGCGTCGGGCATGGCGGTGACGTCGAAGGCGAGGAAGTGCGGGCGGGTGACGGCGTTGGTGGCGATGGTGCGCAGGAGGGCCTTCTGGACGCGCGGTATGGGGAACGTGGTGGGTGAGGTGGCGAGTTGGCCGCGTAGCACGGTGGGGTGTTCGCGGCGGAACCACGCGACGATGCGCGGGTCGAACGACTGGACGGCCACGGGGCCGCGGTAGTGGCGCAGGAGTTGGACGACCGGGGGTCCGATGCGGCGGGCGGGGGCGCCGGGTTTGATCTCGATGAGCACGGGGACCTGTCCGTCGACGAGGTCGAGCACGTCGTCGAGCAGCGGGACGGTGGCCTCGGTGTCGAGCAGGGTGAGGCGGGTGATGTCGTGGGCGTCGAGGGTGGCGACCTTGGCGCTGGTGCCGGTCATGCGGGTGAGGTCGTCGTCGTGCATGACGACGAGGCGGTCGTCGGCGGAGAGGTGGATGTCGAGTTCGATGCCGTAGCCGGCCTTCAGGGCGGCCTCGAAGGCGGGCATGCTGTTCTCGGGCCGCTCGTCGTCGTGCAGGCCGCGGTGGGCGATCGGGGTCGTCGCCAGCCAGTCGGCGCCTGCTGTCGTGTGCACTGTGCCCTCCCCGGTGCCTTCCACGCCGTGCGCCAACTTAGCGGAGTGCGCGAGGAGGGCGGGTGCCGTGTTCCCTCGGTTCAGCCGACCCCGGCGGCGCGGCTGAGTGATTCCCAGCGTTCGAGTTCGGCCTGTCGCTGCCGGGAGATGTCGCGGACGAGGTCGAACGAGGTGCTGCCGAGGATGACGCGGGTGGGTGGTTCGGGCAGGTCGACGATGTCGCCGACGACGGCGGCGGCTCGGGCGGGCTCGTCCTGGACTCCTTCGCTCCACAGGGCCGCGAGTTCGGTGCGCAGGTCGGCGTAGGCGGGGTCGGGTTCGGTGGCGGTGGTGCCGCGGGTGAACAGTTCGGTGTCGTAGCCGCCGGCGTTGAGGATGGTGACGGCGATGCCGAACTGGGCGACTTCCATGGCCAGTGCTTCGGTGAACGACTCCAGGGCGGCTTTGCCCGCGGAGTAGAGGCCGACGCTGGCGTGTCCGCCGACGGATCCCATCGAGGAGACCTGGAGGAGGTGTCCCCCGCCCCGGTGGCGGAGGTGGGGCACGGCGGCCTGGGACACCCAGAGTGCTCCGAAGAGGTTGGTGTCGAGGTGGGCGCGGGCCTGTTCCTCGGTGGTTTCCTCGATCATGCCGTAGTGGAACTGGCCCGCGCTGTTCAGGACCACGTCGAGGCCGTCGAACAGGGTGGCTGCTGTGTCCATGGTGGACAGCACGGCGGTGCGGTCGGAGACGTCGAGCGGGAGTGCCGCGAGGGCGCCGTCGTGGGCGGTGACGAGGTCGTGGAGTGGGCTGATGTCGCGGGCGGTGGCCACGACGCGGTCGCCGGAGGCGAGTGCGGCCTCGGTGAAGGCGCGGCCGAGGCCGCGTGAGGCGCCGGTGATGAACCAGGTGCGGGGCGGGGTCATGGACGACCCTCCTTAAACGAGACGAGACGTTGCGTTCCATAACTATGGCGAGCGACTCTCTCGTTTGTCAAGACGGTTCGTCTCGTCTCGTCGTAAGGTGGGCCCATGACCACCTCCCACCGCTCCCCCCGGCGCAGCGAACGTTCCCGCCGCGCGATCCTCGACGCCGCCCGCGACCTCGTCGTCGAACACGGCTACGCCAAGGTCGGCATCGAAGCCATCGCCACCCGGGCGGGCGTGGGCAAGCAGACGATCTACCGCTGGTGGCCCTCGAAGGGCGCGGTGGTGTTCGAGGCCGTACGCGCGTTGAGCGAGGACAGCGACGGGGAGATCACCCTTCCCGACACCGGTGACCTGGAGGCCGACCTCAAGCTGGTGCTGCGTGCCACCGCGGCCGAGTTCGCCGACCCCACCTTCGACGCGCTGATCCGTGGCCTGACCACCGAGATGGCGCACGACCGGGAGCTGGCCGCCGCCTACGAGGAACACACCGCCGCGCTCGAGGACGCCAAACGGCAGCGTCTGCGCAGCGGCCAGCGCGCCGGGCAGCTCTCCCCCGACGCCGACCTCGACCTGGTGCTGGAGCTGCTCTACGCCCCGTTGTTCCGGCGCTGGCTGCTGCGCACCGGTCCCCTGACCGCCGACTTCGCCGACCGGCTCGTGGAGGCGGCCCTGCGGGCGTTCGCGCCGGCGGCCGAGGTCAGCGCGCCCTGATCACCTCGTACAGGCTGGGCCAGCCGTTCCGACCGTGTCCCGCGGCGATGGCGCGGTGGTAGTACGACTGCACCGCACGCGGCAGCGCGGTGTCGATTCCGGCGGCCTCGCTGGCTCCGACGATGTGGTCGGCGGTGGCGCCCATCATGGTCGTCGTCGCGCCGTCGCCGGGATACTCGCCGCGTTCGAGTTCGCCGGCGACGCCGTCCAGGAAGTACGACATCATGTCGAACATCTGCGTGGCGTAGGGGGCGAACGTCGTGGCGGGCACGCCCGCGGCCGTCAGCAGGGCTGTGGCGTGCAGGTGGGCCGCCAGTGACGTGAGGAAGATGTCGAGCTGCGCCTGGTAGTAGAGCTGGGCGAGCGCGTGGTCCTCCCCTCGGTAGTCGGGTCGGCCGAGGACGCCGAGCGTGTGCGTGTGCGCGTCGAAGGAGTCGCGAGGACCCGCTGTAGAAGACGTAGGAGTGTTCCGTTCCGATCAGTTCGGCGGACACCATCACTCCGCCGACGAGGAGCCGGGCGCCGTGCTGGGCGAGCCGGGCCGCGGCCTCGGTGGTGCGTTGTGGAGTGTCGGAGCTGAGGTTGACGAGCAGTCGCCCGGCCAGCGCGTCCGTGGCGGGGTCGAGGATGTCGTGCATGGCCTGGTAGTCGGTGAGGCTGAGGATCACCAGCTCGCTCGCGGCGAGCGCGTCGGCGACGGTGTCGGCGAGGGAGGCGGTGCGGTTCCACACCGTCACGGCATGTCCCGCGTCGAGCAGGGCGGTGACCATGGCCTGTCCCATAGGGCCGAGGCCGATGACGGTGACCGGTTCGCGGGTGTTGCCGGTGGTGATCATCGCTTGCCTCCCGTGGTGTTCGTCGTGGTGGTGAGGTAGTCGATGACGCCGCTGAGGTCCTCGTGGCCGTGGCCGTCGTCAACACGGCAGCGCACCAGCCGCCCGAGGGGTTCCAGCAGCAGAACGGTGTGCACGACACGGTCGGAGCACCGTGACGGCCCCGCTGCACGACAACCGGTGACCGGTTCCCGCTCGCGCGTCCCACGTTTCGCCGATACCGCCGGACACGGGCGTATACCACTGTGGACCTCCTGGACCTCACCGGAGAGGGTGGCGATGCCCGTGTCGCACCGCAGGAGCGTCTCGCAGCACAGGACCGCCCGTCGGGCGGGGCCGGTCGTGGTCGGCGCCGTCACCGTGCTCACGGTGTCGCTGGTGACGGCGCCGGATCCGGCCGCCACAGCGGACACCCGAGCGGTGCCGGTGACCGTCACCGAGGGCACCAACCTCGTCGCTGCCGCCGCACCGGACGGCAGCGTGATCATCGACCTGCAGGGGCAGCTCTTCCGCGTGCCCGAGGGGGGTGGCGCCGCCGAACGCCTGACCACGGTCGAGGCCGAAGCCGCGCAGCCCGACGTGGGTCCCGACGGCCGCATCGCCTACCAGGGCTACGCCGACGGCCGGTTCCACATCTGGATCACCGAGCCCGACGGCAGCGACCCGACACAGTTCACCGACGGCGGCTTCGACGACCGCGAACCCCGCTGGTCACCGGACGGCAGCACCATCGCGTTCTCCTCCGACCGCGGCGGCTCCTACGACATCTGGACCGTCGACGTCGCCACCGGCGACCTCACCCGGCGCACCGACGCGCCCGGGCAGGAGCACACCCCTGCCTGGCACCCCGACGGGCGGACCCTCGCCTACGTCGCCGACGCCGGGATCGAGGCCGTCGCCGCCGACGGCAGCACCCGTACCCTTGCGCCCGCACCGCGTGACGAGCAGACCTCCCTGCATGCGCCGTCGTGGTCCCCGGACGGCGAACACCTCGCCCACGTGCGCCACACCGACACCCGCGCCGACCTCGTGATCGACGACCGGGCCGTCACCGACGGCGAGGACGTGTTCCTCTTCCCCGCCGAGTGGCTCGACGACGACCAGCTCCTCTACACCGCCGACGGAGCCCTGCGCACCCGCGACCTCACCACCGGGACCACCCACGACGTGCCGTTCGAGGCCACGTTCGCGCTGCCCGGCGTCGACTACCGCCGCAAGGACCACGACTTCGACGACCGCTCCCGCCACGCTGTGCGCGGCATCCTCACCCCGATGCTGTCGCCGGACGCCACCCAGGTCGCGTTCGTCGCGCTCAACGACCTGTGGCTCATGCCGCTCGACGGCAAGCCCCGCAGGCTCACCGACGACCGCTTCGCCGAAATCAACCCGGTGTTTTCCGCCGACGGCCGCTACCTCGCCTACGCCGCCGACCGCGCGGGCACCCCGGATCTGTACGTGCGGGACCTGCGCACCGACCGGGAACGGCGGGTCACCGCGCTCGACGGCGCCGAGGTCTCCCCCGCCTTCTCCCCGGACGGCACGCGGCTCGCGTTCCAGGACCAGGACGGCGCCACCTACGTGCTCGACCTGGACACCGGCGCGGTGCGCGAACTCGTGCCGTCGGTGTTCGGGCCCGGCCGCCCGAGTTGGTCGGCCGACGGCACGACGCTGGCGTTCGCCGCCGTCAAGCCGTACTCGGAACGGTTCCGGGAGGGCACCAGCCAGATCCTCACCGTGGACGTCGCCACCGGCGAGCAGACCTTCCACGCCCCCGGCGCCGAGCACGCGTCCCTCTCCACCCGCGGCGACGACGGTCCCGTGTGGTCGCCCGACGGGCGGTCGATGGCGTTCGTGGTCGACTCCACGCTGCGCGTGCTGCCCGTCACCGCCGACGGCACCCCGGCCGGGCCCGCCCGCGAACTCAACGGCGAGGTCGCCGACGCACCGTCCTGGAGCGGCGACTCCCAGCACCTGCTGTACCTGTCGAACGGCGAACTCCGCCTGGCCGACGCCACCACCGGCGCCGCCCGCACCGTCGACGTGCCCCTGTACTACCGCCCCGACACCGCCCGCGGCCGCACCGTCATCCANNCGGCAACCGCATCGCGTCGGTGACCCCGCACCGCGACGGCACCCGCCACAACGGCCCGTTCGTCGACGCCTCCGACCTCACCGTCATGCCGGGGCTCATGGACTCCCACGTGCACCAGGAATACGAGTCCCGCTTCTACGGCGACCGCCAGGGCCGCGTCAGCCTCGCCTACGGCATCACCTCCACCCTGTCGGTGGGCGACCAGGTGTATCGGGCGGTCGAGGACCGGGAATCGCTCGACTCCGGGGCCCGGGTCGGCCCCCGCTTCTACGCCACCGGAGAGCCGATCGACGGCTCCCGCGTCTACTACAACTTCATGCGCCCCACCACCAGCGACGAACAGGTGGAGCGGGAACTGTCCCGGGCGAAGGCCCTGGACTACGACATGATCAAGACCTACGTGCGGCTGCCCGCCGACCGCATGCGCACCGTCATCGACACCGCCCACGACCTCGGCGTGCCCTCGGCGTCGCACTACCTGTCGCCGGGCGCGCACGTCGGGCAGGACGGCACCACCCACCTGGCCGCGACCCAACGCCTCGGCTACGCGCGCACGCTCACCGCCACCGCCACCTCCTACGGCGACGTCGCCGCCCTCTACGGGCAGGGCCGCCGGTCCGTGACCGCCACACTGTTCACCACCGACTTCCTCGGCGCCGAGGAGATCGCCACGGACCCGCGCCTGGCGCTGTACCCGCCGTGGACGCGCCAGGAGCTGCTGGCCGACACCGCCGACAACACCACCGCACCGTCCGATCCGGACTGCGACACCGCCGACTGCCGCGAGGTCCGCGCCCTGCAGGCCGTCGCCGACGCGGGAGGCCGCGTCGTGGCGGGCACCGACGCGCCCCTGGCCTACGTGGGAACGGGTCTGCACGCCAACCTGCGGGAGCTCGTCGGCTACGGCTGGACACCGTACGACGCGCTGCGCACCGCCACCGTCAACGCCGCCGAGAACCTCGGCGTCGCCGACGACGTGGGCACGCTCCAGCCGGGCAAGGTCGCCGACCTGATCATGGTGCGCGGCAACCCGCTCCGCGACGTCGACGCCGCGATGCACGTCGAGGCCACCATGGTGGGCGGGCACCTGCACACCCGCGACGCGCTCCTGGCGCCCTACACCGGCGACCACGAACCGGCACTCGTCGCGGCAGCCGCACGAGACACCGGACCGGCTCCCGCGACGACCGTCTCGCAACGGGCGAACCCGGACGCGGCCGCCCGCTACTGGTGGCACGCCCCCGACGTGGTCGCCGCCGCCTACGACCACTCCTGCAGCGCCTACTAGAGGGCCGGATCAGATACGCCGGAAGGGATAGGAGGCGGATTCGCACCTTCCGGTCGGCAACTACGCACTGAGCCGACATTGTCGGTGGGAGCTGATTGGCTAGCCGAATGTTCGAAACTCCCGACGAGCTGCACAGCCTCCAAGCCCTGCTCGACACGTCTTTGGCCGGCGCCGGCAGCCACCTCAAATCGATCATCCGGCCAGGTGACAGCACCTTGGACGCCGAGCAGGTCGTCCGGA
>JACYYJ010129142.1_pt1 | contig 16021 bp, 15 predicted proteins | sample 8236861 | NCBI WGS metagenome assembly JACYYJ01 (sample SAMN14103086, study PRJNA606662) | landfill metagenome | isolation source: landfill solid waste | place: India:New Delhi, Okhla landfill site | collected 2017-11-05
ATAATATCATCATCACATAATATTGTCAATACATTTTCTGAATGTTTTTTTATGTGATTTCCCAATAAAATGGTGACGCCGTTTAAGCGACAGATATAAATGTAACATGGTTCAAAATCCATGTCAACATTAAATTTAAAATTATACAAGAAAGAGGACACTTCCACATCATATGCAGCTTTAGGCAATATGTTCATTCTTTTCCCTAATAATTTTAAATTGCTTGTACATCCAAAAAAAAGAACAGAAGAAAGATATCTTCTGCCCTTCCTAAACCCCTCTATTCAATGCCCTACAATTAATGATTGGTTGATCCCCTTATTTTTCTACATAATAGAAATAGACATGATAGAAAATAGACTGCTCTCCTACTATAGAATGTCTAAACGAGCAATCAATGCAATTAATACTTGTAATAGAACTTGAGCATTAACCGCAATATCCGTGTCATTTGTAGAAACTTTTACACCTCGAGAATTCTCAATATAAGTGTGTTGTTTATTTACTTGACTAGACTTAATTTTTTCAAATAAGTCCTGAGAAACTTTGTCAGCCTTATCCCCATCCAAGATAGAGATACTAAGAATCAAAGCAATCGCTGCTTGCAAACCAACCTGAACATTAATTGCAGCTTGCGTGTCGGTTGTTTTAACTTCTACATCACAAGAATCCTTTACCACAATGGTTTCAAAGGAATGTTGAACAGATTTAATTTCTTGGTTTCCATCTTGCGTATCAGAATCATCAAACGGGTGACAAGACTTAGGGTCTAGTGCATTCCATTTTTTTGCAGCAGGTTTTCTACCTGTATTATAAACAGGTCTACTATTCAAATATTGTACATCTCTCATATGATCAATCCCTTCCTTGATATACTACTAACATATGACGCAGTTCAACAATTGGAGAAGGCGAATCTATTGATACATCTTCATCAAAAATGGTTACTCTTCATCTTTTTTTGCATTTTTTTGAAGTGTTTGAACATTGTGTTTTAATTCTTCTACAAGCTCTTTTAGCTGTACTTTCTCTTCTTCTGATAGGCTACTACCATCTAGTTGAACTTTATGACGTTTAAGCGTTGCGCCTACTAACATATCGATGATTTGAGAAGAAACATTTTTAAAATCATCGTTACTCACACTATCACCTCCTCTAATGAACCCGTGGTAGTTTTTCTAGGATTATAAGTGAGTATGATGCCTGCAGATAGCCTATTTCATTTGCTATTGCTTCCTACATTGCTTTCATTTCTTCCATAGTACAGTATGTACACCTTCGCTTTTTAGTAAGGGCGAGTAACAGAGATTTCAAAGCAATGGGTCATTATTTCTCTATGGTTCTTTTCCCAAATTAGAAAAACTCGGATACATTAGCTTTTCTTATTATTTGGACTTCATTTCGTCGCTTTACTTCCTGCAAAAATTTAATGCTTTCCTAACGTACAAAAAAGCTTGTAGAGAAAGCAGCTACTCCCTCTACAAGCCTTTATTTCTTCACTTGATATTTACGATGATAAATTTGATTCCCTTTCGTTTTCTCTAATACAACGGAAATCTTATCTTTCCCTACTAAATATTCGATCAAGCTAACTAAGTTATAAGTATATGGCTCCACTTCCGGCAAGGTTTTTATTTCACCAAACCCCCAAGGCTCTTCTCTAGTCGATAACAATTCCATTAAATGCTCCGCACAGCTATCCAGTCTACTGTTTATCGAAAATTCAATGGCAATTAACATAAGGGCCACTCGTTTTTCCGTTTCTTCTGTGCTTCGAATTAATTCTTCATATAACTTATACACTTCCGGATCTATTCTCTTCACCTGACTCCAGACCATTACCTCAGGATAGTAGCCCCTTTCGATAATTGCGATTCTGCCTAAATAGTGTAAAGATCGTAACAATCGGCTATATGCATCTAAATTATCACCAGTACCATGCAAATTTTTGGCCTCACTATAGCTTCTTGTTAGTTTGGAAAATTCTATCGTGAGCCTTAACTTACGTTTGTCTTCAGGAAAAGCATTTAGACTCTCCTTTAAATTTTTTACATATAAGTTTCTATCATATATAACTCGTCCATCAATAATCCACTCTATCGCTCGACGATAGGAGCTCGTATCGATCCATTCCTCCAAAAGCTTGCGATCGATAATATGTAAGGCTGCAGATTTCTGCTCATGTTCATAATGCTTTACTAACCAGTTCTCTGCTAAATCTTCTACAATCACTAACAGAATCGAATCAAAATTATCTGTTTCTGGGCTAACTTCCTCATTCCTTTCCATTATCAGAATGCCTAATGTGTTGTCATTGCTGGCTCTTTCCTGATAAATCGGTCGTAAAATGTCCTCCAAGCATACTCCTCCTTCAGTCTTTTGTACTATTTTATTTCGCTATAAAGACAGCGAATCCCTTTTCCATTTTCAAAATATTTTAAAAATTGCTTTTTATTTACCCTTCTTCTTCTTACCTCAATCATCCTTTTCCAATTAGANNAAACCGTTAAGGATTCTTTGATTGTTTTCTTCATATATTTTTTCACAAGTGTAGCTGCCTTTACCTTTAAAGGTAATTGCTCAGAAATCGAATAGTGAAAATTCCCTTCCTGAATCGCTTCTTTTAAATCTGCTGCGGAATGACACTCTTTATCAAAAACATTTGCGATACAGCCATACTGTAAAAACTGATGAGTATCACTTCCACCTACTATAGGTAGATGAATTTGATCTGCAAGTGCCTTTAGCTCAGTGCTACATGCTTCAACTCCTTTTGCAAACAAGTCCTTCCCATTCAAATCAAGGGCATCTAAGCGCGTTAACTCCTCATATCCCACATTTCTAGCAAGTGGTGTACTGTCACGAAAAGGATGTGCACCAATCTTAAGAATTTTTTTAGAATCCGCTAGATCCATTAAGGCTTGAAAGGAAATAAACTTATCCTCTGCTAAATGATTGTTTAACTCCCTTCTTATATAAAGAATTTCTTCTCGATCGCCGATCAGCAAAATATGTCCATTTTCTTTGACGTCGACCTCGATTCCAGGAAAAAGCTTCAACCCTTCTATATCATAATAACCATGCTGATAAGAAAAATGATGATTTAAATAATCATAAATTTCATAGAAGCGACTTGTATTAAAATGCTCTGTCATGGCAAGTGCCGTCAAGCCATTACTCTTTGCCTCACACATCATTTCTTGGAAATATTCTGGCATGAAGCTCGATTTTTTGGATATTTTAACATGACTGTGAAAATCAATGATCATCTAGACAACTCCTGTATGAGATTTTTACAAAAATATAAATAAACAAACGACGTATAGAAATGAACCGATTAAAAAAAGATAGTCCTTCCGAGTCATTTGTAATTCTTCTAGCTTTAATCGTTTTACCTCGGGGTGATTAAAGCCATACATACTTCCTTTCGTTTCTAAGGCTTCTACCGTCGTTCTCGCCCTTTTCGCTGTGGATAGGAGCAATGGATAAAAAGAAAGAACAGCGAGCTTAACAAAATAGGCGATGGACCGAATAAAGAGAAAGCCTTTTTTATCTGGTGCTTTCCCGCGTAATCGGAAGGATTGAAATACGTGGTGGTATTCCTCCAATAACGATGGAAGCATTCGATAGCCATAAGCAATACTAAATGATACCTGGCCAGGCACACCAATCTTTAATAAACCATTGCTCAGCTTATCGGGATTCATGGAGCAAAATACGGTCACACTTGCTAATGTAATGACAGAAAGTTTTGTCGTTAAAATCAAGAGTGGTAGCATCGTGGTTAAGTTCCCGCCAAAAAATAAAGCAATAATTAACAAATAACCACCTTGCCCAAGTAGCCCGAGACATAATATCACGATAATCAATGGACTAACTTTTGCTATATATGTTGTAATGACCATAAAGACAAGCATGCCTATCAAAATATATTCCTGATGAATAAACCATGGAGCAATGCCAAAATAACAATACCATAGGAATAACGTACGGGGATCCAATCTCGCAAAAAAAGTGTCGCCATTCCCATAAGCAATGTTTAATAATTCAATTTTGGCTTGCTCTACCGACAGCTTTTCTGTAAATTTACGCGTATAGTCCATCTTTTACATCCTTCTTTTGATAATGTTGTACAAAATCATCTACTGTATAGACTGGCTGTTCCCATCCTAATCCACGGGAGAGCTCATAAATTTGTGGGGCAGATAATCCCGCCTTTTCTAACAATCTATAATTCTCAAAAACAGATTCCCGATCACCATCATGAATAATCCGTCCTTCATGCATGACGACGATTCGATTAGCAAACTCACAAGCAAGCTGCATATCGTGTGTGGCAATGACAACGGCCTTTAATTGATGCTTTAATTGATCAAGAAACCTCGAAATATGCTTTCTTGTTGCAATATCAAGATTGGCAGTCGGCTCATCCAATAGCATGATTTCTGGATTCATCCCAACACCAATGGCGAGTGAGGCTCTTCGCTGTTGTCCACCACTTAACAACCTGCTATCTCTCTGTCGTAGTTCAACTAATTCGAACTGCTCCATTAATTCCTGTACTCTTGCTTCATAGTGAGGTATTTTTCTTGCCTTCATATAAAATCCGATATCCTTCTGTACAGAATCATCAATAAACATTTGCTCAGGGTTTTGATGGATATAAGTAACGAGCTCTGCCAAGAACTCTGGTGATGTACGCTTAGTATCATTCCCAGCAACTAGCACCTCTCCAGATTCTTGTTTGACAAGCCCTGTCATTAAACGCATCAGGGAGGATTTGCCTGCCCCATTATTTCCGACTAAAGCGACATAATCTCCTTCGTTTATCGTAAAATCAATCTCATGTAACACACGCTTTTTCTCCCGCTTAATCGTTTTATAAGAAAAACACACCTCATTAAAAGTGACTAATGGCTGAGGATCCCACGGTTTTGTGGGGAGAGAGCTTTCCTCCTTGTTCACTTTATCAAACAATGGATAGGCCTCCTCTAGTGTAATTGGTAGCGGCTGACGAACATCCAGTGTATGTGCCGCTTGTGTTACTTGTGGAGGATAAATATGATGCTGTAGTAATAAATCCACCTCATTTAATGCGTTCTTTACTGGTTTCTTAAAATGAATCGAGCCTTGATTCATTAACACCACTTCCTTCGCATAGGTGGCTACAAATTCGGTATGGTGTTCAATCACAATAATCGTTTTGCCTAATTCTTCATTTAAATACTTTAAAATTTCATAGATCTCTTTTGCATGCTGGGGATCGAGCTGGGCAATGGGCTCATCGATAATAATTATTTCTGGGTTTAGTGATAAAACACTAGCTAATGCTAACAAATGCTTTTGCCCACCACTTAACTGCCAAATAAAGTCATTCTCATTTTCTAATAAACCTACTAATTCGAGCGCCTTGTATGCTCGTTCTTTATAATCGGCAAACCCATAATGCAATGGCGCAAAGCAGGTATCCTCTATCACCCTTGGGCTGACGATTTGATTTTCAAAATCTTGATAAACATAGCCAACATGCTGAGATAGGGCTGCTACCTTGTGCTCTGACGTTTTTAATCCATGGACAACTACCTCACCAGAATAATCCCCAACATAATAATGTGGAATCAACCCATTGATCAATTTACATAGGGTAGACTTTCCACTCCCATTTCCACCTAGAATGGCAACAAACTCCCCCTTATCAATCTGTAAAGACACATTACGAAGTACAGGCTTGTCCGCACCTGGATACTGAAAGGTTACATCATTTATTTCGATCATTAAGATACCTTCTTTTCTTTATCATTCCAATTTGTTTTCTTACGTAGCATTACGACGATAGTGATGATTGCAACCATTGCCGCTACTGCCATACTCACCCATATATACCATTCACCAAACATTTCTAAAAAGTCTGCTTCCCATTCCATATTGAAGTCAGATTCAGATAAATATTCGAAGAAGAAGGCAGATATCGCTAAGAAAACGGCAAGGACGACAAGTCGTAGACCGATAATTTCCTTTAAGGAATACTTGTCATTCCGATCACGAGGCTTCATTCCTAGTAATGGTTCTATTTTCCCATACAATCTTGGTACTAAATAAACGGTAGGGATAAGGGCAAATAAAATACCCGAGAATAATAGGTCATTGAAGAAAGCAAAGCCCTCTACGATAACCACACTCTCTGCTAAGCCTGGCACTGCCTCTAATTCCTCGACACCAATCCAGACCTTTAATATATCTACTGTTACACTTATGGCCTGATGAATGGCAACACCTAGCATTGCTGCGATACCAACCTGAACCTTGTTCTTAGGATCACGGACAAAGGTACCTGCGATATACATCGCCAACGAGAAAGCAATAAACTTCTCCAGTTCACCAAATCCTCCGAATTGACCGAGCATAATTTCCCCAAAAATCACTTCCCCTAACGATGCACCAATCGCCGCATATAAAGGATGGAACAAAATACATAATGTTAATGGAATAAAAGCGAAATATTCAATCGAAAACTCGATCGGTCCTAAATAGGCACTTGGTACTAGCTCTGTAATCATATTGGATAGCCCGTACAAGGACATCGACAAAATAAACACCATCATTTTTTGGGATTGCGTTAAAGTGTAACGCTCTTCTATAGTACTCATTTTTCTAACCTCCTCTTAATGGATACCTTCATTGTAAAGAAACATTGTTAATCTAATCTTTCGCCAAGGTTAATTACATGTAAATTTGTTAACTTTTTTTATCATTATGTAAATTTTCTTTCACATAAGCAGAAAGTCATTCTTTATTTGATACGATGAGAAAAAAGGATAGAGAGCGGGGAGCATTTAATGATAAATTTTGATTGGAATGAGCACACATTCACCGAAAGCCAAGTAAAAATAGCGAATTATATTCAAAAGCATATCCAGCATGTTCTAATTTCAACAGAGCAAGAAATTGCAAGGGAGGTAGGTGTCAGTATTGCCACCGTTTCAAGATTCTGGCGTGTGATCGGCTTCCAAAATCTAAAAAGCTTTAAAACAGCGATAAGACATGAATTAGAGGTCTCGCCAGCAGGAAAAATCAAAAAGGTAAAAATAACCGACAGTGCATCGAATCTATATTTAACGATGGAAAAAAGTATCGGGCTATTGCAGGAAACCATCGACCACCTAGAATCCGATCAATTTAAGCAAGCTATTTCTCTACTAAGACGTGCGAGAAGAATTAGAGTGCTCGCTCTAGGTCCTTCAAAGGGATTAGGAGAATTACTAGTCTATCGAATGACGAGGTTCGGCATGGACATTCAACTCATTCGAAATCAAGGCAATGAGCTTTTTGAAGATATGATCCATTTAAAAAGAGAGGATCTCCTTATTATTTTTGCCTTTACGAGACTCTTACCAGAGGCAAAGGTCTTACTATCCTATCAAAGAGAAATCCATTATCACAGTCTATTAATCACAGATCAGCTGATCGCGGATTTCACCTCTCTTGCCACCATGACATTGTTTGCAAGCAGAGGCGATGTTAATGAATTTCATTCCATGATTGCCCCGACACTACTAGTCGAAAACCTTGTCCTTGCACTCGGAATGGAAAATAAACAGGATAATATCAAAAAGCTAGAGCATTTGTCTGATTTGAGGAAAAAGTATGAGAAGGAATTACCACGATAGACCATATTTTTAAAAAATAAGACAATTTTCACAAAAATATATTGATACTTTTAACCTATGAACTTATACTATAGATAGACAATTAGTAACATAATAGCAAAGGAAGGAATCACAATCATGGAAATCATACAATCGATGAAACAAAATGACCTCAAGCACAAGAACACGCTAATGTTCCTTACGATGGGGATCTCGTTGATAGCTGGGCTGATACTATCCATCCTACAAAACGTCACGTTATCAGTTATTTTTTATGGGGTGCAATTAGCTCTTATTATCCTAATCTATTTCAGCTTTAAAAAATTCGATCAGAAGGCATTTCTTTTGCCTTATATTTTTATCGTAATTTTCTATCTTTCAGACCTAGTTTATATTGCATTAAATGGTGCTACCTCTGCCCTATTTCTGATTGTTATCTTTTTAAATATCTTCTCTGCGATCCATATGAACAAGAAGATCTTTTATACTGGATACTCGTTAGGGATCGTTGTGATTGCTTACAACTTTATTAGAATGGACCCTTCTAATACAGAAATGATGCAGATTTTTCAATATACGGTCCTTATCCAATTGTTAAGTCTTCTTATTTTTCATTTTGTGATCAAGATGGCTAATGGACAAATGGAGCAGCTTACCGAGTTATTGCAAACTTCTCAGCAACACAACAACTCCAAGCAAGAGCAGAATCAACTCATTGAAAGCTCCATTTCGACTATCTTAGAAAAAATTACCACCATTAACACACAATTACAAGAAAATGTGTACGCACAAAATGAACTAAATACGACCATTCAAGAAATATCGCAAGGCAGTCAAACACAGGCGGAACAGATTTCGAACATATCAGACGCTACCAATGACACACGTCAAAATATTGATATCGTACATCAAACATCCCAGAGCTTATATGAGGATTCGAACAAAGCAAGTAGTTTAGCCGCTACCGGAAAAGAAAAGATGGATACATTAAATCACCATAACGAAACATTAGAGAAAACGATTGGTCAGCTAAGTCGCACCTTTGCCGAACTAACCGAAAAGATTAAAGAAACGAATCAATTTGCAGACAACATTAAAGAAATTACCGAACAAACGAACCTACTAGCATTAAATGCCTCTATTGAAGCAGCACGTGCTGGAGAAGCTGGAAAAGGCTTTGCTGTCGTAGCGGATGAGATTCGTAAGCTTGCTGATTTAACGGGAGAAACAACGGAGAAAATTACCGGGAACCTCGCTTCCTTGAACCAGTCGAATAATTCAGCCGTAAACCAAATGGATGAAAGCATGCTTAATTTTGTTAATGGAATGGAAATATCGAACGAGGTTACTGGTTATTTCGAGGATCTCACATCAACGATTGAAACATTAAACAGTGCCTTACAAAACTTCACCATGCTTGCCGAGGATGTTCAGCAGCAATCTAATGGCGTAGAATCATCCACCAATGATCTAGCAGCGATTATTCAACAATCATCTGCTAGCTTAGAAGAAATGAGTGCAACGATTACGATCCTGACAGAAAGTAATCAAGAAATTGCCAAACTATTAAGCGAAACCGTAGAGGACACTAACTCATTACGTACAAATATCGGAACCTTGTAATAAACCATAAAATTACTTCCTACCTAGTTTAAATATTAGTAAAACTCGCATTCGCTCGTCTTTTAGCGAATGCGTTAGCTTTTCTTATACGTTGGACTTCAAAATTTTCGCTTCGTTGCTATAAATTTTAAGCTTTCCTAACGTATTTAAAAAACATCGCCCCTTTGGCTGGAGCGATGTTTTTTCTTTATCCCCAGATTTCTTTGGAGATATCTACAATATATTTTAATTTATTCCATTGTTGTTCTTCAGACAGCTCATTTCCATGGTGAGTGGAGGCAAAGCCACATTGTGGGCTAAGGCAAATTTGGTCAAGTGGTACAAATTCGGATGCCTCTTGAATTCTTCTTTTAATCTCTTCTTTATCCTCAAGCTCTCCATTTTTAGAAGTAAATACCCCTATAACAACCTTTGCCCCATTTCTCGGAATATGCTTTAATGCTTGGAAATCTCCGGAACGCTCATCATCATATTCAAGGAAAAATCCATCAACCTTTTCCTTGGCAAATAAAGTAGGAGCGATCAAATCATAGCTTCCCGAAAATGCCCAATCAGATCGGTAATTCCCACGACATAGATGTGTCGTAATTTGCATATCTTCAGGCTTCACCTCAAGCACACCATTTACTACCTTTAATGCAAGATCAATCAGGGATTGTCTATCTTGATCTGATTCAGCAAATGGTAGATTCGGAGACGATAAACCAGCAATATAAACATCGTCAAATTGTAAATATCTGATACCTACATCATAAAATGCTTTCACAGCATCCTGGTATACCTTAATAATATCTTCTGCAAACTCGTCCCAGCTTGCATAGTACTCTTCTCCAATAATTCCAGTATTGAAGAACTGGTTAGGACTTGGAATGGTGAACTTCGGTACGGCTCTTCCGTCGATTTGTTTGATTAGGAATTTAGCATCCTTAATAAATGGGTGGTTTTCATTCCAAGAAACCTTGCCTGTTAAACGCACATTATACGCATCGGTTACTTGGTTAGCAAATTGATAGCCTTGCTCTGGCACATAGCCCTCTACCCCATTGATGTATTCCATAAAATCCGTATGCCACCATAGTCTCTGGAATTCCCCATCAGTTACAGCTGTTAAACCTACTTCAATCTGCTTATCGACGATTCTTTTCACTTCAGATCTTTGAATCTCTTTTAACTCGTCATAGGGAAGATTTCCTTTTCGGTATTTGGCGATTGCCTCATGTAAGGATGCTGGTCTTAATAAACTACCAACATGGTCGGCGCGAAATGGTGCTGTTTTTGTAATAGTTGTCATTTTTCTACCTCTCTCCATATGTATTTTAGAATCCCGAATCTTATCCTTCCAACGCGCAAAAAACCTCTTCTTAAAAATAAGAAGAGGTTTATACTTTTACTCACTGCTCTTCTTATCTTCTAGCGATCGCTACTGGAATTAGCACAGTACTTGGAATAGTCTGTTGCTGAGGCTTCAAAGGGCCAGTCCCTCCACCTCTCTGGATAAGAATCGTTATTTAATTGATATTATCAATGCTAACTTACCCTTTGGAAAAAGTCAACATTTTTTATGGAAATTTCTATTTTTGATTAAACCGATGAAAATACTAAGGTTATGGAAAAGGATGGGCAGATATTTTTCCATATGCTATATTAAAGAATAAGGTGGTGAACACATGACGGAGATCTTAATTGTAGAAGATGAAGAAAAATTAGCGCGAGTGTTAGAGCTCGAATTACAATATGAGGATTATCAAACAACGATTGCTCCTGACGGAAGAATAGCATTAGAACTATTGCAACAAAATAAATATGCACTAGTACTACTAGACATTATGCTTCCAAGTATGAGTGGATTGGAAGTACTTCGACGATTCCGAAAAATAGACCCATCTACCCCTGTTATTCTTTTAACCGCAAAGGATGAAGTGCATGACAAGGTATCAGGACTTGACCTTGGAGCAAATGATTATATTACCAAACCATTTCAATTAGAGGAACTTTTAGCAAGAATCCGTGCACAATTACGAAATCAAAAGCCTCGATCCACTTCCTTCGTCAGTATCGATGATTTAACAGTTGATAAAAATTCGAGAGATGTAAAACGCGGGGATTCCTTGATCGAGTTAACTCGAAGAGAATTCGACCTTCTCTGTTTTTTAGTCGAAAATAAAAACCAAGTATTTAGCCGTGATCAGTTGTTAGACAAGGTATGGGGATTTGATTATGTTGGCGACACGAATGTCGTAGATGTTTATATTCGATATTTACGAAATAAAATCGATAAGCCTTTCGATAAAAACACGATTCATACAGTCCGAGGCGTAGGCTATACGGTAAAGGATTCTGCGCTATGACATTACGAACGAAAATACAAATTTTCTTATCTGCTTTAATGATTGTATTTATTTTGCTGTTAAATGGATCTGTCTATTTTCTTTACCAGAATAGGATGAGTGAGAATGAAATCGATCGTGTCAAAAGCGATGCCATTCAAATTATGGAGGCACTTGCCAAGCAGGATAAGATTGCAGCCGACACGAATACAAAGGAACTACTGCAGGCGTTTCTTCCAGCCAATGGATTGATTCGGATTTTTAGAGAAGATGGGGAATTTCTCAACCGAACAACAGCAGACGGTAAATTCTTTGACTGGCCCTATCACTATACAACCAAAGAAGAGATCACGTTAAGTAAAGATAAAAATGGCAACAGTTATGTGCAAGTCGCCACACCGATTATTTGGAATGATGGCTCTGTCGTAACACTTCAAGTAAGTGAAGCATTGTATTCGATGGATGATACCTTAAGCACACTTCAATTCGTTTTATTTGTTGCATCCTTTTTCATGCTGATTCCTGCGATTATTGCAGGCATTGTGCTCGCTCGATATATCACGATTCCTATTAAAAAGTTAACGAATGAAATGAAAAACAATCCGAAAAACGGAAGATGGGAAAAGCTTACGAATCTCCATTCCACAAAGGATGAACTCGGAGAAATGCAGCTCTCCTATAATAAGATGATTGATCGCATTTACGAAAATATCGAAAAACAAGAGCGATTTGTTTCAGATGCTTCTCATGAATTAAAAACACCACTCTCTGTGATCACAAGCTATACCGAGTTATTACAAAGACGAGGAAAGGATCGCCCAGAACTTTGGGAGGAGGCAACAAATGCTATTCTTTCAGAGGCAGAGCGAATGAAGCAATTAACCGAGCAAATGCTTCTTCTAGCTAAAAATCAAGAGCAGGAAAACATTCGTTTTGAGCTTGTGGATATATCATCCATTATCCGAAGCATTATTCGCTCCTTGTCTGTCGCTTACGATCGAGAGATTATTTTATATACGGATCAAGTGAATACAGAAATTAGTGCGGATAAACAGAAGATTTATCAGGCAATCTATATTTTAGTGGACAATGCGTGTAAGTATAGTGATAGCGATATCCACCTTCAAGTAAAGGAAGGGCCAACTGAGCTTACGATTTCCGTCAAGGATTTCGGGGAAGGTCTAAGTAAAGAGGACCAACAACATATCTTTGACAGGTTTTATCGGGTTGACAAAGCAAGAAGCAGAAAGTCAGGTGGAACAGGGCTTGGACTTGCCATTTGTCATTCGATTATTCAAGCACATGGTGGTACGATTACGATTGAAAGTGAACTAAACGAAGGCTCCACCTTTACGATTCATTTGCCTAAATGAGATAACACACTGCATTTTCTCATCAAATTCTCATTTTTCTCTCATTAGCTACTCAGTTTGAACGAATATAATCGAAGTATATCAACTAGAGGAGTGGTTATATGAAAAACAAAACATTTTATCTTATTCTATCTGGGGTCATTTTAATAGGCGGTATCTTTGCTATTCTACAATTCACGTCAAGCCCTGCCAGTGCCTACTTATCAGAAGAAGAAGCAAAAGCAAAGGTCCAAGAACAATACGCGGGTGAGATTAAGGAATTAGAGTTAGAGGAAGATGGAAACAAAAAGGTCTATGAAATTGAAATAGAAGGTCAGGATAAGTACTATGAGTTACATTTAGATGCAGAGACTGGCGAAATTTTAAAGCTAGAAGAAAAGAAACTTGCTAACTCATCAAATACTAATTCATCAAAATCAAAGGAGGAGCAACAAAATAATACCTCCTCCGATAACAAAGAGGAGACTAATTCCACTAAGCAAACCACTCTCATCTCTTATGATGAGGCGAAAAAGATAGCACTCGAAGAATACAATGGCACGATTACCGATTTTGAACTAGATGAAGATGATGGCAAAAGTGTATACGAAATTGAGGTACAAACAAAATCCGAAGAGGTCGATCTAGAAATCGATGCCTATACTGGTGATATAATCTCTATTTCAAAAGACGAGCTGGATGATTAAATACTAAGTTAGATGAAAAAGAAGGCTTTCCCTATAATGGGGAGCCTTCTTCTATTATTCTTCCACTCTTAATAGTCGTAAAGCATTCAAGATGACAAGGACCGCTGCGCCTGTATCACTTAGTACTGCCATCCACAGTGTAAGCCATCCTGGAAAGATAAAAACTAATGCGATGAATTTTACTATTAAGGAAAACCAAATATTTTGTTTAATAATGGCTAAAGCTTTTCTACTTAGTTTAATCGTGTGTGGTAATTTTTCTAAATTATCCGCCATTAACACGATATCTGCTGTTTCCATAGCGGTATCTGTTCCTGCACCACCCATAGCAATTCCTAAATCGGATGTGGCTAATGCAGGGGCATCATTAATACCATCGCCTACCATTGCTACCTTGTAGCCTTCTTCTTGCAATTGTTTGATAGCATCCACCTTATCCTCTGGCATTAATTCCGCAAAATAACGACTTACATTGGCTTCTTTCGAGATCCTTTTTGCTGTACCTTCATTATCTCCTGTCAGCATAACGACATGGTTTATGCCTACATTTTTTAAACCATTCAAGGCATTAATCGTTGCTTTTCGAATAGTATCAGCAACAGAGATTACCCCTACTATTTCTGTTTCTGTGCCGATAATGACAACCGTTTTCCCTTGAATCTGTATCTCTTCCAATTCATTTTTGACCGAATCCAGAGATATATTCCGCTCTTCAAATAGCTTCGTATTTCCAGCGTAATACACTTTGCCATCTATTGTTGCTTGAACACCTTTTCCTACAATATTTTTAAATTGTTCTCCTTTTTTAGTTTGAATTCCGTTCTCTTTAGCATAATGCACAATCGCTCTTCCAATTGGATGTGTAGAGTAATCTTCTAAGGTATAGGCAATAGATAATAGTTCTTCTCTTGTAGCCGTGTAAGCCGATATCCCTCCAACTTGTGGTTTACCTTCCGTTAATGTCCCAGTTTTGTCAAAGGCAATTGCTTTTAAAGCCCCTGCTTTTTCTAAAAACGTTCCTCCCTTAATTAATACACCGTGCTTCGCCGCATTACCGATAGCCGAAACGATCGCGACCGGTGTAGAGATAACTAACGCACATGGACATGCCACCACTAATAAAGCAAGACCTTTATACACCCACTCACTCCAGCTACCCATGCCAGCTAATGGTGGTAGAACAATAACAGCTAGTGCAACAGCAAATACGACCGGAGTGTAGATGCTTGCAAATTTATCGATAAATGCCTGGGTAGGTGCTCGTTGTTCCTGTGCTTCTTCTACTAAATGAATAATTTTAGATATCGTCGTATCCTCTATCACCTTCGTCACTTTTACTTCAATGGAACCACTCTCATTAATCGTACCAGCATAAACCGTATCACCAACTGTTTTATCAATAGGGATAGACTCCCCTGTAATAGGTGCTTGGTTGACGCTTGTTTCACCTTGGAGCATTTCCCCATCTAATGGAATTCTATCACCAGGCTTGACGACGATAATATCCCCAATAGACACTTGATCGACAGGTTTTTTAACAAGCTCTGAACCAATCTTGATCCAAGCTTCTGATGGAGAAAGATCCATCAAGCCTCGAATTGATTTTCTCGTGCGTTCCATAGATAGATTCTGTAAGGCAGTCCCTAATGCGAATAACCAGACAACGGTGGCCCCTTCAAACCATTCCCCAATCATTGCTGCTCCTATCACAGCAGTGGACATCAATACATTCATATCTAGTGAACGACTTTTCACAGCAAAATAAGCACTTTTTACAGGTTTATATCCACTGATTACGATTGCCAAAGCATAAAAAATCGTTGTTAGAAATGGAGGTAATACAGTATGAGTGCCAATAAATCCCATTACAATGAATATACCAGAAATGGTAATAGAGCCAAATTCCCCTTTTGATTTCATTGCTTGTTTGGAATCGGTATTGTTTTCTAGTAATGATGCATGGTAACCAATCTTTGAAATCTCTGAAACGATATCCGCTACACTGTTTTCATGCTCGACTTTCATTTTTCCTGTAGAAAAACTGACACTTGCACTATTCACTGCAGGAATGTTATTTAAGTGATTTTCTATACTTTGAGCACAGCTTCCACAATCCATGCCTTCCACAAGATATGTTCTTAATTTTTCGTTTTGATGTAATGGCTCAACCGTAAAACCTAGCTTTTGGACGGTTTCTTCTACTTGATTAAAAGAACCAAGCACTTGTAATTTTGCTGTACTGTAATTTACCTTTGCCTCTTGGACTTCTTTTAGACCACTCAGTCCTTTTTCTATCGTTAACGCACAAGACGGGCAGTCCATGCCGTAAATACGAAATTCCTTCCTTTCAGCATGGACGTTTGTTA
>JACYYJ010116445.1_pt2 | contig 16017 bp, 15 predicted proteins | sample 8236861 | NCBI WGS metagenome assembly JACYYJ01 (sample SAMN14103086, study PRJNA606662) | landfill metagenome | isolation source: landfill solid waste | place: India:New Delhi, Okhla landfill site | collected 2017-11-05
CTGGAGGCCGGGCACGATGTCACCGACGGCGTAGACGCCGGGCACGTTGGTGCGCAGGCGCTCGTCGGTGACCACGAAACCGCGGTCCATCCGGATGCCGGCCTCGTCGTAGCCGTGGCCCGCGGTGTTCGGGCCGCGCCCGACGGCGACGAGGAGGACGTCGGCCTCCAGCGTCTCGCCGGACTCCAGCGACACGGTGACGCCGTTGGCGTCCTGCTTCGCACCCGTGAACTTCACGCCCGTCTTGAAGGCGATCTTGCGACGGCGGAAGGCCCGCTCCAGCTGCTTCGAGGCGAACTCGTCCTCGGCGGGCACCAGCCGGGGCAGCGCCTCGACGATCGTGACCTCCGCGCCGAAGGACGCCCACACGCTGGCGAACTCGACCCCGATGACACCACCGCCGAGGACGACGGCCTTCTTCGGGACGAAGTCGAGGGAGAGCGCGTCGTCACTGGTGATGATGCGTCCGCCCAGTTCCAGGTCCGGCAACGTCCGGGAGTACGAGCCCGTGGCGAGGATCAGGTTCTTGCCGGTGTAGCGGGTGCCGTCGACCTCCACGGTGGTGCCGCCGACCAGCGTGCCCGCACCCTGCACGTAGTTGACCTTGTTGGCCTTCGCCAGCCCCTGCAGCCCCTTGTAGAGGCGCGAGATGACGGAGTCCTTGTACTTGTGGACGCCGGCGATGTCGACGCCTTCGAACACGGTCTTCACACCGAACTGCTCGCCGTCCCGCGCGGAGTCGGCGACCTCGGCGGCGTGGAGCAGCGCCTTGGTCGGGATGCAGCCACGATGCAGACAGGTGCCGCCCAGCTTGTCCTTTTCGATGAGTGTGACGGAAAGGCCCAGTTCGGCCGCGCGGAACGCCGCGGCGTAACCACCGGATCCGCCACCAAGGATCACCAGGTCGGCTTCAGCGTCGGTCACTTCTCACTCCTCGGCAGGCAGTCTCGTACGTCGTCTCGTACGTCGTCGTCCGTACGGCCCACGTGTCGGGTGCACAGGCGCGGACGGCGCTCATGTCACCTCATCTTGTCACTTCGTCCGAACGGCGTGCGACCTAGTGCGGATGTGATGAGGTCGACGTCGCGTTGTGATCGGGATAATGCACAGTGCGAAGTGAAGGGAGTGTGGTCGCGGTGGGCCTGTTCGACGCGTTGCGCCGACGCAAAGGTGGCAAGAGCAGGGAAAACAAGGGTAGACCCGGCACGTTGCGCGGTGCGAGCGCGGCCGACACCGCCTACCTCGACCAGTGGGCCGCGAGCCATCGGGGTGTGGAGGCCTACGTGGAGCCGCGGACGACCGTCACCGAGACCACCGTCGTGCTCGTCGCACACGACGGCGAGTGGACGCGCCGGCGGATCGGCAGTCTCGACGCCGCTCTGCGGTTCGGGCGGAAGCGCTCGATTCCCGTCTACGAGGTGGCGAGGACGGGGTATCCCAAGCGGATGCGGGAGTACACGGAACGGCAGCGGGTGCTGCGCAAGAAGGCGCAGCGGGAGCGCGACGCGGAGTAGTCCGAACCGCTCCCGCGCGTGGTGCGGCTAGAGCGGCCGGTCCGGTTCCTCCGCGGCGAGCAGTAGGTCGCGGTGCTGTTCGAGCAGGGCTTCGACGTCCCGGTGGACGCTGCGTCCGAACACGGGGTCGTCGTCCAGCACCTCGCCGGTGCCGGTCCGCAGCACGAGTGCACCGGGGTCGGAGATCACCACAGCGCCGGGTGTGCCGTCCGGTGCGACGACGAGCGTGGTCAGTTCCGCGACGCCGCGCAGCCGGGGGAACACCACGTCGGCGGGCAGCCCGTCGCAGGTGGTCAAAAACCGCCGATAGCTTTCGGGCAGGATCCGACCGAGCCGGGCCTCCGCGGCGGCGATCTCCTCGGCCGACGCAGGAGGCGGCGCGGTGTCCGGGGTGCCGCGCAGCCACAGGATCTCGTCGATCAACTCACGCCACGACCCCGAGTCGCGCGTCGGGTGGGTCGCGGCGGCACGGTGTCTCGTGCCCAGCGCCGCGACGAGCGCGTCCACGTAGTGTGCGGCCCAGCCGTCGGGGACCGCGAGGGCCCCTGCCGCGAGCAGCCGGGCGAGGGGACGGGCCCCCGCGAGGGTCGCGACGTCGGGGCGCGGGAGGTCCCGGGCGTGTTCGGCCCACGAGTCGATCGCGGCCCGCGCGGCGTCGAGCTCGCCCGCGTCGGCGAGGGCCCAGGCCCGCTCGACCAGCTCCGCCAGGACCGCGTCGACCCCCCGCTTCTCCCGCAGCCTCGCGAGGTGGGCGCGGTGCGCGTTCTCCTCCGCCGCGAGATCGAGCGGAGTGAGGTCGCCCGCCCAGTCCGGAGCGTTCCGCCCGGACAGCAGCATCGCCCACGCCCGCGCGGCGACCGGATGGCTCACCAGGCGGGACGCCGATCCGCCGGTCGTGCGCTGCCAGTACCGGACGAGCCGGTCACCCTGGTCGGCCGCGCCGACGCAGAACACCAGAAGCGCCGCCCGGCCGATCTCGACGTCGACGACGTCGTCGGCCGCCGTGAGCACGGTGCGCACGGCGGCCTCGACGAAGTCCTCCGGCGGGGGAGTGGTCAGTGAGTCCATCCGGGAGGAACCGCTCGACTCGTCAGCCGACTCGGCCCGCTCAGCCGTTGTCGGCGATGTCGGCCAGCACCGCGGCGATGGTCCGCACCGGAACCCCGGTGCCGCCCTTGGCGGTGTAACCCCACGGAGCGCCGTCGTTGTAGGACGGACCCGCGATGTCGATGTGCGCCCACGGCACGTCGCCGTTCACGAACTCCCGGAGGAAGATGCCCGCGGCGAGCATGCCGCCCCAGCGCTGGCCGGTGACGTTGGCGAGGTCGGCGATCTTGGAGTCGAGACCCGACCGCAGCTCCTCCGGCAGCGGCATCGGCCAGCCGTTCTCACCCGTGGCCTGCGCGAGCTCGGCGACCCGGTCGCGGAAGTCGTCCGAGCCCATGATCCCGGCCGTGCGCTCGCCGAGCGCCACGACCTGCGCACCCGTCAGCGTGGAGGTCTCGATCAGGTAGTCGGGCTCCTCCTCGCAGGCCCGCGTGATCGCGTCGGCGAGGACCAGGCGTCCCTCGGCGTCGGTGTTGAGCACCTCGACGGTCTTGCCGCCGTACATGGTCAGCACGTCGCCGGGGCGGTACGCGGTGCCCGACGGCATGTTCTCCGCCAGCGGGATGTGCGCGACGACCTCGAGCGGGTACTTGAGCTTGGCCGCCAGCACCACGGACGCCAGGACGGCCGCCGCACCCGCCATGTCGGAGGTCATGCTGTCCATGCCCGCCGCGGGCTTCAGCGAGATGCCGCCGGTGTCGAAGGTGATGCCCTTGCCGACCAGCGCGACCTTCTTCTTCGCCTTCGAGCCGCGGTAGGCCACCCGCAGCAGCCGCGGCGGACGCGACGAACCGCCGCCCACTCCGAGGATGCCGCCGAAGCCCTTGCGCTTGAGAGCCTTCTCGTCGAGGACCTCGAACTCCAGGCCGTCGGCGTTGGCGAGTTCCTTGGCGCGGTCGGCGAAGGAGGCGGGGAACAGGTCGTTGGGAGGCGTGTTGACCAGGTCCCGCGCGGTGACGACCGCCTCGGCGATGGCGGAGGCGGCCTTCACGGTCGCTTTGTGCGCCCGCGTGGTGCCCTCGGCCGGAGCCGCCACGTCGATGGTCGCGGGCGGGGCCTCGCCCCGCTCCGACTTGTACGCGGTGAACGAGTAGGCGCCGAGCACGGTGCCCTCGACGGCCGCCTGCACGTCCAGTTCGGACAGCGTGGTCAACACTCGCTTGTGGCCGGTCAGCGAGCGTCCCGAGGCGCCGGCGGCCCGGCGGACCCGCTCGGGGGTGATGTCGTCGGCCTCGCCGAGCCCCACCGCGAGCACGATGCCGGCCGGAATGCGGCCCAGCGTCGGGACCTTCACGACCTCCTCGCTCTTGCCCGTCGCGCCGAGCGTGGCGAGGACCTCGGCGAGCGTGCCCTCGAACGCGGCGTCCACGGCCTCCGCGCCGGCGGCGAGCTCCACTCCGTCGGGCCCCTGCACGGTGCCCACCACGACCACGTCGGCGCGGGACTTGGCCAATGCCCCCTCGGAGTTCTCGGACAGGGACAGCTTCGGCACGCTCACGTCAGGCTCCTCTGTGTCAGCACGTGCGGACGACGCGCCCCCGGTTCGGGGCGACGCGCCGATCCGTCGATCTCACCCGCCATGCTATTGGCGACACCGGTATCCCCGCGCGGAGGTAGGTCAGCTCGATGGCATTCGCCGCAGGCCTGTTCGTCGTTCTCGCCGTGGCCGCGTCGGCGGCAGGCTGGTGGTCGCTCGCCGCACTGCCGTTGGCCGGTGCGCTCGCCTGGACGGCGGGCCTGCACCCGGACGCGCCGCGGGGACGGGTCGGTCGCGCGCTGACCGCGGCCCGCGAGTGGTGCCTGCTCGTGCTGTGTGCGACCGTCCCGGCCGCCTACGTCGCCCCCGAGCTCGCCTCGGTGTTCCCGTCGGGCGCCGCCTACGCGGTCGTGGCCCTCGCCGTCGTGCTCGTCACGGCGGGCGCGGACGCCGCCGGTGCGCGGGTGCCGGCACGGTTGCCGCGCTGGGCGGTGGGAGTGGGAGTTCTCGTGGTGGCCGCCTTCGTGGCCGTGTGTGTGGCGATCACTCCCGCGACCCCGACGTTCGCCGCGGTGCAACCACCGACGCCCGTGGGGCTGCTCGTGGCGGTGGTGGTGCTCGTGCCCCTCTTCGTCGAGCTGCGTGGGGCGCGGCTCGCCGTCGCGGTCGGGCTCGCGGCCGTGTTGGCGGGGGCCGTCCTGTACCAGCTCGGCCCGGTGCGGCTGGGACTGTCGTCGACGTCGTTGCGCGAGGTGCTCGTCGCGGCCGACGCCTCGGCGCTCACGACGCTGCTGGTCGTGGCGGCCGTCGTCGCCGGGCTGCTCGGGGCCCTGCGCTACACGGCCGCGCTGCGGCGGGCGGGCGCCGGAACCGCGCAGCAGGACGACGGGCGCGACAGGTGGAGCGTCGCCGCCGCGGGCGCTGTGACTCTGGCCGGCCTCGCCTCCGCCGTCCTCGGCCCGGCCGGTGCCGCGCAACTGGCCGGGGTGGTGGCACTCGCCGAGGTGGTCCATCGCCTCGCCACCCGGGGGCGCGAGTGACCCCGGGGACCGCAGGGTCGCGGGGTCACACCATCAGCAGCACGAGTCCGAACAGCACCAGCGCCACCACGGCGAGGCTGACCACCGACTTGGCGGCCAGGTCGCGGGGCAGCATGGCGCCGTGCCGCTCCTTCCACCAGACGAGCCCGAAGACGACGCCGATGAGGCTGAGGATGATCCCGAAGAACCCGATCATGACGTAGCCGACGAGGACGACCATGCCGCACGTGAAGGTGAGCAGTGCGGCGGCGGCGAACGCCTTGGCGTCCGAGGCGGGTCCGGCCGAGACGGCGTTGGGGGCGGAACTGGGCTGAGGCTGCGAGGTCACGGGGCACATCCTAGGGGCGTGCGGGGCTCTGGTGTGGTCGTCGGCGGAGTTATGCTGACGGCCATGACTACCACGATCCCCTTCAGCCACCGTCCCAGCACCCGTCCGGCATCGGCGGAGCGGGTAGCTGAGGTACTGGCGAAGCCGGGATTCGGGGTCCACTTCACCGACCACATGGCCACGGTGGAGTGGACGGAGGGCCAGGGCTGGCACGACGCGCAGCTCCGGGCCTACGAGCCGATCGCGCTCGACCCCGCCTCGGCCGTCCTGCACTACGGCCAGGCCATCTTCGAGGGGCTCAAGGCCTACCGGCAGCCGGACGGCACGGTGAAGGCGTTCCGGCCCGAGGTCAACGCCGCGCGGTTCCGCCGTTCGGCCCGCAGGCTGGCGATGCCGGAACTGCCCGACGAGCTGTTCCTCGGCTCGATCCGGGAACTGATCGCCGCGGACGAGCGGTGGGTGCCGACCCGGCAGGGCGACTCGCTCTACCTGCGTCCGTACCTGGTCGCCACGGAGGTCGGCCTGGGCGTCAACAGCCCGTCGTCCCGCTACCTCTACCTGCTCATCGCCTCGCCCGCGGGTTCCTACTTCGCGGGTGGCGTGAAGCCGGTGAGCGTGTGGCTGTCCACGGAGTACGTGCGCGCGGCGCCCGGTGGAACGGGTGAGGCCAAGTGCGCGGGCAACTACGCCGCCTCGTTCGTGGCCCAGGCGCAGGCCGTGGAGCAGGGTTGCGACCAGGTGGTCTGGCTGGACGCGAACGAGCGCCGCTACGTCGAGGAGATGGGCGGCATGAACCTGTTCTTCGTGTTCGGTTCGGGCTCCGACGCCCGGGTGGTGACGCCCGAGCTGAGCGGATCGCTGCTGCCCGGTGTCACCCGCGACTCGCTGCTGCGGCTGGCGTCCGACTTCGGCCACGAGGTCGAGGAACGCCGCATCAGCACCGACGAGTGGGAGAAGGCGGCGGCGTCCGGCGAGCTCACCGAGGTCTTCGCCTGCGGCACCGCTGCGGTGATCACGCCGGTCGGCCGCGTCAAGCACGCCGGTGGTGAGTTCTCGATCGGCGACGGCACGCCCGGCGAGATCACCATGAAGCTGCGCGACGAGCTCACCGGCATCCAGGAGGGCACGCGGCCCGACCCGCACGGGTGGATGCACACGCTCGGCTGACGATTCTCGACACGCTGACGAGGGCTGGGGACGTCGTCTCCCGGCCCTCTGTCACAGGGTGTGGTGGACGGTTGCCGCCATCGCGACCAGGGGAAGCACCATGACCGCTCCGGTCCCGGACCCTTCGGCGACACCCAGGTCCAGCAGCGGCTCCAGGTCGAGGTGTTCGAGCGCGAGCACGTGAGCCGGTTCGGTGCTGCGGTGCGCGGCCGTCCACCACGAACGCGCACCCGGAGCGAGCTCCTCGGCCAGCAGGGCGGCGGCACACACCGACAGTCCGTCGAGCAGCACGGGGGTCCGGCGCACCGCTGCCTGGGCGAGGAATCCCGCGAGGGCGGCGAGGTCGGCTCCACCGGCCGTGCCCACCAGTTCGAGCGGCTCGGTCACCACCGGCTTCGCTCGCCGCAGGGCGTCCCGGACGGCGGCTGCCTTGCGCATCCACGTGTTGTCGTCGATACCGGAACCGCGGCCGACGACGGCCACGGGCTCGGTGCCGGTCAACGCGGCGACGAGCGTGGCCGCGGGAGTGCTCGCGCCGGTGCCGAGTTCGGCGGGCACGAGGAGGTCCGCGCCTTCGTCCACCTCGGCGTCGGCAATCCGCTTGCCGAGGTCGACGGCCGCCTCGGTCTCCTCGGGCGTCAGCGCGTCCTCGCGGTCGACGGAGCCGGAGCCCCGGCGGACCCGGGACTCGGAGTGCTCGTCGTCGTCCACCGCGACGTCCACCACCCGGATCCCGGCGCCCGCGCGCTCGGCCAGAAGCCCGAGCGGTGTGCCGCCGGTGCGAAGCTCCCGCACGGCCTGTCGTGTGAACTCGGGGGAGCGGGCGGACACGCCTCGGCTCGCGACGCCGTGGTCGGCGGCGAACACGACGACCCGGGGGCGCTGCGGGGCGTGGGGTTCGGAGCGGCCCTGGCGGGCGGCGAGCCAGTCGCCGAACGCGTCGAGCCTGCCGTACCGGGGCCGGCTCGTCCGGCGTGGAACGTCGTCGGGACGGGGAACCTCGGCGAACTCGATAGGCACGGGCCTACCGTACCGGGACGGGCGTCCCGCAGGACCGACGTCGTCGGCGTCCGGCGACGGCGAACCGGGCGGCCTCTAAGATCGGTCGTCATGGTGGGTGGGCGGAGATCGCCGGGCGCGGCCGGTGTCGTTCTGGCCAGTGGCGCGGGAACGCGGGTCGGAGCGGCGACCAACAAGGTGTATCTCCCCCTCGCGGGCCGCAGCATCGTCTCCTGGTCGCTGGAGGCGTTCGCGCGGGCGGAGGGAGTCGACGTCCTCGTGTTGGTGACGAGACCCGTGGACGCCGACCTCGTCGAGCGGGTGTGCCGCGACGAGCTGCCCGGCACGGCCGTGGAAGTCGTCCATGGTGGACGGACACGGCAGGAGTCGGAGCTGTTCGCCCTGCGGCACCTGCGCACCCGCATCGAGTCGGACGCGATCGACACGGTGCTGCTGCACGACGGGGCGCGCCCGCTGGTGAGCACCGGTCTCATCGAGACGGTGCTGCGAGTGGCCCGGGAGTACGGCGGCGCGCTGCCCGGTCTCGAGGCCCACGACATCGTCGCCCTCGACGAGACGGGCGAGGCGGTCACCGCGCCCGAATCGGGGACGCTGGTGCGCGCACAGACCCCGCAAGGCTTCCGGGCCGCGCCGTTGCTCGGGGCCTACGAGAAGGCCGAGGCCGAAGGGTTTGTCGGCACGGACACGGCCTCGTGCATGGAGCGCTTCTCCGACCTTCCGGTGCGCTGGCTGGAAGGGGAGGAGAGCAACATCAAGGTGACCTACCCCCACGATCTGGTGATCGCCGCGCAGGTTCTCGCCGAGGGGGCGTGACCGGCCGAGTCCGCCCGGCCACGCCCGTCGGCCTCGTCGTCAGAGAACGGGGCTCTTCGTCAGGCCCGGGTCGCGCTCGACGACACCGTCGAGGGTCTCGTCGATGGCCTTCATGAGCTCGTCGTCGAGCTTCACGCCTGCGGCCTTCACGTTCTCGTGCACCTGCTCGGGGCGCGAGGCGCCGATGATGGCCGACGCCACGTTGGTGTTCTGCAGCACCCACGCCACGGCGAGCTGGGCCAGCGTCAGCCCGGCCTGCTCGGCCAGCGGCCGCAGCCCCTCCACCCGCGTGAGCACCTCGTCACGCAGGTAGCGCCCGACCATCTGCGCGCCGCCCTTCTCGTCGGTGGCACGGGAACCCGCGGGCGGCGGCTGGCCCGGCTTGTACTTGCCGGTGAGCACACCCTGCGCGATGGGCGACCACACGATCTGGCTGAGGCCCTCGCGCTCGCAGGTCGGCACGACCTGGTCCTCGATGACCCGCCACAGCATGTTGTACTGCGGCTGGTTGGACACGAACGGGATCTTCAGCTCGCGGGCGAGCGCGGCGCCGCGCGCGATCTGCTCGGCGTCCCACTCGGACACTCCGATGTAGAGGACCTTGCCCTGCCGCACCAGGTCGGCGAAGGCGGTCATGGTCTCCTCGAGCGGCACGGTGTGGTCGAAGCGGTGCGCCTGGTAGAGGTCGATGTAGTCGGTGCCGAGGCGCTTCAGGGAAGCGTGGGCCGACTCCATGATGTGCTTGCGGCCGAGGCCCTTGTCGTTCGGGCCCTTGGGGCCGGTGGGCCAGAAGACCTTGGTGAAGATCTCCAGGCTCTCGCGGCGCTGACCGGCCAGTCCGCGACCCAGCACGGACTCCGCCGCGGTGTTCGCGTAGACGTCGGCGGTGTCGAACGTGGTGATGCCGGCGTCGAGTGCGGCCTTGATGCAGGCGTGGGCCTGCTCCTCCTCCACCTGCGAAGCGTGGGTGAGCCAGTTGCCGTAGGCGATCTCACTGACGGAAAGGCCACTGCGGCCGAGACGACGAAACTCCATACCGCAAGACTAGCGGTTACTTGTTTCGCAACACTAACGACTTGACCCGCCGAGTGGGTCCGCCGACATCGTGTCCGCGACCTGCGAACGCTTGTTCGCGTCGCACGTCGCGGACACCCGTACGGGAAGCGCGGACACGCGTGCATGAGGCGCGGACACGCCGGGCTCAGTCGACCTTGTCGCCGGGCTTCACGCGGGGCTTGGGAACGCGGAGCTTGCGCAGCTGGCTCGCCCGCACGAAGGCGTACCAGCCGATCGAGGAACCGCGGATGTTCTCCTTCGGGAACTTCTCGCGCACCTGCCTGCTGATCCGCCTGCCGTTGAGGAAGCCCTCGATGATCATGCCGAGCAACATCACGGTGGTGAGCAGCGTCGCGTACTGCTGGACGACCATGATCGGCACCAGCAGAGTGATGAACACCACGATGGCCATCGGCATGAACAGGCCGAGCACGTTGCGGCGCGAGTCGACGAGGTCCCGGACGTACGCCTTCACCGGGCCGCGGTCCCGGGGCAGCAGGTAGCGCTCGTCGCCGGCGAGCATGCGCTCACGTCGCTCCTTCGCCGCGGCGCGCCGCTCCTCCTTGTTCACCGGGTTCTTCTTGCGCAGCTCACGGCTGCGCCGGATGGCTTCCCGGGTGGTTTGGGGCGGGGGAGCGACCGGGCCGCGCCGCCTGCCCTCGGCCTCACGGCGCTTGGGCGTGGGGCGGCCCTTGCCCGGGGTGTAGCCCTTGCGACGGGCTTCGGCCGAGTCGGCATCCTCGACGGTGGTGCCGGATTCGGCGGTGCCGTCTGTGGTGTCGGCCTCTTTGGTGCTCGAACGACGCAGGAACCTCACCTCACCAGGGTATTGCAGCGCACAGTCGGCATGTTCATCCGGTCGGCGAATGTGACACCATGGACCGTGGGAACAGAACGGGTATGCGGTGTGTTGGAGCCGATGCCCGCCTGAACCACGAACCGTGAGGGAGAGTCATGACGACCGCTGAGCAGACCGGCAACACCTCCGCCGACGCCGGCGAGGCGACACACGGCGTCACGCTGACCGAGTCCGCCGCCGCCAAGGCGAAGGCGCTGCTCGACCAGGAGGGTCGGGACGACATGCACCTGCGCATCGCCGTGCAGCCCGGTGGCTGCGCCGGCCTGCGCTACCAGCTCTTCTTCGACGAGCGCACGCTGGACGGCGACCTGTTCCGCGAGTTCGACGGGCTGCGAGTGGCCGTCGACCGCATGAGCGCTCCGTACGTCGAGGGCGCCGAGATCGACTTCGTCGACTCCATCGAGAAGCAGGGCTTCACGATCGACAACCCGAACGCCGGTGGCTCCTGCGCCTGCGGCGACTCCTTCCACTGAGCCGTCTTCAGGGCCTGTCCTCAGGCCTACGGTCAGCCGGGTCACCGATCGACCTCACCGCTCCCAGAGCCGCGCTCGTCCGAGTGCGACGGCTCTGGGAGCGTTGTTGTTGCGAGGTGCGGCGGGAATCATCCGCACGCGAGTTCGGCGACCCGGCGGCGTAACGCCGCCGCCGTGCCTGCGACTTCCCCCACGGCCAGGGGGAAGGAGGCACGATGTCCACTACGTCACGAGCGCTCGACGGTCGGACGGTCCGGGGCCTCGACGCGGCCCTCGCGGGTACCGCTCTGACGCCGGAAGACCCGAGTTACGAGGACGTCCGCGCGGTCTTCAACGCGATGGTGACCGCCCGTCCCGCGGTGATCGCACGCTGCGCGACTCCTGACGACATCGCGACAGCGCTCGCCTTCGCCACCGACCACGATCTGGAGGTGGCGGTCCGTGCGGGTGGCCACAGCGTGTCCGGAGCCAGCCTCGTCGACGGAGGGCTGGTGGTGGACCTGCGGCCGATGCGGGACGTCGGCGTCGACGCCGGGCGCCGCACCGTCACCGTCGGAGGCGGTGCCACGTGGGCGGACCTGGACGCGGCGATCCAGCCGTATCACCTCGCCACCACAGGCGGGCGCGTGTCCACCACCGGCGTCGCGGGCTTGACGCTCGGTGGGGGATCGGGCTGGTTGGAGCGGCGTTTCGGGCTGTCCTGCGACAACCTCCTCGCGGTGGAGCTGGTCACCGCCGACGGGCGGCAGGTGCACGTGGACGAGAAGAGCACACCCGAGTTGTTCTGGGCGCTGCACGGAGGCGGCGGCAACTTCGGTGTGGCGACGTCGTTGACCTTCGCCCTGCATCCGTTGCCGGAGTTCTGCATCGCGTTGCTCGTCTGGCCCGCGGAGCAGGGGCGTGCCGTGTCCCGGCTCTACCGTGATCTGCTGGACGGTGCGCCGGAGGCCGTCGGCGGCGGCGTGATCTACCACACGGCCAAGGCCGACGATCCTGTGCCACCGGAGCTGGTGGACACCCTCTGCTGTGCGGTGCTGGTGACCTACACGGGGCCGATCGGCGAACTGCGCGAGTTCATCGCGCCGCTGCGCGCGGCCGAGCCTTGGGGCGAGTTCGTGTCCGAGGTCCCGTACGCCGAGTTCCAGCGCATGCTCGACGACCCGCCCGGCCAGCGCAACTACTGGTCGGACGAGAACCTCCGCGAGCTGCCCGACGAGGCCCTCGACCGGTTCTGCGCCCGCGCCGGGGAGATGCCCGTGCCGTCGGCGTCCCAGCAGCTGCTCTTCCCGTGGGGTGGCGCGATCTCCCGTGGGCGTGCGTGGCCGGGCTTCGACCGCGGCGCGGCTTGGGCGGTGCATCCGTTCGGCGTCTACCCCGACCCGGCCGACGACGCCCGGGTGAGGGCCTGGTCACGCGGTCTGTGCGCCGACGTCCGTCCCTGGGGCACGGGTGACGCATATCTCAACTTCATCGGTGACGAAGGACACGACCGGGTCGTGGCGGGCTTCGGCGAGCGCAACTACCGGCGACTCGCGGAACTCAAAGGCCGATACGACCCGGACGACGTCTTCCACCGCTGGCACGACATCCGGCCGTTGACTACAGCTTGACCGGGTAGTGCGGCTCCGGGACCTCGGGCTTGATGCGGTGCTCGACGAAGATGCCGTGCCACAGCATGAAGACCAGCAGCGCCCACAGCCGCCTGCTGTGGTCGAGCGTGCCGTCCTTGTGCTCCTGCAGCATCGCCAGGATCGCCTGCTTGTCGAGCAGCTCGTCGGTCTTGGAGTCGTTGACGATGCCGCGCGCCCATTCGTACATGTCGGTCCGCAGCCAGTGGCGGATCGGCACGGGGAAGCCGAGCTTGCGCCGGTTCAGCACGTGGGCGGGCACGATGCCGTCCAACGCCCGCCGCAGGGCGTACTTGGTGGTCTCCCTGGTGATCTTCTGGTCCAGGGGGATCGTCGACGCGACGCGGAACACCTCCGCGTCCAGGAACGGCACTCGCAACTCCAGCGAGTTGGCCATCGTCACCTTGTCGGCCTTCACGAGGATGTCGCCGCGCAGCCAGGTGAACAGGTCGACGTGCTGCATGCGCGCCACCGGGTCCCAGCCTTGGGAGAGCTCGTACCAGGGTGCGGTGACGTCCCGGTGGCCGATGCCCTCGCGGAACGTGCGCAGGATCGGCCGCAACTGGTCGTCGCGGAACAGACGCGCGTTGCCGTAGTAGCGCTCCTCCAGCGACAACGCTCCCCGGCGCAGGAGGTCCTTGCCGCGGGTGCCCTCGGGGATGAACGTGGACGCCTTGCCGATGAGCTTGCGAACGCCGCCGGGGACCTTCTCGAACGGCGCGAGCGACAGCGGCTCACGGTAGATGGTGTAGCCGCCGAACAGCTCGTCCGAGCCCTCGCCGGACAGCACGACCTTGACGTGCTTGCGCGCCTCACGCGCGATGAACCACAGCGGCACGAGCGCCGGGTCCGCCACCGGGTCGTCGAGGTACCAGACGATCAGCGGCAGGGTCTCCATCATCTCCTCGGCGGAGACGGTGCGCACCACGTGCTTGACCCCGATGGCCGCGGCGGACTCGGCCGCCACGTCCACCTCGGAGTAGCCCTCGCGCTCGAAACCGGTGGTGAACGTGATCAGGTTCGGGTTGTGCTCCTTCGCCAGTGCCGCGATGGCGGTGGAGTCGATGCCGCCCGACAGGAACGAGCCCACCGTGACGTCCGCGCGCATGTGCTTGGCGACCGAGTCGCGCAGCACCTCGGCGATGTTCTCGTGCAGGGCCGCCACCTGCGCCGCACCCGACACGGGCTGCGCGCGGAACTCGGGGGAGAAGTAGCGCTCGATCCTCGGCTCCCCACCGGGCGACACCGTGAACGAGGTTCCGGACTCGACCCGGCGGATGCCCTGGTGCAGGGACTCGGGCTCGGGGACGTACTGCAGCGTCAGGTAGTGCTGCAGGGCGGTGCGGTCGAGCTCCTGCGCGATGCCCAGGGTGTCGGTGAGCTCCAGCAGGCTCTTCTTCTCGCTCGCGAAGGCGACGCCGTCGGGGCCGGACGCGTAGTACAGCGGCTTGATGCCGAACGGGTCGCGCGCACCGAAGAGAATCTGGCGCTCCGAGTCCCAGATCAGGAACGCGAACATGCCGCGGAGGCGGCCCACCGCCGCGGTGCCGAGGTAGTGGTAGGCGGCCACGATCGCCTCGGTGTCGCCTTCTGTGGCGAATTTCGCACCGTGTTCTTCGGCCAACTCCTCGCGCAGTTCGAGGTAGTTGTAGATCTCACCGTTGAAGTTGATGGTGTAGCGCGTGGGGTTGTCCTCAGGGCCCCAGGTCAGGGGCTGGTGCGAGTGCTCGAGGTCGATGATGGCGAGGCGGTTGAAGCCGTAGACGACGCGGCCGTTCGCCCAGGTGTCGGTCTCGTCAGGGCCGCGATGCCGCTGGCAGCGCAGGGCACGGCCGACGGCCTCCCGCGCCTTCGCCGCGTCGTCCTCACTGCCACAGACCAGTCCAAGCAGGCCGCACACGCCGTTTCACACACCCTTTGTTCGTCAAAGCCTTGAGTCGTAAGTCGCAAGTATGCCGGGGAAGGCGGTGACGCCGCTGTCCCGGGTCTCGGCTAGAGTCCCATTCGTTGCAAGGATCGGGCGAGGAGGCATCACGGAGTGGGCGTTTCTGAGCGCACCCGGGGCACACGACGAGGCAAGGCCGGCAAGCTAGCGGCGCTCGCCGCGCTCGTCGCTTTGACGGTCACCGGTTGCTCGGGCGAGGAAATTCTGCGGTTCGGGTGGCCCGACGGTGTCACGCCGGAGGCCGACAAGATGCGCACCTTCTGGACCTGGGCGGTCGTGGCAGCGCTCGGTGTCGGCGCGATCGTGTGGGGACTCATCTTCTGGTCGATGGCATTCCACCGGAAGAAGAAGGGCAAGAACGAGCCCCTGCCGAGGCAGTTCCAGTACAACGTGCCGCTGGAACTCTTCGTGGTCGTGCTGCCGGTCGTCATGGTCTGCGTCCTGTTCTTCTTCACGGCGGTCACCGAGCAGTCGGTGCTGGCCGAGGAGGACGACCCCGACGTGGTGGTGGACGTCACCGGGTTCCAGTGGAACTGGGAGTTCACGTACCCGGAGGAGCAGGCCGAGAACGGTCAGCCCGTCACCACGGTCGGTAGCTCCAGCGAGATTCCGCTGATGGTCGTCCCGACGGACCGGAGGATCCAGTACAACCTGGTGTCCACCGACGTCATTCACTCCTTCTGGGTGCCGGAGTTCCACTTCAAGCGGGACGTCTTCCCCCACCCGGACAAGAACAACCAGGACAACTCGTTCCAGAACACCATCGACCAGGAAGGTGCCTTCGTCGGCCGTTGCGCCGAGCTGTGCGGCACCTACCACGCGATGATGAACTTCGAGATCCGTGCTCTGTCGCCGGACAAGTACGACCGGTACATCGAGCTGCGCAAGCAGATCAACCCGGACACGGGGCAGCCGAACACCGCCGCCGAGGCTCTGTCGATCATGCAGGGCGAAGGCTGCGACGAAAAGCTGTGCAGCCCGGTCGCCACGACCACGAGCCCGTTCTCGACCGACCGCACCCTGCGGACCGCGTCAAACTGAGCCGGGCCTCGAGAAGTGACCCAGCGATCGAGTAAGAAGGACACACGCTCATGAAGGTCGAAGCTCGGGTTTTCGACATCGTCGCGATCTTCGGTTTGGTCGTCGCGGTGGTCTACGGGGTGCTCACCGCCCAGATGACCGACGACGGCATCGAGCCGATCGGCACGATCGCGCTCCTGCTCTCCGGTGGCCTGGCGCTGCTGGTCGGCAGCTACTTCCGGTTCGTCGCCCGCCGGATCGAGCCGCGTCCCGAGGACCACGAGGACGCCGAGATCAGCGACGGTGCCGGGGAGATGGGCTTCTTCAGCCCTGGCAGCTACTGGCCGATCGGCGTCGCCGCGGCGGCAGCGCTGCTCAGCATCGCGCTGGCGTTCTGGCAGCCCTGGCTGATCATCGTCGGTATCGTGGTCGTCATCATGTCGGTCGCGGGCCTGGTGTTCGAGTACCACACGAGTCGCAGCCACTGACCGTTCGATCGTCGCGATCCAAGAACGAGGGGCCCCGGTGCACACCGGGGCCCCTCGTTCTTGTCGTCCGTCGTCGGGGAGC
>JACYYJ010010120.1_pt1 | contig 15956 bp, 11 predicted proteins | sample 8236861 | NCBI WGS metagenome assembly JACYYJ01 (sample SAMN14103086, study PRJNA606662) | landfill metagenome | isolation source: landfill solid waste | place: India:New Delhi, Okhla landfill site | collected 2017-11-05
TTCACGAAAAGGAAAATAGATAGAATACAATAGGCAAAAACGAATGATCAGTTTATAATCATTCGTTTTATTTGCCTTAAGCTCACCTATTTCTGTGGAAGTTATGTCATTCGTTTTGCCATCCTTTGATTAAGGCATGGGCATCTTGCTTTAATTTACTTTTTATCGTTTGAGTGAAGCTACTTCTTTCTAAGTGTTTAAGATAACCACGCATGTGTTTAATTGCTTGTGCAGGACGTTCCTTGTTTAAATGATGCTCTACTTGTTTTAATTTCTTTAAAAGAACTTTTTGATTTTGTTTTGTAATTTCAAGGTTTGTCATATGCTTTATTGCCGCCAAATTAGGTGTATAGTCAACCTCTGGTAAATCTAAATCATTGGAAAGCACTTTTTCTCTGATGTCTTCTCCTAAGTAATAGCCTAAATGAGGTGGTTGATTATAAGTCGTATTTTGCCAAGCAATGCCCATTCGATAAACAGAATCGTGCATCAAGGTTGGTAAGCGATATTCAGTCGGAATAGTTGTACTAAAGATTCTAAGCTCAGAGCTATCCTCGGTTGGATAGATTGCTTCCTCTCGCCAATCACCCAAAATATCAGCTTGTAAAGTTGGGTTTGCTTTAGTCCCATTATTACTCACTACACCCTCAAAGCTTTCCATGACATTAACAATACCAGATTTTTCATCATATTTGGATATTCTTGTGCCATCCAAAAGTTCGTTTAGCAAATCACCATCCCAATATGTGACAAAATTGACTGGTAATCCAATATTTCGGAAGCTATCTGCTATAACATCTCCTTGAACACTATATACTCCCCCACCAGTTTCTACAGTCGAACCTCCAGTACCCCAGAATTCGTAACCAGGTCTTGATGTGATATTTGCCGCTACACCACGTCCTGCATCTTTATAAGCATAAAATGCTTGTAGCGTTTCTCCAGTAGCGCCATCATGATATTCGAGTGATGCAACTTCAGAAGATTCCCTTACCCCAAAGACATGTAATCCTTCTCGATTGGGGTCAAAAGCACCAACATGTAAAGCATCACCGTGGGAGCCTGCTACTCGACCCATTTCACCATCCATTGCATAAAGAATGGATCCATCATGATCAAGCGTTAGTGAACCGGCGATTATTTCGTCAAAACCGTCATTATCTACATCACCTGTTGCTAGGTTATGATTACCTAAACCTCCTCCTCTACCTGCTTCATCTGAGTCAAAAGTCCAATCCTCTATTAGTTCACCATTTTCTAAGCTATAGGCAGCGAATGCTGTTCGCTCATAATAACCCCTTCCATAAATAGCACTTGGTTTTTCCCCATCAATATAGGCTACACCTGATAAGAATCGGTCCGAACGATTGTAAAATGTATCACCCCATGATGCGCCCTGATCTCCTTCTTCTTTTTCAACAGGGAAAGCAAAATCAATGGTATCAATCGCCTCACCTGTTTCTCCATCAAAAACAGAAATATACTCAGGACCATCTACAACATGTCCACCCTCATTAATCCACTTTCCATCATCTTCCGCATTTCCGATGACACTGATCACCTTATTGCTATCATATTTCCCATCAGTCGCTCCATATACGGTAGTAGCATCCGCAGTTTTGATTAAAAATTCTGATTTTCCATCACTATTCATATCTGCCACTACAAATTGATGATATTGTGGACCAGAGGTTAAGTTCATGCCCATATTCATTCTCCAAAGCATCGTGCCATCTAACTCATAAGCATCAAAAATAGTCGGCCCTGTAATAACATCTTCTAGTGCAGTCATTGCATTAGATGGACGCCATTTTAGGATGATTTCGTATTCTCCGTCCCCATCTAAATCACCAACACTAGCGTCATTTGCACTATACGTATAATTTCCTGTTGCCGTAGTTCCTCCAGAAGGCTTTTGTAAAGGTAAAGATAAATAATCCTTTTTTTCTACCATTACTTCATTTTGCTCTGAAGGCTTACCATTAACGATAGTTTCTACCTTGTATGTCGCGTTGAGAGTTCCATTTTTATCAGTAAAATTAGTAACATTTAGTGGTTGTTTATTTAATTTCTTTCCATCACGATAAATGTTAAATGTTACATCCTTGCCGTATTCATCCGCTAACAGCCTCCATGAAACAAAGATACCATCATCTGATTGTAGTGCTATTACACCCCTATCTAACCATTCTGTGGCCCGATTCGTTTCCGGTGGTGTTAATCGATTATAAACAAAGACCGTTCCTTTTCGATTAAAAGCATTATCCACTGCCTCTGATTCAGCAATCGTTCCTTCGAATTCATATATACCAGGTTCGTTCGGATTCCAATCCTTATCTACTGGCTTCCATTCTTGGACAGGAGCATCTACTGTCGTATGGTCTGCAAGAGCTACTGGAATTATCTCCGGTAGTCCGATAGAAGTTATATCCTCAGTCGTTTCTCCAACATATACTCTTTGATATGGTAATGCTGGGATACTAGTAATCGTATTATCGTTTATCGGTACATGATAAATCCCAACATTGTCTAAATAAGTTGTCCATGTAAGATTGTTTCCAGAAGTTCGGATTCCAACTAATCTTAATATTGAAACACTGCCATCAAAATCAACCTCATCAAGTGAAGACTGATAGGTTTCCTTCACATTTGTAGCTTGATTTTTCATTTCAAGAGTGACAGCATTTGTAGCTAAATTGAATATTACAGAAATACTATACCATGCTTCCTGGTCTGTAAAGGAAGTGGATTGAGGTTCATTTTTTCCTGCAAAATAAGTAATAGGCTCTTTATTTGTACTATTTAAGGTAAAAATGGTTTTTCCTTCACTATCAGCAATTCGAAATTCTCCACCATTCTCATATAAATGATCACCTTTGTCATTAACTATTCCTGGATACCAATCAAAGGATACAAGGATCTGTTTTCCCATTACCTCAGAGTCTAATTCCTTTGTAGCAACTCTACCACCTGACTGATCTAAAACATTAAATTCAAGTTTCGGTGAATCATTCCCTGCAATATCTTCATCATGAATAGAAAGGTTTGCTCCAAAAGTAGTAAAGCCCCAATTTTCAGGAGATAATTCCTCGGTATCACCGAAATCGCTATAATACACACCTTGATAGCCATCGACCTCAGGTATATCAGTTGCTGCCATTGTGGATATTACTGGAAAATTCGCAAAAATCAAAAGAAATACTGCCATTAATATAAAATACCTCTTCAACTTATTATGCGTATCCTGCATTCATTTTCCTCCTTTTAATCGACCAGTTGCGTAAAAGTTTAGTTTTTAAATGACCACTAATCTCCTAAGTCTTTATACCATTACCACCTTCCTTCTAACTGTAAGCGTATACAATTTATTGATTTAGTATAGCTCTCACATATAGACTAGCAATTATTAGCCTAGAATGTCTATAATACTTTTTTGCATCTTGCCTTAAAGTCATGTAATAACAAGATTTAAAATGGAAAATGGTATAATTTTTGCAAGCAAAAATATTGGAAAAAGACATTATTCAAGAAAATGATTTATCTAAAATACAATAAATAAGCCTTTTCTTTCGCCTTAAAGGTATAGACAACTATACTAAAAGTTGATAGACTATTATTAAAGAAACTCTTTTTGTTAGAAATAGAAAGAATGGTAACACTTTATTAAAGATAAGGTATTACTTATAGGGAGGACAGTTCAATTGCAAATAATTAAAGGAAAAAACTACGAAGATACCAGTCAAAAAGCTGCCCAATTTATTCTTAAACGAATTCATGAAAACAACCGACTTACACTTGGGCTGGCAACAGGCGGGACACCACGAAGGACATATGAGTATTTGATAAAGGATTACGAAAATAATCACACTTCTTATCAAACAGTCTCATCATTCAATCTTGATGAATACATTGGGTTAGCGCCATCAGATCCAAATAGCTATCATTATTACATGTACAAGCAACTGTTTAGCAAAATTGATATTCCAAAGGATCAAATTTTTCTACCTAATGGTTTAGCCACTGACTTGGCAAATGAGTGCTTATCCTATGAAAGAAAAATAAAGGAATACGGTGGAATCGACTTACAACTACTTGGAATCGGAGAAAATGGTCATATAGGATTTAATGAGCCAGGGACTCCATTCAATCAAAGGACCCATGTTGTTTCATTGACCGAATCAACTATTGAAGCAAATGCTCGTTTTTTTGACAGTATCGATGAAGTCCCTCGAAAAGCGATTACTGTTGGCATTGCGACGATTCTAAAAAGCAAGGAAATACTGCTACTTGTTACAGGAAAAAGTAAACAAGCTGCTTTAAAGAGACTAATTGAATCAAATGAGGTCAGTGAAGATTTCCCTGCCTCCGCTCTTCGAAAACATGAGAATGTTACCATCATTGCCGATGAGGAAGCTTTGTCGAAGTTAGAATCGTCATAAGCGAGCCTGGGCTATATCGTAATATTACAATATAGCCCAGGCTATTGTATTGGTAGTATAGCTAGTTATCCCCCTGCTCCTTGATAACGATTAAGATTCGACATCCAAAATAAATAGGCAATATAAAATAAAATAGGACCGATAAAAGGAGATAGGATATAGGTTATATTTCCATCGTATTGAAATTCTTTTGCAAGAATAAAACTACTTGGAACAAAATTAACAAAAGCTAAGGGGATAATAAACACGAGTAATATTTGAATAAACAAACTATATATAGAAATTGGATAGGATATAAACTCTCTCAAACGATTAAATAACCGAAATAAAAATTGCAGTCGAATTACTCTAAAGGTTAAAGAACCTATAATAGTTAATAATCCTGCAATTACTAATGAACCACTTGCGATATTCAGGCAGAAATAGATCACTTTCAATAGATTCCATTCTATTTTTAATTGAGAGAGAGACCATACAAGAATAGTACCTGATAATAGTAAATGAGCAATATAACCATTATTAAAAGTACTCGTTACAAAATAATAAAAAGGATTTCTTGGCTTAATTAAAATTATGTCAAACGTTCCATCACGAACCATTTCTTCAAGTGACTGCATTTGAACAAAAGTAAAAGAAGCACCAATTGCATATACAAATAAACCAATACTATATAAAAATGCTACCTCAGGCCAGCTCCAGCCATTAATTGCCCCAAATTTTTGCATCAACATCCAAACCACCAAATAATTTGCTGCATAAGCTAATGTTTGAGCACAAACACCTACAATAAAAGCACTCCTATATTCCATTCTTTCTTTAATATGGTATTTAAAAAACACAAAAAACAGCTTCACTTCATATCAAACTCCCTATGTACCATTATTAACCACCTTGAATAATTAATCGCTTCATTGCTTTTTTCCATAATAGAATGACCATTATGACAAGCAGTATTGTCCAGCTGCAACCAATAAACAACGTCTGAAACAATTGCTCCTTCGGAATTTCACCAAGATAAATAGCTGCAGGAATAAAACCTAAAAATTGAAAAGGTAATATTTCCGCAAAGAATCTCCATGTCGGTGGGAAAAACCAGAGTGGAAAAAAAGATCCTGAGAACACCGTCATTAAAGCACCCAAAGACCAATCAAGTGCAAAAGTTGTCAAGAACCAAAATGAAACTAATGCAATGAAATAACCTATCAAAAAAGAAATGATGATACCGAGAAAAAGAGCAATGATAAAAGCGAAACCATGCATGAATGAAAACGGGGTATGAACCTCAAAAATAAATATACAAATGATCATCGTGGGAATAGCTGTAAAAATAAATCGATACAATGCACGTCCTATATTTTCAGCAATTAAAAAAAGTGGATATAGAACGGGTTTAATTAAATATATCGCTATCTTCCCTGTTTTCAGTTCGTTATCAACAGACTTAAATACCTCTGTTAATAATAAGGTTGCGATAAGTGTATTTATTACACTATACGTAATCATCTGTTCTAGAGAAATTCCTTCAACTTGATCATTCCCTATCACTGCCTTCCAGATAGATACTTGTATTAAGATCAGTAAGAAATTACCTAACACTTGCAACCATACTTCTGTTCTGTACGATATTTGTTGCAAGAAAGCCTTTATTCCATAAGAGATATAACCCATCAGCTAATCACACCTCTATTTAGCTCATTCATATTTGAGGCACCTAATTGATGATATAGCCTTCGTATTACATCCTCAATACTAGCAGCTTCAATCGATAAGTCGATAACGGTATACTTCTGAGAAAGATAATCAATAACCTCTAAAATATTTGTTAATTCTCTTTCATAAATCAAATATTTTATATTTCCATCACCATTTTGAAATGTAAGATCATTTATCACCAATTTATCCAGATTTTCTTTTAATTCTACGCGTATTTTTCGTAGATTACCTAAATTCTCTCTTAATTTCATGGTGGTACCATCATAAACTAGATTACCTTTATTTACGATTAACATTCGGGAACATACTTCTTCAATATCTTGTAGATCATGTGTAGTTAATAAGATGGTCACATTTTTTTCTTGATTCACCTTTCTTAAAAATTGGCGAATATTATCCTTCGCTAGTACATCTAATCCAATTGTCGGCTCATCTAAGAATAAAATTTCTGGATCATGTAATAAAGAAATGGCAATTTCTGCTCTCATTCTTTGGCCTAAACTAAGCTGCCTAACGGGACTATTTAGAAAAGAACCCAAATCTAATAACTCTGTACAAAAATCAAGATTTTTTTTATAGGTTTTTTCATCAATTTTGTACACGTGTCGATGAACCTCAAATGAATCGATCATAGGTAACTCCCACCATAATTGACTTCTCTGTCCAAAAACGACCCCCATTTTCCTAGCGTTCTCCATCCTAGATTGATGAGGAATTTTACCTCTGACAAACAATTGGCCAGCAGTGGGAACTAAAATACCTGTTAACATTTTTATCATTGTTGATTTTCCAGCACCGTTAGGGCCTAAATAACCCACTGTTTCACCTGCATTAATTTTAAAGGAAAGATCATTTACTGCCGGAACTTTTGAATACTGTTGTGTCATTAACGTGCGCATTGCCCCCCAAAAACCTGGAAATCGCTTGAACCTTTTGTATTCCTTAGTCAGATTTTGAGCCTCAATAATATTCATTATCAGTCCTCCTTTATTATTTAATCGCTTTCATTTTTTTGTAAATATAAGGATAATCTTAACACTATCGGCTTCAAAAATATACAATACTTTTTAGAGATAAAAACACGTAAAAACTCTAGTAGTTCATATAATTAAATAAAAAAGACCTTTCTCCTTAATTTCCCATAATGAAATGGATAAAGAGAAAAGGTCCTTGCTTTTATATTCTAAGTAATTGTTTAAATTTGTTCCCTTATTTTCTTCGTTTTTCGTTGATCGATCTCTCCATCTTGGATTACGACACCATATTCTTTTTCAGCAGCTTCTGAGGAAACAAATTCATTTTTCACGTCCTCTAGTACCAGCTCTGGATCCCGTTCCAAAGGATTGCCCCAGCCTCCACCACCGGCTCGATAAAACTGAATGATTCCTTCCGCAGGCATTTTAACTCCAAATGCTGTTTCCTCCACAATTTGAGCATCTTTTGTTCCGTAATTTACGATAACCTTATTACTTGGGGCATCGTGACCACCGGCAAATCCTTTTGTCGTATTGCGGACACCTGCCATCATGACACTTGTCGAACTATCCTCTAAATGTTGAATTTGGACGACAAGTCCGGGAGTGCCTCGCCACTTACCTGCACCGGTGAAATCCTCCACATATTCATGAAGCAAAACTCTACTTGGATACTGAATCTCATTCATCTCAATAGAGGGTAAGGTAACACCTGTCATCACAGGAGGGTATAACCCCCATCCATCCGTTTGATATGCTGCCCCCGCTCCACCTGTGTAGCCAAAGAAATTCAAGTTTACCCATTGGTTTCCTTCTTTATCAATACCGTTTGTATAAGCTAATGGTAGCTTGTGTGCATTGACACCTACTCTTTTGGGAGCACACCTGGAAATAGCTAATAAAACAGCTTCAGCAATTTCAGCACCCACACATGCCGTAGCATGTCCACATGGAGCCGGGAGTTCTGGATTGACTACTGTTCCAGAAGGTGCAGTAACGGTGACAGGATTCATATATCCCTCATTAATCGGAATATCCTCATCACAGCAAGTAGATATGCCGACGAAGGCAAATGAAGTCGTATTCGATAATGGACTATTGATAAATCCATCAACCTGTGGAGAGGAACCAGTAAAATCAATTTTCAAATCACTACCTGCTACTGTGACAGTAGCTTTGATTTTTATATCACGATTCCCTTGAAAGTCATGATCTGCATACGTTTCAGCGGAGTAAGTACCATCAGGCCAACTGGCTATTTCATCTCGTACTCTTCTCTCTGTATATTGAATACGTTCGTCAATCGCACCAATCATTGGTTCAGAGCCATATTGATCTAGCATTTGCTGAATCCTTCTACTAGCAAGTTTACATGCCCCAATCATGGCATCGAGATCACCTTCCAGCCAATGTGATAAACGATTATTGGCGACAATCATATCAAAAACATCCTGACGCTTTTCCCCTTTTTCATAAATCTTCAATGGAGGAATACGCAAGCCATCATGCCAAATATCCTTTGATTTAGGATTATATCCACCAGCTACTGGCCCTCCATTATCCCCCATATGACTTCTCACTGCAGGAAGTAGTATTGGTTTTCGATTATAGAATACCGGCATCACCATCGTCCAATCCAAACTATGAGATCCACCATGGTAAGGATCATTTACAAGTAGAATATCACCAGGGTGCAGGTCATATCGGAATGTTTCGATTAAATGATCCACCGCTCCTACGACTGCATATAAATGGAGTGTACAGCCTGGAGCTTGTGCGACAAGCCTAGACTTCCTACCAGATAAATCAAAGATTCCTGTTGTAAAATCATGTGCTTCATTAAAAAGGGGAGATCGTGCTGTTCTCGTTACAGTTGCACTCATTTCCCGGGCAATTGCATCCAAAGAACCACCAACTACTTGGGATAAAATCATACTTTGATCCATTTCTATTGACCTCCAGTCCTCTCATATACGAATTCCAATCTATTTCCTGGACGTATAGATATTCCCGTACTGCTCTTATGAAAGGTTTTCCTGTTTTCATTAGTTTGTATCGTAATATTTCCATAAGTGTTATTCTCTACTTCTGGAATTATGGTAATCACATTAAAGACAAAATTCTCATTAATTATTTCCACAATCATTTGATTTGCTTTTTTCTCCCGCTTTACCATTTTAAATCCATAATTAAATTCAAGTTCTTCTGCTGATACAAGTTCTCGATCGCCAAACAATGCTGATGGCCCCCAGCCTTCACTAGATTCGGGGTACCCAGGTACGAGAAAAAGTGGAACTGTTTCTTTTAACATTCCGAAGGGCGAAAACAAAATGGCCTGTGGTCCAGGTCCATGTATCTTAGAATAAAGCTTGGTAGAAGTATTTCCTTGTTGTAATGCTTTTGTGATTACACCAGATATAAAATGGCCTGTTATAAAAGTACTAAACCCTACAGAAGCTGGGAAATCTGGATTTAGCAAGCTACCTTTTGGTACATGAATCTCAAAAGCCTCTAATACACCTTCATTAATAGCTATTTCATCTGCTAATGGTGCGAGAATTGGCCAAGTAGCAAATGCCTTTGTTGTAGATAAAGAGGCATTGACCGGTGTATTGACTTGCATTCCTGTTCCATTAAAATCTATTGCTACTTGATTTGTTGATGTATTTATCGAGACATAAATTGTTATATTCTCCCCATTACTCGCAAATGTTATTTTAGAATCCATCGTTTTCTTAGGATATTGACTGATATGTTCTACTATTCTACGGTTTGAATAGTTAGTCATTGTATAAACTGATTCAATCAGCCTTTGTCCATATTGCTTAATTAATCGTTGAAGTTCTTTCTGGGCATAGCGCAGGCAAGCATACATTGCATCTAATTCTGATTGATAAAGGCTTTTGACACGACTATTTGCTAATAAAAAACGTAGAACATCCTGTTGTAATAGTCCCTGCTTATATAATTTCACTGGAGTAATGCGCATGCTCTCCTGCCATATTTCGAATGCATCGGGATTAAAACCACCTGGGAATTCACCTGCCAGATCAGCTATTTGAACGCGAACTGCCGGAAACAGAACAAGCTCTCCATGATAAAAAAGTGGTGCAACCATTGTTAATGTTTGACCTTTTGTTCCTCCATTATAAGGGTCTGCTACAAGTAAAATATCTCCATCGGAAATATCAAATGAAAAGTAATCAAATAAATGATCAACACTATCTTTCATAGCATATAAATGCTCAGGCTCATACTGATGCTGGATAGCAAGCTTCAGTTCATTAGTAAATATAGCTGTAGCAAATGCTCGATCCTGTGAAACTAATGGGGAACGTGATATTCTTTGAAGGGCTTCACCCATTTGGCGACAAACGGCTTGAAGTTTAGAATAAACGATTTGGGCTTCAATCATTGCTGATTCCCCCTCATCTGCTGTACTTCGATAATACAATTCCGATTCGCATCAATTAATGCTTCTTGCCCTGGATAAACAACAATGGTTGTTCCCCATTCCTCTATGACGGAAGGACCTGCGATTAAATTACCAGGTGCTAATAAAGAACCATCATATATAGGAATAGTCATTGGATTATTTTCAAAATATACCGTTCTTTCCGCTATTTTTGCTAGGGATGGATCTTCCTCTCCAAATGATTCATCAGTGATAACAAGCTTTTTACGAACACCAATTAGATCTAGACGAAGGTTTAGTATTTCGATCGTTTGTTCCGGGTCTTGATGGGCATACAGCCTTTCATGCATTTCATGAAAATCCTTCACCGTCGCATCTAAATTAAGACTAGTAATTCGTTTTGTTCTAGAACGAACCGGCACGGTAACTTCATGTACCTCCCCTTTATAACGCATGTCCATATAGCGACGTGTTTCAAAATGATCGACTATGCTTTCCCCACCTAATTTTTCGCGGGCTATTTTCTCCATTTGTTCAAAATCTTGATTTACTTGCTCTAAATTTAATGAAGGAAGATCTTCGAACCTTGTTTTTAGTTCTGTTACTTTTAAATTCGCCGCAACATCACCGAACGCAGAGAATACGGGTGCTAAGGATGGTACAATAACGGTATTAATGCCCAAATCCTCGGCTTGTCTTCCTGCATGAATAGCACCTGCACCACCAACTGCCATTAGGGCAAAATCACGAGGATCGTAGCCTCTTTGCGATGATACATACTGTACGGCATTGGACATATCACTATTGACAATCCTAGATATCGCTAATGCTGCTTCGATCGGGCTAATTCCTAACGGGTCTGCAATATGTTTCATTATCGCTTGCTCCGCTAAATTCCGATCAAGTTTCATTTCTCCTCCAAGAAAATTGTCTGGATTAATATAACCTAATAAAACATTCACGTCTGTTACAGTTGGTTCTGTCCCACCTCTACCGTAACAAGCAGGGCCGGGAAAGGAACCAGCACTTTGTGGCCCAACTCGTAAGGCGCCCCCGCTATCAATCCAAGCAATACTTCCACCACCTGATCCAATGGTGTGAATATCCATCATCGGTAGAGCCACACGATATCGACTAATCCAGCTTTCTGTTGTAATGGTCGGTTGGAGTTGTTCAATAACCGATACATCGTAGCTAGTACCGCCCATGTCTACTGTAATAATATTATCATTCCCCGATTTTTCTCCGATGAACGCACCTGCTGATACACCACCTGCTGGACCTGATAACAGGCTACCTGCTGCTAATTTTCCTGTCTGCTCCACATTTTGGACACCACCATTTGATTGCATGACAAATAATTCTCCACGAAAACCTTGCTCCTGTAATTTAGATTCAAGGTGATTAAGATATGATTGTAAGCTTGGACCAGTATAAGCATTCACAATGGTTGTTGATACTCTTTCAAACTCACGAATTTGAGGTAGTACTTCACTGGATAAAGAAACAAACAAGTGAGGTGCCTCTTCTTCTATGATCTCTTTCACTCTTTTTTCATGCATCGGATTAACAAAACTAAATAAAAAGCAAACCGCGATTGCTTCGATACCTTCTTCAACAAGGCGTTGAACAGCTTGTCTAACTGCTTGTTCATCCAATTCTTTTATTATATTTCCGTCTTTATCTAATCTTTCCCTTATTCCAATCCGGAATCTTCTTGGCACAATTTGATGTGGTGCTTTTAGTCTAACGGAAAATACACTTTCCTTATATGCTCGACGGAATTCAATTTCATCTCGAAAGCCTTCCGTTGTTAATAAGCCTACCTTTGCCCCACTATATTCTAACAAGGTGTTTGTTGCGACAGTGGTCCCATGAACAATTAACGGACAGTTTGCTAGAAAATCTTCTATACTAATATCCAGTAAATCAGCAATTTTTTGTACTCCGTTTATTACACCATCTGATTGATCGGGGGTGGAGGGGGTTTTTGTTGAGACTAGTTGGCCATCCTCTGTAGAAGCAACAAGGTCAGTAAAAGTACCTCCCACATCCACACCTAACACCCATTTTGTTGCCTTATCTTGATTCATATTGATATCCTCCCTAAAAACCATTTGATTCCTCTGATTTTTCACCAATTTCAAATTGAATATTCCATTTAGTTAAAAGATAAGCAATGATGACATAAAGGACAAATCCAATGACAATCGAATTAATTGCGGTAATGCCAAACATTAGCCTTGATCCAATAATTCCTGCTACTACGGTAGCGATAATTGCAGCAACATTCCATTTAGCATATTTCGTCCCTTCACCGAATTGGTAGCTTTTGTGTAAAATCTTTGGTTTTACAATCCAATGATCAGCTATCATCACACCCGCAATCGGAGGTACATAGGTCCCTAGCGCATTTAAAAAAGGAACGAAATAATCTTGAATACCGATTAAAGCAATACCTAATCCAAGTACTCCAAGAACGATGACAATTACTGTCTTCGATAAATTAACCACATTTCGAAGTCCGAGTGAACCTGTATATAAATTGTTATCATTTGTTGTCCATTGTGCAAACACTAAAATTAAAAAGGCAAAAAATCCAAGTCCAATTTGACTCATTGCTGCAGGAATATTTGGTGTCGAACCAATTGTTGGTACCTGAGCAGCTAAAGTCATCGCTGCACCCGCAATAACACAGAACACTCCTCCTAGAAAGTAACCGACTGCTGCCCCAAATCCACCTTTCGCTGCTGTTTTTCCATACCTAGTGACATCTGCAAATACGACTGCTCCTGCTGCAGCATTTCCGACAACAATTGTAATACCAGCAAATATGGATAAGGGTTCTCCAGTTGGCTTGGTGCTAAGAAGTGCTTCCCAGCTACCTAAATGATTCACTGCTTCTGCAAGTCCCCAAATAGATAGAATAGCAACTAGTGGTACGGCAATCATACTTAGGGTGGACAATCCTTTATAGCCAATAAATGCTGTTAAGATCATCAAGATCCCACCCCAAACCATTGCAATCTTTGGCTCTGCAAACCATTGATTAGGAAACATTTCTGCAATCGTCATTCCAAAGAATGCAATCTGCCAGCCAAACCAGCCTATACCCATCGTTAGTGCCAAAAGGATACCGAATAGATTCGCTCCATATCTACCAAAGGCTTGTCTTGTTAGCATGGTAGTAGAAACCCCGTATTTTGCTCCCATCCATCCTTGAAAAAATCCTAAAATAGCAAGAATCAGCATACCAAAGACAGCCGCAAGTACAGCGCTTTGAAAGTCCATTCCTGCAACAAGTGCCCCTCCAGTAAACAATGTGGATAAAGAAATAATCCAAGCACAGCTTGTAATAGAGACATTGAATGTATTTTTTCTTTCTTCGATTGGAACCGTACGAATCGAAAAATCCTCTAGCTGTGACTTATGACTCTTACTCATTGTTAGTCTCTCCTTTCTCTACAATGGATATGGTCGTACTATTTTTTAATGTATTACCAATTGTACAAGCTCTTTCAGCTAGTTTAGATAATTTATTTTGATAAGCCTTATCTAAGCCTTTTGGCCATTCTATTTCTATCATAAATTGTTCCACTCTAGAAGGACCTGTTGTTGCTTTTTTTGCATCAACCGTAACGGAAAATTCCTCTTCTTCTAATTCTAGTTGGTCTCGCTCAAACAATTTGGAAATAGTAATAAACATACATAGTCCCAGTGAGCTTGTTAATAACTGGATTGGTGTGTAGCCATGTTTATCTGAAGTTGTTCCCCCATTAATCTGTGTCCCATTATCATTAGTGATAATCATTGTTTGATTCGTTGATCTAACGGTTGTTTTCATTGTCTGCCTCCTTGTCCTATCAGACCAAAAAATTCATAGCGGACCATTTCATCCACCACCCTATCGATGGAAAGGCTTGGTTGATAATTCAGTTCATGCATTGGGCCAAATAACCATCGTGATATCGTTCCGGTTACAAGGCTTGTTAGCATTTGTGCCTGAAATTCAACACAATCCCGATCTTCTAGCATTTGCAATTCAATCGCCCTTTGAATATTATTGGCAAATTCTTTTTCAATTGCGACTAATGTTTCCGAAATGGCATTTCTTAGTTTTTCATCACCACCTTGTCCTTTTAACAGTAGTAAAATCATTAGATTACGATTATTGCTCGCAAAGCTTAGTAGCTTTTTCATTAACCTTTTGGATGAATCCACCATATCGCGGATGTTACCCTCTTCTTTACGATAACCACTATGGACAACTTCTAGTAATTTTTTTCTTCCTTCTGCCATAATTTTTAAGACAATTTCCTCTTTGCTCTCGAAATACCAGTAAAAAGTTCCTTGTGCTACTCCAGCTTTTTTTACGACATCAGATACCTTAGTCGCATGATATCCTTTGGTCGCAAATAGCTCTAATGCCACTTCTAACAGTAGATCCCTCGTATCCTTTTTCAAAGAACAATCCTCCTCGATTGACAGTTCAGTCAGTTTTGAACAAAAACTATTCCGATAGATTTACTATAGTTTCTGGATTCCTAATTGTCAATCTGCAAAGCTTCTTTTAGAAAATCGAGTAGAGGGGAAAGTTAAATAACTATCCGCCCCTCTCACACCACCGTACGTACGGTTCCGTATACGGCGGTTCAATTTATATCACAGTGTGTACTTTTAAGTAGTAGTCTAAGACAAAGGGTATACCCCTTTGCTTGAGACGTTTGTTAGATAAAGCTCTTTGAACCACCTTCGATAGCCCAATGAAACGATACCCTCTTCGACAGTAAGTTAAGCCTTTTGCTTCCTCTTCGGGAATGCCAAGCTGGATAAGAGATTTTATTCTCTTCTTGTTGTTCTTCCATTGCTTCCAGATGATTACTCGAAGTCGGGAGCGAAGTTTTGCGTCTACCGCTCCAAGTGCTTTCTTCATGTTGGCTATCTTGAAGTAGTTGACCCAACCTAGAATGACCTGTTTTAACTTGACGATTCTGTCATCTAGTGAGATGCCCAGATTTCGTTTCGTTAGCTTTCGCAGTTTCCTTTGAAATTTCTGAATCGATTTTTCATGTGGTCTTGGTTGGAACTTTTCCTTATTAAAATCATAGTAGAAACCGAATCCTAGAAATTTTGTTTCACCAGGACGGGAGATTCTACTCTTTTCCACATTTACCTTTAATCCCAATTTCTTCTCGATAAATTTTGTAATGGAAGTGAGCACTCTATTCGCTGCTTTTTCGCTTCTTATGAAAATGAGACTATCATCTGCGTATCTGACGAAACGCAGTCCTCTTGCTTCTAGTTCCTTATCCAACTCGTTCAACATAATGTTGCTTAGGAGTGGGCTAAGATTGCCTCCCTGTGGTGTTCCAACTGGCGTATCTTCATATTTACCATGGACCATTACTCCACTTA
>JACYYJ010107871.1_pt2 | contig 15937 bp, 20 predicted proteins | sample 8236861 | NCBI WGS metagenome assembly JACYYJ01 (sample SAMN14103086, study PRJNA606662) | landfill metagenome | isolation source: landfill solid waste | place: India:New Delhi, Okhla landfill site | collected 2017-11-05
GCGCTGCGCAAGGTCATGCGCAACATGGACCTCGCCGCCGAGCTCGGAGCGACGACGTACGTGCTGTGGGGCGGCCGGGAGGGCAGCGAGACGGACGCGGCGAAGGACGTGCGCGCCGCGATGGACCGCTACCGCGAAGGCATCGACACGCTGGCGCAGTACGTGCTCGACCAGGGCTACGACCTGCGGCTCGCGCTGGAGCCGAAGCCGAACGAACCACGAGGCGACATCCTGCTGCCCACGATCGGCCACGCACTCGCGTTTATCTCCACCCTGGAGCACCACGAGCTCGTGGGCGTGAACCCCGAGGTCGGGCACGAACAGATGGCCGGGCTCAACTTCGTGCACGGCATCGGTCAGGCGTTGTGGCAGGGCAAGCTGTTCCACATCGACCTCAACGGGCAGCACGGACCGCGCTACGACCAGGACCTCGTGTTCGGGCACGGCGACGTGCTCTCGGCGTTCTTCCTGGTCGACCTGCTCGAACACGGCGGCTACGACGGTCCCCGGCACTTCGACTACAAGCCGCCGCGCACCGAGGACATGGAGGGCGTGTGGGCGAGCGCCGCGGCCTGCATGCGGTCCTACCTGCTTCTGCGTGAGCGGGCGAAGGCGTTCCGCGCCGATCCGAGGGTGATCGAGGCCCTCGACGCGTCGCGTGTGCCCGAGCTCTCGAAGCCCACGCTGGGCGAGGGCGAGTCGCCCGCCGACCTGCTGGCCGACCGCACGGCGTTCGAGGACTTCGACGCCGAGGCGGCGGGCCGCCGCGGCTACGCCTACGCGCAGCTGTCCCAACTGGCGTTCGACCACCTGGTGGGCGCCGCCTGACACGCCGCCGTAGCGCCGTGTCCGCAGTCTGCGCACGCGTGTCCGCACTCCACGCACACGTGTTCGCAGTTCGTGTACGCCCTCGTCGCGAACCGTGCCCTCCGCGACGGGGGCGTCACGAGTGCAACGCCTCCGCCCCGAGCACCAACCGGACGCAGTGGGCGGTGAGCCGCTCGCGCGAGACGTCCAGCGTCCCGCTCACGTAGGCGACGAAGAGGTTGGCCAACCCGCCCACCAGGGCGGTGGCGGTCATGGTCCGGTCCGCGTCGTCGACGCGGTCGGACAGTTGCTCGCGCACGAGGTCGGCGAACAGCGGCAGCCGTTGCACGCCGACACCCCGCAGCGCCGGGTCCGCGAGAGGTGCGAGCAGCAGCACGCGGCCCTTGCGCGGGTCGTCGAGTACGAGGGTGACGAACGCGGACACCGCGGCCTCGGCCCGGTGCCGGGGTTCGGGCCCCGCCAGGTCGACGGCGTCGACCAGCACCTGGTGCGCGAGGTTCACGACATGGTCGTAGACGCCGACGACGAAGCCGTCCCGGTCGGCGAAGTTCTCGTAGAAGTACCGTTCGGTGAGCTGCGCGGTCCGGCACACCGCCCGCACGCTCACCGCCGCGCCGCCGGGATCGCCGAGGAGTTCCAGCCCCGCCTCGATGAGCCGCCGCCGGCGCGTGGCCCTGCGGTCCGCCAGTGTGGTGCCCGCCCAGGTGCGCTCGGTGCCCGTCATCTCCGCTTCCCGTGGTCGACGACGTGTGTCTCACGTCGGTGCGGTGAAGCGTATCGCCGGGTTCCCCGACGACGTCGTTCCGCTGAGGGACGGGTGCCGTCGTGGCACGCTGAGGACATGACCGACAGCGCCGACCACGGCGTCGACGGTGCCGACGGTGCCGACGGTGCCGACGACGGTGCCGCCGCGCCCGACCCGGACGAACTGCTCGAACTGTGGGCGCGCGTGTTCGGCCTCGCCCGCGAGGGGCAGAGCGAGACGCTGGCGGCCTACGTCGACGCGGGAGTCTCGCCGAACCTCACCAACGACAGGGGCGACACGCTGGTGATGCTGGCCGCCTACCACGGTCACGTCGAGACGGTGCGCGCACTGCTGCAGCGGGGCGCCGATCCGAACCGGCTCAACGACCGTGGGCAGAGTCCGCTCGCGGGTGCCGTCTTCAAGGACGAGCCCGAGGTCGTGCGGGCGCTGCTCGACGGGGGTGCCGACCCCGCCGCCGGGCAACCGTCGGCCCTGGACACGGCACGGATGTTCGGCAACTCCGCGATGCTGGCCCTCCTGCGTCCCGAGGCGTGAGACGTCCACCCGGATCGGGGGAGACGCCCGCCACGGCTCCCGCCGCGCGCGCGGATGCGGCGGCAGTCTGAACGCATGCCGCAGGAGCAGCACTACCTGGCCGGACTCGATCTGCGAGGGCGCGCGGTCGTCGTCGTGGGCGGCGGCACCGTCGCGCAGCGCCGGTTGCCCCGACTGTTGGCCGCGGGCGCGGCGGTGCGGCTCGTCGCGCCCCGCACCACGCCCTCCGTGCAGGCCCTGGCCGACGGGGGAGAGCTGGTGTGGCACGCGCGCCCCTATCGCGACGGCGACCTCGACGGCGCCTGGTACGCGCTCGCCTGCACCGACGATCCGGACGTGAACGCGGCCGTCGCCGCCGAGGCCGAGCGGCGCAGGGTGTTCTGCGTCCGGGCCGATGCCGCCGCGCGCGGCAGCGCCGTCACCCCGGCGACCGGCGAGCACGACGGCCTGCTGGTGGGCGTGCTCTCCGGTGGGTCGCCGCGGCGGTCCTCCGCCGTGCGCGACGGGGTGCTCGACGCCCTGCGCACGGCCGTCGTCGCCGATCCGGGAAGCGGCGGCCACGACGCGGCGCCCACGGGAGGTGTGGCGCTCGTCGGGGGAGGACCCGGCGACCCCGAACTGATCACCGTGCGCGGGCGGCGGTTGCTGGCGCACGCCGACGTCGTGGTGGTCGACCGGCTCGCGCCCCGCGAGCTGCTGGACGAACTCCCGCCGCACGTGCGGGTCGTCGACGCGGCGAAGATCCCGTACGGCCGTGCTGCCGCGCAGGACGTCATCAACCGCACGCTGATCGAGCACGCCCGCGCCGGACGCTTCGTGGTGCGGCTCAAGGGCGGCGACCCGTATGTGTTCGGCCGTGGCTTCGAGGAGCTGCAGGCGTGCGCCGAGGCGGGTGTGCCCGTGACGGTGGTTCCCGGGGTGACCAGCGCGTTCTCGGTACCCGCCGTGGCCGACGTGCCGGTGACCCATCGCGGCGTCGCCCACGAGGTCGTCGTCGTGTCCGGTCACGTGCCGCCCGGCGACGAACGGTCGTTGGTCGACTGGGACGCGCTGGGTCGCCTCCGCGGCACGATCGTGGTGCTGATGGGACTCGAGCGGCTCGACCGCATCGCCGACACCCTCGTCGCCGCCGGGCGGGCGCCGGAGACACCCGTGGCGGTGGTGCAGGAGGGCACGATGCGCACCCAGCGTGTGGTGCGCTCGACGCTCGGGCAGGTCGCGCGAGCCGTCGCTGAGGCGGGAATCCGGCCTCCGGCGATCACGGTCGTCGGTCCGGTCGCGGGCCTGGCGGCGGACGCGTCGCCGTCCGGCGGCTGAGTCCGCGGCCGAAGACCGGGAAGGTCGCCGAAAGCGACGTCGCTCTCACTGTCCGCCGCACCACTGCCGTGGGCGCGGGCGCGTGGGCCAGGATGGCAGCCATGACTGGCAGCGAAGCGAACACCCAGGCCGGCGAGTACGTCTCCCTCCGCGTCGAGCGCACCGGGCACGTCGCCGAGGTGACCCTGATCGGCCCCGGCAAGGGCAACGCGATGGGCCCGGACTTCTGGCGCGAACTCCCGCTGGTGTTCGGCGAACTCGACCGCGACCCCGAGGTCAGGGCCATCGTCCTGACCGGCGAGGGCAAGCACTTCTCCTACGGCCTCGATCTCGCCGCCATGCTGCCGTCGTGGTCGGAATACCTGAGCGGCGACGCGCTCGCACGGCCCCGCCGCGAGTTCCTGGACGAGGTTCGCCGCATGCAGGACGCCGTCACGGCCGTGGCCCGCGTGCGCAAGCCGGTCGTCGCCGCGGTCGCGGGCTGGTGCATCGGCGGTGGTCTGGACCTCATCGCCGCCGCCGACGTGCGGGTGGCGAGCGCCGACGCGAAGTTCAGCGTGCGCGAGGTGCGCGTGGCCATCGTCGCCGACATGGGCAGCCTGCAGCGGCTCGCGTCGGTCGTCGGTGAGGGCCATCTGCGCGAGCTCGCGTTCACCGGCAAGGACATCGACGCGGCTCGCGCCGAGAGGATCGGCCTGGTCAACGACGTCTACCCCGACCGCGACGCGACCCTCGAGGCGGCCCGGCAGATGGCCGCCGACATCGCGGCGAACCCACCACTGGTGGTCCAGGGTGTGAAGGACGTACTCTCCGTCAACACCGAACAGCAGGTCGACGCCGGGCTGCGGTACGTGGCCACGTGGAACGCCGCGTTCCTGCCCAGCCACGACCTGAACGAGGCGGTGCAGGCGTTCCTGCAGCGGCGGGAGCCCGAGTTCCGCGGTGAGTGAGAAGGGCGAGCGACAGGTGGGCAACGACCCCAACACGACTTCCATGCAGGCGTATCAGGCGTTCCGGCAGGCTCGGGACCTGCTGGTGACGCATCGCGAGGACTACGAGGCGGCGCGCCGGGAGTTCGCGTGGCCCGAGTTCACCGAGTTCAACTGGGCGCTGGACTGGTTCGACCGGATCGCCGCGGAGGACCACAACGCCGACCGGTTCGCGCTGTGGATCGTGGAGGAGGACGGCTCGGAGAACCGCTGGACGTTCCCCGAGCTCGCCCGGCGGTCCGCTCAGGTGGCGAACTGGCTGCGCGGGCTGGGCGTCCGGCGCGGTGACCGGGTGATCCTGATGCTCGGCAACCAGGTCGAGCTGTGGGAGACGATCCTGGCGTGCATCAAGCTCGGTGCCGTGATCATCCCGGCGTCGACGCTGTTGGGCGCCGCCGACCTGCGCGACCGGGTGGAGCGCGGACAGGCCCGGCACGTGGTGGTGCGCGACGTCGACACCGCGACGTTCGCCGAGGTGCCGGGCGGCTACACCCGCATCGCGGTGGGCGAGCGGGTCGACGGCTGGGAGTCGTTCACCGACTCCGCCGCCGGTGACCCGGTGTTCACGCCGGACGGCCCCACGCGCGCCGACGACCCGCTGCTGCTGTACTTCACCTCGGGGACGACGGCGAAGCCGAAGCTCGTGCGGCACACCCACGTCTCGTATCCTGTCGGGCACCTGTCCACGATGTACTGGATCGGCCTCGAACCCGGCGACGTGCACCTCAACATCTCGTCTCCCGGCTGGGCCAAGCACGCGTGGAGCAACGTCTTCGCGCCGTGGAACGCCGAGGCCACCGTCTTCCTGTACAACTACGGGCGCTTCGACGCGAACAGCCTGATGGCGCAGATCGATCGCTGCGGTGTCACGAGCTTCTGCGCGCCGCCGACGGTGTGGCGGATGCTCATCCAGGCCGACCTGTCGACGTTGCGGCACCCGCCGCGCAAGGTCGTGGGTGCGGGCGAGCCGCTCAACCCCGAGGTCATCGACCAGGTGCGGCAGGCGTGGGGCGTGACGATCCGCGACGGGTTCGGCCAGACGGAGACGAGTGTGCAGATCGCCAACACACCGGGGCAGGAGGTCAAGCCCGGGTCCATGGGGCGCGCCGTCCCCGGCTTCACGGTCGTGCTCGTCGACCCCGTCACCGGCGAGCGCGCGCGGGAGGGGGAGATCTGCCTCGACCTGAGCAGCCGGCCCGCCGGGTTGATGACGGGGTACGCGGGTGACGACGAGCGCACCGCGACCGCGTTCGAGGACGGCTACTACCACACCGGGGACGTCGGGGCCGTCGACGACGACGGCTACATCACGTACGTGGGACGCACCGACGACGTCTTCAAGTCCTCCGACTACCGCATCTCGCCGTTCGAGTTGGAGAGCGTCCTGCTGGAGCACGAGGCGGTGGCCGAGGCGGCCGTCGTGCCCGCACCGGACGAGATCCGGCTCTCGGTGCCCAAGGCCTACGTGGTGCTGGCGAACGGCTTCGAACCCGACGCCGCCACGGCGGAGAGCATCCTCGCCTTCGCGCGGAAGAACCTGGCGCCGTACAAGCGCATCCGCCGCCTGGAGTTCGCCGACCTGCCGAAGACCATCTCCGGCAAGATCCGCCGGGTGGAGTTGCGGGGCAAGGAGCACACCCACGGCGACGGGCGCCCTGACGGGGAGTTCCGCGAGGAGGACTTCCCCGCGCTCAAGAACCGCTCGTGACAGCACCGAGACCACTCGAAAGGGCGACGCGCGCGGTCCGTGAAGCGTTAACGATCAGGCCTCCTGAGCCGATGGGAGTGTGAGCGACGTCTCGCGCGGAGGTGTGAGGCGCCGCTCACAGGTAATCCCCCGGGTGATGTCTCACCGAGAGCGAGCGCAGGGTGCTATGAGTACCGAAACGGACAGCCGGACCGACGTTCCCGCAGATCGAGCCGGGTCGGCAGTGCCGCCCACGACGGCCGTCGACGCCGTCGGAGCCGTCGGAGCCGTCGACGGGGGCGCCGCCGACCCGGCCGAGCAGTCCCCCGACGCGGCGCCCCCGTCGCCGCCGACCACCCCGTGCACCGTCGTGTGGAGCCGGGGCCGGCCCTACGTCCTGGAGAGTGGATCGGGACGACCGCGGTGGATGGGCGTCGACCACCACGGTCGGCCGCAGGCTCTCACCGGTGAGGCGCTGCGGAAGCAGGGCTGGAGCTATCACCGCTCCTCGTGATCGTGGTGGACCGTCGTCCCGATACTGTGGGCGGGTGACGAAAGCCCGGTCATCCGGTACCACGGACGGTGAGGAGTCGCTGCTGCGGCAGCTCACCACGGTGCCCAATCTCCTTTCGATCCTCCGCCTCGCCGGCGTTCCGGTGTTCCTGTGGCTCCTGCTGGGCCCGGAGGAGGACGGTTGGGCGTTCGCACTGCTGGTCGTCGGCGGCGTCACCGACTGGCTCGACGGCAAGCTGGCGCGCCTGCTCAACCAGACGACCAAGCTCGGCCAGCTGCTGGACCCTGCCGCCGATCGGCTCTACATCGCGGCGGCTCTGCTCGCCTTCCTGCTGCGCGGCATCGTGCCCTGGTGGGTCGCGGCCCTGCTCGTCGGCCGGGAACTCGTGGTCGGCGTGGGACTCGTCGTGCTGCGCCGGCATCGTTTCGCGCCGCCCGAGGTGACCTACATCGGCAAGGCGGCGACCTTCGTCCTCATGTACGCGCTGCCGCTGCTGCTGGTGACCCACGACGCGTCGACCACCGCCACCGAGATCGCGCAGCCGTTCGCCTACGCGTTCACGGTGTGGGGCGTCGTGCTCTACCTCTGGTCGGGAGCTCTCTACGTGTGGCAGATCGCGCTGGCGGTCCTCCGCGCCTCCGGTCGGAAGGCCTGACGAAGCCCGCGCCCGGTTCCACGTTGTGCTCGGAGGTGTCCGAGGTGGATCATGGTGGTGCGTGGGAAGGAGGCTTTCGATGACGCGGTCGTGGACGCCCTGTTCGACGCCGCCGACTACCAACGTGTGATCGACAACTGATGCGGGAGCCCCGGCACTGTGGGCGGCTCCGACACGGTACGTTGACTACACCACGTTTACGAGAACGACACTCCAGTGCGTAAGGAGAGCTTGCGGTGAGCACGAACGACGGGCCCGGTGTTCCCCCGGAGCAGTCTCCGGAGCGGACCTCCGTTTTTCGGGCCGACTTCTTGTCGGAGGCAGAGGGCCACGAGGCACCTGCGGTGGAGCCGCGGGACGCCGGCGTCGACGCGCTGCCGACCGGCTCCGCACTGCTGGTGGTGAAGCGGGGCCCCAACGCGGGTTCGCGCTTCCTGCTCGATCGCGACACGACGAGCGCGGGTCGGCACCCCGACAGTGACATCTTCCTCGACGACGTGACCGTGTCCCGTCGCCACGCGGAGTTCCGCCGTGAGGGCGGGGAGTTCGTGGTGATCGACGTGGGCAGCCTCAACGGCACGTACGTGAACCGGGAGCCGGTCGACCAGGCCGTGCTGTCCGGCGGTGACGAGGTGCAGATCGGCAAGTTCCGCCTCGTCTTCCTGACCGGTCCCGGGCACGGGGGTCAGGGGGCACGGTGACGGCTGCCGGGCGGCCACAGCGAGAGGGGTTGAGTATCGGGGCGGTGCTGGCGCAGCTGCGCCCCGACTTCCCCGACGTGACGATCTCCAAGATTCGGTTCCTCGAATCCGAAGGGCTCGTCAGGCCTGCCCGCACGCCGTCCGGTTACCGTCAGTTCGGCCCCGCCGACGTGGAACGTCTGCGTTTCGTTCTGGCGGCGCAACGGGATCACTACCTGCCGCTGCGGGTGATCAAGGAGCAGCTCGACGCGGCCGATCGAGGGGACGGTGCCGCCTCCGCCGTCCCGCGGCTGCCGCGCAAGCTGGTGGCGATCACGTCGGTCGACGACGGTGACCAGGTGCCCGGTGTTCCCGGTCCGGAGGAGTTCGCCGCGGACCCGGATGCCGCGGCGCGGCTCACCGAGCACGACCTGCTGCGCGACGCGGGGATCGACGAGGCCATGCTGGACGAGCTGCGGCAGTACGGGCTCGTCAGGCCGAGTGCCGCGGGTTTCTACGACACCGACGCGGTGCGGATCGCCCGCACCGTGAAGGCGATGAGCGAGTACGGCATCGAGCCGCGGCACCTGCGGGCGTTCCGGGCGTCGGCCGACCGGGAGGTGGGTCTGGTCGAGCAGATCGTCGCCCCGGTGTACCGCCAGCGCGACGCCGACGCGAAGGCCAGGGGCGACGAGTTGGTCAACGAACTCGCCGCGCTGTCGGTCACCCTCCACACGTTGCTCGTCAAGACCGGGATTCGCGGGGTGACCGGTGGGTAGACTCGTGTGGGTGGCGGACAGTTCCGATGTGTCGGGTTGATGACGCTCCAGACCGGCGGGTCTACGCGGCCCCTCGAATGCCGTACCGTAGATGAACCGGTTCGCAACAGAGCCGTGCAGGACAACAAGTTTCGCGACGAGCACAGCGCCCTGATGACGGGTAGCGTCGAGTAGAGTCGGCGCGGGATCCTCGTTGACAGCGCTGCGGCCCGCGCGCAGGAGAGGGAGGCGAAGCCCGATGAGCGAGATGCGCGTCGTCGGCGTCCGGGTCGAGTTGCCCGCGAACCAGCCGATCTTGCTGCTGCGGGAGACCGACGGTGAGCGGTACCTGCCGATCTGGATCGGATCGGTGGAGGCGACGGCCATTGCGTTGGAGCAGCAGGGTGTCCGCCCGGCCAGACCGCTGACTCACGATCTGCTCAAGGACATTATCGGCGCTCTCGGCCGGGAACTTCAGCAGGTCGTCATCACCGATCTGAGCGAAGGTACGTTCTTCGCCGAGCTCGTGTTCGACGGTGACGTCCGGGTGTCGGCGCGGCCGAGTGACTCCGTGGCGCTCGCCCTGCGCGTCGGGGTGCCCATCCACGCCGAGGACTCGGTGCTGGAGGAGGCGGGATTGATCATCCCCGACGAGCAGGAGGACGAGGTCGAGAAGTTCCGCGAGTTCCTCGACTCCGTGTCGCCGGAAGACTTCCGGGGCGCCGACACCTGATCTGTCAGGGCTTGGCGGTGGCCCTGGTGAACAACGCCGTCAGCTCGGCCGAGTAGTGCTCGACGTCGAGGCCGGGGTCGGCGACCAGTTGCTGCGCCAGTCCCTCGAGCGCGTGCCGGATGGTCCTCGCCATGATCTCCGGGTCGAAGTCCGTGAACTGTCCCTCTCGTTGTCCCTGCGTGAGTTGGCGCGCGAGCCGACCGACCCGCAGGTCGTGCACGACGATGTCGAACAGCGGTGAACCGTCGGAGTCTCGCGCGTTGGCGGCGATCTCGGAGAGCGCGAGGACCTGCCGCGGGTGTGCGGCGAGGTAGGCGATCTCGACCTCCAGGAACGACCGCAACAGCGTGGCCCTGTCCGCGTCGACGGGAGTGTGTTCCTCCACGTACCGGTCGTGGTGGTCGATGAGCGCCATCAGGGTCGCGGTCATCAACTCCTTCTTGTCGGCGAAGTGGTACGAGATCATCCGCGTACTGCTGAGTCCCGCCCTTTCGATGATTCGGGCGAAGGACGCCTTGGCGAAACCCAGTTCTGCGATGACGTCCACCGTTGCGTCGATGATTTGTGCGCGGCGGGCGGCTTCGGTCGGAGTGAGGCCGAGTCCGGCGTCGAATTCGTCGTTTACGCGCATGAGTAAAAAGTAACTCACGCAAGTAAATATGTCGAGTGGGTCACGGCTGCACGCAGCTCACCCCATGGTCCGCGCGTCGCGTTGACCGGGCTGCCGGGCGGGCTTACCGTCGGGAAGGACGTGAATCGCGCCGTTGTGATTACGCTGGTAGAGCGGTTCGTCGTGGCGGGATTGTCGTAACCGGTCGGTTCCGGCCCGGGATCGGCGGTCTTGTTTCGCTACCGGCGCCACGCCGGGCGAGAGGAGGCATGGGTGGTCGACGAGAGTCCGGCGAGTATGGCCGGTGAGCAAGGGGAGTTGTTCCCCGACAGCTCGTTGCCGGACGAACTGGTGGGCTACCGTGGTCCGGCCGCCTGTCAGATCGCCGGGATCACGTACCGGCAACTGGACTACTGGGCGCGCACGAAACTCGTGACACCGAGTATCCGCACCGCGCATGGTTCCGGGTCGCAGCGGCTTTATTCGTTCAAAGACCTTCTGGTCCTGAAGATCGTCAAGCGGCTCCTCGATACCGGCGTCTCGCTGCAGAACATCCGCGTCGCCGTGGACCACCTCCGGGCGCGCGGGGTGCGCGACCTCGCGAAGGTCACGTTGTTCTCCGACGGCGCCACCGTGTACGAGTGCACGTCCCCGGAGGAGATCGTGGATCTGCTCCAGGGCGGACAGGGTGTGTTCGGTATCGCCGTCAGCAACGCGATGCAGGAGATCACAGGAACGCTGCACGAGTTCCCCGCCGAGCGGGCCGACGGCGGGCAGATCGAACCGAGCGTCCCCGACGAGCTTTCCGAGCGGCGCAACGCTCGCCGCACCGGCTGACGACGCTTCCCTCCATCAACGCCGACGCGCAGGAAACCTCGCCGTTCGTGTCCGAGTCCGCTGCGCGGATGACCGCCGGCCCGTGCCCTGACCCCGCGAGCGGTCAGCCGTTCGCCGGCGTGAGACCGGCGGCGCGGAACGCCTGTTGCTGTGCGGGTCGCAGCAGGAACTTCTGGAACGATTGGGCGGCGTGCTGCTGAGCGTCCCGGGTGTCGGGGCCCGCCACTGCGAGGTAGCGGTGCTCGCCGTCGGGGCCCGATGCGATGGTCAGCCCCGAGGAGCCGATGAGTTCGGGGTGCTGCTGCGCGAGGGCGTCGATCCGCTCGGCCGAGTCCGGAAGCCAGGCCGTCGGATAGCCGCCGATGTCCGCGGGATCGGCGGTTCCGGAGAGGACCGCCTCGACCTCTGCCGAAGGCACGGCCTGGACGTCCACGTGCACGCAGTGCTCCCGCACGACGGTTCCCTCGCGGTTCCACCGGTCGGCCGCGGTGCTGACCGGATCCACCAGCGCGGGGTCGACGGCGACGCGGACGGTGGTGTCTCCGGCCTGGCAGCTCTCGACCTCGGCCACGGCCCGGCTCTCCAGCACGCCGTCGGCCCAGTTCCAGCCGAACCAGCCGGCCACGAGCAGCCCGGCCAGTACGACGCAGGCGATGGGCCACGCCGCGACGCCGCGTCGGCGACCCACGGCCCGATGGGTTCCCGTCGACGTCACGGACTGTGCCGGTTCAGGCTGTTGCCGGGCTCGGTGACGACCGTCGTGTCGTCCCATCTCGCGCATCCCCCTCGGTCGATGACGCAGCAGTGACACTCTGTGTGCGAGATCAAAACGTGATCACTCTACCAGGGGATTGCGTGATCAATATGTGATCTGAATTAACGCGGTGTGTCCGCGGGCTGGAGCAGGACCCGGCAGAGGTCGATGAGACGTCGTCGCAGCGGCGCCGCTCGGCGGGCGAACTCCGCCTGCGCCCGGGCGTACGCGGCGCGCCCCTCGGCCGTCTCGATCGGAACGGGGGAGTAGCCGTAGGACGCGAGGTCGTACGGGCTGGCGCGCATGTCCAGCTCCCGGATGTCGGCCGCCAGGACGAAGCAGTCGCCCAGCAGCTCCGACGGTACGAACGGATCGAGCTTGTAGGCGTGCTTGTACAGATCCATGCCGACGTGCAGGCATCCCGGCTGATCCAGATCCGGTTGTGTCTCACGGGTGGGGGCGAACCGGTTGAGCGGCCTGGCCTCGGGGGTAAAGAAGCGGAACGCGTCGAAGTGGCTGCACCGCACGTCCAGTGACTCCACCACCGCGTCGGTCCGCGCGTGTCCCAGGCGTAACGGCACCTGTGTGTGCCGCACCTGATCGGGCGTCGTGCGGTAGACCATGGCCCACTCGTGCAGGCCGAAGCAGTCGACGCGCGCCCGCCGCCCGTCCACGGCCTCGAGCAGCGAGAGCGTGTAGCGGGCGGTGCGGGCGAGGCGGTCGGGCACGGCCGAGATGTCGAGGACGACGCCGTCGGCCGTCTCGCGGTAGCCGGGTCGGTCGAGGAACCGGCGGGCGCCCGGACCCGCGAGGACGACCTCGGGTCCGGGCTGCCACCGTTCCAGACGTGCCGGCGGGAACGAGTAGTAGGTGAACAGGAAGTCCAGCACGGGATGCTTCTCGCCGCGGGAGCGCCGCTCCCGGTGCGGTTCCGTCCACGCGCGCACGCGACGCACGTGCGCGTCCTCTCGGGCCCGCCACTCGGGTTCGGACAGGATGCCGGTCTGGCTCATGGCCGTCCCGTCACGTGGGTGCCGTCCCGGACGGTGCCCACGTACTCCTCCAGCAGGTCTTCCAGCGCCACGATGCCGACCACGTCGTGCTCGGCGTCGACCGCCATCGCGAGATGGCTGCCCTCCCGGCGCATGGCCGACAGAGCCTGGTCGAGCTTGGCCGACCGCGTCAGCTCCGTGAGCTTCCGGGTCTTCGTGGCCGGGACGACGACGGACGGGTCGCCGTCGAGCTGATCCAGGATGTCCTTGACGTGGATGTAGCTCGTCAGTTTCCCGCCCGCGTCGCGCACGGGGAAACGCGAGAAGCCGGTGGAGGACACCGCCCGTTCCACGTCGCCGACGGTGGGGCGCTCGGGGAGTGTCGTCAGTTCGTCCAGGGGGACGAGCACGTCGTCGACGGTCTTCTCGACGGACGACAGGGTCTGGCTCAGCCTGCGGTGCTCGGCCTGCTCCAGCAACCCCTCCCTCCGCGACTCGCTCAGCAGCGCGGCCAGCTCGGTGGAGGTGTATCCCGTCTCGATCTCGTCCTTCGGCTCGATCTTGCCGAGTCGGAGGATGCCGTTGGCGATGCTGTTGAGGGACCAGATGAACGGCCGGGTGAGGCGCACCCAGGCCACGTGCACGGGCACCAGCCACAGCGCGAGCCGTTCGGGTTCGGCGATGGCGAGGTTCTTGGGCACCATCTCACCGATCAGCACGTGCAGGAGCGTGAGCGCCACCAGCGTGACGGTGAAGGCCACGGCGTGCACGGCGTAGGTCGGCAGCGGAATCCCGAGTGCGTGCACCGCGAGTTCCAGCTGGTGTGCCACGGCGGGCTCGCCGAACTGCAGGAGCAGCAGCGAACAGACCGTGATGCCGAGCTGCGCGCCCGCCAGCATCAACGACACGTGCTTGCTGGCGTTGATCACGATCTTGGCGCGGGCCTTGCCCTGCTCCAGCAGGGCTTCCAGCCGGTCCCGGCGCGACGAGATGAGCGCGAACTCGGCACCGACGAAGAACGCGTTGGCGAGCAGCAGCACGCCGATCAGCGAGATGGACAGCCAGTCGTTCACGAGGTCGCCTCCCGGTGCCGCACGGTGACCTCGGAGATCCGGTGCCGGTCCATGCCGGTGACCTCGAGCTGCCAGCCGTCGAGGTCGAGCGTGGCGCCCACCTCGGGGATCTCACCGAGCCGTTCCAACAGCAGGCCCGCGATGGTCTCGTAGTCGCCCTCCGGCATGCGGAAACCGGTGGCGTCGAGCACCTCGTCGTCGCGGAGCTGTCCGGACAGGACCCAGCTGTGGGCGCTGAGCTGCTGGGACGCGGGTTCCTCGCGGATGTCGTGTTCGTCGCGGACGTCGCCCACGATCTCCTCGACCACGTCCTCCAACGTCACCAGCCCGGCCGTGCCGCCGTACTCGTCGACCACGAGCGCGAGCTGGAAGCGGGAGTCCCGCAGCCGGTCGAGGACCGCGTCCCCGGGCAGCGACTCGGGCACGGTCGGCATCGGCCGCATCAGCGCTCCCACAGGAGTCGACGCCCGCTCGGAGGCCGGGACGGTGAACGCCTGCTTGACGTGCACGGTGCCCTGGACGTCGTCGAGGTCCTCGCGATAGACGGGGAATCGGGACAGTCCCGTCCGGCGCGCGAGCGCCACCATGTCGACGACCGTGTCGTCGACGTGCAGTGCTTCCAGCTGCACGCGCGGGGTCATCAGCTCGCCCGCGTTGCGGTCGCCGAAGCGCAGCGACCGGTCGAGCAGTTGCGCGGTGGACACGTCGAGGGTTCCGGTCTCGGCGCTGGCGCGCACGATCGACCCGAGCTCCTGGGGGGACCGCGCGGACCGCAGCTCCTCCTGTGGTTCGACGCCCAGCTTGCGGACGACCCAGTTCGCGCTGTTGTTCATCAGGTTGATGAGCCAGCGGAACAGCATCGAGAACCGCGTGTGGTAGCCGGCCACGGCGCGGGCCGTCTTCAGGGGCAGGGCCACGGCGAGGTTCTTCGGCACCATCTCGCCGATCACCATGGACAGTGACGTGGCCAGCAACAGGGCGACCACCAGCGAGGTCCCGGCCGCGGCCGACTCGGACATGCCGAAGCCCGTCAGTACCGGGCGGACGATGCGGCCGAGCAGCGGCTCGGCGACGTACCCGGTGACGAGGGTGGTCAGCGTGATGGCGACCTGTGCGCCCGAGAGCTGGAACGACAGCGTCCGGTGCGCTTTGAGCACCATCTTCGAGCGTTTGTCACCGACCTGTCGGACGTTCGACTCGACCGTGCTGCGTTCCAGCGTGGTGAGCGAGAACTCGGCGGCGACGGCCAAGCCGGTGCCGACGGTGAGCAGGACGACGAAGAGGACGCCGAGAACGGTCAGCAGGATGTCCATCAGAGGACACCGCCGTGGTCAGGGCTGGTGGAGTGGGGACAGCCGGGTTCGCCACCCGGCTCGGTACTGTCTCCGGGTGACTGCGCATCGCGCACGAGTGTGGTCACTCCTCCATATCGAGTGGCGTTCGACGTGGCGCTATCTTAACCACGCTCAACGAGTGTCCGGGATGTCTTGTTCCCCATACCGATCGACATTGTGATCTTCGGCGTCGCCGGCCGTGGAGCCGGTCGATCGACCGCGGTGTCGCCGCACACTCTCCTCGACGACGTCGAGCACCGGTTCGAGGTCGTCCGCGGGCAGTCCCATGGCGAGGTGCGACACGAGTCCTTCGAGGACCAGTTCCAGGTACGACGTGAGTACGTCGATGCTCACGTCGTCGCGGAGGTTGCCCGCGTCCCGCTGCCACAGCAGGCGTCGGCGGGTGGCGGTCGTCAGCTGCTCCGAGCGTTCGGCCCAGCGGGCGCGGAACTCCGGATCGGTGCGCAGCCTCCGGGAGACCTCCAGGCGGGTGCCGAGCCAGTCGGCGGGGTGCTCGCGGGAGTTCGACAGCAGGTCGCGCATGACCTGGACGAGACCCTGCTCGGCGACGACGTCGGCCATGCGCCGCGCGTCGTCCTCGGCGAGGGCGAGGAACAAGGAGTCCTTGTCGCGGAAGTGGTGGAAGATCGCACCGCGCGACAGGCCGGTCTCCTCCTCCAACCGCCGGACCGTGGCGCCCTCGTAGCCGTACCGCGTGAAACACACGCGGGCGCCGTCGAGGATCTGTCGACGGCGCGCCGCGAGGTGGTCCTGACTGACCCGTGGCATCCCACGATCTTCGCAGCTACGCTGCGTGTTCGCAATCCGTACGTACGTACTGTGACGGTGCTCCCCCGCGTCAGGGGATCGTGAGCG
>JACYYJ010067213.1_pt1 | contig 15928 bp, 14 predicted proteins | sample 8236861 | NCBI WGS metagenome assembly JACYYJ01 (sample SAMN14103086, study PRJNA606662) | landfill metagenome | isolation source: landfill solid waste | place: India:New Delhi, Okhla landfill site | collected 2017-11-05
GCCTCGTGCACGCGTGTCCGCGACGTGCGACGCGAACACGCGTACGCAGACCGCGGACACGATGCACCAGGGGTCAGTGGGACACCGTCAGCGACTTGTGCACCAGCGCGTCGCAGAGCGCCAGCCAGCTGGCTTCGACGATGTTCGGATGCACTCCCACGGTCGTCCACGTCCGGTCGCCGTCGGTCGACTCGACGAGGACGCGCGTGACCGCGTCCGTGCCCGGCTTGCCGACGAGGATGCGCACCTTGTAGTCGGACAACTCCACGCTGTCCAACCAGGACAGGTGTCCACGCAGCGACTGCCGGAGGGCGGCGTCCAACGCGTGCACCGGACCGTTGCCCTCCGCGGTCGCGATGACGCGTTCGCCACCGACGTGGACCCTGACCGTGGCTTCCGACACGACGTCGCCGCCGCTGCGGTGTTCGAGCACAACGCGGTAGGACTCCAGCCGGAACGGCGCCTCGACGGGGGCGTCGTCGGCTTCCGCGCGCAGCAACAACTCCAACGACGCGTCGGCCGCCTCGAACGACCAGCCCTCCGCCTCGAGCGCCTTCACCTTCTTCAGCGCACCCGACAGCGCCTCCGGCTTGTCCGCGAGATCGACGCCGAGTTGCCGTCCCTTGAGCTCCAGGCTCGCGCGGCCCGCCATCTCGGTCACGAGCACCCGCATGTCGTTGCCGACCAGTTCCGGGTCGATGTGGTTGTACAGCAACGGATCCACCTTGATGGCGCTCGCGTGGAGCCCGGCCTTGTGGGCGAACGCGGACGTGCCGACGTAGGCCTGGTGCTCCTCGGGAGCGAGGTTGGCGAGCTCCGCCAACGCGTGCGCGGTCCGCGTCAGCTCCGCGACACGCCCCTCGGGCAACACCGGCATCCCCAGCTTCGCCACGAGGTTGCCGGTCACCGCGAAGAGGTCGGCGTTGCCCGCGCGTTCGCCGTAGCCGTTGGCGGTGCACTGCACGTGGGTCGCTCCCGCCTGCACGGCGGCGATGCTGTTGGCGACGGCACACGCCGTGTCGTCCTGGCAGTGGATGCCCAGGCGCAGGCCGGTCCGCTCGGCGACCTCCCGCACCGTCTCGGCGATGCCCAGCGGCAGCTGGCCACCGTTGGTGTCGCACAACACCACCACGTCGGCGCCGGCCTGTCCGGCGGCGTCGAGCACCCGCAGCGCCGTGTCGGGATCGTGGGCGTAGCCGTCGAAGAAGTGCTCGGCGTCCACGAACACCCGCCTGCCCTCGCGCACGAGGAACGACACCGTGTCGCGCACCATCGCGCACGCCTCGTCGACGTCCACACGCAACGCTCGCTCGATGTGGCGGGCGTCCGACTTCGCCACGAGTGTCACGACGGGAGCCTGGGACTCGAGCAGCGCCCGCACCTGCGGGTCGTCGGCGACGGCGATCCCGGCCCGCCTCGTCGAACCGAACGCGACGAGCACCGCGTGCCGCAGTGTCAGTTCCCCGGCCGCCGCGCGGGCGAAGAACTCCGTGTCCTTCGGCAGCGCACCCGGCCACCCGCCCTCGATGAACCCGACGCCGAGGTCGTCGAGCAACCGCGCCACGGCCAGCTTGTCGGTGATCGAGTAGGAGATGCCCTCCCGCTGGGCTCCGTCGCGCAACGTGGTGTCATAGAGGTGGAACTGGTCCCCGAGCGGGGTGCCTGCGGGCTCCGTGCGGTTCACGGGATCTCCTTGTGACGATGAGTGGACCAACAAAAAAGACCCCTCGCTGGATGCGAGAGGTCTGCGCGCCGGGTGCTGGGGCTTCTCAGCACTACCCGGCGCGCCTGCCGATAATGATCACGTGAGAGGTGGTCACGTCGCCCATCCTGCCACAACCGGCGGTGTCGACGCCTGTGACGTCGTTCTCCCGGGAGGGGTCGTCGTGCCGGAACTCGCCCGCCTGTTGCAGGAGCGGACGGCTCGGGCGTTGCCCGCCGAGGTGGTCGAGTGCGTGGACGGCTGGTGGCTGCGGCACTCACCGGGGGTCGCGTGGTGGGTGCAGTCGGTGCTGCCCCACGCGGACGCTCCGGCCGAGCAGCTCGTCCGTCGCGTCGCCGAGGCGGAGGCGTTCTTCGCGCGCCGGAACTCCCCCGCGCGATTCCAGATCACCCCCGGCGCCTGCCCGGAGGTTCTCGACATGGTGCTGGCCGAGCGCGGTTACCGCGTCGAGAGTCCGATGTCGCTCCACACCGCCTCGGTCGGCCGGGTCACCGCGCTGCTGCCTCCGCCTCCGGCATCGGTCGTGGTGGAGGACCGTCCGACTCGGACGTGGTTCGACGTCTGGCACGCGGTGTCGGACCACCGCGGTGACGCCCGCGCCGAGTGGGCGTTGCTGGAGCGCGTCGCCCGGCCTTCCGGGTTCGCGCACGTGTACTCCGAGGGCGAGGTCGTCGCCGTGGGCCGCGCCGTGGTCGACACCGGCTGGGCGGGCCTGTTCGGCATCGCGACTCTGCCGCAAGCCCGCGGACGCGGTGCCGCGAGAGCCGTGGTGTCCGCGCTGGCGCACTGGGCCCGTGATCGGCGTGCCGAGCACCTCTATCTCCAGGTGGAGCCCGACAACGACGCGGCGTCCCGGCTCTACGAGCGGGCCGGCTTCGAAAAGCTGTGCTCCTACCACTACCGCACGGCGGCGTGAGTCAGTCGTTGCTGCGCCGCTCGGCTCCGGTCTCGCCGGCGTAGCCGAGGTCGTCTCCGCTGATGCGGCCCACCACCGGGTCGTTGTGGCCGGGTCCGGTGGACGACGCGTTGTCGCCCCGCTCGTCGCCGGGCCTACCGCCGCTGGGCCGTGCGCGCGACACCGCCGGATCGTCCGCGACGTCCGACTCCGGGGCGGTGGACGAGGCGGGTTCCCGACGCCCCAGCAGGTTCTTCAACCAGTTGCGCATGGGCGCCGAATACCCCGCGACCGGGCACGGAAACGACGTGCCCGGTCGCTGCGGCGTCAGCTCGCCTTGGTGCGGGAGTTCGACGACACGAGCGCGGCGAGACGGTCGCCGATGGCCTGGGTGCTGCCCGGGTTGTTCTGGTCCCGAGTCGCGAGGTCGAAGGCCACGGAGGCCTCGATGCGCCGCGCGGACTCGCGCTCACCGAGGTGGTCGAGCAGCAACGCCACCGACAGCACGGCCGCGGTCGGGTCGGCGAGGCTCTGGCCCGCGATGTCCGGCGCGCTGCCGTGCACCGGCTCGAACATGCTGGGGTTGCGCCGCGTGATGTCGAGGTTGCCGCTCGCCGCGAGTCCGATGCCGCCCGTCACCGCCGCGACGAGGTCGGTGATGATGTCGCCGAAGAGGTTGTCGGTCACGATGACGTCGAACCGGCTCGGGTCGGTGACGAGGTGGATCGTCGCGGCGTCGACGTGCGAGTACGCCACGGTCACGTCGGGGTGCGCGAGCGACTCCTCCTCCACGATGCGCGACCACAGCGAACCGGCGTGTTCGAGGACGTTGGTCTTGTGGACGAGCGTGAGGTGTTTACGCGGACGCTGCTCGGCGCGGGCGAAGGCGTCGGCCACCACCCGGCGGATGCCGAACGCGGTGTTGACGCTGACCTCGGTGGCGACCTCCTGCTCGGTGTCCTTGCGCAGCAGGCCACCGTTGCCCGCGTACGGGCCCTCGGTGCCCTCGCGCACCACCACCATGTCGACCTCGCCGGGGTCGGCGAGCGGGCCGCGCACGCCGGGGTAGAGCCGACCGGGCCGGAGGTTCACGTGGTGGTCGAGTTCGAACCGCAGGCGCAGCAACAGGCCGCGTTCGAGGATGCCGCTCGGCACGCTCGGGTCGCCCACGGCGCCGAGCAGGATGGCGTCGTGCTGGCGGAGTTCGGTCAGGACCGACTCGGGCAGCAGCTCGCCCGTGGAGTGCCAGCGGGATGCACCGAGGTCGTACTTGGTGATCTCAGCACCCGGGACGACCTCGGCGAGCACTTTCAGCGCCTCGCCCACGACCTCGGGCCCGATCCCGTCGCCGGGGATCACAGCAAGCCGCATCCACACACCTCCGTCAGTCAGGCACCCGGCGCACCGGAAGCCCCTCCGCGATCGAACTCCAGCGACGGCAGGTTACCGTTGGTCGCCATTCGGTCGAAGCACGACCACCCATACGCCGCAGCCGGGGAAACGTTAGTCACTCAATCGTGTCATAAGGACCGAGCGAAAAGGCACTCGAAAGCGGTGCAATGTGCCACGCTCTCGCGCCCTCGTCGATCCATAGTGGAAATGTCGCCGCCGACCGACGCGGTTTCCCAGCTCGTGGGAACGGCTCGGGGTCGCTCCCGCCCACACAGCCGAAAACCCCGCCGGGAGCGGTGGTCCTGCTCCACGCGCCACGCGGGACGCGCTTGCGGCGGGGTTTCGGAAGCGAATACCGGAGTCTGCTCAGTCGAAGCTCAGCGCCCGGATCCTGCGGGCGTCGACGGTGGCGCCGATCGGGTCGAGCATGTGGCTGCCCACCGCACGGTCGACGCGCAGCAGCATCACGGCGTCGGAGCGGTCGGTGGTCTGGCTGATCTGCGCGGCCTCGATGTTGATGCCGGCCTCCCCGAGCAGCGTGCCGACCCGGCCCATGATGCCCGGCCGGTCCGGGTACTCCAGCAACAGCATGTGGCCCTCGGCGCGGATGTCGAAGTGCCTGCCGTTCACCGCGATGAGCTTGGGCACCTCGTCCTTGCCCGTCACCGCACCGGACACGGAGTGCGAGGTGCCGTCGGCGTGCACGACCCGCACGGTGACCTGGCTGCGGTAGTTCTGGCTCTCCGGCTGGGTGGACACGCTGACCTCGACACCGAGCTCCTCGGCGAGCCGGGGCGCGTTCACGAACGTCACCTGGCTGTCCACGACGCCGGAGAACACGCCGCGCAGAGCGGCCAGCTGCAGCACGCTGACGTCCTCGCTGGCGAGTTCACCCGCCGCGGTCACGGACACCGACGCCGGCGCCTTGGCGCTGAAGGCGGAGAGTACGGTGCCGAGCTTCTGCGTCAACGACAGGTACGGGCGCACCTCCTCGCCCACCGTGCCACTCGCGACGTTGACGGCGTCCGGCACGAAGTCACCGCGCAGCGCGAGCAGGACGGACCTGGCCACGTCGGTGCCCGCGCGGTCCTGCGCCTCCCGCGTCGACGCGCCCAGGTGCGGCGTCACGACGACGTTGGGCAGCTCGAAAAGCGGACTCGACGTCGTGGGCTCCTCGGAGAACACGTCGATACCGGCGCCGCCGACCCGGCCCTCGCGCACCGCGTCCGCGAGCGCGTTCTCGTCGACCAGCCCGCCACGAGCCGCGTTCACCAGGAGCACACCGGGCTTGACCTTCGCGAGCGCGGCGGCGTCGATGAGGCCCTTCGTCTCCGGCGTCTTGGGCAGGTGGATGGAGATGGCGTCGGAGCGCTCCAGCAACTCGTCGAGCGAGACGATCTCGACACCCAGCTGCGCCGCACGCGCGGGCGAGACGTAGGGGTCGTAGGCGAGCAGCGTCGTGTCGAACGCGGCGAGGCGCGCGGCCACCAGCTGCCCGATCTTGCCGAAGCCGACCACACCGACGGTCTTGCCGGACAGCTCGACGCCGGTGTAGGCGCTGCGCTTCCACTCCCCGCTGCGCAGGCTCTGGTCCGCGGCCGGAACCCGCCGCGCGACGGCCAGCAACAGCGCGACGGCGTGCTCGGCGGCGGACACGATGTTGGAGGTGGGCGCGTTGACCACGAGCACACCACGCTCGGTGGCGGCGGGAACGTCGACGTTGTCGAGACCCACACCGGCCCGCGCGACGACCTTGAGCTTCGCGGCCTCGGAGAGGACCTCCTTGTCGACCTTGGTGGCGGATCGCACCAGCAGCGCGTCGGCCTCCTTCACCGCCTGCAACAGCGCGGGACGGTCGGTACCGTCCACATGCCGGACCTCGACCTCGTCACCGAAGACCGCGACCGCGGACGGGGCGAGTTTCTCGGCGAGGAGAACGACGGGCTGGCTGGAATTGCTCACGATGCGCCTTTCGTCTCAGGAATTGGGGCCATTCGCAGACGCTCATTGGCAGGCCACGACACTGTGTCCTCGAAGCTCGGAGTCTAGTCCTGGACGGCCCCGCCGCCGCAATACGTCGGCGGCGAAAAGACGCGCTGGGGCAACGTTTCCCACACTGTGCACCGGACGAGCGGGCCACGGCTCGTGTCCGCGCGGGAACGCGGACACGCCGACCGAAAGCGTGAGCGGTTCAGTACGGACGGTCGAACTCTCCGGCCCGGGTGCCGAGGAGGAAGGCGTCCCATTCGGACGGCGTGAAGACCAGCACCGTGGCGTCCGTGCCGGTGCCCTGCCGCAGCGCCACGTACGTCACCGCATCGCTGTGGGTGACGAAGGCGTACTCCAGGGTGCCGCCCGCGTCGTCGGACTCGGCAGCCGGCCCGGGAAGACTCCGCCACAGCGCACCGGAGAGGTCGAGTTCGTCGCGCACGCCGGACTTGTCGTCGATGACAAGGGAATCGTTCGTCATGGGGCGCCACGGTAGGACATACCGTCCCGCACGGACACTCGGGAACGGCCTCCGGGAAACGACGCCCGTCGGGGCCCGGGACACGTCGTGCTCCGGGCCCCGACGGCGGCGTCGGATCAGGTGTCGGATCAGGCGGTCTCGGTGATCGGCCGGTCCACCCACGACATCAGACCGCGCAGCTTGCGGCCGGTCTCCTCGATCGGGTGCTGCTCACCCGACTGCTGGAGCTTGCTGTAGTTGGGGCGGCCCTGCTCGTCCTCGGAGACCCACTCGTTGGCGAACGTGCCGTCCTGGATCTCGCGGAGGATGGCCTTCATGTTCTCCTTGACCTCGGGCGTGATCACGCGCGGGCCCCGGGTGAGGTCGCCGTACTCCGCGGTGTCCGAGATCGAGTACCGCATGCGCGCGATGCCGCCCTCGTACATGAGGTCGACGATCAGCTTGAGCTCGTGCAGCACCTCGAAGTAGGCGATCTCGGGCGCGTAGCCGGCCTCGGTCAGCACCTCGAAACCGGTCTGCACGAGGGCCGACGCGCCACCGCACAGCACGGCCTGCTCGCCGAAGAGGTCGGTCTCGGTCTCCTCGGTGAACGTCGTCTTGATGACGCCCGCCCGGGCACCACCGATGGCCGCCGCGTACGACAGCGCGAGCGCCTGCGTGTCACCGCTCGGGTCCTGCTCGACGGCGATGAGGCAGGGCACGCCCTTGCCGTCCACGAACTGCCTGCGCACGAGGTGGCCCGGGCCCTTGGGCGCCACCATCGCGACGGCGATGTCGGCGGGCGGCTTGATCAGGCCGTAGCGGATGTTGAAGCCGTGGCCGAAGAACAGGGCGTCGCCGTCCTTGAGGTTCGGCGCGATGTCCTGCTCGTAGATGGCCCGCTGCTTCGTGTCCGGGGTGAGGATCATGATCACGTCGGCTTCGGCCGCGGCCTCGGCCGTCGTGAGGACGCGCAGGCCCTCCTCCTCGGCCTTGGCCCGCGACTTCGACCCCTCGGCGAGCCCGATGCGGACGTCGACCCCGGAGTCACGCAGGCTCAGCGCGTGCGCGTGGCCCTGGCTGCCGTACCCGATCACGGCGACCTTGCGGCCCTGGATGATGCCGAGGTCGGCGTCGGCGTCGTAGAAGATCTCAACTGACATGAGGGGTGGTACTTCCTTTCGATTCGGTTGGGCGGCGGGGCGTCAGCGGGTCGCCGTCGCCGTGATCGAGCGGGCGCCCCGGCCCACCGCGACCATGCCCGACTTCACGAGCTCACGCACGCCGTACGGCTCCAGCATGCGCAGCAATGCGTTGATCTTGTCCGCGGTGCCGGTGGCCTCGATCGTCAGCGCTTCCGGCGACACGTCGACGACCTTCGCGCGGAACAACTGAACGGTCTCCAGCACCTGACTCCGCACCGTGGCGTCGGCCCTCACCTTGACGAGCAGCAGTTCCCGCTGCACCGACTGGGAGGAGCTGAGTTCCACGATCTTGATGACGTTGACGAGCTTGTTGAGCTGCTTGGTCACCTGTTCGAGTGGTTGTTCCTCGACGGCGACCACGATCGTCATCCGGGACACCTCGGGATTCTCCGTGGGTCCCACGGCAAGCGATTCGATGTTGAAGCCACGCCGGGAGAACAGGCCCGACACCCTGGCGAGCACGCCCGGCACGTTCTCGACCAGGACGCTCAACGTGTGGTTGCTCATGGGCGCTTCCGTTCCTTTCGCTGTCCGGTGTGAGCAGGCCTCACTGCGACACCTCGTCCTCGTCGAACAGCGGTCGGATCCCCCGCGCCGCCATGATCTCGTCGTTGCCCGTGCCCGCGGCGACCATCGGCCACACCTGGGCGTCCTTGCCGACCACGAAGTCGATCACGACCGGACGGTCGTTGATCTCCATGGCCCGCCGGATGGTGTCGTCGACCGACTCCTTCGTGTCGCACCGCAGCCCCGCACAGCCCAGCGCCTCGCCGAGGAGCGCGAAGTCCGGGATGCGGTGCTTGTGCGTGCCGAGGTCGGTGTTGGAGTACCGCTCCGAGTAGAAGAGGTTCTGCCACTGCCGCACCATGCCGAGGTTGCCGTTGTTGATGACGGCCACCTTGATGGGCGCTCCCTCGATGGCGCACGTGGCGAGTTCCTGGTTCGTCATCTGGAAGCAGCCGTCGCCGTCGATGGCCCACACCTGCTTGTCGGGCCTGCCGAACTGGGCGCCCATGGCCGCGGGCACGGCGTAGCCCATGGTCCCGAGGCCGCCGGAGTTGATCCACGTCCGGGGCTGCTCGTACTTGACGAACTGCGCCGCCCACATCTGGTGCTGCCCGACCCCGGCCGTGTAGATGGCGTCGGGACCCACGAGCGCGCCGATGCGCTCGATGACGTACTGCGGCGCCAGCGTGCCGTCCGCGGGCCACTCGTATCCGGCGGGGAACGTGTCGCGCCACGAGTCGAGCTGCAGCCACCACGCGGACAGGTCGGCCGTGCCGCTGTTCGCGGTCTCGGCCTTCACCGCGTCGACCAGCTCGGTGATGATCTCGGCGCAGTCGCCCACGATCGGCACGTCGGCCTTGCGGTTCTTCGAGATCTCCGCCGGGTCGATGTCGGCGTGCACCACCTGCGCGTCGGGCGCGAACGACTCCAGCCGGCCCGTGACCCGGTCGTCGAACCGTGCGCCCAGCGCCACGAGCAGGTCGGCGCGCTGCATGGCGGCGACCGCCGCCACGGAGCCATGCATGCCGGGCATGCCGAGGTGCTGCCGGTGGGAGTCGGGGAACGCGCCCCGCGCCATCAGGGTCGTCACCACCGGGATGCCCGTCAGCTCGGCCAGCTCCCGCAGCTGCTCCGACGCACCGGCCTTGAGCACGCCGCCACCGACGTAGAACACCGGGCGCCGGGCCTGCGTGATCAGGCGAGCCGCCTCCCGGACCTGCTTGCCGTGCGGACGCAGCGTGGGCCGGTAGCCCGGCAGGTGCATCTCGGGCGGCCACGCGAACGACGTCGTCTCCTGCAGCACGTCCTTGGGGATGTCCACCAGGACCGGGCCGGGGCGGCCCGTGCTCGCGAGGTGGAACGCCTCGGCGATCACCCTCGGGATGTCGGCGGGCTCGGTGACGAGGAAGTTGTGCTTGGTGATCGGCATGGTGATGCCGCAGATGTCGGCTTCCTGGAAGGCGTCCGTGCCGATGAGGCCGCGCGTCTGCTGTCCGGTGATGGCGACCACGGGCACCGAGTCCATGTTCGCGTCCGCCAGCGGGGTCACCAGGTTGGTCGCCCCAGGGCCGGACGTGGCCATGCACACGCCGACCTTGCCGGTCGCCTGCGCGTACCCGGTCGCGGCGTGGCCCGCGCCCTGCTCGTGCCGCACGAGGACGTGCCGCACCTTGGTGGAGTCGAGCAGCGGGTCGTAGGCGGGAAGGATGGTGCCACCGGGAATGCCGAAGACCACCTCGACGCCGACGGCCTCGAGGGACCGTACGAGCGACTGCGCGCCCGTCACCCGAACGGGGGTTCCTGCGGGCGGAGTCGGCTTGGGACGGGGTCCTGAGTGGCCGGGCGACGCCGCGGGGGAAGTCGTCCCGGCGGTCGTGTCCGATCGCGAGGTGGCGCTAGTCATCGGTTCTCGCCTCGTGGGTTTGTCCGGTGGTTGGGTTGGTGTTCGTCTCGATGTTCGTGCCGGTCGGGGCTGTCGTTCTCGCTGGTGATGCGGCTTCTCCGACGTGGTCCGCGCAACAAAAAACCCTCGCCGACCAGGTGTGGTCGCACGAGGGTCGCGCGTCGACGCAGAGAAACGTTCCCCTACGCGTCGACGCGCGGAGGAATTACGAGAACGAGCTGCGATGTCACGGCCCCGACGTTAACGGTCTTCATCGAGAGGTGTCAACTCTGCGGGATGGTGATCCCGAATACTGGACCTACCGACAATCGGACGCCCCCGGATGGCACTGCGGCCCGCCCGCGGTGCACCATCAGAGGTGTGGCGGAACGAGAGCAGGACACGACCATGACTGCGGAACAGCACGGCACCACCGGCGACGACACGACCGGCGTTCAGACTCCCGAGAAGGGCCACCGGGCCGTCTTCCGCATCCCGGGGACCGCCCTGATCGGCGTGTTGATGCTCTTCATGTGCATGTTCCCCTTCGCCGCCACGCTGCCCTACCTCCTGCCGCTGCTCATCGTGCCGATCGCCGTGGCGATCTGGATCATGCGGACGCGCACGGTGGCCACCCGCGACGGCCTGGAGGTGCGCACGATGCTCGGCACCCGGCAGCTCCCGTGGGACGCGCTCAAGGGCTTCTCCCTCACACCCAAGGCGTCGGTCGTCGCGGTGCTGAGCGACGACACGAAGGTGGCCCTGCCGTCCGTGCGCACGCGGCACCTGCCCGTGCTCTCGCTCGTCAGCGAAGGCCGGGTCCCCGACCCGTCGGGTCTGCTGTCCGAGCCCGCCGACGAACCGGAGAAGAACGAGGACGGCACGGGCGCCGCGGGGAGTGACGCGGAGGGCGCCACCGACGCCCGAGCAGGCGAGAACCCGGAGAGCGACCGGACCGACGACACCGTGTCCGAGGACCGGGACGCTCGCTAGCACCCCGACCGGCGGCTTCCCACCTGGTGGGCGGGCGTAGAGTCGGCTCATGCCTGCTCTGCGTTCCCGAACCACGACCCACGGCCGCAACGCCGCGGGAGCTCGCTCCCTGTGGCGCGCCACCGGCATGACCGACAGCGACTTCGGCAAGCCCATCGTCGCCATCGCCAACTCCTACACCCAGTTCGTGCCGGGACACGTGCACCTCAAGGACCTCGGTGAGGTCGTCGCCGAGGCCGTCCGTGAGGCCGGAGGCGTGCCCCGCGAGTTCCACACCATCGCCGTGGACGACGGCATCGCCATGGGGCACAGCGGCATGCTCTACTCACTGCCCTCACGCGAGATCATCGCCGACTCGGTCGAGTACATGGCCAACGCTCACCAGGCGGACGCCCTGGTGTGCATCTCGAACTGCGACAAGATCACTCCGGGGATGCTCAACGCCGCCATGCGGCTCAACATCCCGGCCGTGTTCGTCTCCGGCGGGCCCATGGAGGCGGGCAAGGCGGTGGTCGTCGACGGTGTCGCCCACGCGCCCACCGACCTCATCACCGCGATCTCGGCGTCGGCCAACTCCTCCGTCGACGACGAAGGACTGTCGATTGTGGAGCAGTCGGCCTGCCCGACGTGCGGGTCGTGCTCCGGCATGTTCACCGCCAACTCCATGAACTGCCTCACCGAGGCGCTCGGCCTCTCCCTGCCCGGGAACGGCTCGACGCTCGCGACCCACACCGCGCGCCGGGAGCTGTTCACCGAGGCGGGCCGGACGGTCGTCGAGCTGGCGAAGCGCTGGTACGGCGAGGACGACGAGTCCGCTCTCCCCCGCTCCATCGCCACCAAGCAGGCCTTCGAGAACGCCATGGCGCTCGACATGGCGATGGGCGGGTCCACCAACACGGTCCTGCACATCCTCGCCGCCGCGCAGGAAGGCGAGATCGACTTCACGCTCGACGACATCGACCGGATCGGCCGCGAGGTCCCCTGTCTGTCCAAGGTGTCCCCGAACTCCGACTACCACATGGAGGACGTGCACCGCGCCGGCGGAATCCCCGCGATCCTCGGCGAACTCCACCGGGGCGGGTTCCTCAACACCGACGTGCACGCGATCCACGCGGCCACACTGGAGGAGTGGCTGTCCACGTGGGACATCCGGAGCGGCTCGGCGTCGGAACGCGCACTGGAGCTCTTCCACGCCGCCCCGGGCGGAGTGCGCACCACGGAGGCGTTCTCGACCTCGAACCGGTGGTCGTCGCTGGACACCGACGCCGCGAACGGCTGCATCCGTGACGTCGCCCACGCCTACACGGCCAGCGGTGGTCTCACGGTCCTCCGGGGCAACCTCGCCGAGAACGGCGCCGTGATCAAGTCCGCGGGCATCGACGAGGAACTGTGGCGCTTCTCCGGCCCCGCCCGGGTGGTGGACAGCCAGGAGGAGGCCGTGTCGGCCATCCTGAACAAGGAAGTGCAGCCGGGCGAGGTCGTCGTCGTCCGCTACGAGGGCCCCGCGGGCGGGCCGGGCATGCAGGAGATGCTGCACCCGACGGCGTTCCTCAAGGGCGCGGGACTCGGCAAGGTGTGTGCGCTCATCACCGACGGCCGCTTCTCCGGTGGGTCGTCGGGCATCTCCGTGGGCCACATCTCGCCCGAGGCCGCCGCGGGCGGCACGATCGGGCTCGTGGAGACCGGTGACGAGATCCTCATCGACGTGCACGAGCGCAAGCTCGAACTGCTCGTCGACGACGAGGTGCTCGCCGAGCGCCGCGCCAAGATGGAGGCGTCCGAGAAGCCGTGGCAGCCGGTGAACCGGGAGCGTCCGGTCACCGCCGCGCTGCGTGCCTACGCGCGGATGGCCACCTCCGCCGACACCGGCGCCGTGCGCAACCCGGACAAGTGAGCGGAGGGCGTGGGGGCGACCCGGTTCGCCGCTCGCCCCCACGTCCTCACCGGAACAGCACGATGACGGCCGTCGTCAGCCCGGCGGCGATCACCAGCGAGACCAGGCCGAGCGGCCACGGCTTGCGCCGCCACGGGGTGTTCTTGTCGAGCGACACCCGCCCCGCACCGGTGAAGAGCAACGCGAACGCGACGACCGCGATCAGCAGGTCGAACTCGAACCCGCCCGTCGCGGCGAAGAAGCCGCTCTCCAGCTTCCCGTAGACCGCGTTCGCGAGCACACCGAGCACGGCCGCCGCGCCGAACGGCGTGAACAGTCCCAGCACCAGCAGCGCGCCGCCGCCGACTTCCGACAGGGCGGTGATCCACGCCAGCAGCGTCGTCTGGTCGCTGAACCCCATCGCCGTGAGAGCCTGCGCGAAGCCGTCGATACCGGGACCGCCGAGCAGACCGAGCTTCTGCAGGCCGTGGGCGATCATGAGGCCGCCGACCGCGATCCGGATGACGAAGAGCCCGAAGTCGACTCCCCCGTGCATCGACTCGGCCGGGCGTTCGGGCTCCGTTCCCGTCCCGCCGGCGACCGCGTCCGGAGTGGTGAACCCGCTGTCGTCGAAGGCGTCGGTCGCAAACGCCGTCGTCGGTGCGTCGAATCCGTCGTTGTTGTGAACCGTCATGGGCGGGCAGCGTAGAGTAACGCCCGCTCACGATGTGCCCCTTTCGGGAACCGATGCCGCGTGAGCACGTCACATCGGAGATCGCGTCGATGTCACTGGGGGATGCACCATGTCGAACGGCGGCGGCCATCATGTCGAACCCGCGGAGCTGCGCGGCTGCGCCGAACTGTTGAGTCAGCAGGCGGACCACCTGTCGGCGATCAGCCGGCACGCCACCGAGAAGGGCGGCGACACGAGCGGCTACACCGGACTGCTGGCGCTGCTCGCGCCCGTGGTCACCGGCGTCGTCGGGCTGTACGCCGACACATTGGACTTCGCGAGCGGCAAGATGGGCGAGGTCCGCGACAACCTCCTCACCGCGGCCGACCAGTACGAGGCCCGCGACGAGGCCTCACGCTCCGAGATGGACCGGCTCGGCAGCCTGGTCGACGGTTCCGGTGACTTCTCGGTGGGGAGTGCCTGATGGCGGCGTACCGCGAGGTCGTGAAACCACAGGATCTCCTCCAGGGCGGCGACGAGTCCTCCGGCGAGTCCGCCATCGAGCAGGCGATCGCCGACGCCGGTTTCCAGGTGCAGGCCGTCAACTGGGTCTGGCAGAAGGTCGTGGGCGAGGACCTCGTGTCCTCGATCATCACGCCGATCACCGGTGACTTCGAGAAGATCGGCAACGCTGCGGCCGAGTGGGACAAGGTCTGCCAGGCGTTGCAGGCGGTACGCCAGAACATCAACGCCGGGGCGGAGGAGTTGAGGCCCTCCTGGCAGGGGCCCGCGGCGGAGAGCTTCTCCACCCTGATCAGCGTCACGTGGACCGTGGGTCTGGAGGCCGACGCCCAGGCCGCCAAGCTGATCGGCTTCGCGCTCAACAAGGTCGCCGACGGGTCCAAGCGTGCGTGCGACCAAGCGCTGGCTCTGATCGAGAAGCTGGTCAACAAGCTGATCGAGGCGGCGGCGATGCTGCCGATCCCGGTGGTCGGCTGGGGCCGCGCCGTCAAGCTCGTCTACGACGGCATCCAGATCTACAACGCCATCATGGACCTCATCGCGGGCATCGAGGCCATGATCAACGGTGCCACCGAGGTCGTGAACGGCATCATGGCGGTGGGCACGGCGCTCTCGGAGCTGGGCAGCGCCGACAGCATCAGCGACGTCCTGACCGTCGCCAGTGGCGTCCGCGACGGCGTCAACCAGGTCAAGGACGGCGCGGGCCAGGTGAAGGACGGCGCCACCCAGGCATCGAGCGCGGCCGGCGACCTCCGCACGTCGGCCTCCAGTGCGTCGGAGAACGCGCGGGGACTGGCCGACGAGCGGGCGAGCGCCCGGGAGCAGAACACCGCCTCCAGCAGCAGCACCGGCGACACCTCCTCCTCCGGCACCACGGGCAACGGGGGCGGAAACAACACCAACCGGTCCGGCAGCGGCAACGACACCTCGGCACGACCTCAGGACCCGGAGACGACCCGCACCCCGGAGGACTTCCGCGTGTGCGAGAACGACCCGGTGGACATCGCCAGCGGCGAGGTCGTGCTCGGCCAGACGGACCTGCAACTGCCCGGCGTGCTCCCGCTGATTCTGCGCAGAACCCACATCTCGGGCTACCGCGCCGGACGGCTGTTCGGCCGCAACTGGGCGTCCACACTGGACCAGCGGCTGGAGATCGACGCCGAGGGCGTGGTCTACGTCGCCGACGACGGCGTGATCCTCGTCTACCCGCTGCCCGATCCGGGCGCGCGGGTGCTGCCGCAGACCGGGCCGCGCTGGCCGCTGGAGCGCACCGAGACGGGCTACACCATCACCCGGCGAGACCCGGCGCGCGTCCTCCACTTCGACGCCTCGGCGACGTCCGGCCCGGTCGTCCCGCTCACCGCGATCGGCGACCACAACGACAACCGCATCGAGCTCGACCGGGACTCCGCCGGAGTCCTCACCGCGGTGCGGCATGGCGGCGGCTACCACGTCGACGTCGAGACGGCCGACGGCCGGGTGAGCGCCCTCCGCCTGCGCGACGCGCAGGAGAGCCAGGCCGGTCCCGTGACGGTCATGCGCTACGGCTACGACGCCGAGGGGCTGCTCACCGACGTGGTGAACTCGTCGAACCGCGCGATGCGCTTCCAGTACGACGACGAGGGCCGGATCGTCCAGTGGACCGACCGCAACGGCGAGTGGTACCGCTACCTCTACGACGCGCAGGGACGCTGCATCGCCAACCAGGGTGCGGACGGCTTCCTCAACGGCACGTTCTCCTACGACACCGAACAGCGGACGACCCGCTTCACCGACTCTCTCGGCAACATCACGACGTATCAGCTCGACGAGCG
>JACYYJ010017295.1_pt1 | contig 15908 bp, 18 predicted proteins | sample 8236861 | NCBI WGS metagenome assembly JACYYJ01 (sample SAMN14103086, study PRJNA606662) | landfill metagenome | isolation source: landfill solid waste | place: India:New Delhi, Okhla landfill site | collected 2017-11-05
GGAGGCGCTGGAATTGGTAATTTAATTAGTTTAAAAATCACACCAACAAGAAGTCCTGCTAGCAAACTTAAGATAATTTCTTTCATTTTATTAACTCCCAATCTAAAATTATAATTTTTAGAGGTTTTTACACAAGGTATACATTATCAAATAATGTATTTCCATTCTAGTTTATTTTTTCCAAACAGATAAAAATAATCCATGTAATTCCTTTAACGAAAGGGAAAAGCCCCCTTTTTTTGAAGGGGGCTTTTATCCATTCATATTCAATTATTAAAAGTTTCCACCCATACTTTGTTGTGCCATTGAAACTAAACGTTTTGTAATTTCTCCACCNNGCACGGGAAGTAGTATCTGGTACTAGTTGTACGCCAAACTCTTGAGCAATTTCAGTCTTCATTTGTTGAATTGCTTGTTCTGCACCTGGTACTAAAAGTTGATTACTGTTATTAGATTGCGCCATACTAATGACCTCCTATAAGTAGTTTGTTGGCCTTGCACTACTTAGAATGAGGAATTTACGCAAAAATATTCTTTTTTTAAAAAGGAAATTTTTGCACATTGGCAAAACCCGTGCCAGACAAGCGGTCGTCGGTATAATGCGTTTCGTAAAATGTTTACTTTTAAACTATGGCAAACAACGACAAGTCAAATTGCAACTAAGCAAGACTTTACTCTTTTTGAATTTGAAGTCCAAATGCTAACATCTCATTATTAGTTTTCAAGATAAATCCGTATGAAGCATGAAAATCAATTATGAGATGGTCCCCTATTTCTTTTTCCGCAATGGTACTTAGTTGAAATGGGATGTCATGTACGCTCATATTTGATTCGTTTAATGATCCATCCAGGACCATATTATATTCAACAGAGCAACTTCATCCCCCAGCGTAGTTCGCATTAATACGAATAATTTTATCCGAGAGATTATGCTTTTCTAGCTGTTGTAATGCTGTTGTTCTAATCTCTATTTCCATGATTTCACCAACTTTATGTTATTCTAATATCAACTATAGAATAATCCTAATCTTTACACAAAAGTAATGCATTATGAAAGAACATATTATATTTAAAGGGGCGTTTTATAATGTATGAAGGAATACATCATGTTTCTTTATTAGTATCCGATCTTGAACGTTCAAAACATTTTTACAGCGAAGTACTAGGATTTAAAGAAAATAAAAACCGACCTGCATTTGATTTTCCTGGTGCTTGGTATGAGGTAGGAAACACACAAATTCATTTAATTGTGTATGAAGATGGGAAGACATTACGTGGTTCACATAAGATTGACTCTCGAGATGGACATTTTGCTATCCGAGTACAGGACATGGAATCATTTATAGATCGTATGAAAAAACACCATGTTGAACCATTAAATAAACCAAATAACAAAACAAACTGGCATCAAGCTTTTATTTGTGATCCAGATGGTAATATAATTGAGTTTAATCAATAGTCAGGCTGGGACATAACGAAACAATTTGAATCAAAATGCGAGTAATGAACTAAATTAGCGGGGGAAATACACGGAGACTCCTGCGGGATAAAAAGCCTAGGTGAGACCCCGGAGCGCGTCATGGGAGTCTCTGTAGCGCCCTAAGCTAAGGTCCGCGAAGTGTATTTCCGGAGTAGTATTTCTCCGCTATTCAAAGTTTAGGTTTTTCCTTTTTTGAAAAAACGTTTGTCCCATCCTCGTATGCTTTATAAATAATACGAATTTCTTTGTGCTTATTCGACTGTTGAAGATGGTGCAAGCGGTAAATCGTGTTCCATCAGCTTATGCTTATCATCTTCCTTCGCATACTTTGGTAATACGATGCTATAGTATACTCCTACTAAGATTGCGCAACTACCTACAAGCCAATATAGTCCATCAATACTTATAATGGTCGGAAATGATACTGCAATAAATCCGAGGGTTAAGGAGTGGGATAACATCATTAATGGGGATATTAGCCCCTGCACCCTACCCATCATTCTCGGTTCCACAATACTTGGCAACCAGCCACCAAGCGCAACATTTATAACCGGAATAAATAATGCAATACCTACTACTAATAAATAAAACACCATCATATCATTAACGAATCCTCCAAGGGTTATAAAAACACCTGTACCAACTAAACCAATCACCATCAACTTATAAAGTTTCATTTTACTTGCAAGCATGGATGCAACAATACTTCCAATTAATACCCCTATTCCAAAAATAATACCCATGATTACGAGTGCCTCTTCATAATGATTTGGAGCTAATTTATATTTTAAAATAAATGCAGGTATAACTGTAAATGCGCCATTCATAATACCAAAAACAAAAAAGCCAAAAACTAAATATAATAAAAGCTTGAAGTGGATAATGTAAGAAAACCCTTGTTTAAAGTCATTCAAAATTGCTTTGATGCGCAAATCAGAAATGGAGCTCTTTCCATTTGGTTGTCGAACATCCTCAGGTATTTTGCAAAGCCATATTAGTAATCCCGATATGGCAAAAGAAATTGCGTCAAAGGCAATAGCACCATAAACTCCCACAGTCCAGTAAATAAATGCACCGATTGCTCCACCAAATAAATTAAATACACTATTAGTCATTTGATTTAATCCTGCAGCAGATGCATATTCATCCTTGCTCAATATTCCTTGAACGAGACTACTTTCTGCAGGAAGGAAAAATTTCGTTACAGCACTTCTAAGAAATAACACAGTAAATATAAGCGGCATCCAACCTACTACTACGACTCCTATCAAAACAAGGGATAATAAAGCACTTAGCCAATCCGAATTAGCTGCTATCTTTTGTCGATCCATCTTATCTGCAACTACTCCTACTAAGAAAAATACTGCTAGTGTTGGTAAAGAGTACATTAATTCGGTAATGGTTGCATAAGCTGGTTGTTCACTAAACCGATCTAGTAAATAAAACATGAAAGCAGTCATTCCAATTACACTACCCATTTGGGATGTCAAACTTGCCAAAAAGAGATTTCGATAATTGGGCTTCTTAAAAACCTGGAAAATCTTAAACACATCCATCTCCTCGTTTCATAACAATTTACAATTATTGTCTCAAGTAGTTTAAAAGTTTAGAATAGACTACTGGTGGTTTTCCTCTCCGTCTAAAGGCGGATATAGGATTAGGTCCAAAAATATTATCTAGTTGAAATTTCATTAATTTGAAACTTTAGTATGGAGGTAAACGTATAATAAAATAAGAAACATAAGTGCAACCTATTTTGAAAGGAGAAGTTAATATGTTTAGAAAAATATTAAAGAAGTTAAGTCACCACTCCTATCACTCCAGTAGTGGGTATCATAAGCATAAAAAATACGGTTCTAAATATGGACACCATCATTATAAAAAACGTTATGGCTCTTCAAGTGGATTTTTCCGTTCTTACAGTTCCCGTCGTCGTTATAAATACTATAGTAGCTAATGTTTAAACTACTTTATGATCTATTTGAAAAAGAGTTAAAACCGTTACAAATAGTAAATAAGAAGTATGAAATTCAAAAACTTTTGGGAAAAGGGAGTTACGGACTCACCTACTTGGTAAAAAACCTAGAACATAATACGTATGCCGTACTGAAACAAAACCGGAAGCGTAAACGCAGTAAAGGAAAAGAGTCTTTTCGAAATGAAGCAAGTATGCTTCGAAAACTAAAACACCACTCGATTCCCAATCTTTATGACATTTTTGAATGGGAAGATTCCATTTTTCTCGTTTTGGAAAGAAAAGAAGGATGGACAGTAGAGCAATTAATTTTTGAAAAAGGCAAACAGTACGATGAGTTGGATGCTTTTACATTATTGAGACAGGTACTAAAAGTGGTTGCGTTTATCCACAAGCAAGGAATAGTCCATTTGGATTTACGTACACCTAATATTTTATTTGACAATAATAAGGTTCATATAATTGATTTTGGTTTAGCAAAGTATATATCCAATCATTCCAATAAAGGTAAGAACATGTGGAAACGACCAGTTATTGAGAATGACCTATATGAACTTGGTCATTTTACGTTGTTTTTACTCTACTCGTCCTTTAATCCTGATCCAGACGGCAAAAAGAAAGACTCATGGCTAAATGAATTATCATTGCAGCCTGAGTCCAAAACAATCGTAAAACGGTTATTACAACTAGAAAAGCCCTATCAATCCGCAAGCGAGGTTATTGCCGATATTGATCGGTTTTTAGATAAAAGTAATAAAGAATCTGCGGCAGAGCAAGAACTCTTTGAAGTAAGTGATGCTAGGGAGTAATACTTTCTATTCATACGTTATTATAAGCTAGCTGGCAAAAAAAAGTGAGTGCTAAGCAAAAGCTCCGGAAATACAACTCCGCTACTTTCAGGTGTGTATTTTCGGAGGTTTCTTAGTGTTTTTTTATTTTGCTATTAAAGGTGCTTTCCAATCAATTCATATCAGTTTTCCAGACGTACAATACAGTGCGCGGATTTCTATAAATTTCGCAATTTAATAGTTCAGTAAGCCATGTCAGCTTAGCCAAAAAACGAAGACTCCTAGGGAACACCACGAGCGTAATCAGCATATAATATAAGTTGTTCTTCTAGTATGTTAGAATTTCTATCAACGAAAGCAATCACTTGTCAAGAACGCACATATAAAAAAGGCACTTATCTATAATCGCGAATTTCACCCTTAATAAACACTTTCCTCTGCAGCTCAATGTTTAACTTACTAGCTAATTTTTTTAATTTTGCTTCTTCTGGATAGGAAACGATGGATATTACGGTACCAGATTCAGATCCTAGACGTCCCGTTCTTCCAGAGCGGTGAATATATTGTTTCGTATCTTTCGGTACATCTAAATGGATAACATGGGTTATGCCTTTTATATCTAATCCTCTAGCTGCTACATCAGTTGCTAGCAATAAATTATATTTTCCATTACGAAATCCATTTATCGCATCTACTCGTTCTTTCTTCTTCGTATTACTATGTAATAATCCTACAGGTAAATGTTTAAATTCAAGTTTTTGTGCAAACACATTTAAGTTTCCAATATCCTCCATAAATGCTATGCCTTTTACATTATCCATTCTGCCAATTTTCCGAAGTAACTCAATTTTATCTCGATTATCACATACGAAGTATATATGGTTGACCTCTGGTAAAGCCGCTTCTTCCTCTACGCGAATTACTGTCGGATTGTTCATCCAATCTTTCGCAGTCGTTTCCAAATCCTTGTTTAAAGTAGCAGAAAACAATAAAACCTGACGCTCTGCTAATGAAGATTGAATGATCGTTTTCACAGTATCTTGATGCTCTGGTACTAATAGTTGGTCTGCTTCATCTAACACAATCGTTTTTACTTGGTGCATTTTTACTTTTTTCATTTTAATTAATTCGTTTAATCTACCAGGAGTAGCAACTACAACATGGGGCTTTTTCTTTAATTTTTCAATTTGTCTTTTTATATTGGCCCCGCCAATAAATGCGGCACTTTTAATAAGACTTCCTGATGACCATTGTTGAATTTCGGAATGTATTTGCATAACAAGCTCGTGGGAGGAGGCCAAAATAACGGCTTGTATTGCAATACTATTTTGGTCAAAGCTTTGCAATAGCGGGAGCAAATATGCTAATGTTTTTCCGGTACCAGTTGGTGATTCCGCTATAACATCCTGTCCATCAAGAACCAGCGGAATCGTTTTTTCTTGAACTGCTGTAAGCCTTTCAAAATTAGATTTTGTCCAGTTTTCTTGAAGAAAGGATTGAAAACTTGTTATTAATGTAGAATCTGTCATATCGTACTTCCTTTCAGATGATTGCTATTATCTTCTTTTATCGTATTTTTTATTATGATTTCTTCTGTGCAGCTGATTCTTTTTATTCGATTTGAGATCTTCTTTTTCAGAGCCCTTACCATTGTGTTTTATATGGCTTTTTTTAGGTAGGCTTCGTTGTATACCATTTTCTATTAGCTGTAAATGTTGCATATCCTTTTTGGCAACAAGTGTTATAGCTATCCCTTCAAATCCGGCTCTACCTGTACGTCCAATCCTATGAATATAACTCTCTACGTCATGAGGAATATCATAGTTAAACACGTGCGTAATTCCTTCTATATCTAAGCCTCTTGCTGCTACATCAGTAGCTACTAATAATTGAATTTTTGCATCACGAAACTTTTTTATTACTCTTTCTCTTTTCGCTTGTGAAAGGTCGCCATGCAGTTCATCTGATAAATAGCCTCTAGATTGGAGGGCTGCGTTTAAGCTTTTGGCACGCCTCTTTGTTCGACAAAATAAAATGGCCAAAAATGGTCGATATTCATTTATTAATTGACATAACGAATCGAGTTTACCTCGATCGGTTGTTTCGATAACCAATTGATTTATTTTTTCTACGGTAATATTTTGATACTTTATTGTCACTTCCTCTGGATTATTCATATACTTCTTCGACAATGCGCGAATCGCAGGAGGCATGGTTGCTGAAAATAACATCATTTGCTTCTGCTTCGGCAGCGTAAATAATATAGTCTCTACTTCCGGAAGAAATCCCATATGCAGCATTTGGTCTGCTTCATCTAATACAAGCATTTCGGTTTTCGATAAATCGATTGTCCCCCGTCTTACATGATCTAACAACCTACCAGGAGTAGCAACGATAAGCTGGTTTACCTTGTTTAATTTTTTAAGTTGCTGCTCTACATCTTGTCCACCGTATATCGCCAATACATGTAAGTTCTCAATTGATTTTGTTACTTTATTAATTTCTTCTGTTAACTGTATAGCAAGTTCTCTAGTTGGAGCAACAATTAAAGCTTGAACATAGTCTTTTGATACATCTATCTTTTGCACTATTGGTAAAACAAATGCTAATGTTTTCCCTGTCCCTGTTTGTGCTTGCGCGATAATATCCTTCCCATTAAGAATAAACGGAATTGCTTCTTTTTGGATTAAGGTTGGTTTATAAATAGATAAGGATTGTAACGATTCGATAAGATGATTATGTATTCCTATTTTATTAAATTCATTCAATGCGATGGCCTCATTTTCGTTAAATTAGTTGTTACTTAGCTTTGGAATTTTTAAAAGTATCTATACAAACTTACAATGATACACTATTTAGAAGTTCGATTAAAAAGGAACGATCTTCAGGAAAGGTTAACGGAAGATTAAAAAGATCCTCAGTAGATTTCCAATCTATTTCATAAATCAAATGATCCGGGTCTTGAATTGTTTTTGTACCACCTGTCAACGAAACTAGGAAATAGTGTACCTGATACGGAATCGGATCATAGCAATTCATCCCCTTTTTTATTTTAACTTTTTTCTCTATCTCTACAACATATCCGGTTTCTTCCTCTACTTCCCTTATGCAACACTCTTCAAATGTTTCGTTTTTCTCGAGTCCACCAGATGGAACACTCCATGACTTATTTTCTTCTGGTTTACCTTGTAGTACCATTAGTAATTCGTTTTGTTCATTAATACAAATACCTGCTGCACCATACCAAGTTCTCATTTCCCCTCCCCTTTCTACTAGTTCCTTATTTAAAGCATTAACCCCATTTTTTTTGGTGATACTAAAGATAGTTGTACAAAATTTGTATGTATGTTGGTGACGAATGTGAGTAAATTAAATTTCAGGAATAAACCAATTCAACAATATAACAATTTTTTAAGACTTCGAAAAAAAGCAACTACAGAATTAGAACAATTGATAAGTATTTTTAAGGAACAAATGCCCAATTTTTATTTAATTGTGGTATACAATGAATTATCGAAGCATTTAAATGCTAAAGAACATAGTATTCATGAAACTGGTATTCATCGAATTTTTATTTGTATCTTCGGATGGTTCACATTTGTTATTGGAAGTTTGTTCATTGTTCTTTACTTGAATATATCCATATATTATTATCTACTCCTTCTTTTCGCAATCACTTTAAGTGCATGGATTTACTTCGTGAACCTGTTAAGAGAAGAAAAATATGAAAAATATAAAATTCATATTATGAATCGAACGTTAAAAGAAAAAATAAGAGAACTCGAGATGAAGTAGTGATACAAAAAAACATCGCTTGGAAAAAATTACTACCCAAACGATGTTTTCTCTCTTACAAGTTTACCGCCTCTTTATCCATGTTTAGAAATTCTAGTATTTTGTCATAATTGTCCTTCGCCTCATTAAACCCTTGCTCATACAATTTCAGTAACTTTTGTTGATTTCGTTCCACACGACCAACATCTAATTTTTCAGGTGGGCGAATTAGTAGTACGTTTCCCTTCGCTTCTTGGTCTTCTAAATAAGAAACTGTTTCATTATATAACTCATGTCTGTTTAAAATTGCTTCCACAAGACCTTTATATTCGCCAAATTTCCTCTTAATCAACCACGTAAAGGAAGCTTTGTCTTTAACATAGCCCTTGTTTCTTGTAAGGATCACAATATTTTTTAAATAGCCATCCTCTTCAGCTTTCCGAATCGGAATTGGGTCTGCAATCCCGCCATCTAATAGCTGTCTCCCTTCAAATTCCACAATTGGAGCCATATATGGAATGGAACTTGAAGCACGCATTATCGTTAACATATGCTCTTCGTATGCTGATTTTTCAAAATACACAGGTTTTCCGGTTTTACAATCGGTTGTACCTACTACAAACGTTTCTTCCGCGCGATTAAAGGTTTCAAAGTCAAATGGAGCAAGCTTATTTGGTAAGATATCAAAGAGAAAGTCCATCCCAAATAACTCTCTTTTGGTCAAAAAGCGTTTTATGGAAATATAATCCGGATGAGAAATATAATCGATATTAACTATTTTATTACGATCCATTTGCCTTGCAACATATGACGAGCCGTTACAGGCACCAGCAGATACTCCAATTACGTATGGTAAGTAAATATCTTTCTCCATAAAAAAACGTAATACCCCTCCTGTAAAAACACCTCTCATTCCTCCGCCTTCTAATACTAAACCTACATTCTTCTTCATTAAATATCCGCTCCTAATTTAATCGCATGTTTTTATCACCTAACCATTCTTCACTTCATTCCAATAATAAACTAACGTTTCCATTCCTTTATCAAAACTTTCTAATGGAAAGCTTTCATTAGGGGAATGAAGTCGGTCCTCAGGCGTTCCAAATCCCAATAATACAACTGGTATTTTATAGATAGACTCAATTAATTCAACAACGGGAATAGAACCACCCATTCTTGCAAAAACCGTTTCTTTACCAAATGCTTTAGAGTAACTTTCCGCTGCTTTTTGAATTAACGGATGATTTGGGTCTACTTTATAAGCACGTGCAGATAATGGTTCCCTTTCAATTTGGATTGTGACACCTTTTGGAACATGTTTTTCTAAATGATTTACTAGTAAATCTTGAATTTTGTTTGGATCTTGTCCAGGTACTAATCGACATGTTAATTTAGCCGTTGCAGTGGAAGGAATTATTGTCTTTGTACCTTCTCCTTGATAACCGCTGTAAAGTCCGTTAATTTCAAGTGTTGGTCTTGCAGTAGTATGCTCCTTAGCTGTAAAGCCTTTTTCAGGAGTGACTTCAACAATTCCTGTTGATTTTACAAAATCCTCTCCAGGAACTTCATCAATTAGCTGACGTTCTTGGTCAGTAAGCTCTTCTACATCATCATAAAATCCTTCAACTTGCACAACCTCATCTGCATCCTTTAATGATGATAGTAAATGCGCCATAGCCATTGCTGGGTTCTTTACTGCACCACCATACATACCTGAGTGCAAATCATAATCAGGACCTTTTAAAGAAAATTCGAGACCAGTGAAGCCTTTAAGTCCGTAAACAATCGTAGGCTGACCTGCTTCCACCATACCAGAATCGGAGATAACAGAAAAATCGGCTGAAAATTTTTCTGTTTGTTCCTCTAGTATTTTATAAAGACTTTCACTACCTATCTCTTCTTCCCCTTCCAAACACACTTTTACATTAATAGGTAGTTCACCAACCGTCTCCATATAGGCTTCAAAAACGGCTAAATGCATAAAAACTTGTCCTTTGTCATCACTAGAACCCCTAGCATATAAACGTCCATCACGAACTTCCGGTTTAAACGGTTCACTATTCCACTGTTTTAAAGGATCTGCTGGTTGCACATCATAATGACCATACAATAGAACAGTAGGTGCATCGTCCCCTGCCTTTAGCCAATCTCCATAAACTAAAGGATGTCCATTCGTTTCCATAATTTCAATATTTTCAAAGTGTAATTCCTGTAAATAATCCGCTACAAAGACAGCTGCTTTCCGAACATCTTCTTTATGTATAGAATCAGTACTAACACTAGGGATTGATAAAAAATCATTCAATTTCTCAAGTAACTTTTCTCGATTTGATTTTAAATATGCCAACACTTGTTCCGTCATCATTCTTATCTCCTTCAATATGTAATTATTTTCTATCCTAAATTGTATCATAAAAACAGAAATTACCTAAAGAACAAAAGCACAAGCAGCTTGGTCAGGCGCTTGTGCTAGAAATTGTATTTTCATAGAATGAACCTTTTTACAATTCCATAAATAGATTGTTTAATTTATCTGGATTCACAATATAATAGATTTCCTGAATTTTATTATTTGAAATATGAAAGCTTACAGTACTATGAATGTCGTCTCCAAATTGATTAATAATTCCTAACTGACCGTTGATTTTCTGTATTTGTAATTGGTGGTTTTCCGGTCGTCGTTTATATATTCCAGTTAAAAATGCCACAACATTTTTATGGGAAACAATAGGTTTAGTAGCAGCAATAACCTTACCACCTCCATCAGAATATAATATGACATCCTCTGATATTAATTGAAGCATATTTTCAATATTTCCTGATTGGAAAGCAGTAATAAATTGTAGAATCACATCTTTGTTATCCTGAACAGTAAATGGAATATCGTTCTCTTGTTTTGCAATCTTTTGTTTTCCGCGACTTAGTAGTTTCCTACAATTCTCCTCTGACGTATTTAATATGTTAGCAATCCATTTGTACTCCAAATTCATACCTTCACGTAATAGGAATACCGCTCTTTCTTTCGGTTTTAAAGACTTCATTATTCTTAGGTAGGCTAAAGAAAGATTTTCATCTTCTACTATTTTGTAATAGGGATGACTTTCATCTGTTACAGCTATTGGTTCAGGTAAATTTGGACCGATATAAACTTCGTTATTATAGCGAGCAGATTTCAAAGCATCGAGGCATTTATTTGTAACCATTTTACATAAATATGCCTTAACATTATGAATCTCCTGTTCCTCCATCATAGATAACTTTAAAAAGGCATCTTGAACAATATCCTCCGCCTCTGAAGCTTTGCCCAACATTTGATACGCCAAAGCAAATAGCAACGGCTTTACTTCTATATAAAACGCTTCTTTAACTTCCATTTCCTCACTCTTTCCCGTAATTTATTAACAACTCTGCAGCTCTTTTCCCGCTTGATATTGCGCTGTCGGCCAACATCCCATCTTGATTCGTCCACTCCCCTGCAATGACTAAGCCTGGAATATCCGTTTCTAGCTTTTTCATAAGGTGTTCCATTTTTGTCGTTGGCATAGCATATGAAACAAATAAAGATGGTAAAAATCGGGACGTGATTACTTCTCTTTGCCAATTAGGCTGTAAATAACTAAGAAAATCCTCTAGCTCTTTCTTTACTTTTTTAGAATCGCTCTCCTCCCCATCGCTTAAATATTTAAAAACATGTAAAACAACTGCATTTTCTTTTTCAGAAAGGGATGCACAAAAAGAGTGATTGGAGAAATAGAGGGGAGCATCTAGGCTTAAGGCAAATTGAATGTTAGGGTTTGGTAATTTTTTTAAGGCAATATCTAAGGAAGCTCCCTTAATTGGTTTTATTTGATTTACGATTTCACTTAGTATATTACTGTTAAAATCAAATAGGTTCATCGTTTCATTTGGACTTGCCGTCGTAATAACATAATTTGTATCAAATGTTGTATGATCGGATAGGGTGACAGTAAAATTCGGGCCCCGCTTCTGAATTTTATCTACGTAAACACCATTTTGAATCGTTACTCCTGATTGTACAGCGCTCGTTTTCAATTGATTGATGATGGTTTGCCACCCTCTATCAACATAAATAGTTCCCCCTAATGATTGATGTACTTGATGGAGAACATGTTTGGCACTTATTAATGTTGGTGTGTTACTATAAGTCGCTAATCTTGTAATACCATAAAAAATTTGACGAACAGTTTCATACCTAATATTTGTATTCACCCAGGATTCTAAATTTTCCTCTTTAAACGGAAGGGATCGCACTTTTGAAATACGTAAAAAGAGTTTGATGAAATCGAATTTTTCCTTCCAATTTAACATTTTTGAAAATGGTAGGTTTACAAATGAAAATGGCATCGTATATAATTTCTCGTTTTTTATTAACTTTCCTTTAATTGGAGGACTTCCCCCATTTATATCTACTTGAAGCTCCCGTAAAGTCTTTAATCCTATCCCCTTTTTATACAACGCATGTGGACCTAAATTAAAATAACAGTCATCTTTTACGTTGGTTCTTCCTCTTCCTCCTAACTCATGACTTTTTTCAATAACGAGAACGTTTTTAAAATGCTTGCTTACATAATTGGCAGCTACTAGGCCACTTAATCCTCCCCCGATAATAATACAGTCCCATTTTAGATTCATCATTATCCACCTTTCCTCTTTATATCCAAGACGAGAAAGGGGTCTTTTTTGTGACAAAACAGGAGAACAATATTTTGTTCTTCTCCTGTTAGTTAAAATTAATCCATACATCTAAGAAGAACCAAATAATCATAATTAATTGAATGATTATTTTTGCAATGGAGCTTCCTAGGAAACCGATTAATGAGCCAAAAGCAGCCTTTAAAGAAGCTACTGGTGACTTTTGTTGGATCATTTCGGTAATGAAAACGACGATAAACGGAATGATTAGAATGCCAAATGGGGGAAGAACAAAGGAACCAACGATTACCGCTACTGCTGCCATTCTTTCTCCCCACTTACTGCCACCAAATTTTTTAACATAATGACTATTCACAACAATATCTGCAATAAATAGCATTACCGTGAAAATAACCATTGGAATCCAAAAAAATAAAGAAAGGGTCTCTTCATTAATAGCAAAATGATAAATGAGGAATCCTCCCCATAAAACAAGTACAGACGGGATAATTGGAAAAAGAATCCCGACGAAGCTAAAAATAAAGAGACCAAGAATCAATATCCATAATAAAATATCTACCATTGTTTTTACCTCCAAGCTCTCGATTAAGCGATCTTCTTTTATTACGTTTCTGAGATTGCATAAGATTCAATCGCGAAATTATTTAAATATTCAAAGTAAGTGGCTATAAAATTGTTATTTTATGTACATACTAGTAAAAATATACAATAAGGAGTGAAAAAAATGAAAAAAGCTTTAACCTTTATAGTCCTTCCTTTGTTATTGTTTGCTGTAGCTTGTAGTGATGAATCAAATAATAATGAAAAAACAAATAAAGCAGATATGATAGAAGTTTTGATTGATACACCAACAGAAATTAACGCAAATGAATTAGTAACAATAGCTGCTACTGTTTCACAAGGAAAGGATAAAATAACAGATGCAGATGAGGTAATGTTTGAGATTCGTAAGTCTGGTGAAGACGATGCGCAAAATGATTGAAGGTACACATAATGGGGATGGTATCTATTCAATTGAAAAAAAATTCGAGGAAGATGGGCATTTTATTGTTGTAGCCCATGTAACTGCCCGAAATATGCATAATATGCCTCGTGAAACCATTATCGTTGGGGATGCTTCCCAATCCGTTTCTGGTGAAACAACCTCCCAACATGATCACAGCAAGGCTTATACTACTTTTGACTTTCAAAACGCTAATAATATTTATCAAGTAAATGATGAAATTACATTAGCTACTACTGTAAAATATGGAAATAAACAACTTACTGGAGCAAATGTTATTTTTGAAGTTTGGCAGAATGACGACTCGGATCACGAGTTTATTCAAGCAGAAGAATTAGATACTGGTAATTATGCAGCTAACAAAACTTTTGATAAAGCTGGTGCATATAACGTTACCATTCATGTTGAAAAAGACCATATTCACGAGCATCAGCAAAGTGAATTTGTCGTTAAATAAAAACAATAAAACGAAGACATAACGAAACAGTTTAATCAAAAGGCGAATAATGAACTAAATTAGCGGAGGAAATACACGGGGACTCCTGCGGGATGAAAAGCCTAGGTGAGACCCCCGCAGCGCGTCAGCACAAGGGGGCTATAGCTTCTCCCTAAAGTCCGCGAAGTATATTTCCGGAGCGGTATTTCTCCGCTAATCAAAGTTCGCGTTTCCTTTATAGAAAAAACTTTTGTCCCATCCTCTATATTTTTGTATTTTTCTTTTTAGCGCGTTGTTCTAATTGCGACACCGGTTGCTGATCCGCAACATCTTCTGTGTGACCTTGAGGATTTACAGCGAGAGCTCGTTGTCCACCAGCTCTATGTTTTCTTTGTTTACCCAATCTAACCACCTCCACTAATAGTTTGTCACGTTCTAGATTGAATTATCCTTTAAGACTTTTAAATGTATACTTTGTACAGTATTTACCAAACTAATAATGGAGGTGTAACAAATGTCCTTTCAGCCAGAACTAGATGCTTTATTAAACAAAATTCTCAATCAGCTACAAAATGAAAATAGCAAGTTATCCGCACATCAACAAAGATGTATTAAAGAAGTTCTTCAAGAATCCTTTGATGCTGGATATGAAGAGGGTTTAATGGACGGAGAAGAAATTGCAGAGAAACCTATATCTGGTTAGCTCCACCATTATCCCTTCTTAAGGCTTTTTTTATAATCTGTCCGGAGTAATGAATAGACGACTGTATCATGAAATGAATATCCGTCAAAATCGGTTTGACGTAATATCCCCTCTTTTGTAAAGTGAAATTTCTCTAAAAGTCTTCGTGATCCGATGTTTTTGGCAAATATATCGCCAACAATCCGATTTAGATTTAGTGTATCAAATCCAAATTTCAATATCTCGTTCAATAATTCTGTCATAACCCCTTTCTTTTGATATTCTTTTCGTATAACAACACCCATCTCTGTTTTACGATGCCATAAATTTAACTTATGAAAGCGAAAAATACCAACAACTTCATTGGTCTGTTTATTTATAATCGTCCAAGGCAATTCTTTATGTTGAATGTAGTTTTCTATGTAAGCATCTAATAGTTCCTTTACTTCCTCAAATGAAGTTACTGGATGGGGTGTAATGAATTTCATCGTTTCTTTGTCACATAATATTGGATAAAGAAAAGGATAATCTTCATTAACCAAAGAGCGCATAACATAATGGGCACTACGAATTTCAGGTAACTTTTGAAAAACATTTTCCAAAACAGAAATTTTCATATCCCTCTCTCCTCTATTGCTTTATGGTCAAGATAATAAGAAAACAAGCAGGAAAAATTATCCTACTTGTTTTAATAACTTTAATAACGTACGAGCCTCTAATTCCTCGAATTTCTGTTGAACGTGGTCTACGTTCAAACTCCATACAGCATCTTCAAGCGAACAAGATACTGGTACCTCGCAATGTATTTTTGCGAGATTACGAGATAAATGCAGCATTTCTAAATTCTCTTCTATCTTTTTCTTAACACCATTTGCCAGCTCATTTAAATTATCTACCAAACCGTCAATTGTTCCATATTTTGTCAACAGCTTTAATGCTGTCTTCTCGCCAATCCCTTTAACACCTGGATAATTGTCAGATGGATCACCCATTAAACCTTTTAAATCAATAATTTGTTCGGGAAGAAGACCTCTTTCAGACAAGAAATTTTCTTGGCTATATACGGCATAATTACCTTGTCCTTTTTTTAGGATTG
>JACYYJ010136876.1_pt1 | contig 15904 bp, 17 predicted proteins | sample 8236861 | NCBI WGS metagenome assembly JACYYJ01 (sample SAMN14103086, study PRJNA606662) | landfill metagenome | isolation source: landfill solid waste | place: India:New Delhi, Okhla landfill site | collected 2017-11-05
TTTGAACAAACAATACATTAATAATCTAATCCGAAAAAGATATATTAGTATAGTAATACGCGCCGAAAAAAGTGGCTGACCCTTTAAAAGGACCAGCCCAAACAGTAGCGTCTATTTATTTCAAAAAAATGATCGAGGATGTTTATATTATAAACCGTATATCATTATTTATCAATGGTTTCCAGGTTGAGAAAATTAACCAAAAAAATGCGATTTATTTACGGTTTTACATTCAATTTTCTCAACTTTTCCCTTTTATTTCCATAAAAACCAGTATTAAGGACTGTCTCACATCCCTTTTTTCCTTTTTTGTAGGGAATTATTAATAAGTAGAAAGAGGACTGCCCCGACGATTGCGCCTATTGTATCAATGATCACATCTCCATAAAACGGGGTTCGATTCGGCGTCCATCCTTGGTGGATTTCGTCAAAAATCGCATAGAACACTGTAAACACCAGGGAAAGGGACACTTTTTGCAGCTTTTTTATGTTTGTCGTTTTTTGAAATGCTACTACGAACAACAAAAATAAGATTAGATAAACAGTGAAATGTGCACCTTTCCGAATAAAAAACTCTACAAATCCATTTATTCCAAGCGCTTCCACACTTACTTGACTATGATGATAGGTAAACTCAATATGCTTTACGAGCGGTTCAAGAAAGCTAAAATCTATATATTTATTAAAAAACGGTTTTATATCTTGTTTTTCATAAGGTTGAGCAGAGGAGTAAAAGATAATACCCATCCACAATATCGGAAATAACCAAAAATACCATTTCTTTTTCATAATGTCCCTCACTTAGCTTAGCAAAACTAGTTTTATTATAACATTTTCACAATTTCATGAATAGCGAACCTGTTAGTTTGTGACATAATCTGATAAATTATTACATTTTTCTTAAACATTTTTATTTTTGATTGAATAGCCCCGTTGTTTGCTGTCCATAATGTTTTTAAAGTAACGGTAGGACGGTGGAACAAATGAGAAAACTGCTATTCTCAATAATCTTATTGTTTATCTGTGGTGCTCTATTTTACTATATAGATCCACTCAAAATGTTTACGATTGAAGATGCTAAAATTCAAGAATTAATTGATTCTGATTATAAGTTAGATATAGGTGATAGTGAGGAGACGAAGGAGCAGGAAGGAGGAGCGCAGGACTTAAACCATGGTGTTCCCCAAATGGGTGCCTTGGACCCAGCTACAGCAAAACGTACTATTCCAGCTCCAAATAAAGATACAGAAACCTTAACCAAAGACACGATTGTGCGTAAATACGAAGCCTCATTAAACAGCCTTCAGGAACAGGTGGAGGATAAGCTAAATGAATTAATGAACCATGCGTACGATGAGTATACTGCTGACAAGAATGATGATGGAGAAGCCAATGTAATGACGCTTTATTTAAAGTACCAAAAAGCAATCACCGAATTAGAGAACAATACAGATGAATCCTTCAACGAGGTGTACGAGCAAATGCAAACCGAGCTTAAGGAAAATGGGCACAATCCAGTTCTTGCGGATGATTTAAAGGACCAATACGAAGCAATGAAAAAGGAAACCCGTTCTGTAATGATGGACAAGGTGATGGATAAGTTTGAAGTATAAAAAAACGAGCTCAGTAGTTGAGCTCGTTATTCATTATTTCTCTGCATTAAAATCATCAATTAAATCATGTACCTTTTGGCGTTCTTCCTCAGACACCATGTAATACCATGTAGTACCGATATATTCTCCATAGCCTTCAATTTTGTAGGACTCTGAGTTAGATATAGTATCACGGTAGTTTTTAAAAATGCTCTTCATTTCATCAAAGGACATGTTTGTATTTACGTTATTACCTAGAACATCTAAAATGTCACCGATTCTTGTGACAGACCCAACACTAGCACCCTTTTTCACGATTGCATTGATTAAGATTTGCTGGCGTTCGTTACGACCTGCATCCCCAGCTGGGTCCTGCTTACGCATACGAACAAATCCCATTGCCTGCTCGCCATTTAGTTCGATTTCACCTTGGGCATAATGATAGCCTGCTTTATAGCCGTCTTTACCTGAATCAGTCCACTCAATCGGGTTGTTCACTGTAACACCACCAACAGCATCTACAAGCTGGCTAAGGCCTTCCATGTTGATCTTCACGTAATAATCTAGTTCCACATCTAAGAAGTTTTCTACTGTAGCAACCGTCATATCCGTTCCACCATACGCATAGGAGTGGTTAATTTTATCTGTTGTACCATAACCAATAATATCGGTATACGTATCACGTGGTATGCTTATTTGCTGCATGCTGTTTGTTTTCGGATTTAAGGATAGTAAAATTAATGTATCGGCACGACCTGTATCATTTTCCCGTTCATCAACACCCATTAGCAAAATATTAAGGGATTCTTTTCCTTCTTTTGCTTTGTCTGGTTGGGACTCAATACTATCGATTTTTTCATGAATTTCATTATTAACAGTGTCTTTTACCTGGCTATAGACATAAAGTCCATATCCTACTACACTTAAAACGAGAACAGCTACTACGGTTAAAAATATTTTCAAGCCTTTTCTTTTTTTCTTTTTTGCTCTTCTTCTCTCTGTACGTTTCTCCAATTTTCGCACCTCTATCTAAGAATATATGACAAAAAACTACATATATAAATGCAGCTATTATATTAGACGTTATTCACTCTACATATGTTGCCACTTTTTAAGAGATTCTGCAACAAAATATTTTTTTTGTAATCGGAATTTAACATGAATTCGTGAATAGAACTATCTGGAAAAGATAAATACTTATTTTGTCGAATGTAGGACGTTTAGGGCTGAGGAAAAGGAAAGGCATTGGATTATCTCCAATGCCTTGTCCTTTATTATGCATGTTCGAAATTGTGTTTATTCACTTACTTCGGAACGAATTGCTTTTAACCGCTTCATTACATTATTTTCTCCACGACCAAAATAATCATGAAGTTTACTGTATTCTTCGTACAGCTTTTCGTAAATCGCTACATTTTCAGGAATCGGTTGGATTACCTCATCTTTTACTCGAGCCATTTTTTCAGCTGCATCGATAATGCTGTCATATCCACCATTTGCTGATCCTGCTGCTACCGCTCCAAACATGGCAGCACCTAATGCTGGTGTTTGCTTCGATGCTGCAATCTTAATTGGTAGGTTCGTTACATCTGAATAAATTTGCATGAGTAGACGATTTTTTTGTGGTAATCCGCCACAAGCATAAAGCTCATCCACGCGAATGCCATTTTGACGGAAAGCATCGACGATTTTACGTGTTCCAAATGCAGTTGCCTCTAATAAAGCACGATAAATCTCTTCCGGCTTCGTTTGTAAGGTTGCACCGATAAGCAGTCCACTAAGCTCTGTATCCACTAACACCGAGCGGTTTCCATTCCACCAATCCAGTGCAAGCACCCCTGATTCACCTGGCTTATACTCGGAGGCTTTTTCTTCTAAGTATTGGTGAACATTTTTACCTTCTTTTTCTGCCGCTTTTTCCACGTATGCAGGCACTGCTTGATCCACATACCAAGCAAAGATGTCTCCCACTGCAGATTGGCCGGCTTCATAGCCATAAAGTCCCGGGATAATGCCGTCTTCTACAACACCACACATCCCTTCTACTTCTTGCTCTTCTTCCCCTAAAAGCATGTGACAAATCGATGTCCCCATGGCCATGACTAGCTTACCTGGTGTCACAACTCCAACTGCTGGTACTGCTGCATGCGCATCGACGTTTCCTACAGCTACTGCAGTTCCTGGCTTTAAGCCCATTAACGCTGCCATTTCCTCGGATAGCTCCCCAGCTTTTGTTCCAAGTGGATAAATCTCTCCGCGAAGCTTTGTTTCGGTAACGTTTTCTAATCTAGGGTCTAATGCTTTGAAAAATGCTTTACTAGGATAACCATCTTGCTTATGCCAAATAGCTTTATACCCAGCCGTACAACTATTCCGAACTAGATTACCAGTTAGCCTTGAAATGACCCAATCGGTTGCCTCCACAAATTGATCCGTTGCTTCATATATTTCCGGTGCTTCATTTAAAATTTGCCAAACTTTTGCAATCATCCATTCGGAAGAGATTTTCCCTCCATACCTAGGTAAAAAGCTTTCTCCCATTTTTTCTGCAATTGCATTTAATTGGTTTGCTTCCGCTTGTGCAGCGTGGTGCTTCCACAGCTTTACCCAGCTATGCGGATTTTCTATGTATTTTGAATGGAAACAAAGAGGTTCTCCATTTCCATCTATTGGAAGCATTGTGCTAGCAGTAAAATCAATACCTAAACCGATGATGTCCTCTTTGTCTACGCCTGACTGTTTGATGACCTCAGGAATAGAATTTGCTAAAACTTCCACATAATCTTGTGGATGCTGTAATGCCCATTCAAATCCGAGCTTAACGTTGGAATACGGTAATTGCTCATCCAGAACTCCGTGCTTATATGGTGTTACATGGTTCGCAATTTCTTTTCCATCTGCCAAAGAAACTAATACAGCACGGCCAGACTCTGTACCATAATCCACACCAATTGTATATTTCGTCATACACCCTCTCCCCCTAACCTATAAATTAGTAGATATAATGATTTTTTCACCACTTGCCTACCACTTTTTTGATACCGCTTTCATAAGCGTATAAAAAAATAATTCCTGGTGGTTGTAAATTGATATGGTGAGATTTTTTATCATGTACGCATAACAAGTGTGATTTAAATTCATATTAATATAATTTGTACGTACATGCAAGATGAATTTATTTATTTTATATTACGATCCTTTCATTAGGTACTTTTGTTGATTACAGCTAACGCTTCCTTCAACCATACCGTCAGTAGACAAGTAAAAAGTAACACAAAAAAAACTCCTATCCACTATAATTAATGGATAGGAGCTTTTCTTATTATTTACTTACCTCAATTACTGCATCCTGACCCGCTACCACATCAGCACCTGTCTTCGCTTCTGTAATTTTGAACTGATCCCCATTCGCAATAATGATTGGAGTGATTATGTTATAGCCTGCTTCTTGCACCTTCGTAAGATCAAAGTTCGCTAATTGATCTCCTTTTTTAATCTTTTGTCCATCTTGAACTTTAATGTCAAAGCCTTCCCCTTTTAATTGAACGGTGTCTAATCCCATATGAATGAGAAGTTCTACACCTTCCGTTGACTTTAAGGTAATCGCATGTTTTGTTGGGAATACGGTTACAACTTCTCCATCAATTGGGGAGACGAGTTTTCCGTCAGTTGGAATAATTGCGATACCGTCCCCCATCATTTTTTCAGAAAACACTTGATCTGGCACTTCCTCAAGTGCTACTGCTTGTCCAGATAATGGTGCTACTAGTGTTGTATTTTCAGTAGCGCTTGCTACTTCTGTTGGCACAGAGTCGCCACCACTGTCCATAATATCTTGAATTTGACCACGTAATACGTCAGATGTTGGTCCAAATATTGCTTGGACACCGTTACCAACTTCAAGGACTCCATTTGCACCAAGTGCCTTCAGCTTGTCCTTATTTACTTGCCCTTTGTTGTTAACACCTACACGTAGACGAGTGATACATGCATCTAAAGATTTAATGTTTGCTTTTCCGCCTAGTGCTGCTAATACATCAAGTGCTTTTTGATTTTTATCTCCGCCTTTTATACCAGCTTTTTGTTGGTATTCATCTTTTGTAATCAGACGGTTTGAATCTTCATCTCCACGACCTGGAGTGAGTAAGTTAAATTTGCCGATTGCCCATGTGAATACGAAGTAATACACAACAGCCATGAAAATACCTACAATTGGTACATACCACCATGGCTCGCCTACACCAGGTAAGATTCCGAATAGAGTAAAGTCGATAAATCCAGATCCACCTGCATAACCGATGTTCACATCCAAAATATACATAAGCATGAAGGACAGACCTGCCATCAATGTGTGGAAAACATACAATAATGGTGCTACGAATAAGAACGTAAATTCAATTGGTTCTGTTATACCAGTTAAGAATGCTGTACCTGCTGCTGTAAATAGTAAACCTGCAACTGCCTTTTTGTGCTCTGGCTTAGCCATACGATACATTGCGAAAGCTACAGCTGGTAATCCGAATAAAATGAATGGGAATTTACCTGCCATAAAGCGTCCTGCTGTAATTTCAACTGCATCGTTAATTTGTTTGTCTGCAAGCTGCGCCATATACATTGCCGTATCCCCAGAAACTACTGTTCCAGCAAGAGTAGTATACATACCGCCTACTTCAGAGAAACGAATTGGAATGTAGAAAATGTGATGTAATCCAAAAGGAATCAATGCACGCTCTACTACTCCATATAAGAACATATAAAATGGTGGTGTATCCTCACCAGATAACGCTGTACCTAATGCGAAAATTCCATCCTGCACAAACGGCCATACGAACGAGAAGATAAGTGCGATAACAATGGACCAACCTGCTGTTACAATTGGAACGAAGCGTGATCCCCCAAAGAAGGATAATACTTCTGGCATTTTGATGTCGTGATATTTCTTATAAAGGTTTGCTGCAACAAACCCCATTACGATACCGCCGAAAACACCAATTTGTAAGGTAGGAATTCCTAGCTCCAAACCATATCCTGCTTCTGATACGTTTTCCGCAGTAATACCTAGAACCGTACCGATTACCGTGTGCATTACTAAGTAACCAACTAATGCCGATAAAGCAGCAGCGGCCTTCCCACCAGACCAGATACCAGCAATACCAATAGCAAATAATACTCCTAGGTTTCCAAAAATGGCATTACCTGCTCCTTTTAATAGTGATGCAAGTCCTTGCCAGATGTCGTTTTCTAAAAACGGTAGGTAATCCATTAAATATGGAGATTGCAATGTTGTACCTAATCCTAGCAGAAGTCCTGCAGCTGGTAACAATGCAATAACTACCATGAACGTTTTCCCAATACGCTGGAAAAAGTCAAAATTAAATATTTTTTTCATAATTAACTCTCCCTTCCGTCTTCTCATAGCAGTTATGAAAGCGAATTCTTATTTGTGATTTTTAAAGCAGAGAGAAGATAAACCCCTCTCCACTTTAAAGAAATTTCATGAATTTATTCCATGTATAATTAGTTGAGTTCTGGCCAGTAGCCTTTGTTTGCTTCGATTAATGCATCTAGTACTTCTCTCGCTTTTAGAGCAGATACTACTGTACGGTTTAATGTAAGGGCTTGAAGTGCTTTCGTATAAGATCCTTCAATATAAGCTTCTGAAGTTAGCTTTTCGTAAGCAAATTGTCCTTCAATTAAGCCTTTGTAGAAAGTTGGGATTTCACCAACTGCATAAGGTCTAGGACCATTAGCTGTTAAGCTTGCTGCAACTTCCACCATTGCATCGTTTGGTAGGTTTTCCACAATTCCGTCGTTCTTTAAGATATCATCATAGTTATCGCCTTTATTGTAAGCAATAGATTCCGCTACAATAATGATGAATTCACCATGAGCGTCGTTATGCACAACGTGAGAATCCTTTGCCGTTCCATTTTCAATGATTCGGTTACATTCTTCAAATACGCGTTTTTCACGACCTGCCATTACTTCGTTTGCACGAGTAAATTCAGGGTTTAGCTTTTTCAATACTTTATCTGGATAGAGATAATACTGTAAATATGTGTTTGGTAGGTAGTCTGGGAAGTCTCGTACCATTTGCTCTACCATTGCATATGTTTCCAACCATGATTTATCTCTTTGCTCATAGTCAGCTGGACGGAATCCGCCTTCTAAAATCATCTCTCTTAATTTAGGGAGTAAGTCATGCCCTTCTTTATCATAAAGGTGTGTAAACCAACCGAAGTGATTTAGTCCAAAGTATACAGGGTCGAAATCTCTTGGGCTCATGTCTAATAGTCTTCCATAAGAGCGTAGTAAGTTTTCCGGTTGGTCACAGATGTTTAGGATTCGCTTATCTTCTGGATAGAGTCGAGATAGTGCATCTGCTACGATTGCTGCTGGGTTTGTATAGTTTAAAATCCAAGCATTTGGTGCAACTGCTCGAACATCCTCTACTAATTGAACCATATCACGAATAGAACGCATACCATATGCAAATCCACCTGGTCCACAAGTTTCTTGACCGATAACACCTAAGCTCAATGGAATTTTTTCATCCTTCTCACGCATTGCATATCCGCCTGTACGCATTTGACAAAATACGAAATCCACATCTTCACGGAATGCTTCACTTTTATCGGTTGTATAACTGAAATTAACATCAGGATATTCTTCTTTAAATAGTATTTTAGCAAATTCCCCAATAGTTGCTTGACGTTCCTCGTCTACATCGATCATGACTAATTTGTCAATTGGGAATGTATCTTGTCTTGCACATAATCCTTTTAGTAATCCTGGTGTCCAAGTACTTCCGCCACCAACGATTGTTACATTAAATTTTTTCATATTATTTCATCTCCTAAGTTGTAATTGATTGTTTGTCATCGCTTACAAACACATCATAACAAGGAATCGCTTACATATCAGAAAAGTTTCATTTTATGAAATTTTTTTCATTTCGATTATAATAGACTTATACTAATTTGTTTTACTTGAGGAGCATAAAAGATGTACAACTTCATCGCAAAGCTATTAAATTTCATCGAGTCTTCTACCGATCACACGAAATCAGAAATTGTCATTGCGGAGTATATTTTAAGGAATGTTCATAAAATACCCGAGATGTCCATTTATGAATTAGCGGAGGAATGTCACACTTCCCCCGCCACGATCACCCGTTTTTGTCGGAAGTTTGAGGATATTACATTTAAAGAACTTAAGGAATATGCACGGACGTATATTGAATTTAATGATACAGAAGTAGATTTTGAGAAGTTAGAGTCGAAAATCAATTTAAGTCAAATTGAGTTGTATTATGAGGAGCTGCAAAATTCGTTACAGGAAACAAAAGAAAAATTACATTCGAAAGACATACTAGAAGTTGTTCATCGAATACACGTCGCCCAAAAGGTCGCATTTTTCGGAGTAACGTTTTCCCATGTACTTGCTCGTAATGCGCAGTTTAAGTTTATGCGGCTAGGGAAATATAGTAGCGCCTATAGCAATCATGAAAATCAAATTACAGAAGCTGAAAACCTTACTTCCCAGGATCTTGCAGTCGTATTTTCCTTTTCTGGGGAAACACGTTTTATACGAAATTTAGTCAAAATATTAATTCAACAACAAATTCCCATCATCGCCATAACTGGAGACAAGGAATCCTTCTTAGCCAAAAGCGCAGAAAAAATTCTACTCGTAAGTGAACGCAAATTTCAAACCTATAAATCACCTATTATTGAAGAAATCAATATGTTAAGTGTGCTCAATTCTATTTATTTAGTGTACTCGTATTACTTAAATTCCCTATAGAGAGTGGAAGTTTCCCCTCTCTCTCTTTCATTAAATCAAATTTTTTTGATGTTTCCTAGTGACAACAGGAAATGTTTGGCATATATTCTAAATATCAAAATATTTTGATGTATCAAACGGAGGTACGAACATGTTAAAGGAGCTACCCATTATTGATTTATCATTGGAAAGAGATCTAGATAAGTATGAAGCGAAGTTCAAAGCTATTGCCGATAAAAAACGTCTACAAATTTTAAATGTTTTAACCAAACAAGGAGAAGCCTGTGTTTGTGACCTGCAACCTATTGTAGATATGCCTCAATCAAAGCTGTCATATCATTTAAAAATGCTATTAGATGCAGAGCTAATCAAGAAAGAAAAACGCGGCACTTGGAATTATTATTCAATCAACGTTAATGAAATAAATCACTTACTCTCAGAGGAGCTTTGTTGTCTATTTCGGCCAGGCGGGAACTAATGGAAGATAAATGGTGTTTTCATGAAACATACTCTTGTCCCAGTAAACTTATAACTAAAACATCCATTTTTTTTGATCTAAATATCAATTTTTCTTGATGTAATAGGTTGAAAATTAAATACAAAACCTGTAATTGCGCTTGTTCATGAGAAAGGTGGAAGAAGGAATGCTTGGAGAATTTGTGCACAGCTTTATCCTATTAGCACTTGAACTTATCGTCTTATTTATTGGAATATCATTTCTTATTAGCATCTTACAAAGCTTTATCCCATATGAAAGAATCGAAGAAAGCCTGAAAACAAAGAACAAATTTCTCGCATCTTGGATTGCTGTATTTTTCGCTTTTATTACTCCATTTTGTTCTTGCTCTACGATACCAGTAGTCGTGAACATGCTAAAAAAGAAAATGCCTTTTGGAATCGTAATGGTATTTCTTTTTGCTTCTCCAGTACTCGATCCAACCATTTTAACCATTATGGGAGTCGTTTTAGGCTGGAAAGTAACGATCATTTATGTCGCAATCACTTCTATACTTTCTATCGTGATTGGATTAGCATTAGAAGCATTTGGTTTTGAGAAATCCGTTAAAAAAGTAGTCATGAAAAATGAGGAAGAAGAAGCGAAAGCATTCAGTATAAAAAACGCTTGGGAAGAAACCTTTACGCTGATGAAAGAGGTTTTACCATTTGTGCTTCTTGGTGCATTAATCGGTGCTGGGATTAAGAATTTAGTACCAACCGAGTGGATTGCGGCCACATTAGGCGAGGAAAGCATTTGGCTCGTTCCGATTGCAGCAATCCTTGGTATACCATTATACATAAGACTATCTAGTATGATTCCAATCTCTCAAGTGTTACTGACAAAAGGAATGGCTCTTGGACCAGTAATGGCACTGCTTATTAGCTCGGCTGGTGCTAGTCTTCCAGAGGTCGTCATGCTGAAGTCCATCTTTAAAAAGGAACTAGTTATACTCTTCGTTCTCTCTGTATTCTCTATGGCATCTATTTCTGGATTTCTATTTTACCTAATTTAAATGGTACCAATTTGAAAGGAGGTGAACCCGATGAAATGGAATCCTTTCACAAGTAATAAAAAGAGTAAAGATAACTGCTGTGATATACAAATTGTAGAAGTTGAAGAAGAAAAGGCTTGTTGCTCTGAAAATGTGACTTGCTGCTAGTAGCTTAAAAAACTCATTTGCCTCCCCTTAAATATGTTAAAATATTCTTACAAATAAGTCGGTCCATACATATTCGACAAATAGGGGGAGGCAATGAAATGGATTTTCCTACATTAAGTACAAAACGTCTTCGTTTAGTAAAGGTTGATAAGCAATATACAAAAGCATTATTTGATATTATGTCTAATGACGAAGTGACCAAATACTATGGTATGGAAAGTCTTACTTCCATTGAGCAAGCTCAACAAATAATCGAATCCTTTGATCGTAGCTATCGGCAAGGATTTGGTATCCGTTTTGGTATTGTATTAAAAGAAACAGGTCAATTTATTGGAACTGTTGGATTAAATAATTTAGTAACACGTATGAAGCGTGCTGAAATTGGCTATGAAATTCACCCAGCGTTTTGGCGAAAAGGCTATACGTCAGAAGCCGTGAAGCGTGTAATCAATTATGCTTTTCATGAACTTGGTTTGTATCGAATTGGTGCCGTCACCTTCCCTGAAAACGCCCCTTCCTGGAGGTTACTAGAGAAATTAAACTTCACGAAAGAAGGTACATTGCGCGGTTATATTTATCAGCATGGTCAATCAAATAATACGTATGTCTGGTCGATACTACGTCCAGACTGGGTAAGAGATTGAGTTATATTTGGATAAATACGCTTCAATGCCCTTCATTTACGATATGAATCGAGTTCATTACAAGCCAGAAATGGAAAGTACGTTTCCGATTCTGGCTTTAAAAATTTACGAATAAAGGCCTTTCAAATACTCCCCAATAAAGTATAATTGCTCACCTAATCAGCCAATTACTTCTCGACTCACCATCCAAAAACAGGGAAACAATCTGTCCAATCCTCTTTTCGATTAATTGTACTCCTTATACGTCTCACGTAAAAATTCTATCGATTGTTGGATCAGCTTCTTTAACACATCTACATCAATATCCGCGATTTTGTTTATGTATACACATGCTTTCCCTGTCTTATGTTTGCCAAAGTCTCTTAATAATTCCTCACGTGCTTCATCACCAGGAGCAAAACAAAGACTAAAGTTAGCCTTACGTGGAGAAAAGCCTACTAAGGGAGCATCTCCTTCATGACCAGAAGCATATTTGTAATGATAGGAACCAAAGCCAATGATACTAGTACCCCACATCTTTGCTGGATATCCTGTTGTTTCTGTAAATAGATCTAGAAGTTGGTAGGCATCCTCTCGCTTCTTCGGATTCTCAACATTTTCAATAAACGCCAGTACATCATTGTCGTTCTCTTTCGTTTTCAATTCATACATAGGCTGTATCTCCTTACTATTTTTTTCTCTTACTACTAGTATACCGAAAATAGTAAATTAATTTCATAGTCTACTAAAGTAATTTGTACATTAGAATGTCATCCACCAGCTTACCATTTATAAGGAACTCCCCGACCAATCTCCCTTGCTCCTTGAAACCATTTGCTCGATAAAATGAAATGGCGCCTGGATTTGTTGAGAGAACACGTAAGGATAACTTTCGTTTTTTGTTTTCCTTTGCCCAATTTTCTACAAAAGCGATTAAAGCAGTACCTACACCTTGGCGTTTGAAATCGGGATGAACTCCCATATCAATTTCGACTACATGAGAATTCGAAGGGATCGGAATAGGAGATTTATAGCCTATATAACCACATATTTCCCCATTAGAAATGGCAACAAATTGACTACCTTCAGGGAAATGCTTTTCATATTTCTCTACCGTTTCAAAAATGGTTACGGCAGGTGTATTCGTTTCATTCCAAATGAACTGATCGATTTCCATAAGTGCTTGAAAATCTTCTTTACGAGAACGTCGCACGGTTATATTTGTCATCACAGGCACTCCTACTTATTAGAATTATTTGCATTTTACCATATGTCTTGGTAAATATTTCAGTATTTTTTCAAATTTTAGTTATAAGCCTATACACAAATGCCCTACTTACATAGGTTGTGATTAGAGATAAATTTGATTGTATCTCTTCTTTTTTGAACACAGGGTGCTTATTTATTAATTGCTTAGGAGGGGTTAGCATGCACGAAAATTATTCGGATTTCCCTACACATCTTCCAATGATGGAGGAGGATGAGGAGAGAATATTTGGTGGCGCAGTCATACCATTTTTAACAGGAGCTGCTGCAGGCGCAGCCTTTGATAATTATTTTGGACCAAGACCAGGCTACGGATATGGTTATGGATATCCTGGATACTTTGGACACGGATACGGATATGGTTACGGATATCCAAGACCACGCCCAAGACCAAGACCTCGTCCAGGTTACGGCCATGGTTACGGTCATGGATATGGGCATGGATATGGCCATGGTTACGGTGGATACGGCGGTTACAGAATGGACTGTGACGATTAAGGGGAATTAGGCTTTTCCCCAAATCTATAGGGTTTTTGACTTAATCTAAACATTCGCCTATACAACATTTATCCTTTTTCATAGGTTATGAATAGGTAATGGTTGAGAGGCTGTTACCTAAGGTTAAGGAGGGGTTATGATATGTCAGGTTATGGATATGCAGGAGGTTTCGCTTTAATCGTCGTGTTGTTTATTTTATTAATCATCGTTGGTGTTGGGTACGGATATTAAGAAATAAGGTAAAATCAAACAACACGTAGGTTGAATTTATTCTTAATAAGGAGGAGTTAACCTATGGGATACGGATATGGTGGATATGACTGTGGTTGCCATGGTGGTGGCTACGGTGGCGGATTTGCGTTAATTGTAGTATTGTTCATTTTGCTAATCATTATCGGTGCAACCGTATACTGTCGTTAATAATATCAAAATAATAAAAAAGGGGTCGCGAGCTGTTCGCGACCTCTTTTTAGGTAGAGGATGTTTTTTGTTTATTTCCCTTTCTCATTTTACTAATAACGAGAATGACAATTGGTAACACCAAGCCAAATGTTGCTGTAAAAGGTGCCCAATAATAGGAGATATACTCTACATAATGGATTACATTAGGTCCTAAATAAGCCCCCAAAACAACAAGAATAAACGACATAGGAGTGGAAAGAACCTTCGGGGTTTTAAGCTGAAATAAATGACTTAGTCCTAGGGATAACACATAAAAATTAATGGTAATTTTAAAATATATTGTAAAAAACCAAGCAATTGCCACCAATATCTCGATTCGTTCTAAAAACGCTGCAATGCTAATCTTCTTTCCTAATATATAAGTAGGAAAGAGATTTCTAGTGGTAAATTCAACCCCTAGAACAGCTAAACTCATAAAGGTGATGGCAATTAGAAGTATGGATGCAAATACAACACCAATATAAAAGCATTTTCTAGCCTCTTTGCTTTTTTCAACATATGGAAGAATGGCAAGAAGCACACATAGCTCAAAGAACGGAGTTGCCATAGTAGGAAAAATGGATAAAAAAATTCCACTTACATTTTTCTGTAAAACAGGCTGGATGTTTGTAAAATCGATTTGAGGTGAAACTAAAATCATCATAATAATAAGAGAGAGAAATGCGTATGGAAAAAATACCTCACTGGAACGCCCGATGACTTCCAATCCCATTTTCACCCCAATTAAACTCGTTATGATAAATAATAAGGAAAAGACTTGAATGGGCGTTTCCACCATAATTTGGGTTGTAATAAACATTCCGATTTGCCAAATGTTTGCTGCTGTCAAAAACATAAGAAAAATAAGAAAAAGACTAGTTATTCCTTTTCCAATTTTTTTGCCAAAAACACGCTCCATTATTTCAAAAACATTCTTTTTCTGATCTATATTGCTTACTCGTATTAGTAAGTAGACAATTAGTAGTCCTAAAAGACAAGTTAAAGTGAGAGAAATCCATGCATTTTCTTGAGCAAATGTAGCTACAAGAGATGGAAGACTTATAACAGAGGTGCCAAGAGAAAACATAAAAACTAAGATGGTAAATTGACGTGTACTTATTTTCCCTTTTTCAATCATCCTTATCTCATCCTCCGCATGGCTATTCAATATGCACTAATGATCCAATTTACTTTCCCGAAGCAAATTATTAAACGGCTCCACCATTGGCTCATAAGCTTCCTTAATCCAATCTAACGGATAAGGAAGCTTAACATCTAAACTAAATAAAACACTTAAAACAAGAGCAATACCAAACGTAACGATATAGACTACCTTATCTCTTCTTTCCTTGCTGTTTTTAATAGTTCGATAATCCAACAGAAAAATAATAACAGCGAGGATTAATACACCTAAGACTTTGATCATCGGTTATCCTTCCTCATTCTTTTTATCTTCGATCATTTGATAGAATGGTTCAATCGTTGTTCCTGTTAATCGAATTTGGGATTTCACATTTACTTGAATCTCTAATTTATTTTGAAAAAGGTCATTCCATCGTTTTTCAACACGCTTCCACTGTTTATAATTTTTCTTTTGTAACGTTTCTCCAAATCCAAAGATATCACTACGATACTCTTGTGCCTTTTCAATACTCGCCTGCATGATTTGCTTTGTTTTTTCATTTAATTTCTTTTCTAATGTTTTGATTGTTTTCTGATTCGTTATATCAATAGAGCAATCTACATCCGCTATATTCACTTCCATATCCGTATTAATCCGAGCAATTGGCACACCACCTACAAGTGATGTATCTGACTTGGTATTTGCTTTCATAATTTCAAAGGTTATTTTTCCATTATCACAGTCTACCCACTCCACAGTATTAGTGATATTGTTCGTTATAAAATTAAATCCTTTACTTTCCTCATTGTTCATCCAGCCAACAAGGGTATCACTATTGAATACTCCTAATGTATTTTTTTCAATGATTGCTTTATTTTTAGATCTTTCTAAATTTCTTAAAGTGGTGACTGCTTCAGG
>JACYYJ010089535.1_pt1 | contig 15901 bp, 16 predicted proteins | sample 8236861 | NCBI WGS metagenome assembly JACYYJ01 (sample SAMN14103086, study PRJNA606662) | landfill metagenome | isolation source: landfill solid waste | place: India:New Delhi, Okhla landfill site | collected 2017-11-05
TATTTTGTTGAACAAGCTGATCTGTGGGTAATGTAGGTTCACTATTTTGATAGTAAATAAGAGTAAGTATTAAACTGATTCCAATTATGGTGGCGATGCTTATGATTGCTTTTTTCATTCAAGGATCCTTCCTTCTAACAATTTTCTCTTAACACTAATTCTAACACATTTTTCCAATATATAAGTGTGGAGTCTTACAGATGATTAATGCTGTGAAAAATAAAATAAAAAGAATCCACTTTTATAAATAGATTCTTTTAATTTGTTTCGTATTAAATTTAATTATAAACTGCTTAAATAGATAGAATAATCTGATTTCCAGAAGGATCCTCTGTAACTAATTTGCCTTCTTTCACATCAACTTTTGCGCCTATTGCTTTTAAGTTTGTTGCAACCTTTTGTAGTGTCGCTTTATCTGGATATTTAATAGTATAGCATTTAAGTCCAACACTATTCCTTACTGGTCTTGGTGCACCTACTCCATTCCATGTGTTCAACCCAATATGATGGTGGTACTTTCCTGTTGAAATAAACAGAGCTTGATCGCTGAAGCGTTCAACTACTTCAAAGCCTAAACCTTGCCTATAAAATTCCTCGGTTGTAGCAAGATCTGCGACGTGAAGATGAATATGTCCCATCACTGTATCCTTAGGGAGCCCCTTCCAGCCATGACGACTACCTTGCTTTAATAAATCCTCGAAATCTAATGGATCGACGGCCATTTTTACCTGCTGATCCTGCCATATCCATGTGGATGGATCTCTATCAGTATATACTTCAATACCGTTTCCATCTGGATCATGAAAATAAAGCGCCTCACTGACCAAGTGATCAGAGGAACCAAGCCTTATTCCTCGTTCAACACAATGATAAACAAAATCAGCAAGGTCCGAGCGTTTTGGCAATAGAATAGCAAAGTGATAAAGACCTGTAGTTCTCCCTTGTTGTGGTAGAACATCTTCGGGTTGTTCAATGGTTAATAAGGTATTCTTGCCATCCGCTGTTAGTTTTGCTAATGTTTTGGTTTGTTCTAATATAGTAAATCCGACCACTTCTTTGTAAAATTGAACAGATCGAATTAAATCTTCTACTTTCAAATGAACATGACTAACAAAGGTAATCGGTTTTTGATGAAAGTTCATAAACTTCCTCCTTTTCGCTAACTTACTTTATGTAAGTAATTATACTTTTGTAAGTTTATGAAGTCAAGAAAAACAAATGAAGCTACCAACTATTCTTGATTGGTAGCCAGATTTATCATTTTCTCACCTGATAACCGGATCGTGATCGATATTGCTGTGGTGATCTTGCTAAATAATGGATAGGAGCACTGTAGATATGAACTAAATGCGTGAAAGGAATCGATGCAAATAAGCCAAAGGATGCTACTACATGTACCTTAAAGAGAGTAGGGACTTCTGCCATTAGGTGATACTGTGGTTGAAATGCGAACAAGCTTCGGAACCATGGTCCGATCGTAGTCCGGTATTCATAGGCTTCTACGGTCGTATTATAAACAATCGTCATATAGGTACCGATTCCAGCTACTATAATTAAAGCAATCACAGTGAAAAAGTCAGCAAAGGTAGCATGGATTCTGACACGATCCATTGTAACCTTGCGAATCAACAAAATGATAACACCTGCTACTACCATTAGACCTGCAATTCCTCCACCATAAATAGCCCCAATATGATAGAGATGATCACTAATCCCAAGTGCTCGATAAAACTCGATTGGGATGATTAGCCCCATCGCATGACCGATAATAGCTAAGAGAATTCCATAATGAAAAAGTGGTGAACCAATTCGCAACCATTTTTTCTCGAGAAATTCTGTTGATGGCGCTACCCAAGTTTTTTGTCGATACATAAAACGATACAAACAACCTAAAACCATGATTGTTAGTGTAATATAAGGAAAAACCACCCACAAAAAGATATCTAACATTTTGTTTTCCTCCCTAAGAATAGCTAGTTATACAGCAATGGGTATGGTAACTCATCTAGATCCGTTTTTTCACGATCTCGCTCCATTTGCTTTAACTCTTCTTTTGTTGGTGCTTGGAATACATCTGTCATTAATAATGAAATCAGAGGATAATACGGATTATTTTCTGGCAATTGATTATAAATAATTTGAGTGGCATTCCCTAATCGCTTCCACAAACGAATGGCATCATCCGTTTCATCCATAACCGCCACTAATTCATATAACATCGGCATATAATCCGCTAATTCACCATCTCTCCTGTCAAAACCAGCTTGGTTGATGATTTTCTGTAATTTAACTAAAGCCGCGCCTCTTTTGGGACTGTCCCCAATCTCGTGAGCTGTTAAATATAATCCGATTTTTGCCTTGAGATCAAATGTATCTACATAAAGTTTTTCTAGCTCTAAGAAGTTCATTTTTTGAAGTGGGCTTAACACGTTGACAACACGTTCCTGGTCTTTAGACCAAATCGTTGATTGTCTAGTCCATGCTAGAGCATATTCGAGACTTTTCTTTGATGGATAATCTAACAATCGAGCTGCTATTATTAATAATTCTGCTTCTTTTTGTTTCATGCATCTTTCCCTCTTTCAAATGGATAGGTAACCATACCTTCAGGTGGAGCTATTTCCTCTAAACTACATGCACCTTGTTTGTAAAATAAATCATCCTGCATTTCTCTTCTTCCAGTTGGGATGACAAAACGATCTTTATATTTTGCGACTCCGAGTAAATTTGCCATCTCCTCTATTTGTTCTTCAGACATATCAGCAGCTTTTAATAAATCACTTTCACTTAATGGGTCAATCCCTCCTACTGTCTTTTGACGCATATGCACGCGCATGGCAGTTAATTTAAGTAAGACATTACGAATGACATCGGTATCTCCAGCTGATAAAAGTGATGCTAAATATTCTACCGGTATTCGCATTTGATCAATTGCAGGGATGTAACCATCTGTGTTTAATTCTTCTTCATTAGTAATGTGGTTCATAATCGGGCTGAGTGGCGGAACATACCAAACCATTGGTAAAGTACGATATTCCGGATGTAATGGTAAAGCAATTTTCCATTTCATCGCCATTTTGTAAATAGGCGAATCCTGAGCCCCGGTAATCCATTCTTCGTTTATCCCAGCTTCTTTTGCTTTTTCGATCACTTCTGGATCAAACGGATCGAGGAAACAAGCCAATTGAGCCTCGTATAATTCCTTTGGATCTTCTACAGATGCCGCTTCTTTCACTTTATCAGCATCATATAAAACGACCCCAATATAACGAATACGTCCGACACATGTCTCGGAACATATCGTGGGCAAGCCTGCTTCTGTTCTTGGATAACAGAAATTACATTTTTCTGCTTTATGTGTGTTCCAGTTATAGTACACTTTATTATATGGGCAGCCATTCATACAAAAACGCCAACCACGACACTCATCCTGATCAACTAGGACAATGCCATCTTCCTCCCTTTTGTACAATGCTCCTGAAGGACAGGATGCTACACAAGATGGATTTAAGCAATGCTCACAAATGCGTGGCAAGTACATCATAAAGGTTTTTTCATATTCCATTGCAATATGTTCCTGCAGTTTCTCGACATTAGGATCCATTGGTACCACTTCACTACCACCTGCCAAATCATCGTCCCAGTTCGATCCCCACTCTGGTTTATCTATATATTTACCTGTAATCATAGACTTGGCCCGAGCAACTGGTAAACTGTCCCCCTTTTTACGATGGATCAGATTCTGATAATCATAGGTCCAAGGCTCATAATAATCGTCGAGGGTTTCCATATCAGGATTATAGAAAATATTTTTTAATTTAGATAATGGACCACCTGCACGTAGGCGGAGTTTTCCATTACGATACACCCAACCCCCTTTATACCGATTTTGATCTTCCCATTGTTTTGGATAGCCAGGGCCTGGACGTGTTTCTACATTGTTAAACCACATATATTCTGCCCCTGGTCGATTTGTCCATGTTGTTTTACAGGTTACAGAGCATGTATGACATCCAATACATTTGTCCAAATGCATGACCATTGCTACTTGCGCTTTAATCCTCAAGCCAGTTGACCTCCTTCATCGGTTTAATAATAGCGATTGTATCTCGTTGGCTTCCCGTAGGCCCATAATAATTAAAACCATAGCTTAACTGCGAATACCCACCAATCATATGAGTTGGTTTCGCAGTAATTCTAGTCACACTATTATGTGTTCCACCACGCTTTTTCGTAATGGTCGTTCCAGGTACACCCATTGTGCGATCCTGTGCATGGTACATATAGGCCATCCCTTCTGGAATTCGGTAGGTTAACACTGCACGTGCTGCCACTACGCCATTACGGTTATAAACCTCAATCCAATCATTATCCTTTAGCCCGATTTTGGCACCATCTTTTTCATTCATCCAAACAACCTGCCAACCTCTAAATAACTGGACCATTGGAGTAGCTTCTGTGAACATCGTATGAATACCCCATTTCTGATGTGGGGTTAAATAACGAATCGTAAGTGATGGTTGATCATGCTCTGCTTCTTTTTCTCCCTTAATATAAGGTCCATGGGCAAGTGGTGGTAAATAGGTTGGCAATCCTTCGCCAAAGTCAAGCATCATTTCATGGTCTAAGTAAAAGCTTTGACGACCCGTTAATGTACGCCAAGGAATCTTATATTCCTTATTAACCGTAAATGGGGAATAGCGTCGATGGTCTTTTTCTAAGCCACTCCATACAGGTGTAGAAATGGTATGTCTTGGCTGTGCTGTCAGATCATCTAAGGTGAAGGCCTCTTCTTCTCTAGTTTTAGAGATTTCAGCTAATGGCTGACCTGTTTTGCTTTCTAATGATTTCCATCCTTCCACCGCTCGTCTACCATTAGATGCTCCAGACATAAGCAGAATAGCCTCGATCGCATCCTTGTCTTTATAGAGCTCAGGATGACCTTTTCCAAGTCCCTCCCGCTTGGACGTTCCCAATCGTTTTTCTAATTCTTGATAGACCTTTTCCCCAGGGTAGTGCACTCCCTTCATTCCATAGCCGTTCTTTAATGTGTCACCAATTGTCGTCATTTTATCGTAGGTCTTGCTATAATTTCTTCTAACCACTTGCATGCTTGGCATGGTCTTTCCTGGGATAGCCTCGGTCTCTCCATTACGCCAATCCTTAATTTCACCGAATGGTTGGGCTATTTCTCCTGGTGAATCATGGCCAAGTGGTGACATCATTAACTCCTCTGTCTCTCCAGGCAAATGCTCTGCTGCCAATTCTGAGAAAACCTTCGCAATTTCGCGGAAAGTATTCCAATCACTTTTGGCTTCCCATGGCGGGTTAACTGCAGCATTAAAGGGATGAATAAATGGATGCATATCGGTTGTGGAAATATCATATTTTTCATACCATGTAGCCGCTGGTAACACAATATCAGAGAAAAGCCCAGAGCTTGTCATTCGAAAGTCCATACTGACAAATAGGTCAACCTTCCCTTCCGCCCCTTTTTCGTCCATATGGACAGATTCCGGTCGCCAGGATGTGCCCTCTTGTGCCAATACTTGATTATCGCCACCAATAAAATGTTTTACAAAATATTCGTGACCTTTTCCACTATCCCCTAATAGATTAGAACGCCAATTGAAAAAGACCCGCGGGAAATTTTGTGGATTATCAGGGTTTTCGATTGCCCAATCAAGTTCTCCCTTCTTCAATTGGTCTGTTACTCTTTGAATAATTTCTTGCTCATCCTTAGCACCTTGTTGACGCGCTTGTGCCACAACATCGATGCTATTTTGCGTTAATTGTGGATATGATGGTAACCAGCCAAGTCTCGCCGCTAAAGTATTTACATCTGCTGGGTGCATTTTCATATACTTGCTACGCCAATTATTTTCAGGATATGCCTGACTTTCTTCATAACGGTATTGATCTGTTGCAAAATAAAAGAAGGATGTTCCATTTTGCAAACGAGGGACTTCCCCCCAATCCCTAGCAAAGGCTACTTGCTGCCAGCCCTCCACTGGTCGCACCTTTTCCTGACCAACATAATGAGCCCATCCACCACCATTGACACCTTGTGAGCCTGTAAGCAAAATGAGATTTAATATACATCGGTATATCTGATCACTGTGGAACCAATGATTTGTACCACCACCCATGGCAATCATGGATTTACCTTTTGTTCTTTCTGCATTGTCTGCGAATTCTCTTGCTACTTGAATCACATGCTGTTTTGGTACTGTTGTTATACTTTCCTGCCACGCAGGGGTATATGGTTTGGGGTCTTCATAATTTTCCGGATAATCTCCTGACAACCCTCGCGGTACGCCAATATGGGCCATCATTAAATCATAAATCGTTGTGATATACTTTTGCTCACCATCTTTTAGTTGTATCTCCTTTACCGGAACCCCTCGCTTTATCACGTCACCTTCTGCTTTTGCAAAATAGGGGAACTCTACTTCGATAACGGTGTCAGATTGGTTGATAAAGCTTAATTGAGGGTCAATGACTGTTCCATCCTTTTTGGTTAGCTCTAAATTCCATTTACTTGATTCATCCCAACGATGACCTTGGGTTCCATTTGGTGTCTCCCAGTGGTTAGTTGTTTGATCCCAGACAACTGGCTTCCACTCGCCTAATTTATGGTCTTCAGACAAATCCGATGAACGAAGGAAACGACCTGAACGAAATTGACCATTCTTTTGATCAATGGTGATTAAAAAAGATAAATCAGTAAAACGCTTGGCATAATCTATGAAATAGGGGGTTTGTTTATCCACATAAAATTCTTTGAGTATGACATGTGTCATTGCCATAGCTAATGCTCCATCTGTACCTGCACGAGCTGGCAACCAAAGATCTGCAAACTTTTCGTATTCTGCATAATCAGGACTAACACCAACCACTTTGGTTCCATTGTAACGAGCCTCCACCATAAAATGAGCATCTGGTGTTCTCGTCTGTGGTAGATTTGTTCCCCAAATAATAAAATATTTAGAGTTGTACCAATCAGCGCTTTCTGGTACGTCCGTTTGATCCCCCCATACTTGTGGAGAAGCTGGTGGTAAATCAGCATACCAGTCATAAAAGCTTAGGATCGTTCCACCAATTAATGATAAGAAACGGGTTCCTCCAGCATAACTAACCATAGACATCGCTGGGATAGGGCTAAATCCAACAATTCTATCAGGGCCGTATTTTTGAATTGTCGCAATGGTCGCACTTGCAATTATTTCACACACCTCTTGCCATTCCGCTCGAACAAATCCACCTTTTCCACGTGCTTTTATAAAGCTATCACGTTTCTTTGGATCTTCTGTGATATTTTTCCATGCTTGAACAGCATCCTGGCCTATCTCCCTTTCTTCCTTCCACATTGCGTATAAATCACCACGAATATACGGATATTTAACTCGTACAGGACTATAGGTATACCAAGAAAAACTAGCACCTCGTGGACATCCACGAGGCTCGTATTCAGGGAAATCTTCCCCTGTTGAAGGATAATCCGTTTGTTGTGTTTCTGAGGTAATGATGCCATCTTTTACATAGATCTTCCAGCTGCAGGAGCCAGTGCAATTTACACCATGTGTGGATCGGACAATTTTGTCATGACCCCATCTATTTCGATAGATTTTTTCCCAATCGCGCGGACGTTTACTTTCTTCCGTAAAACCTTGGTTAATCTTTTGACCAGGTGTTAAAAATTTCAAATGTTTAAAAAGGGGATTATTCTTCATTTCTATCACCTATTTTTCTTAATGGATTAAATCTTTCCCCTACTAGTTTAAAAGGATGGTTACCTTCCTGAAGTTCTTCCATAAATACACGGAGAGTAGGAGCATTGGCAGCTACTAAAATGAGTCGCTGCAATGTTTCGAATTCGCTAAGTTGATAGAGATGCTCCTCTAATTCTTCGGGAAGGACACCAAAACGCATCTGTAATATTTCAATCAAATCTTGACGATCATCACCCATTTGAGCTTCTTGCTCATATAAAAACATAGTAATTCCCTCGCTTTTAGAAAGTTATAGCTTCATCATCTTGAAATAATCCTGAATCATCGTTTCTTTACATGTTTGGCCAATTTTTGTACAAAAGTTTAAATAGTCTTGATCTCTTTCTTCTAAAATCTTGACTGGAAAACTTTGCTTCGTTACATGCTGAAAGTTTTCACCAAAGTAAATCTCAATTTCTATGTGATGATTTCCTTTTATCACATGTGCATCGATATCAAATGAATGTAGATTTTCCTTTTGAATCGTATCAAGCAACTGTTGGTATAAAAATGGAGAGAAGGATACTAATAGCAATACACTCACCTCCTATTAATGGTCTGGTAATACTTTCATTTCATCCTGATTATGTAATTCATCAATAATGATAAGTGCATGCAATTGTTGAATGATACCTTCATTCATCCCATTCGTACTTAATTCCTCTTTTAAATCGCTTACGATTCCTCGCATTAAATCATGGTCTCGCTTTAGTCCCATAATTTTTTCGTGTTTCTCGCTAGATTGGGCAGCAATCTCTTGATAAAGCCCTTCCTCTTCCGCATCAGCATGAGCGAGTGTTCTTGTTTGCCAATGCTCTATCGTAATAAAAGCCGTCTTTAATGCCCTTTCCTTATTACCATTTCTCCAAAAACGCTCGATAACATTCGTCAATTCTCTTGCTTCCTGCAATGCAGCATCATGAATGGCTGAATGACTATCTACTTTTCTTAATGCTGGTCCTGACAAGTGGTCCACCCCTTTTCATCCAATTTTTTATATTACTTATTTTTTCCATGTATTTATTGAAATATACCCTTAATACAGGGTGGCTTATTAGGATGTTAAGCAATTGAACTAAAAATAAATCTTTTCCTATTTGTTAAAAAGTAGTATAATCTTTATGAATATAAAATAATTTTATTCATACAATCATATCGAAGGAGTGATTATGATGGCAAGAGGATTTAATGAACATGAGAAAGAAGTGATCACTAATTCTCTTATAGAACAAGCAAAAATTCTGTTTAGTAAGTGGGGTTTTCAAAAAACAAGTATTCTTGAAATCACTAAAAATGTAGGAATCGCTCAAGGAACCTTTTATAAATTCTTTCATTCAAAAGAAGAGCTGTACTTTATCATCCTAGAAAAGGAAGAAGAAAAGATTAGGGAGCAATTCACGAAAGTAGATATTTTCAAGGAGAAGCAACCAAAAAAAGCAATCAAAAGCATGCTTCGCGAATTGATTCATACGATTGAAACAAATCCATTAATTCGTGAATTATACATCGGCAACAACTTGCAGGAAATGCTAAAAAAACTATCACCAGAATTACTAGAGAAGCATTTTAAAAATGACTCGTCATCATTTTTACCCTTGCTTGAAAAATTTAAAAGGAAAGGATTCAAGATTGAAGAAAAACCAGAGGTAATAGCAGGACTGCTTCGTTCCTTGTTCTTGTTAACATTACACCAAAAGGAAATTGGGCTAGCAGTCTATCAGCAAACAATCGATCTCTTCATTGACCTTATCGTGGATGGTCTCATACAAAGTGAGGGAGGAAAGTAAATTGAGCGCCATTATCCAAACGAAGCATTTATCCAAAAGTTACAAAGGACATCAGGCAGTAAAGGATATTTCCTTACGAGTTAATAAAGGAGAGATTTATGGATTTATCGGCTTGAATGGAGCGGGAAAGACTACTATTATTCGAATGTTACTAGGAATGATCCGTCCTAATCAAGGTGCTTGTTATATAAATGGAGAGAAAGTTAGTTTAACCAATTCTAGTATATGGAAAAAGGTGGGCTATATGGTGGAAACCACTTACTCCTATCCTGAGCTTACGGTTGAAGAAAATCTAAAAGTCTATGGTCGTCTCAGATTGATTTCAGATCGACAGTCGATAGCAAAAGTGATGAATCAGCTTCAGTTAACAAAGTATGCCACCAAAAAAGTCAAAAACCTCTCTTTAGGAAATGCTCAACGGTTAGGAATTGCAAAAGCACTTCTGTCGAGTCCAGAAGTATTAATTCTAGATGAGCCTGTTAACGGATTAGACCCAGCAGGTATTGTGGAGATACGAGAGTTACTTCAAGATCTGGCGTTCCATAAGGGGGTTACTATTTTGATTTCTAGCCATATTCTTAGTGAAGTGGCTAAAATCGCTACAAAAATTGGAATTATTCACGAAGGGCAGTTATTGCAAGAAATGGAAGCAACTAAATTGAATCAACTTCTCAATCAACGGCTTATTATTGACTGTATAGATAGAAGGTCTGCCATGTCTAAGCTTTTAGCCACTGGCTACACCTGTGCAATAAATAAGAATGGATTTATCGAGTTATACGACAAAGAAGCCATCTATCATCCGGAGACAATATCTCGTTTTCTTGTATTCGAAGGCTTTCCACCATCTAGATTAACCGTGGAAGAGGAAGACTTAGAATCTTATTTTTTAAGAATCATTGAATCAAAGGGGACAAAATCTAATGAATTACTTTCTTAATGCTTTGTATGCCGAAGGGCTAAAGATTCGTAAATCTAAAGTAGTTTGGATTATTATGGCAGCTTTCACGATTGCACCATTAATGGCCGGATTTTTTATGTTTGTTTTAAAAAGTCCAGAGCTTGCAAAAAACGCAGGGTTACTCGGAGCAAAAGCCCAAATTGCTGGAGAAGCAAGCTGGCCATCATATTTAAGCTTACTTGCCCAAATCATTTCGGTTGGAGGAATTCTAATTTTTGGCTTTGTTACAAGCTGGATATTCGGTAGAGAATATGCTGACAAAACCGCTAAGGACCTCTTGGCACTACCTTATTCAAGATCCATTATTGTGACCGCAAAATTTTTAATAGCTATGCTTACAAATTTCTTATTAAGTATCTATATAGTCTGTCTCGGTATCTTTATTGGTTTGATGTTAGGACTTCCTCAATTGTCTCACGAAATATTCACACAAGGTCTTTACGTACTATTAGTGGTTACTATACTAACGATACTCCTAAGTTCACCCGTTGCTTTCTTTGCATGCTACAGTGGTGGTTATTTAGCTCCATTAGGCTTTGTTATTTTAACATTGGTCTTATCTCAAATAATTGCAGCTGCTGGCTTTGGTGATTTCTTCCCATGGTCTATCCCTGCAATCTACAGTGGTATTGCAAGAGAAGCAGGCGCTATAGGGTGGAATTCTTTCCTTATCATCCTCGCAACAGGTTTAATAGGATTCCTTAGCACATTATATTGGTGGCTTTTTACAGTTCAGCATGAAGGTTAGTAAGTTTAAAAAACAAACCTCCGACAACGGTCCGGAGGTAATTTGGTTTTCTTTTGTTTACATTTATTTTATAAATCCAATATCCTTGCGATAAAAGAATGCATCTGTTTGATCGAATTTTTCGAGATATTGATAGATTTGCTGTTGTGCTTTTTCAGGAGTATCTTGTATAGAAGCTACTAGGAGAACACGACCTCCTGTTGAATGAAAATTACCATCTTCTGAGCGTTCTGTACCAGCATGGATGACATAAACTTTGTTGTCATTTTTTAAATCTGGGAGTGTCACATTTTTTTCATAGGCTCCTGGATACCCTTTAGAGGCTACCACCGTTCCAATCGCATAAGCATCCTTCCATTGGAGCTTTGGATCTTTTCCTGCGGTAACGTCTTCGATAACTTGGATAAGATCATTCTCTAGTAATGGTAAAACAACTTGAGTCTCTGGATCACCGAAGCGTGCATTGAATTCAATAACCTTCGGACCTTCTTTTGTTTCAATTAATCCACCATATAGTACGCCTGTATAGGTTCTACCTTCTTGCTTCATTCCTTTTGCAGCTGGTTTCAAGATTTTGTCTACAGTAAATTCAACATGCTTTGGATCTAGATCTGGTACTGGTGAGTATGCTCCCATTCCACCAGTATTCGGTCCTTTGTCATAATCATAAGCTCGCTTGTGGTCACGCGCAGGAATCATTGGATAAACATTCTCACCATCCACAAATGCGAACAAAGAGAATTCCTTACCATCCAAGAATTCCTCGATGACAACTCGACTACCAGCTTCACCAAAGCGATTACCTACAAGCATGCTTTCTACAGCATCAAATGCCTCTTGCTCTTCCATTGCGACTACGACACCTTTTCCTGCTGCAAGTCCATCTGCTTTAATCACAATAGGTGCACCTTCTTGTTTTATGTATGCTTTTGCTTTCTCTATATCCGTAAACGTTTGATATTTTGCTGTAGGAATATCGTATTGTTGCATAAATGCTTTGGCAAAATCCTTACTTCCTTCAATGATTGCAGCAGCCTTCGTTGGACCGAATATCTTCAAATTCTTTGCGCGAAAGGCATCGACAACACCAAGAGTAAGAGGAATTTCTGGCCCAACAATTGTCCAGTCGATTTGGTTTTCTTCTGCAAATGCGGCTAATTCCTGAATCGCATCATCTTTAATTGGGACACAGGTGGCATCCTCTGCAATACCACCATTTCCTGGTGCAGCAAAAATTTCCGTTACCCGTTCACTCTCTTTTAACTTTTTTACAATGATATGTTCTCTTCCACCACTGCCAATTACAAGTACCTTCATCCAATCACTCCCTATAATTTATATGCATAGGCTTTGTTAAAAANNTCCTTTTTATGATGCTTCCTATATGAAAGGATTCCCAAGTACTTGGGAATCCTTGTTTCTTAATGCTTAAAGTGACGCATCTTAGTAAATACCATCGCAATTCCGTGTTTATTACATTCATCGATAGAATCCTGGTCACGTTTGGAACCACCTGGTTGGATGATTGCTTTAATTCCTGCTTTTGCTGCATTTTCAACCGTATCCGGCATCGGGAAAAATGCGTCTGAAGCAAGCACAGCACCTTTAGCTTTGTCACCAGCTTGTTCAAATGCAATGGCTGCAGCACCAACCCGATTCATCTGTCCTGCCCCTACGCCAACTGTTTGATTATCTTTTGCTACTACAATCGCATTGGATTTCACGTGCTTCACAACATTCCATGCAAATAGTAGATCATCGATTTCCTCTGCATCTGGTTTTCGATCTGTCACTACTTCTAAATCATCAGCAATCACACGTCCATTATCACGATCCTGTACGAGTAATCCACCAATGACACTTACCACTTTTTTCGAATCATCTCTATTCACTTCCATTGGTGTTTCTAATAAACGAATGTTCGGCTTTACGGTTAAAATTTCAAATGCTTTCTCTGAAAAGCTTGGAGCGATGACGATTTCTAAGAAAATATTCTTTAATAGATTGGCCGTTGCCTCATCCACTTCACGATTCAATGCTACAATGCCACCAAAAATAGAAACTGGATCCGCATCATAGGCCTTTTGGAATGCTGATTCAATGCTAGAACCAATTCCAACACCACAAGGGTTCATATGTTTGACCGCAACGGCTGCTGGTTGCTCATCGAAATCTAGCACAATTTCTAAAGCTGCATTGGCATCCTGGATATTATTATAAGAAAGCTCTTTTCCATGTAATTGTTTCGCATTCGCAAGGGATGCGCCTTTAACATTCCCTGTTTTGTAAAAGGCAGCCTTCTGATGAGGATTTTCTCCATAGCGAAGGGTTTGCACTTTTTCAAATGTTTGGGTGAAGGTTTCGGGATCCTCCTCACCAGTAATATCCACAAAATAATGAGCAATCATCGCATCATAATTGGCCGTATGACGGAAAACTTTTGCTGCTAATGTTTTACGAAACTCTACCGTACCACCATTATTGCCAAGCTGTTCTAAGACAGCATGATAATCGTCTGGGTCAACAACCACTGTTACATCACGGAAGTTTTTGGATGCTGCACGAAGCATTGTTGGTCCACCAATATCGATGTTTTCGATCGCATCTTCTTCTGTTACATCTGGCTTAGCAATCGTTTCTTTGAACGGATAGAGATTCACTACTACGACATCAATTGGAGCAATATCACGTTCTTCTAGCTGCTTTACATGGGAGTCTTCATCTCTTCGAGCCAGAAGCCCTGCGTGGATGTACGGATGGAGTGTTTTAACACGTCCATCGAGAATTTCCTCGAAATTGGTTACGGCAGAAACCGGTAATGCTGGAAGACCAGCCTCCTTTAATGCCTTTAACGTTCCACCTGTTGAGATTAATTCATAGCCTAATTTGTCTAAGCCCTCTGCAAATGGAATTAAGTTACTTTTATCAGATACACTTAACAATGCACGTTTTTTCAACATTATTCCCCTTTCAAAATCAGTTGTTGTATCGTTTCTGGGTAGAGCTTGTGTTCTACTCTTTGAATGGCTTGCTGCAGATCCTCTTGTGTCATTCCTTCTTTGATATGAACAGCATCTTGGGCGATGATTTTTCCAGTATCCATTCCTGAATCAACATAATGGATCGTCACACCGGATACCTTCACACCTGCCGTAAATGCTTGTCCAACCGCATCAAGTCCTGGAAAGGCTGGAAGCAATGATGGATGAATATTAATGATTTTACCTTCAAATGGTGCTAATAAGGTGTTACCGATCAAACGCATGTATCCCGCTAAGATGATCCAATCAATTTCTTTTTCCTGCAATACTTCGACTATTTTTGCTTCAAACATTTCCTTACTTGCATATTGCTTTGGATCAAATACAAACAATGGTGTTTGGTTTACTCTTGCTTTGTCTAACACCTTTGCATTCGGTTTATCACAGACGAGTAATACAACCTCTGCATCTAGTTTACCATTTTGAGTTGCTTCGATGATAGCATCATAATTGCTTCCAGTGCCTGATGCAAAAACAGCTAACTTTGCTTTACTCATTTGTAAAACTCACCCCAGATTCATTCGTCACCTCACCGATAATATAAGCTTTCTCTCCGATGTCTTCCAATAACTGAAGTGCCATATGTGCTTCGTGATCCTCTACGATGATCGCCATACCAATTCCCATATTAAATACACCATACATTTCGGTTAATGATAAATCGGCTTGTTTTTGTAAATAAGAAAAAATGGCTGGTACTTCCCAGCTACCTTCTTCTAGCTTCACACCTAAATTCTTAGGAAGTGCACGTGGAATATTTTCATAGAATCCGCCACCTGTTATATGGCTAATTCCTTTAATCGTTAAGTCTAACTTAAGCTGTTGTATGGCTTTGACATAAATTTTGGTTGGAGTTAATAAAGCTTCACCAAGAGTAGATCCTAGCTCTTCAATTGTTTCATTCAAATGTAAGCCATTCTCATCTATTATTTTTCGAACTAATGAAAAACCGTTAGAGTGGACGCCTGATGATGGAATACCAATGATTTTATCTCCAGCTTGAATATCCTCACCTGTAATAATTCTTTTTTTGTCCGCCATTCCAACGACAAAGCCTGCTAAATCATATTCCCCTTCATCATACATTCCAGGCATTTCAGCAGTTTCTCCACCAATAAGTGCTGCATTGCTCTGTACACAGCCATTGACTATTCCTTTGACGATTTGCTCTATTTTTTCTGGCTCATTTTTTCCACAAGCAATGTAATCAAGGAAAAATAACGGGTCTGCGCCTTGTGCAACAATATCGTTCACACACATCGCGACAAGATCCACTCCAACTGTATCATGTTGATCTAGGGCAAATGCTAGTTTCAGCTTTGTACCAACACCGTCCGTTCCAGAAACTAGAACTGGTTCCTCATATGAAAAATTACTCAGATCAAATAATCCAGCAAACGCACCAACTCCTCCAATTACTTCAGGACGATTGGTTTTAGCGATATGTTTTTTCATTAAATCGACAGCCTTATAACCAGCGTGGACATCGACTCCAGCGTCTTTATAAACATCACTCATCGTCATACTCCTTTAATATTAGAGGGCAAATGAATAGCTATAAGAAACCCGCCACTTTTATACATTTACCCGCC
>JACYYJ010000962.1_pt1 | contig 15851 bp, 28 predicted proteins | sample 8236861 | NCBI WGS metagenome assembly JACYYJ01 (sample SAMN14103086, study PRJNA606662) | landfill metagenome | isolation source: landfill solid waste | place: India:New Delhi, Okhla landfill site | collected 2017-11-05
CACTCCACCCCCACGGGCGCGCTCGGGGGTGCGGTGCGGCGGTTCCACGTGCTGGCAGGTGCAGCGCCGTGGCACCACGCGCAGCGGATGACGTTAGCTCCGGTGTCGTCCAGCCACTCGCACGGCCAGCGGTCATGATTCGACTTCCCGCAGAACGGGCACGGCAACAGGTCGCCGGTCATCCACGCCACCACCTCCCCGCCGCCCTGCGCCTGCGCCTCGGCGTGCTGCTCACTTTTGCCAAGCCCGCATCCCGGCTCCCACGGCACGGTGCAGGTTGCCTCGCCACAACCGCACGGCTGCGCCTCGGCAGGGGCCTGGGGTGCGGACAGCGCGGCGATAGCGGCGTCAAGTGCCTTCCGCTCGGACGGCGACGCGAGGACGGTGTTCTTCATGTGCCGAAGCACTCCAACGTGATTACTCATTCCCCTCTCCTTCGGTGGCCTGGCGGATGGCGGCGTCTTCGATCTCTGCCCCGACAAGCTCTCTGATGTCGAACCCGTACGGTCCGTGTCCTCCGCCACGCAAGACGCGCTCCAGCTCTGGCGCGTCGCAAAGGACGCTCTCAAAGCCGTCTGATTCGGCCCCGGAGTGCGAGTCGCGCCACTTCCTGCGCACGATGAAGCGGATCACGCCGCACCGCCGTTGCAGCGGGCGATGGCGGTCCGCAGGCGAACGAAATCCGGGTCGGTATCCATCAGCCTGTAGACGTGCTGCAACTTGTCCGCCGCATCGATCAGCTCAGCCACGGCGTCGATAGCAGCGTGCGTTCGGGCACTCGCCAGCTCCGCGTCGTGGTCATGCATTCTCGTCAGGGCTGCATCGGTCGCCGCGCGCCTCAAAACCTCCAACACCTTCACGCCCATCATTCCTCTCCTTCGGTCGCCTTGGCGGCGTAGTAGTCGTGCCGAGCTTGGCGCTCGGCGTGTGCGCGGTCGGTGGTGTCCATCACGCACCCCCCAGCATCGAATCGACCAGGCCAAGCACGAGGGCAGAGGCCCAGCCGAGGAAGAAGAACGTCACGCGGGCGACCTTCACCGGGCAGTAGTCGGCGGAACGGCGGCGGTATCGGTAATGCATCACACACCTCCAAGCATCAGCAGGTAAGGGATCGCCACAAGCCACGCGGCGACGGTGGCGAACTCGAATACGGTGATGGCGAGGCGCTTCATGCCGCCCTCCCCATTGCCGCGATCACGTCGGCATACAAGCCCCGCGACAGGGCCAGCAGCTCGCGCAGCGGCGCAAGAGACAGCGCATCCAACTGCCTGCCTGCCGTGACCAGCGCCAGCGCGTTCTCGGCTTCGACCAGGCGCTCGACCATCTCCACGACATCGGACGGCGCCTGCGCGCGGCCTACCGTGTCGGCGGCGTTCCAGAACGGCTCGTCGTTGAAGTCGGGCGAGTTCGGGTGGCTGCTGTCTCCGGGCAGGTCGCCGGAGCCGGGGAATCTGGAGTAGGGCTGCGCGCTCATGCGGCACCTCCGGTCAGGTTGGCGAAGGCGGTGCGGGTGCGGACTTCGGCGTTGATGACGCGAAGATCGCGGCCCAGCGTGTGCCGTGGGTCGGCATTCGCTTCTTCAAGCTCCGTGTTCGCCGCGATCAGCTCGGCCACCGCATACCGAACCAGCGCGACCTTGTGCCCCGTGGTGCCGGGCAGGTCGCCCATGTCGGCGATCAGGTCGTCAAGAACCGCCATCACGTCCACGCCGCTCATGCCAGCCACTCCCGCACCAGCGCATCGGCCACGGACTGCGCGGTGTCTCGGGCGTTCGCCTCTCGGCGCTTGCGCTCAAGCTCCAGCGTGGCCAGCTTCGCGCGGTCGCGTTCCTGCGGCGTCAGGACGAACTCGATGCCGTCAGGGTTGCGCAGCTCCGGGTCGTGGTCGCGGTGGGCCGTGTAGGCGTCGGGGTTGAAGTTGTCCATCTCCGTCTCCCTGCCGCGACCCCGGTCGGGGTGTTCGTGCGGCATGGGAGAAGCTTAGCCAACCTAAGCGTAAAAGGGAATAGGCAACCTAAGCGAACCGACGAACGGTCATGCCGCTTTCATCGCCGCGGCAAGCCAAGCCGGCGCGCCTCGCGTCTCGGTTGCCTCCTGAGGCTTGCCGGGCGCGGCTTCGTCGAACTCGTGCGCCTTGATCTCAGGCCACTTGTCCGTCTCGTCCACGACGATGCGTGCCGGCGTTGGCAGGGCGTATGCGCGTTCCAGGGCTTCTTCGACCGATCGAGGGACCTGGGCGCAGGACGGATCGCGGCGAAGCCACCATTCCAGCGCCCGCGTGCGTGCGAAGCCGGAGTGCTGTAGGCACACCCATTCGCTGATTCGGCGCAGGCCGCACTGATAGGTCACGCGCATGGAGTCAGGCTTGCCGCCCTTGCCGACGTGTCGGCTGTACTTGACGCTGTCGACACGGTGTTCGCGCACCACGCGCTCGCGCTCCGTCGACAGCACCGGCGCGCCCACCGGGCGGTCGAGGTGGTCCGGGGCGCCGGTCGTGAACGCATGTCCGCAGTCGGGGCACTGGCGCACACCGAACGCAAGCAGCGCCTCGCAGGCGGGGCACGCCTTCGCCTTGCCGGTCTCCACGGCGGCGGCCTTCTTGGCACGCGCTGGCCGCACCCGGATCTGGTCAATAGGCCCATGCTCAAGCACGTTCCCCGCATAGTCCAGGACAAGGCAATCAGACTTCGACGGGTGCAGCCGGAACCCGCGACCGACTTGCTGGTAGTACAAACCTGGGCTCTTGGTCGGTCGCAGCATTGCCACGCAATCGATGTGCGGTGCGTCGAAGCCTTCGGAAAGGACGTTGACGTTGACCATGGCACGCAGGGCGCCCGACTGGAACGCCGCAAGCTGCGCGTCGCGCTCCGCGGCCGGCGTGCCGCCGTGCACCAGTCCCGCCGCGATCCCGCGCGCCTGCAGCGCGTCCCGGACGGCCTCGGCGTGCGCCACGTTAACGCAAAAGACGATCCACGCCTTGCGCTCCGAGGCTCGCGCGCACAGGTCGTCGGCGGTCCGGTCAACCAGCCGCAGCATGGCTGTGGCGAGCTCGTCCTCGACGTACTCGCCGCCCCGCAGATGCACGCCCGACAGGTCCGGCGTATCGCCCTGCTTGCTCGTCAGCGGGCACAGGAAGCCGTCGCGGATCAACTCCGGGATGCACGCCTCGTAGGCGACCTCGGTCAGGATGTGCTCCGGCCCGCACACCGGCACCGCCTGGCCCTGCAGCCGGTAGGGCGTGGCCGTGAGGCCGATTACGCGCAGCGCGGGGTTCACGCGCTTGGCGTCCTCGATGAAGCGCAGGTATCGGCCCTCGCCCTTGAGCGGGATCCGGTGCGCCTCGNNCCGACAGGGGGATGCGGTGCGCCTCGTCAATCAGCAGCAGGTCGAAGCGCCCGAAGTTGGCCGCGCGCGTGGCGACTGACTGGATCTGCAGAAACAGGATCGGGTCGAACCGGTCCCGGCGCTTGAGGCTGGCCGAATAGATGCCGCTCGGAAGGTCAGGCGCGACCCTGCGGAACTTGTCGTGGTTCTGCGCGACCAGTTCCTGCGTGTGCGCGATGATGCCCACGCGCCCCTGCCACTGCGTGTACGCGTCGCGCGCGATGGCCGCCATCAATGGGGACTTGCCGGCACCGGTCGGCAGCACGAGGGCAGGGTTTCCATCGCGGTGACGCAGGTAATCCCAGCAGGCGGTCAGGGCGGCTTGTTGGTAGGGGCGGAGCTGCACTACGCTGCTTTCCTTTCAGCACCCCGCACCCTTCGGTGCGACGTATCCGCCACGATCCCGCGCTCAGCTATGGCGTCGACCAGGTCGTCGCGCACGTTTGCGTACACCCGCAGAAGCCCCGGCTCCCGGCTGTAGACGCCCACCACGTCCTCGAACACGGCGTCGTCGTACAGCTCCAGCGTCACCCGGCCGCGCTGATCGATGCAGACCGCGTGCGGCTTCGACAGGACCATGATGTGATCCGCCGCCCGTTCGGCCAGCTCACGGGCCGTGTAGTTCGCCAGCACTCCCACCTGGATCTCGGCCATCACGCAGCCCTCTTGCGCGGGTCAAAGGAGAGCACCTTAGGCTGCGGGCGCTCGATCGCTTCGGGCGTTTCGATAGCGCCCGGCAGCATCCCCGTCTCGTCAAACAGCTTCACCGCGTCGAGCTCAACGCGGACGGCGGCGATGTAGGTGCCCGCTGCCTGACTCGTCGCCTTGGCGCGCTCGATGGCGATCTTGGCCTCCTCCGCCGTCATGTCGGAATCGGCAAGCTCGGCCATCTGCTTCAGCAGGAAATCACGCACGTCCTTCACGCTCATCGTCTTGTTTCCTCGTTCGGTTGTTGATCTTTCGGTTCAGTGCGCCGCGCAGCTGCACCAGTCGGGCAACCTCTGGCGGCAGGTGGGTGTGGTAGCTGTTGCGCCGCATGTTCTCGGCGCGGGTGATGCACTCCAGGTGCTCGACCGCGATGGCGTCCGGGTCGGTCGTCGCACGGCCATCCTTGAAGCGGACAACGTGGCCGCGCGGCACGGGGCCGTGCGCGGCCTCCCATACCAGCACGCGCACAGGCTTCCAGTTGCGGCGGCTCATGCCCGGCGTGCGGTCGTCGGCCACCTTGCGTTCCACGTCGCCGGAGGTCGTGACGCGGTAGCTGCCCACCGGCACCCAGTTGTAGGGCATCTCGCCGGGCTTGAATTGCGTGGCCCTGCACTCAGGCTGCACGCCGACGACGCCGCGAAGGCCCTTGTTCCACGCCTCTTGGCCGGGCCTGAACTGCGCCTTGCGGCTGTTCTCGTGGCGCCCCTGTGCCCAACGCTGCCGGGTGCACTCGCGAGCCCACTCGCTGGACTTCCGAAGTCCAAGACTGTGAGCCCGCATGTACAGGGCGCGCTCCGTGCAGCCGAAGTCGCGCGCGATAGCCGCCGCCGTCTCCGACTCATACCGGGCGCGCAGGCCGGCGTCAGCCTCGGGCGTCCACTTGAACTTATCTCCAATTGCGCGCTTGAGCTCGACCCCGTGCCGAAGAGCACGCACACGAATCAGACTCGGCCTGCACCCAAGCGCCTGACCAATCTCTGGCGCCGTCTTGCCAGCCGCCGCGAGCTTCCGCAGGCGCGCCGTGTCGGCATCGGTCCATACGCGCCTGCTCACGCCGCCTCCTGGGCCGGGAACTCAGAACGATGCGTCACGTGTCCGGCGTACTTCGCGCGCAGGCCCATGAACTCCTCGTTCCGCAACAGCTCCGGCGTCAGCGCGGCGAGCTCCTTTGACGTGAAGCTGTGCATCCCCCACGGCCCGTTGCGGAACTCTGTCCCGTCGGCGGCCCGATAGAGCACCCAGCCCTCCTGCTCGCTGGCGTCCACCGCCTCGCCCCAGTTACGCAGCAGCGCCGGGATGTAGCGGTGGTCGCCACACTGCTCACCGGCAGCTCGCTGCATGTCGGTCGACACGTCGCACTTGTGGCGCGCGCACGACCAGCGGCCGTCGCCGTCGCGCTCGGGCGTGGCGTGCAGGCAGGTCCGACACGAAACAGGCGGCAGCTGCGTACCGTGGCAGACAGCCGCGACCGGGCACCACTTGCACTTGTAGAAGGCAGGGTCGGCTGAAATGCCGGGAAGCGGCTCCGCGCTGTAGATGATGCGCTCGGCCTTTTCCATGAGCCGGCCGGCCGCTGCCTCGTCGTACCTCACGCGCTCGGCGTGCAGGCTGTCGTCGTTCTTGTTGACGGCCAGGTAAAGGGCGCGTGTCAGGCTGGCGATGTGCATGTACACCTGCATCTGCGCCTCATGCTCGGGCTTGGCCTTGGCGACGCCCTCTTTCAGCAGCGCCGTGAAGCTCCGCTCGTTGTGCGTTTTCATCTCGACTAGATGCCAAGTCTTTGGCGCCTCGGGCACGCCGAGCACAACGCCGTCGATGCCGCCGCCGAAGTGGCCGTCCACCGCCTTGAACCGGAACTGCTGCCCGGTCGACGGGTCGACGTCGTGCACCTGGCAGCCGATCCCGCGCAGCTCTCGGACGAAGGTTTCTTCTTCGCGGTGTCCGCGGTCGAACAGGCGGCGCATCCGGCCGTCTGGTTCGGAGCTCGGGGGGCTGCACCAGCGGAAGGAGTACCAAAGCTGGCGCTCGCACTCACGGCCGATCACAGACCCGCCAAGGTAGGCGCGCGGGTGTTCGAGCTTGCCCGCCCACCAGCTGTAGATCGCGGTGACGGTTTGGCTCACGGGGCGGTCGGGTAGGGCGGCCATCTCTACTCCTTGTGCTCAAGATCCATCAGGCGGTCGACGAACCACGCCACCACGTCGCCAAACGTGGCGTGGCTGTGATGGACGCCGAACTCCTCCACGGCATAGGTCCCGTCCGAGTTGCGTCGGATCTCCGGGAGCAATTCCTTCTTGTAATCGTGCTGGCTCATGCGCTGACCTCTTGCGTTAGGGAAAGGGCGGCCTAAGCCAGCGCCGCCCATCGCAGACTCACGCCGCCTTCTGAGCCCACGGCGGGCTAGAAGGGGATGCAGCCGTCGCAGCCGCACTCTGCTGGGGCGAGGCAGTCGGCGCGTTTCCCATGCCACCCGCCACGGCCTTGTACGCCTTGATCACGTTGCGCGGGCTGTAGCCGTCGCGCTCCTCGATGTCGACACGGACCACCAGCGGCTTGTAGTGCAGCTCCTGGCTGTCCGACACCTGCAGCTTTCCGACCGCGTGGCAGATTGCCGACAGGTCACGCTGTGCGATCTCGACAGCCTTCGGGTTCGGGTTGTCGATGTTCAGGCCCTCGAACACCTTGCGCCCCTTGTACTGGCCGTCCATCACCTCGAAGGTCAGCTCGAGGCGGTGGCCGTTTCCGCTCTTGGTCGGCTTCACGTCGGAGTCCGTGATCTGGACGGCGTACTCGCCAACCGGAATTGGCGAGAAATCCTCGCGGGGGGCGACCTGCGTCGCGTCGAAGTTACCGATCATTGCCATGGTTTGAATCCTCTCGTTGCGGGGTTGGTTAAGCCGCCTGCGCGGCGGGGGTCATCGCACCCATCAGAGAATCCCAGGACAGCGGGATCACGTCGGGAATGGAGTAGCGGTTCTTGGCGACGCAAGCCGGCGTCTCGGCCACGCGGAGCAGGCGGCGGCCGGTGCCCACGCCGCGGGCGCGGGTGGTGAAGCCATTGGAGTCCTTCTTGATCGCCGTCTCGTGGTGAGCGAAACCGATCACGTCGGCCCATTCGCGGACCATCGCGTTCGCTCCCTTGTGGAGCTTGATCTCGTAGCGGTCGAACGGCTCGCTGTCCGGAGCCTCGAACCGCTTGATCTGGCTGTGCGCGATCAAGACCACCGCCATGCTGCGCGTCTCGCGCAGGTGGTTCAGGCCGTCGAGCAGCGAGCGCCACAGGGGCAACGCCTCGGCATAGCCCTTGCCGTAGGGGATCTCCTCGATCGACTTCTTGCCGTGGTCGCGTGCGACCTTCTCCCACACCAGCGGCTCGAGCCAGTCGAGGCTGTCCACCACGGCGGTGCCGTAGTCGTGCTGTCCGCTGGCGAGCGACGCGATGGCGTCCACCGCGTCCTGGTAGCTGCGGAGCAGGGGGAAGGAATCGACCTCGAGGCCGGACAAGCCATCCTCGAACGGCAGGAAGATCGGCTTGAACGCGCCGGCCGCGAAGGTCGACTTGCCAACGCCGCCGTCGCCGTGTACGACAACGCGCGGTGGCAGGCTGTTGCGGGTCGTGCGGGAAATGCTGGAAAGGCTGATTGCCATGTCGTCTCCTTACGCGGCCTTCGCCGCAATCAATTCCACCTTCACCTGCGGCTTTGCCGGCTTGGCGGTGATGGCCTGGGCCAGAACGATCCAGGTCTCGGGCTCGTTGTTCATCAGGTGGCGCACGCCGGACATCTTCAGCTTCGGCGCGTACTCGACCGCCTGCTCGAACAGGGCGACGGGCACCTGCGCGCGAATGGCCGAAAGCGTCGCAGCGTCCACCGTGCGATTGACCCCGTAGGTGGTCGTCACCTTGTAGGCGTCGCCGGCGGTCGTGATGCTGCCCTCGTTGCGGCTTGGCGCCACCGCCAGCAATTCCTGCAGCGCCTCGTCGTATTCGGCCTGCGCTTCAGCGATTCGCTCCTTGGCTGCGACCATGCGGTCGGCCAGTCGGTCGATGCTGTTCATTGGCTGTGATCTCCGGTGTAGTAGCGTTCGCGACCGTCCGCCGCCTCGTGGCGCGCGTAGTCGCGAGCCCTCAGGCGTTCGGTCAGGAGGCGGTTTCCGAGCGTGACCGGGGCCTCGCGTCGGAATGCCCGCAGCCTGTCTTCATTGGTCGGCGTGCTCGGAACGTCGTGCGCGTACTGGCGGCGCAGGTGGGTGGCGAAGAACAGGTTCACGCTGCACCGCCTTGCGGACCGATCGGCCGCCATGCCAATACGCGGTACTTGCCGGCCACGGAATGGCCGCTGTCACCACGTTCCTGCGCCTGCCTGACCTCACGGATCGCCTGCGCCGGGTCCACCCCAGCGCGGCGTGCCTGGTCGGCCGCGGACTGGAATGGGCGCAGCAGAAGCACCTGCGCATCTCCACGGCGGCGTTCAATTTTCTGTGCCATCTCCGCATCTCCATCGGGGCAGGGGCGCCCCGTTGGAAACAAGCTTAGGCGACCTAAGCAGCCATTGCAATAGGCAAACTAAGCGAAATTGGCTCGTGCCGACGAACGGTCGTCTTGGCAAAGAAAAGCCCCGCGCAAGCGGGGCTGGGGGCTAGCGTCTGGCGTGCCATCAAGCAGCTGTCCTGGAGCTCACTCCTGACCGCCGCCCAGCGGCGCGTCTCCCGACCTCCGCGGTCTGAACTCAAGCACCTGCGCCATCGGTCGGGCCGGCACGTCCTCGTCAGCGCCGACGAGCCGCAGCCTTCTTTCCTTTGGGCGCGCTGCTGCCAGCGCCAGTTGAGCCTCCAGCAGCAGTCCCTTCATCTTCAATCGTTCCCACTGATCCACCCGCTCCCTCCAGCATTTCCGACACCTTTCGGTCAAAGGACACCAGCGCAGCCTTGCCGGCGCGGGAATCAGGGGAGGGCATACCGTCGGGGAACTCGATTGCGGCCGCTGCATAGGCGAGCGCCAGGACTGGTGCGTACCGTCCGAGGTTTCCTTCCATCCGCAGCCCGCGATTCCGGATCACCCGATCCATCGAGGTCAACGCGACGCCGAGCATGGCTGCGTCCAGTCCCGCGGACTGAGACGCAAGGAATTGATCCTTCAGACGACCCCACGCCGGGCTCACCAGCTCGGGCCGTGTCGACAGCGCTTCCGCGACTTCGATAGCCCTGTCCGCCGGAATCGCCCCCCGATTGGTGGCCCACTGCGACACCCGCCCGGGACTGACGCCCAGGTGTTCAGCAAGCGACTGGTGGGTCCATTCGGATTGCCGGAGAAGGTCTGCAAACAGGGCCGCAGCTGCGGATTCTTCGGGGTCTTTCGAGACGGGGGCGGCCATGCCTAGGGATGCTAGGCGTCGCCGTTCGTCGGCGCACTTAGCCCTGCTATTGCCTTTGGCACTTAGGCATCCTAAGCTTCGGCCATGAACGCCATCCAGACCGCGATTACCGCAGCCGGAAGCCAGCGCGCCTTGGCTGAGCATCTCGGAGTCCATCCCTCCCTTGTGGCCCAGTGGGCCACCGACAGGTTGCGTGTCGCCGGACGTCACTGCCGGGCCATCGAGGCTCTGACGCATGGCGAAGTGACCGTTCACGACCTGAGGCCGGACATCTTCGGCACCGAGCGCGCAGTGCGCGCCAACAGCAACTGACTTCATGTGGCTCGTCCAAGTGGCGGGCCTTTATTTCGCCTTCGGGGCGTTGATCAACGCTAGTCAAGAGTCATGACCCAGCTTTCGCTACACATGCGCGGCACCCCGGTCACCGTCGACCTGGCCGACGTTTCCCGCCAGCAAACATGGGGCGCCGTCCTCTCCTACTGCGCCAGCAAGTCGGGGATGCCCGACAAGGCCGTCGCTGCGGAAGTCGGCATCCAGGACGCCGTGTGGAGTCGTTGCAAGACCGGACAGAACAGCCTCAGCGGTGAGCAGCTGGTCCGCCTGATGGAAGCCTGCGGCAACGCCGCGCCACTGTTCTGGCTGCTGATCCGAATGGGTCTGGATCCGGCATCCGTGCGGCCGCTGGAGTCGGAATCCGAGCGCAAGGTCCGCCTGCTCACGGAGCAGCTCGAGGCAGAACGCACCCGAAGCCGCATCTTGGCCGAGGCCCTTCACGGGCGTGCGGCGTGACCTCCAAGCCAACCCCGAAGCCGAAGCCCCGCACGCACCCGTGGCGCGGATGGATGCCCGGCCAGTTTCGTGAAAAGCCGCGTCAAGTGCCGCATGGGGAGGTCAAGAAACCGTGACCAATGTCGAAATCGAGGCGGACAACCTGCCGGTCGCGATGATCGAGGCCCGACGCTGGCTGCTGTGGAAGTCGATCCCGAACCCTGACCCCTCGAAGAAGCCGCGCAAGGTGCCGTTCTACGCGAACGGTCGCCCGCGCCATGGCGCGCTGGACAGCGACGCCGACGCCGCCAATCTTGCCACCTTCTCCGAGGCGGTCAACGCCTGCACCCGTGACTTCGCCGGGCTCGGGTTCGCGCTCGGGCCGGACGGGACCGGCAACTGCTGGCAGGGGGTCGACTTCGACAACCTCGCATCGAGGCCGGAGCTCGCCTTGCTGGCTGACGACGGCCTGCCTGGTTATACCGAATCCAGCCCGTCCGGTGATGGACTCCACGCCATCGGATACGGGCGAGCCTTCCAGCCGCTCGGCTCCAACTCGACCGGCATTGAGGCGTACAGCGGCGGCCGGTTCTTCACCGTCACCGGCGAGGGATCGGGCCTTGGCGAGCTGACAGACCTGGCCGATTACGTCGACCGCGTCCTGCGCCCCAGGCATAGCGCCGCCGCCTCCCCCTCTGCATCAGCCCAGGTCCTGGAGTACGTCGACCCGCGGACGCTGTCCGAGCTCCGCAGCGCCCTGGCCTCCATGCGCGCCGACGATCGGAGCCTGTGGGTGGCCAACGGACAGCGACTCAAGAAGCTTGGCGAGCGGGGTAGGGCGCTGTGGCTGGAATGGTCGCAGCAGTCCGAAAAGTTCGATCCTGCCGATGCCGCCCACAAATGGGACAGCTTCACCGCCGACCACACGGGCTACCAGGCGGTTTTCGCGGATGCCCAGCGCCATGGGTGGGTGAACCCGATGGCTGGGCACGCCCCGCCGGCCCCAGCGGCTCCTGAGAGCCTCTCTACGGCGATTACGTCCGCGTTGACGCCCCTGACGCCTGCAGACCTCGCCGCGGCCAAGGAAACGCACCCACACGCCTTCATGTCGACGGACGGCACCGCCGGCCTGTTCCCGGAAGGGGAGGTGACGGTGATCGGCGCCCCAGGCCGCGAGGGCAAGACCACCGTCGTGACAGCCATCGCCACCCATTACGTGCTAGGCCTCCCAATCGGGGGTATGGCCCCGCTCGAGATCCGGTCGGCCGTGATCTACTCGGGCGAGGATGACCGGACGCAGTACGCCCGCAAGGCGGGTGCGCAATGGGAGCGTCTGTCCACCACTGACCGTCCGAGGCTGCTCGACAACCTCCTGATCCCAGACCTCCACAGCGAGGCACTGGCCGCATGGCGGGAAATCGTCCGTCTCGAGGGGCGAACGCCCGTCCGCGGCCCGGTGGTGGCCGTCCTGATCGAAGCCATCAACGCCCTGCGGTCCCGCGATTGTCCGCCGGGGCTGGTCATCTTCGAGACGGCGAGCACGCTATCAGACGCCGAGGAAGACAACCCCGGCCACAAGGTGATGATCGCCGCGCTCAAGCACGTGGCGAAGATGACCGGCTGCGCCGTGGTGCTGGTCCATCACACCAGCCAGGCGGCGGCGAACAACCTGCCCGACCTCAACATCAGCGAGGCAGACATCCGCGGCGGAACCACGCTGGTCAACAACGCCCGCCAGACGCACCTGATCGTCAACCTTGGATCCGAGCTGGATCCGTTCAGCGACTCGGACGCCCGGACCCTTCTGCGCCACATGGTGGCTCCTGGCGAGAAGGCGCGGATTACGGCCATGGTCTGCCTGTCCTCGTCCAAGTCCGCCGACCCCACGCCGCTGTTCTTCCGCTGGGAAGACTCCCGCCAGTACGGCCCAAGGGCGGTCGAGGTGATCCCACCGGAGAACGTGCGCGGGAAGTCATGGCGGGCCACCCGAAGGGCGATCAGCGGCGCGCGCGTCGAGGCCAAGGCCGACAGGAAGGCTGAACAGGCGCAGGCGAACGTCCGTCTTGTCGTTCGCGCTGCTGCCGAGATCGCCTCCAAGCCATCCGAGTACCCCACGGTCGCCAAGATCAGCGCAGCGTGCGGTCACTCCCCGACGTGGGCAAAGCCCTACGTGGAGATGGCCGTGGAGTTGGGTGAACTGGTCCGATTCACCGAGCAGGTGCCTCGCACCAGGGGCATGACCGACGTGTTCCGCCCGCCGGCCGACGCCACCCGCCCGTGGGACTCCACGAACGACTCCACGCAAGATTCCACGGCGCCGTGGAGTCATTGATAAACCAATATGAATCAACAACATAACTCCACGGTTGACTCCACGGTGACTACACGGAATCCCGAAAGGGCGTGTACTGCGGGTAAGTGCGCGCCGTCAGGTGCGGCGCTTACCCCGTTCTCGCCCCGGCGACTACTCCACGGTGGTCATCCCCCTATAGGGGCGTGGAGTGGAGTCCGTGGAGTCAGTGAGGCCGCCCATGTCTGAGCACACCGAAGCCGTGGTCTTCATGCTGGCCGTCCGGGGCGCCGAGGCCACCTGGCCGGAACTTCGGTTCCTTGCCGCGATCCCGAACGGCGGAAAGCGGTCCGCCAAGACTGCAGCCGACCTCAAGGCCGAGGGGGTCAAGCGAGGCGTGCCCGACTACCTGCTGCCCGTTCGCCGCGGCGAGCACGTAGGGCTGGCGATCGAACTCAAGACCGCCACTGGCCGCACCAGTCCCGAGCAACGGGAGTGGCTGGGCCACCTCGCCGAGCACGGCTGGCAGGCGGTCGTTGCCCGCGGCTGGGAGCAGGCGTGGGACGCGGTGCGCGACTACATGGCCCTAGAACCGCCTCAGACGTCGCATGAGGCGAGCGCAGGCTTTGGCGGCATGTCTATCTCAAAGAATGACAAACGAGGCTCACATGGCCGTACAGGCGGAAATGGAGTGGGTTGGAAATGACCAAAGAAGGGAGGGCCGGACGCGTGAGCCAAGCCGCCCACATCGCGCGTGCGCGCTGCTGATCCAGCTGCGCTACGGGCAGGAGGAGAGACTTTGAGCCAGATCGACACGTTCGGCTGCTACACCCGATCCGAGCTCGAGCACTGGGGGCGCGAGTTCGCGCTGCACCGGGACTGCGAGTACCTGGGCCACGCCAGTCGGAACGTGTTGCAGACCCTGATCGACCACCGCGGCGAGATGCCGCCGCCGAACGTCGGGTTCAGGCCGCTGGAGACAGACCTGCGGGCGCAGCGGATCGAGGACATCGTGGCTGACATTGCGCGGTCGAACCTTGCGATGGCGGTCTGCCTGCGGGCCTACTACTGCGGGCAGGGCAGGCGGAAGGTTGAGCGATTCGAGACCGCGCTGCTGCTGCTGTGCAACGCCGGCTGCGCGCCGATCCGCACAGGGGCGTACATGGACCTCGTGCGCCGCGGCGAGGAGCGGGTGCGGGGGAACCTGGAGGGGATCGCGCGGGCCGCTTGACAGGTCAAACCTGCCGTGGCCTAATTGTGCCACTGTGGCGAAATTGCCCCCGAGCCCTGCCTACCCGGCGGGGCTTTTCGTTTTCCGGTCGCGATGGCTCTCCCCGTCGCCGGAACTGCCGCCGGCCTGTCGCCCATGCTGGCAGGTGGCACCTTTCACCGCCCGCACCCGCGACCAGATCAACCATTGGCCTAGCTGGCAGAGGGACGGGCGACCATTTCCGAGCCTCCGATGATCCTGCCCGCCGCCATCGTGAAGATCGCGCCGGCAGCGGATCGCTACGCGGCTGAGCTTGTCCGCCAGATGGCGGAATCCGGAATCATGGCCAACCCCAAGCGGGCGGCGATGTTTCTCGGTCAGATTCACGTCGAGAGCGCAGGGTTCACCGCCGTCACCGAAAACCTGAATTACCGGGAGCAGCGCATCCTCGAGATGGCCGCAGCGTCGCCGGCGGGCTCCCGGTGGCGGTCGCTTGGCCCGCGTGCTGCTGAGCTTGCGCGCAACCCCAAGGGGCTCGCAGAGGCGGCCTACGGCGGCAGGATGGGCAACGGGCCGGAAGGCTCTGGCGATGGATGGGATTACCGCGGCCGCGGCCTGAAACAGCTCACGGGACGCGACAACTACCGCCGGTTCAGTCGGGCGTGGCAGGGCGACGAGTCGATCCTGGCGGATCCGGACCGCGTGGCAGCCCCCGACGGGGCCGTCGCATCGGCAGTCTGGTTCTGGCTAGCCAACGGCCTGAACGATGAAGCCGACCGAGGCACGGTCAAGAGCGTGACCCTAATCGTCAACGGCGGCTTGAACGGCCTGGCTGAGCGCGAGCGGTGGACGGATTCCTACCGCCGGGCGTGGCAGCCGCGACCCGACTTCTCCAACGTCCAGAGTGGCGTCACCAGCACGGAGCCATTCGCATGATCGAGTTTCTGCTGGGCGCGCTGGCCATGCTGGGCGTGGTCACGTTCGCGCCTCCTGCCATTGCGGCCAAGCCTTCGGAGTGGCTTCGGGACGTTTGGGCGTGGCTGAAGTATCGCCGGTGATGGATCTAGCACTGAAGGCGTCCGGCATCACGGCTGCGGCAACCTCGCTGCTGCCTGCCGCTGCGGACGCATCCCTCCGGATCCCGTTCTTCGACGTGACCCTCGGGACGTTGGGGATGGCGGTTGCCGGAAGCATGATCGCCTTCGCCTACGGGACGCCCGTCGAGAGCCGCCGCAAGCTGTTCGGCTATGCGGTCGGCGGGATCTTCATTGGGCTGTGGTGCGCGCAGCTGCTCCCCCACGTCATGGGCTGGGCCTGGTACACCCCGGCCATGCAGCCGCCGGTCGCGGGCATCTTCGCCCTGCTGTCGCGGTGGGTGGTTCCCCTGGTTATTGAGCAGGTGCCGGCCCTGTACCGCCGCATCTTCAACGCTGGAGAGCCGAAGTGAGCCTTCGCGATTACTTCCGCGAGGCCATCGACCTCGCCCGATACCAGTGGCGAGCCTTCGCGCTGGGCGTTGCCGGGCTGATGGCGATCTATGTCGGCATGTGGATGATCCCTCCGGGGACTGCGACGGCACTCCTGATGATCCCGCCGTGCGTGGTGCTGCTGCTGACCTCCCTGGCACGGGCGAATGACATCGGGCCCGAGCACATGGGCTGGGTCTGGCAGGTAAGGCGCATCGGCCTGGTGTTGGCCGGGTCCGGCGCGATCATGTACATGCTCAGCCCGTGGACGGTCGGCGGCGATCCCGTCCCGTGGCGCGCCTTGACGCTGGCCTATGGCGTGGCCCTGACGTGGCTGACCACGCCGATCCTGCCCCCGTGGTGGGACTACATGACCGGAAAGTACCGCGAGAACACCAGCCTGCGCGGTCACATTGGCCGATTCAGCGGCGCTGGCCGCAAGACCGGCGAGCTGGATTCGGCCGCGCTCAATCGCAAGCTGCGCCGCGGCGACGGAGATATCCAGTGAACCTGCTGACAAGGCCGGTGATCTACGGCCTGAGCGCGGCCCTGTTGGCGTCGCTGTTGTTCGGTGGCGTCCAGTGCAGCCAGAAGCAGGCCGCGCGCACCGATGCCGCCGCGGCTCGAAAGGAGCTGGCTGACGACCGGGCCGAG
>JACYYJ010125492.1_pt5 | contig 15828 bp, 11 predicted proteins | sample 8236861 | NCBI WGS metagenome assembly JACYYJ01 (sample SAMN14103086, study PRJNA606662) | landfill metagenome | isolation source: landfill solid waste | place: India:New Delhi, Okhla landfill site | collected 2017-11-05
CCCGACCTGGCCCGCGGCGCGATGCTGCTGATGATCGCGCTCGCGCACGCGCACATGTACCTGTCGGGGCGCGAGACCGGCTTCCGCGGCTACGACGTCGAGGGCGGTCCGCTCGACCTGGTCGTCACCGGCGTGCAGGTCACGCTGGTCGACGGGCGCGCGATGCCGATGTTCGCCGCACTCTTCGGGTACGGGTTCGTGCAGCTCGCCGCCAAGCAGGCGGGAGCATGGCCGCGAACCCGCCGCCTGCTGCGCCGACGAAGCCGTTGGCTGCTGGTCTTCGGTTTCTGCCACGCCGCGCTGCTGTTCTTCGGCGACATCCTCGCCGCCTACGGGCTGGCCGGGCTGTTGCTCGCCGGGGTGCTGCGGTGGCGGGACCGGACACTGCTGGTGTTCGCGAGCGCCTGGCTGGTCCTGCACGGCACCGTGATCGCGTTGACCGGCGTGCAGATCGCCACGCACGGCGGCCCGGCCGATGCGATGGCGGCTGCCGATCCGCTCTCCGCCGTCGGTGCCCGGCTGGCGATGTGGGGAACCCTCACGCCGATGTACGTGGTCGAGCTGCTCGTCCCGTTCCTGATCGGGGTGTGGGCGGCCCGGCGTCGCCCGCTCGACGAGCCGCACCGGTACCTCGCGTTGCTGCGCCCGACCGCCGTCGTCGGCATCGGCCTCGCCGTGGCGGGTGGGCTCCCCCTCGCACTGCTGGACGCGCAGGTGTGGACCGGCGTCCCGGCCGCGGTGGCCGTGCCGGCGTACGTGCTGCACGGGCTCACCGGGCTCGCGGGCGGCGTGGGCTACGCGGCGCTGATGGGCCTCGTCGCCCAGCGCGCCGAAGCCGCACCGGGGCCGGTCGTCGTCGCCGTCGCGGCCTGCGGGCAGCGTTCCCTGACGTGCTACCTGCTCCAGTCGGTGGTGTTCGTGGCCGTGTTCGTGCCGTACGCGGGCGGGCTGGGCGCCGAGCTGGGGACGGCCGCGGCTTCCGGTATCGCCGTGGTCACCTGGCTGGCGACCGTGGTCCTCGCCGATCGGCTCCGTCGTGGCGGGAGGACCGGACCGGCCGAACGGGTGCTGCGACGGCTGACCTACGGTACGCCGCCACGTGCGTGACGATGCCGTCTCGTGTGGACTGACCTCGAAATGCCGTCCTGTTCGAGGCCGCTGGCTAGGGTGACCGGATGGAACTCGATCAACGGCTCGTGGACGCGGCGGTCGAGCAGATGGAACGTCGCGGTCGTACCGAGGCGGCGGCGGTGTACCTGCACGATGGCCGGATCCTCACGAGCGTGGCACTCGACAACCTCAACGCCGCGGCCACCCTGTGCGCGGAGACCGGGGCGATCTGTCAGGCGCACACGCTCGGTGCCTCGATCACCGCGTCGGTGTTCGTCAGCAGGTGGGACGGCGGGCGCGACCACTCCGTGCTCGCCCCCTGCGGGATCTGTCAGGAACGCCTCGCGCTCTGGGGGCCGGACGTTCAGGTCGGCGTCGCGGACCCCGTGGCCGAGTCCGGCTGGAGCGTCCGGACTCTCCGGGAGCTCAATCCGTACTACTGGGGCGTGCATTTCGCCGACGGAGGGGACTGGCCTTCGGCCGCCGTGCACGGTTCCTGAGCACTCGTCGAACCGCTCCGCGCGTTCGCCGCGATACTACTTTCCGTACGCGGAAAGACACATAGGGAAATCGGCGTCGGTTGCGGCTATTGTCGTCGGAATCGCGTGGTGTGTCTCACTGTGCTCCGATCGGAGCAGAATGCGATAGCGTGGCGGCGGCCGCGGATGTCGTGAATTTTATTGCCCGCCGCCCTCCGAAACCCTCTGACCTGCACGAACATGTCGCCGTAGGGGGTGAGTGGTGGTTTTTAGGGGCTTCTCGGGCTTGTCCTCCTGAGTAGCGTGCGCCCAGGAGGAATCTCTGGCGAACCTTTCACGGAAAGCAGTTTGCCTTCCTGTCGTGCGAGGAAGAGGTTGCGGATGTCTGGGGACGAATCGTCGGAACACCCGGATCACCCGGAGCACAGAAGCACCACTGCCGACCGTCTCGCTGACCTTTCCCTCAGAGAGACGGAGATCGAAGCCGCCGAGAAGCGGGCTCGCGACCGCCAGCACAGGAAAGGCAAGCTGACGGCGCGGGAACGCATCGACCTGTTGGTCGACCCCGGGTCGTTCGTGGAGATCGACGCGTTCGTCCGGCACCGGTGCCACGACTTCGGCATGGAGGCCAACCGCCCCTACGGCGACGGCGTGGTGACGGGCTTCGCCACGATCGACGGGCGCAGGGTGTGCCTGTTCTCGCACGACTTCACCGTCCTCGGCGGCAGCCTCGGCGTCGCCCACGGGGAGAAGGTGATCAAGGCGCTCGACATGGCCATGCAGGTCGGCTGCCCGATGATCAGCATCAACGACTCGGCGGGTGCGCGGATCCAGGAGGGTGTCGCCTCCCTGGCCTACTACGCCGAGGTGGGGCGCCGAGTGGTCAAGGCCTCCGGCGTCATCCCGCAGATTTCGCTCAACGCGGGGCCGTGCGCGGGCGGTGCCGCCTACATCCCCGCCCTCGGCGACTTCACGGTGATGGCCGACGAGATCTCGTACATGTTCGTCACCGGGCCGGACGTCGTGGAGACGGTGACCGGGGAACGCCCCACGTTCGACGAACTGGGCGGCCCCAAGGTCAGCATGGAGGTCTCCGGCAACGTCCACTACATCGGTGCCGACGAGCAGGACTCGATCGAGTGGGTCAAGAGCCTGCTGAGCTACCTGCCGGACAACAACCTGTCGCACCCGCCGGTCTACGACAGCGACTTCTCCACGGAGATCACGGAGTCCGATCTCGAACTCGACACCCTGATCCCCGACTCGCTGAACACGAGCTACGACGTGCACAACGTGATCACGCGCCTCGTCGACGACGGTGAGTTCCTCGAAACGCAGGCCGGGTTCGCGCCGAACCTCGTGACCGGCATGGCCCGGATCGAGGGCCACACGGTGGGCGTCGTGGCCAACAACCCGATGTACTACGCGGGCGCGCTGGAGATCGACTCCTCGGAGAAGGCCGCGAGGTTCGTGCGGTTCTGCGACGCCTTCAACATTCCGCTGCTCACTCTCGTCGACGTCCCCGGATATCTGCCCGGCGTCGACCAGGAGCGTCGGGGAATCCTGCGGCGCGGCATCAAGCTGCTGTACGCCTACGCGGAATCCACCGTGCCGAAGGTGACGGTGGTGCTGCGCAAGGCCTACGGCGGCGGGTACGCCGTCATGGGTTCGAAGCACCTCGGTGCCGACGTCAACTTCTCGTGGCCCACCGGCGAGGTCGCGGTGATGGGCGCGGCCGGTGCGGTCGCGGTGATGAACAGCCGGAAGCTGGCGGCGCTGGACGAGGCGGAGCGTGCGCAGGAGACGGAGCGGCTCACCGCCGAGTACGAGGCGAACTTCAGCAACCCGTACTTCGCCGCCGAACGCGGATACATCGACGCCGTCATCCGTCCTTCGCAGACCCGCACGAAAGTCGCCAAGGCGTTGGCGATGCTGCGCGACAAGCGCGAGAGCTCGCCGGCCAAGAAACACAGCACCATGCCCTTGTGAATCGCCCGGCTCGACTCGGGCAACCAGGACAGGAGTTCTCACGATGCGACGGCGAATACGTGTCATCGCTGCGGCTGTGGCCATCAGCATGCTGCCGGCCGCCCCGGGTCTGGCGGCCGCGGACGACGGGCGGTCACGTTCCAGGCTCCACGTGGACGGGCTGGATTCTCCGGTGCGCATCGTGGTGGACAAGTGGGACGTGCCGCACATCTACGCGAAGAACACGGCCGACCTGTTCTTCGCCCAGGGCTACAACGCGGCCCGCGAACGCCTCTTCCAGATGGATCTGTGGCGGCGCAAGGGACTCGGCCAGCTGTCCGAGGTCTTCGGTGAGGCGTACGTCGAGCAGGACCGCGCCGCCCGGCTGATGCTGTACCGGGGCGACATGGAGCAGGAGTGGGAGTCCTACGGGTCCGAGGGCAAGCTGGCGGCGAGCCGCTTCGCCGAAGGCGTGAACGCCTATGTGGACCGGCTGGCGGAGAAGCCCGAGGAGTTGCCCGCCGAGTTCCGGAAGTTCTCCTACGAGCCGGCCAGGTGGACGGCCGAGGACGTGGTCCGCATCCGGGCACACGGGCTCAGCCAGAACCTCTACAGCGAGGTCGACCGCGCCCGCATCGCCTGCGTGGGCGGTGTCGACGCCGACCAGTTCCGGATCAGGTTGACGCCCGAGCACGAGGCGATGGTTCCGGAGGGCTTCGACCCGTGCTCGCTGCCCGCTGACGTGCTGGACACCTACAGCCTCGCGGTCGGCGGCCTGTCCGGAGACGGCGAGCCGTCGTCGGCGGCGGCGCTCCAGGAGGGCAGCAACGCCTGGGCACTGAGCCCGCACCGGACGACGACGGGCAGGCCGATCCTCGCCAACGACCCGCACCGGGCACTGAACTCGCCCTCGACGCGGTACGTCGCACACCTCAACGCGCCGGGCCTCGACGTGATCGGCGCCGGTGAACCGTTCGCTCCCGGCATCGCGCTCGGACACAACGGCACGTCCGCGTGGGGACTGACGGTCTCGGCGATGGACCAGGAGGACCTCTACTACTACGAACTCGACCCCGAGAACCCGAACCGCTACCGCTACGACGGCGGCTGGGAGGAGATGACGACCGTCACCGAGGAGATCGCGGTGGCCGGCGGTGGGTCGGAGGTCGTGGAACTCCAGTACACCCGCCACGGTCCGGTGATCAAGGTCGACGAGGAGGCGAACCGGGCCTACGCGCTCCGTGCCGCCTGGCTCGAACCCGGCATGTCGCCGTACTACGGGAGCCTGAAGCACCTGCGTGCCACGTCGTTCGCCGAGTTCCGGAAGTCGATGGACTCGTGGCGGGCTCCCGGGCTCAGCCAGGTCTACGCGAACGTCGACGGCGAGACCGGCCTGGCGGTGGGTGGACTCGCTCCGAAGCGCACGGGCTACGACGGCCTGCTGCCGGTGCCCGGCGACGGCAGGTACGAGTGGGACGGGTTCGTTCCCCCGTCGAGCATGCCGCGGGTGCACAACCCCGAGAACGGGATCATCGCGACGGCCAACGAGTACAACGGCACCGACGCCGGGCTCGGCTACGAATGGGCCAGCCCCGTCCGCCGGGATCGCATCGTGGAAGCGCTCGACGCGCGGGCGAAGAGCTCGCCGGCCGACTCGGGCGCGGTTCAGAACGACGTCCACTCGTTGTACGCGCGGCGACTGGTCGAGTTGCTGCAACCGTTGAGCAGCGACGACCCGGTGATCGCCGAGGCGCTGGCGATGCTTCAGGACTGGGACGCGACCCTGTCGAAGGACAGCGACGCCGCGGTGCTCTTCGAGGTCTGGTTCATGTGGCATCTCGGCCCGAACTTCCTGTTCTCGGTGCTGCCGCCCGAGACCGCCGGTGCGATCTTCCTGCCCGACCAGGACGTGCTGGTCGACGCCATGGAGAACCCGGACGAGTACTTCGGTGCCGACGGTGCCGCGCAGCGAGACGCCCTGCTGCTCAGCACCTTGAAGGCGGCCTTCGCCGACGTCGAGCAGCGCCTGGGCACCGACCGGTCGGAATGGACGTGGGGCGGGCTTCTGACGACGCCGTTCCCGCACCCGCTGTCCGAGCTGACCGACGACGACACCGCGGCCGAGTGGAACGCGGGGCCGGTGCCGACCGGCGGAGCGTGGCACACCGTGAACCTCGCGGGTTACGACCCCGTGGAATACGAGAACCTGTCCGGCCCGTCGTTGCGGATCCTGCTCGACGTCGGCAACTGGGACGCATCGAAGATGATCAACGCGCCGGGGCAGTCCGGTGACCCGGACTCGCCCGGGTACAAGGCGATGGTGGAGAAGTGGGGCGACGGCGAGTACGTGCCGCTGCTCTACAGCGCCGCGGCGATCAAGCGGAACCAGGCCGAAGAGATCGTGCTGCTGCCGAAGCGGTGAGGTCAGGCGGTCACCTGCTGTCTCCCGGCCGACCGGGGATTCCAGGAGGCGTAGGTGACCGCCCGCAGCAGCCATTCCACCGGTCCGTACCGGAACCGCTGACACCACAGGTAGCTCCCGATGATCTGAACGACGAAGACCGCGAAGGTCATGCTGAGGACGACGCCGGGGCTCACCTGCCCGATCAACCCGGCCCCGAGGCCGGTGAACACGAGCGCGCAGATCACCGACTGCAGCAGGTAGTTCGACAGCGCGAGCCGTCCGGCCGCGGCGAGGAACTCGGTGAACACCGCCGCCCGCGGCGAGGAGAACACCCGCAGCATCGTGGCGGCGTAGGCGGCCGTCAGCAGGGGCGCGGTGGCGTACCCGACGGCGGTGGCGAACGTGTCGTGTGTGCCGCCGAAGCTGGCGAAGACGAGCGAGCCCGACAACCCGACGGGCAGGCCCACCCACTGCAGCAGCCGCAGGACGCGCTGGTGCCTCTGGAGATCCCCGAGAGCGCGGATCTTGCCGGCCGCGAGCCCGAGCAGGAACGACGTGAAGGCGAGCGGTCCCTGCACGACGAGCGTGCCGAGAATCCACGGGACCGTGCGGACGTGTTCGGCGATGACCTCGCTCGGCGAGCCGCGCAGGGCCTCGGTGGCACGCTGCCCCTCCACCAGCGCCGCCGCGGGGTCGGCCGCGAGTGAACCGGACAGGGCGACCAGGACCACCGCGCCCGTCGTGGCGACGGTCAGGAGGCCCGCCAGCACGACCGCCGTGCGGGGCCGGATGCGACGCACCGCGAGCAGCAGCAACCCGAGAACGGCGTAGGTCGACAGGATGTCGCCCGGGAACAGCAGCACCGCGTGAGCGACGCCGAGGACGAACAGCGCGCCCAATCGCCGCAGGAAGGCCGGAGTGAAGCGGCGACCCTTTCGCTGCGCCGAATCCAACTGGAGGGTGAAGCTGTACCCGAAGAGAAACGAGAACAGCAGGTAGAACTTCATCGTGAAGAGGAAGTACACCGTCCAGGTGACAACCTTGTCGGTGAAGGAGGTGAACGTCGGATCGGCGATACCGGTGAAAGCGAATCCGGAGGAGAACAACGCCATGTTGACGGCGAGAATGCCGAGCAGGGCGAATCCGCGCAAAGCGTCGACGTGAACGAGTCGATTCCCGTGGCCGGTGGCGCGGCGGTTCATCAAGTGCAGACCTCGCGAAGGTGGTCGATGTTGTCGATCGTGTCGCCGACCCACCGGGCGAACGCCTCGACGGTGGCGGCTTTGCGCTGCTGGGCGCGGGCGTACTGGTCCGCGATGTTGCCGATCGCGCCCGCGACGTCGCGATCCGCCGCCGAGTCGGCGAGCTCGCGCAGCTCCTCGGCCCGACGTTCGAGTTCCCCCGACTGCTCGTCGAGTTTCTCGTAGTCCGGCACCATCGACGAGAGATGAAGGGCCTCGACGCAGACCTCGGCCTTGTCCTTGACCGCACTCGCCTCCTCGGCGAGTCGACAGCCGCCGGTGAGAACGATCATCGGCACCAGAAGTAACGTCACTTTCCTCGCCGCGCTTGCGGTCATCGAGACCCCCATTGATCGAAGGCGCAGAATCGCCGTTCCTACTCCGTCGAGGCTATGGAATGCGTCCGGAGAGGGTCATCGGTAATCGGGCCGATCCCCGGCTCATCACATCGGAGGAGGAGCCGGTGAAGGTTGGTACCGACTGACGAGCGTGCGCGTGCGGAAGATGTGCTGGAATCGGCTTGTGGCTGACGAACTGACGGCCGTCGACGACGGCGCCGAACCGATGGTGATCTCGGGCCTGCGCAAGACGTTCGGCGAGAAGGTCGCGGTCGACTCGGTCGACCTCACCGTGGGGCGCGGTTCGTTCTTCGGTCTCGTCGGGCCGAACGGAGCCGGCAAGACCACCACGTTGTCCATGGCCGTCGGCCTGTTGCGCCCGGACGCCGGATCGGTGCGCATCTTCGGCGTCGACGTCTGGCAGGAGCCCGCCAAGGCGAAGTCCCTCATCGGCGTGTTGCCGGACGGGCTGGCCGTGCCCGAGCGCCTGACGGGGCGCGAGCTGCTCGTCTACAGCGGTCTCCTCCGTGGGCTCGACCGCGACGTGACCGAGGCGCGCGCCGACGAGTTGCTGCAGGTGATGGGCCTGGACGAGGCCGAACGCACGTTGATCATCGACTACTCCGCCGGGATGCGGAAGAAGATCGGCCTGGCGAACGCGCTGCTGCACGCGCCGAAACTGCTGATCCTCGACGAGCCGTTCGAGGCGGTGGACCCCGTGTCGGCGGCGACGATCCGCACGATCCTCACCCGGTTCGTCGCTGCCGGCGGTGCGGTGGTGCTGTCCAGTCACGTGATGGCTCTGGTCGAGTTGATGTGCGACCACGTCGGTGTCATGTCCGACGGGGCGGTCGTCGCGGCGGGGCCCGTCGACGAGGTCCGCGGTGGCGAGCAGGGGTTGGAGCAGGCGTTCGTGGCCCTGGTCGGTGCCCGCAACGACGGTGTCGAAGGGCTGGAATGGTTGGCGTCCTGATCCGCATGCGACTGCGTGTCGCGCGGCACTCGCTCCGCCCGGAGCAAGCGATCACCAGCGTCGGGAAGTTCCTGCTCGGCCTGCTGGCGGCCGGGGTGACGATCGTTCTCGCGGCCGTGGACTTCCCGACCGACGCGATCACCGGGGACATGGTCGCGCTGGCGTTCCTCGCGTGGTTCGTCTGCTGGATCGTCGTGCCGATGCTGACCGGGGGCGGCGACGAGACGCTCCGTCCCGAGCACTTCGTGCTGCTGCCGCTGACCTCGCGGCAGGTGGCCGTCGGCCTCCTCGGCATCGCGTTCGTGGGGCCCGGCGCGATCGTCACCCTGGTGGCGGGCGTCGCGCTCGTGGTGGTCGGTAGCGGTCTCGGCACGGCCGCGGTGGTGGTCGCGGTGCCCGCGCTCGTGCTCCAGACGGTGTTCCTGGTGCTCGTGGGACGCGTGGTGATCGCCGGACTGGGCGCCGCTCTGCGCTCGCGGCGCGGCAGGGACATCGCTCTGCTGCTGGTGGCGTTCCTCTGCGTCAGCGCGTTCCTGCTGCGGTACCCGATCCAGTCGTTGGGCCCTGCGGTCGTCAACGGCGAAGCGCCGGTCTTCTCCACGGTGCTCCACGTCCTGCCTTCGGGGTGGGCGACCTCCGCGGTCGAGGCGGCGGGACGGTCCGACTGGCTCGTCGTGGTGGCGGCGCTGGCCGGCCTGGCCGTGCTGGTGGCCGGACTGATGTCGGCCTGGGCGCCGTTGATCGAGCGGCGCATGACGACGCGGTCGGCGAGCGGGCGCGACCAGCGGGCCGGAGCCGGCGTGCTGCGCCGCGTGTTCCCCGACAACCCGGTCGGCGCCGTCGCCGTCAAGGAGGTCCTCACCTGGAGCCGGGACGCCCGGCGGCGGGCCGTGCTGGTGACGTCGCTGGCGGCCCTGCCGGGTGCGGTGGTCCCCGCGATGAGCGGATTCGATGTGCTCCTGCCGTTCGGCGGAATGTTCGTGCTGGTGCTGGCCTGCGCGGAGACGTCCAATCTGTACGGTCTCGACGGCACCAAGCTGTGGCACACCATCCTGAGTCCGAACGCGTTGAGGGCGGACGTCCGCGGGCGGCAGCTCGCGTGGGCGGCCGTGGTGACGCCGTTCTGCATCGTCCTCACGCTCGTGCTCACCGTGGTGAGCGGGTTGGAGTGGGCCTGGCCGTGGGTGCTGGCCCTGCTGCCCGCGCTCGTCGGTGGTTGTTCGGGGGCTGTCGTGCTGTTGTCGGTCATCGCGGCCTATCCGGTGCCGAAGAACGCCGACAACAACCCGTTCACGTCGGGGACGAACCCGCACTACCTGCAACTGGCGATCATCCCGCTGGTGTTGGCCATGGTCGGTCCGTCGGCGGCGTTGTTGATCCCGGGTGTCGTCGACGACGACCCGCTGTTGAGCTGGACGGCGGTTCCGGTGGGTGTGCTCACGGGCGTGGTGATGGCGTGGCTGTGCGGGCGCATCGCGGCACGGAGGCTGGAGGTCGGCGCGGTTGACCTCCTGGGAGTGGTCCGACAGGGTGTGTGATCCCCCCACGGCCGCGGACCACGGCTGAGCGGCGGACTCCGGTCCGCCGCTCAGCTCTTTTCCGGCAACTCGACGGCGTTTCAGGACGCGCGGAGCGGGAGCGAACGCAGCCCGCGGATGACCAGCGAGCGGCGGACCTTCGGTGTGCCGCCGAGCGTGAGCTTGGGCATGCGGGTCACCAGGCTGCGGAACGCGATGTCCCCTTCGAGGCGGGCGAGTGGCGCGCCGATGCAGTAGTGGATGCCGCTGGAGAACGAGAGGTGGTCGGGTCCGTCGGTGCGGTGGATGTCGAACGTGTTCGGCTCCCGGTACACCTCGGGGTCGCGGTTGGCGGCGCCGATCAGCAGGATGACCTGGCTGTTCGCGGGGACGGTGAGGCCGTGCAGCTCGACGTCCTCGTGGGGGACGCGTTGTGACTGCTGCACCGGCGACTCGTAGCGCAGGGTCTCCTCGACGACCTTGGGGGCGAGGTCGGGATCGTCCCGGAGCTCTGCCCATTGCTCGGGGTGTCGAAGGAGGGCGAGCGTGCCGTTGCCGATCAGGTTCGCCGTCGTCTCCGAACCCGCGATGGCCAGCAGGCCGAAGATGTTGAGCAGCTCGTCCGCGGTGAGTTTGTCCTCGGCCTGCGCCTGCACCAGTGCCGTGGTCAGGTCGTCGCGTGGGTCGGCGCGTCGTTGTTCGACGAGCTCTCCGAAGAGGACGTGGAGTTCGCGGAGCGCGACCTTCAACTCCTTGGCGAAGCCCACGGAGCTGACACCGTCCAAAGTAGCTCCGATGACGGCGCCGTGGCGCAGGAAGTCGTCCCAGCGGTCCTCGCCGATGCCCAGAAGCTCACCGACCACGGCCAGCGGCAGCCGGGTGGCGAACTGCGTCACCAGGTCGAAAGTGTCGTGGTGGTCGAGCTCGTCCAGCAGGCCGTCGCAGGCACGCTGGATCGCCGGGCGGAACCGTTCGATCCGGCGCGGAGTGAACGACGGCGCGACCAGCTTACGGAGCCTGCCGTGGTCCGGTGGGTCGAGTTCGAGGAACGACACGTCGAGCTTCGGCAGGTCGTCCACCTGCGCCGCGGGCAGCCGACCGTCGGTGGTGCGGATGCCGAACCGCTTGTCCCGCAGGATCGAGTTGATCAGAGGATGGCTCGCGGTCACGTACGGGCCGAGCTTGCTGCGGTGAAGCGGTCCCTTGGCGCGCACCCGGTCGTGCACGGGGTACGGGTTCTCCTGACCACGCAAGAGATCCGCGAACGGATCGCCCAGGACCCCGCTGAGGCGGATCAGTGCCCGGGCCGCGAAGAGGGTGGCGCCGAGCCGGATGTCGCCCGCTCTGCTCCTGGTCGCCGTTGTCATGAGCCGTTCCTCCCCGACCACAAGCATCCGGCCGCGCACACACGACGGCCACACCTGGCCTTCCAGAATGGGGGCGTGGACGGGGCGGCAGAACCCCTATTCAGCCCCTAGTCGCCACCGCGGCAAGCGCACGGTCGACCGGAATCGAATGGGATCGGCGTTCCATTGTCACGCCCCTGCTGCGCGATTGTCGACGCGATGTCGAGAATGGTCCCGGTAACGGAGTTCGTGGTTCGGAGAACTGTTGTCGAGCCTCGATGCAGCGCAGGAAAAACAAAGTGGTCGGCACGTTGCTTTCGGGTGTTTAATGTCGAAGGGGAGTCACAGAGATCGCGATTAGCGGGGGACGGGGAGTGCGTTGTGAGTCAACTCGTGTCCGATCACGAGACGGCGGCCGAGCGAGGGGGAGACGACGCGCGGCCCGCCTTCCACGGCAGACCGGTCGGGTTGCTCGCCGGGCTCGTCGGCCTGGTGCTGCTGGGGACGAGCTGGGCCTACGGCTATCACCGTGACGAGCTGTACTTCCTCGCCGCCGGTGCCCACCTGGACTGGGGCTACGTCGACCAGCCTCCGCTCGTGCCGGTGCTGGCGTGGACGCTGGACTGGATCTCCGGTGGTTCGCTTGTCGCGGTGCGCCTGCCGGCGATCGCGTGCGTCGTGTTGGGGATGCTGGTCACGGCGGCCATCGCGCGCGAGTTCGGGGGCGGCAGGCGCGCCCAGGTGATCGCCTCGATCGCCTACGGCACCACGCCGATCACCCTGCTGGTCGGCCACTGGTTGGCGACCAACTCGCTGGACATGTTCTTCTGGGCCCTCACCACCTTGTTGCTGGTCCGCTGGGTGCGCTCGCGGGACGACCGGCTGCTGGTGCTGCTCGGCCTCAGCGCCGGTCTGGCACTGCAGGCCAAGTACCTCATCGTGTTCTTCCTGGTCGTCACGGTCGTGGCAGCCGCGATCGTGGGGCCTCGCGAGGTCTTCGCGCGTCCGAAGCTGTGGCTCGGTGCGGGGATCGCCGTGGTGGCCGCACTGCCGACGGTGTTGTGGCAGGCGACCCACGGGTGGCCTCAGGTGGAGATGAGCGAGGCCATCGCCGACGCCGCCGAGGCGACGGGTGGCCGGGCCGGGTTCGTGCCGACGCTGCTGTCCCTGGCCGGGCTGTCGGCGGTGCTGCTGGTGTACGGCGTGGGGAGGTTGGTGGCCTCGCGGGAGCTGCGGCCGTGGCGCTTCCTCGGGTGGTCGTTCCTCGGTCTGGTGGTCGTCTTCGTCGCGGTGAACGGCCGGGCGGACTACCTGGGCGGCATGTTCCCGTTGCTGATGGCCGCGGGCGCGTCGGGGCTCGGGCCGTCGCCGCGGACCCGCTGGGTGCCGTGGGTGGCCTGGCCGGCGTTGACGGCCACCGCGGCGTTCGCGGTCCTGTTGACGTTGCCGGTGGTGCCCGTGCAGTCGCTGGCGTCGTCGATCCAGCGGGACGCCGAGTCCGTGCAGACGGTGGGGTGGCCCGAGTTCGCGCGGTCCGTCGGCGAGGTCTACGAGGAACTGCCCCCGGACACCGCGGTGCTGACCGACGACTACGCCCAGGCCGGTGCCCTGTACAGGTTCGGTCCCGAGCACGGTGTGCCCGCCGTGTACAGCCCGCACCGCGGGTACTGGTACTTCGGCGCACCGCCGGACCACACCACGACCGTGCTCGTCGTCGGCGGCGAGGACGCGGAGCTGCGCCGGTTCTTCGGATCGGTGCGCCCGGCCGGTGCCACCGCCGACCCGTACGGCGTGACGAACCTGGCGTCGAACGTGCCGATGTGGGTGTGCGAACAGCCCCTGGCCGAATGGCCGCGATTGTGGGAGCAGATGCGCCGCATCGCGTGAGTCGGGGTCGAGTAGGGGTGCCTCGCGTCGATCATCGGGTTTATGCTCGCCAGCGGCGGTATTCGGCGATCTTTCGTGCCCATTGATGAGGCCGGATATCGTTTCGCTGGGAGGAAATCATGGCCGGAACAAATCCCGTGGTCGATCCGGTCCACGTGGTTTCCGAAAACGGTGGCGATGCGTCCGCTTTCTTCTTTCCCGGACTCGACGCGTTCACACTCGCGGAGATCGGGAAGTTCTTCGTGCTGAGTCCGCACGCGCGCGAACGGCTCGCCGTCGCCGACGACGTGCTGGGCCGGTCGGTGACCCGGGCGCTGCGCGACTCGGACGACTACGCCTCACCGGTCGCGCGCGTGGCCTCGCTCGTGAACGCGCTCGCGCTGGCGGACTGGGCCCGCCAGGAACTCGGTGTGGAGCCGCGGTACTGCCTGGGCATGAGTTTCGGAGAGCAGATCGCGGCCACGTACGCGGGGTGTCTCTCCCTGGAAACCGCCGTGTCGGTGATCGCGCGGATCGGTGAGTGCGAGCTGGAGTACTTCCGTTCCGAGCACCGAGAGCTGGTCACGCAGGTCGTGACGCGGCTGCCGGCGAAGCGGAGGGACGACATCCTCGCCGACCTCGCTGCCCGGGACGTCTTCCACGAGGTGTCCGGCCGGGTCGACGAAGGCCACTACCTGATCACGCTGCCGCGCGAGCACCTGGCCGACTTCACGGCGACGGTGAGCAGCGCGGGCGGGTACGCACTGCAGACGATGGACCCGCCCGCACACTGCGCCGTCTTCGCGCCCCTGAGCGAGAGGGTCGCGAAGGAGGTGCTCGCCGACGTCGAGTTCGCCGACCCCGCCGTGCCGATCGTGTCCGATGAGGACGGATCCGTCGTCACGACCGGGGCCGGGGTGCGGGACATGGTGGCGAGCGGGTTCGTGCGCCCCTTGAACTGGCTGTCCACCGCCCCGGCGTTGGCCGGGCTCGGGGTGCGGCGGCTGTACGTGGTCGGGCTCGACCGGATGTGGCACCGGTTGTCCGTGACCAAGAGCAATTTCGACGTCACGCCCGTGAACCAGGCACGCGTGTTGCGCCACCGCCGGGGCTGACCGGGCCGCTTGAGTTCGTACTGACGAAGTGCGTGGGGAGTATTGGCGATGTCCAGTTCGGATGATGTCATCGAGTCCAACCCCGACCGAGCGGACGCGTTGCGCGACCGGTTGGCGACGGCCTCCGCCACGGAGCGCCGACACCAGTTGCTCCGGTTGGTGCGCGACCATCTCGTCGGTGCTCGACGGGGCCGACCCGCACACGGTGGGGGCCCGCACGGTGCTGCTGGACCTCGGACTGGATTCGATGGCGGCGGTGGCGCTGCACCGCAGGCTCGTCGCCGCGACGGGTCTGGACCTGCCCGTGACCCTCGCGTTCGACCACCCGACGGTCGCCGACCTGGCGGAGCACCTGGACGCGACGTTGCGGGGCGCCACCACCGACGCCACTGACGCCACCGACGCCGCGCCGGAGCGGGCAGGTGGGGCGGCGACGTCGCAGGACGACCCGATCGCGATCGTCGCGATGGGGTGCCGGTTCCCCGGTGACGCGCACACGCCCGAGAAGTTCTGGGAGCTGATCGCCTCGGGCACCGACGCGATCGGCGGCTTCCCCGACGACCGGGGCTGGGATCTGGCTGCCCTGTCCGGCGGCGGTGACGATCCGGGGCCCGTGAGCATCACGGATCAGGGCGGCTTCCTGCCGGACGCCGACAAGTTCGACGCCTCGTTCTTCGGCATCAGCCCGCGCGAGGCGCTCGCGATGGACCCGCAGCAACGCGTGCTGCTGGAGGTCTCGCTCGAAACGTTCGAGAACGCCGGTCTCGACCTGAACGAGGTCCGGGGCAGCCGAGTCGGTGTGTTCGTCGGCGCGGAGAACCACGAGTACGGCCCCCGCACGCACGACGCCACCGACGGGCTTGAGGGGTACCTCGTCACGGGCACCGCCGCGAGCGTCGTGTCCGGTCGGGTGGCGTACGCGTTCGGCCTGCAGGGGCCCGCGGTCACGATCGACACCGCGTGTTCGTCGTCGCTGGTCGCCCTGCACCTCGCCGTGAAGTCGCTGCAGAACGGCGAATGCGACCTCGCCCTGGCGGGTGGTGTCGCGGTGATGTCGAGCCCGGCCTCGTTCGTCGCGTTCAGCCGCCAGCAGGGGCTCGCCGCCGACGGCCGGTGCAAGCCGTTCGCCGCGGCCGCGGACGGGACGGGCTGGGGCGAGGGCGTCGGCCTCGTGCTCGTGGAGCGACTGTCCGACGCGCAGCGCCACGGCCACCACGTGCTGGCGATCGTGCGCGGCTCGGCCGTCAACTCCGACGGCGCGAGCAACGGACTCACGGCGCCGAGCGGCCAGGCCCAGCAGCGGGTCATCCGTGAAGCGCTGGCCGGGGCGGGCCTGACCCCGAACGACGTGGACGTCGTCGAGGCGCACGGGACCGGCACCAGGCTGGGCGACCCGATCGAGGCCCAGGCACTGCTGGCGACCTACGGGCGCGAGCGGGAACGGCCGCTGCTGCTCGGCTCGGTGAAGTCG